>WNFZ01003595.1_pt1 | contig 14503 bp, 12 predicted proteins | sample 5400081 | NCBI WGS metagenome assembly WNFZ01 (sample SAMN13153365, study PRJNA577476) | soil metagenome | isolation source: 80 cm soil or saprolite under grassland replicate 1 | place: USA:California | collected 2016-06-15
TTCGGTTCTGGGGAAATCTTCCTCGGAAACATGTTCTGAAGAAGTTACTGGAATGTGATGTGCTCGTGCATCCTAGCTTGCATGATTCAGGCGGTTGGGTGTGTCTAGAAACAATGGCGGCAGCGCGGCCTGTCATCTGCTTGGACCTAGGCGGCCCAGCATTACAAGTTACAAACGAGACGGGATTCAAGGTGCCAGCGATCTCCCCGGAACAGGTCGTGAAAGATTTAGCCGACGCTCTACTGCAACTTGCTCAAGACCCTGAACTTCGCATGCATATGGGGAAAGCCGGACGAGAGAGAGTGATGAAGTACTTTGATTGGGATCACAAAGGAGAGTGGATAAGGGGAATCTATGAGCAAGTAGCCACCTGCACATGTATGCAATAGCCATAAGACGTTTTTCTCAAAACTTCCTTGCTACACTTGCCATTTCATCTGTGGCTGGGGTTGGTCTTGTTTTGCTTTCATTCCACTTCGGATACTGGACCACGTTTTGGCTGTTTTGTGGACTGCCACTAGGCTCTTTTATTATTCTCTGGGGATTACAATCTGCACCAGCAAAGCTTAAAAGCCTCACGACACATCTTCGTTGGTGGCATTTCCTGTGGCTTTTTGTGTTCCTGAGCGGGCAGGTGTTCCGCATACGAGACGTTCAAAGCATTCAGGCAAACCCTCTCGATTTCTGGGCACTCTACCGTGTTATCCTCATGGGCATAGTGGCGGTTGTGCTTGTTCGCCGATTGGTTTTGCGGCGCACCCACTGGGACAAATCGTTTCGTCAAGGACTTATCGGATTAGTGACCGGATATGCAATGGTGAGTTTGGTATCCACCCTGTGGTCTGTTTACCCTATGTGGACTCTTTATAAGTCCACCGAGTACCTTGTCGACGTGGCTCTAATCGCAGCCGTCGTCGTTTCCGTCAGAACTGTGCAAGAATTTAAAACTCTTTTCGACTTCACTTGGGTTTTATTGAGCTTCCTTATTGGTACTGTCTGGCTAGGAGTAGCAGTCTGGCCTGAGGGAGCCATTATCCACCAGGGGTTTCTCGGTGTTCAAATCCAGGGAGTCTTACCTGCAATGGAGACTAATGGTGTCGGAGATTTGGGCGCAGTCTTAGGTATTGTAGCTTTAGCTCGGCTCCTGTTTCCAACGAAGCACAGACGATTTTACTTGGTCGTTTTTCTTATAAGTATGGTGACGCTCGTTTTGTCGCAGAGCCGCTCCCCGCTTACGGGTTTTCTTGTTGCTTCGGTTTTAATTCTTTTTACGGCAAGACGCATAGGCGTTATCGCCTTATCTATCGTGTTGATACCGGCTGTTCTCTCCTTAACTCATTTTGGCGATTTGTTCTGGGAATTTTTTCAGAGAGGGCAAACCTCTACAGAATTCGAATCACTGTCAGGCAGGGTTCCGATGTGGGAATCAGGTTGGGCTGTGTTCAAAGAGCAGCCTCTTACCGGCTATGGCGGTTATGCCGGAGGACGCTTTGCTGCGCTTGCGAACTTACGGGATACAACTTGGTCCTCTACCCTGAACACCTGGTTGGAAGTCTTACTCGGCACCGGGTTACTCGGACTGTTGCCTCTGTTAGGAGCTTTTTTCGGAACGTGGATGATGCTTTTACGCTCGGTTCCCGGTGCAGGTAACTACTCACTGGTGCAACGTTTGCAGGTCGAAGCTATTGGGGTTTTAGCTGTCCACTCTGCGCGTTCGATGTTCTCAGTCGAATTGATTTGGCATCCCCCGCTGACTTTTCTCCTGGTCGTTGGATATGCGGAACTCCTGCGCCGGGCCTACAGGGAACAGGTCTATGAAGCTAATTATGATGTACCTACCATAAGCCACCGCGTAGTCAACGCGCAGTCGTAGCACAGAGGAAAAAACTTGAGGCTCTTAAGCATTGGCAAGGCGGCTGGTAAAGTAAGCTTGCTCCTGTACCTTCTTCCGAGGCGTCCGCTAGAGTTTTACGATCGGGTGTTGACCTTCTTACGTGTCCGCCTTGAGCGGCTGTGGATTCCGTCGGCCGTATACGAGACAAAGGAATGGCAGGAACTCCTCCGGGGTTTGGAGGAGTCCCTGGGTATAAACGTTGCCAGCTTCTTGGATGAACCCGCTTCTTCTGAGATTACCGAAGAAGTGCAGTTCAGGATACAGAATGAACTTTCCCAGGCTCCCTTCCCTCTTATTCACAATGCGGATTTTACTTTGGCACGGTTGTGTTACTTGGCTTGCAGAGCGACGAAGCCGGCCGTTGTGGTGGAAACCGGTGTCGCCTACGGCGTGACTTCAGCTTTTATCTTAAAGGCTCTAGAGGGCAATTGCTACGGACTTCTTCACAGCGTGGATTTGCCACCTCTGGGGCATGATGCGGACCGCTTTGTCGGGATTCTAAACCGCCGACTTTGAAACATCGCTGGCGACTACACCGAGGAGCGAGCCAACGGGTGCTCCCAACACTTTTGCAACAAGTGGAACGGGTGGATCTCTTCGTCCACGATAGCCTGCACACTTACAGGAACATGAATTGGGAATTCCAGACCGTCGCACCTTATCTTGGCCGACCGGCCATGGTGATTGCAGACGATGTGGAAAATAACTTGGCCTTCTTGGAGTCGGTACATAGAACTCGCCCTGCTTTCTGGGCGACGGTAAAGGAAGTAGAGAAGAAAGATCTATTTGGCGTGAGTGTATTTCGTTGATGCGCATTCTTCTTATTCATAACCGTTACCAGCACTCTGGTGGTGAGGATGCGGTCTTTGCGGCCGAATCCGCGCTTCTGCGTGAGAATGGGCACGAGGTCGTGGAATATATAGAGGATAATCAGCTTATTAACGGGATGAGCCGAGCAGCCGTTGCTGTGCGTGCCATCTGGTCCCGTCCTACACGGCGTCGGCTGACCCAGTTATTGCGCGATATGCAGTTCGATCTGGTGCACTTCCACAACACCTTTCCTCTTATTTCTCCCTCGGCGTATTCTGCCTGTAGGGAGGCTAAGGTACCCGTAGTGCAAACGCTGCATAATTATCGTTTGCTTTGTCCAGCGGCGACGTTGTTTCGGGATGGGCAACTGTGCGAGGCCTGCTTGTGCAAGATCCCTCCTTGGCCTGGAGTGTGGCACGCTTGTTATCGGGAGTCTCGCTCTCAAAGCGCGATTGTTGCTGCCATGCTTAGTGTTCACTGTTGGCTTAAAACCTGGCAAGAGCACGTGGACATCTACATTGCGCTCACTGAGTTTTCCAAGCAGAAATTTATCGAAGGTGGGCTTCCATCCGAGAAAATTCACGTGAAGCCTAACTTTGTGAATCCGGATCCGGGCTTGCGTAAGCAGAATGGGCATTATGCGCTCTTCGTCGGGCGGCTTTCTCCCGAAAAGGGCGTATGGACAATTTTGCGGGCATGGGGAGGTCTGACAGGAATTCCGCTTAAGATCGTCGGCGATGGGCCGTTATTACGCGAAGTACAGGCGTTTGTTCAAAAAGAAAAATTGGAATCTGTAGAAGTTTTGGGGCGCCGGACGCCTACAGATGTTATGTTACTAATGAAGGGAGCGCGATTTCTGGTTTTCTCATCTGAGTGGTACGAGACCTTTGGACGTGTTGCAATAGAGGCATTTGCCTGCGGTGTGCCAGTCATAGCCTCGCGCCTGGGGGCAATGGCGGAGATTGTGGAGGAGGGGCGCACGGGATTGCTCTTTCAAGTTGGTCATCCGGGGGATCTGTCAGAAAAGGTGCGGTGGGCGGTGGATCACACGGCCGCCCTCTGCCGTATGGGAGAGAATGCCCGGCATATTTATGAGCACAAGTATACAGCAGAAAAAAATTACAACACATTATTGGACATATATGAACAAGCCATCATGAAAGACAGTTCTGATCGGACTACCGTTAATCATCGTTCGATAAATTATTTTTCTGGCCGGGTACGAGGAATTTCAAAGCAACCGCCATCTAGCACGTGATCAGACGCAAGTAGTCTGTCTATTCTGAAATAATTCTCTTGGTCGGCAGCGGGTTTTCTCGTCTGCTGCTTCAAGGTTTCTTCGGTCTCTGCATGACGGGGGCATCAGACGATTCTGGCCAAATGAGCGCTCCCATGTCTACCGGAACGCCGGAAGAAACACCAATGGCGGTGGCCACATCCTTTGGAAGAGGTTCACCTTTTCCTTTGGCCGGACTATTTGCTTTCAGATGATAGTTCCCATTCGCCTCGTCAATAAAGAACGGGTTTGTGGCTTGATCATCAATTGCGAGGCCGCTCAATTCTTTACTCCGAGCTTTTTGAAAAGAAGCAAGATCGTTGTACCGACCATGTCCCGCCCATACAATCAGCCCCTGCTGAGGGGGAGCTGAAGACGTTCTGTAATAAGCGTTATGGTCTAATTGAGAAACAATTACATCACCGGGAGTATTTGAACAATCAGTATAGAGTGAAGCATAATCGCCCCTTAAAGTATCGCTAATATTGGATAGTATATTGTTTTTGATAATATTGGTTGAACTACAGTTATTCGCAACTATATTTACACCATTCTTAGACAGAGTATTGTTATAGATTTTCACCCCATTGGACTGGCTCAGAGAAATACCCGTTCCTTCATTCCCATAGATGAGGTTAGAAGCGATGATCCCGCCCTGAGAAATTTCATAAAAAAGACCATTGTGCAGACCGTTATACCGGACGATGTTTCTCACAAAGACATTATCCCGACATTGATAATCGCACCAAAGCCCTCCTCCGAGATTATATTCGACAATATTATCTCGCCAGACCAGCGAACTTGAATTAGCAAATTTGGCTCCGTTGGCGTCCCAGCCTGCTTTGAAATGTTCGGTGTTATTGTAACCGATATAATTGCCTTCAATGATGGTCCGATGGGACTTGTAGCCGCTCAATCCTCCTGCTCCGTTTTGGGTCAAAATATTGCCTCGGATAACGGCATCCATGCCAAACACGGATAGACCGCGATTGGCGCTATAGGCAAAAATGTTATTCTCAAAAGTTAACCGCTGAGCGTTTCCTACAACCATCGCCGGCCCTTTTTCCAGTGAGTAGTTGGGAGCATAATGCATGAAGCCGAGTCCTCTTACTGTAGAACCGTCTGAACCAAATTGAAAATTAATCGCGAAGACATGTACCGAGGCCTCAACCGTTCGTCCAGCCGGGTTATCGCCGATAAAGAGTTGGTTTGTAGCGTAGTCCACAAAGAATGTTCCGGGAACGACTTCAGCTTTTGTCACAACCTGCTTTGAAGGTTTTCCATCAATGAAGGCTTGATCCGGGTATTTCGCCATGGGATAGGCAGGGTCAATGGCATTCGTATCTGAAGTTGGGACGAATTTATATGTCCAATTATCTTTTCTCCAGATCACGCCGTCCTTAACCCAGTCCGTCACTACAGCACTCCCTTTCATCCAGACTTTTTCATGGCGGTAGGGCTGAAAGGTAAGCCTTTTATCGACGTGTTGAATAGATTCGCGATATATCCCTCCCCGAATGACAATTGTAGATCCCGAAGGCGCGCTCTCTACGGCCTTTTTAATGGTACGCCACGGAGCGGTTTCCGTCCCTCGATTTGTATCGCTCCCACTCGTGGAAACAAAAAGAGCTCCTAGCGGAATGGGATAACTAGTATTCGTAAGTGTTATCGATGGCTTTTCTTGTGCTGGTTCTGAAGGCGTAAGAAAACTTGACTTCGCTAATACAAGAGCAGAAACCGCGAGCAAAAAGCCTATACGGAATAGACAGAAAAATTTCTTCACCGCGCGTTCTCCATTGCGTATTGAACCACTACTAAAGGCCAATATCAGCGACATTTAGCTTTCGCAAGGATACGGCTTCGTGCTATGCAAGTGGCAATAAGCTCGGTTAGGAAAAAAGCGGATTAACCGAAATCCGTCTGAATATACGACTGCTCCTTAGGCCCGGCTGGGATTCCCCAGACCGGGCCTTTTTATTTTCGCGGTTATAACGAGGCGGAAGTTATTTTATCTCGGCGGACTTGATGTCGGTAACTTTCACGTCGAAGTTAGGGTCTTTCCGGCTAGCGGATCATTCAAATCGACAACGACGGTTTTGTCCTTGACCTCGTGAACGCGAATGGCGATAGGCTGTCCCTGCGCCTGCGAGCTCTTGATCATCAGCATGGCTCCGACCTTCTGAGCGGAATCTTTTCTTTAGAAATCTCTCGAACGCTTTTGCCGAACCACCATTCGATTCGCTCCGCCGTACCCGGCATGTTCCTGGACAACGATCGGACAGGCCGGTATTATCAGCCCATGAGCAAGACGACAAAACGATATCCTAAGTAATGGTATGTGGCGTGAAAACAACAGAGATGACCACACCTACCACATTGGTTGATCATGTTATACCTGCTAGTGCTCGCAACATTTTTCGCACTTGTTTTGGCGGCGCAGTCTTGAGATTGGATCGACGTGTCAGTTCGATCTCACAGAGGAATGCTTTGAAAGAGAATCAATTCAATTTGGAGGCTCAACGTCAGAAGTAAATCGCGCGCTCCGTGCGCGTCGGATCCATGCCTTCGGAAGTCTGAAGTCTAATGTCTGATTTTTGGATTTGAACCAGAGCCCATATCGATGGCAGGCTTCCGACCGCAAGCGGCCGTTCATCCAGCGATCATTGAGTTCTCGTTTGGCGTTGGAGACAAAAATACCGCCCCAGAGCGAAACTCGTCCAGCCGTCGCTATTTAGCGGAAACAGCATGGAAACGGCGCCAAAAAAGCTCTTGAATTTACTGGCAAATTTAGCCGGCAAATAACTGCAAATTAGTAGGTCACGAGGATTCGTTTCTATTGCATCGAATCGGCTCGTTCAATTCGCGCGTTGATATCGGAGTCTGGACCGGAACGGATAAAAATTAGTCAAGAATGGCTTGATGACCCGTTTTTCTTTTCGAATGGTTTGTCAGTCCGCTAACTGTGACGCGCATGCCTTCAATTGTGAAAGACCGCCCCATTGTTGGAAGGTGGCTTCCGCTTGCTCTTGCATATCCTCAATCGTACGGGGCCACGCGGGTGTGCTCGCTGTCTCCGGAAATACTAGATAAAAGACACCTTTCGATTGTCCAGCTTTCTTCTTTCTTAGATCGGTTGATATCCCTAACGAATGCCCAAGTGCTATCGATCCCTCTCCGATCGAATCTCCCGGCCCAACGTCGGCAAAGATAGCGAAAGAGATGGCTTCATTCTTGGTGTTGTACACAACACCAAGGTCTCCAAGCCGAGCTTTTTCGGAGCCGACCAGTTTTGGCGGCAGCACGTAGCAAGGAATGTGTCGCGCATCGACGTAGGTTATATCTTCGTCTTTCTTGGAGTCGTCGCGCACCGCGGTTTGGGAAATATAGAAACCCTCGAATTCGCCCTCTTCTTGGATTATCGGATTCCCATTAGGTTTCCCATTGTCAGTTGCGAGTGCCCACCAGTTACCAGGTTTTCCGGCGTTGCCTAAAAAATCAAGCCCATGTTTGTTTTCGGGATCGTAGGCGTTGGGTGCGCCGTCCGCGTCAATAGCCATACCGGCCATGAAGAAGAAACCATTCTTGCCTGTCAGTTTCCAAACTTGTGTCACGCCGCCCTTCCCCTCGAATGAAAGAAAAGATATCTTGTCGCAGATCGGCTTTTTCATACTCCCTCCTGAGAATGGCTAACTTGGCTCACTATTGTGAGTAAGCAGAGTTTCCTTGCAACGAATTGGATACCGACGTTTCTGCGGTGGCATTGGGCGGGCTTGCCTAGACCTGTGCCACGGCCCGAAGTTCCACCAGACTCGCATCCCGAAAATATCACGTCGCTCGCTTATCCAGGAATGCGATAACCAAGCAGAGCTCTCTTGGACCGTTTACTTTTTCTTACTTTGAGGCCTCGCGACTGTCCGCTTACTGTCCGTGGACCAGAAACGGCAAGCCCCAAGAACTGCCGTACAAGACAGCGCCTAGGGCTTGCTTTTACCGGAAGTTATGGGGTTTCCCGTTGTCTATTCACATCCAATTTTTGAATGGCATTCAAGAGGTGGCATCTACCGCGTTTCCCTCGGTCGCAACTGGTTGATCATTTAGAATAGATCCCTTCTTCTCAACTGATCTACGGTGCTGACCAGGCGGACAATTCAACGGACAGGCTGCACAAAAGCTTTGAACTCAGCGCGGTTAGGACGGACCGTTTGATCATCAGTCAGATGTGCTCGAGAGGTAATGAATAGCAGTGCGCCTGGACGGATAAACAAAGAGCCTCGTTCATAGAAAGAAATCTAGCTTTGGCAAAACGCTTTATCTCTTTGATGTTCCGTGGAGATGAATGGCTGACAGAACTCCGCATTGCATGCAATGGGCAACGACTTCCGCTCTTAAATATAGTAGCCCAAAACCGTGAGTCACGAGCAACGACGTGGGGCAAGTTTGGGGGCATCAGAAAAATTCATAGCTTAGAAAAGGTGTTTATTAAAGAGTTATATCAGAAATCCAATTCCCCCCGCCTCCAGTTACCCTAAGCTATTGATTTTGCTGATGATTTTGGTCTAGTGGAGAGTCCCGCTCAATTCTTCACTAGAAAAGTCTTCGTCCAGACGAAATCACATCGGACCGTAGGACTATCTTCTGGGTTGGAGTTTGCCAGGTCACAGAGAATTTGGGGGCTGCTCGCTCCAAACGACGGCGATCAAGAGTATGTGCTAGGCTGACTCCCCGCCCGGATCGCTCACCACTCCTCACCTGACTTCAAGCTTTGCTTTTAAGGGAGGGACGTGTCTAAAGCATAGTGTCTCCGCGAGACCAAAATTCTCGGTCGAGAGTTAGGGCGGAGTCCCGAATCACTGTTGCCGGGGAAGGCAGCGCTTCAATCTATGCACTGACTAACAGTCGTAAGTGGAGTTCTAAGGTGCTAGAATAATCGATAGACTTAAGAACGAAACAACCCTACTCCTCGACACGAGGCCAGCATGCCGAGAGTGACATTAGAGTTACCCGAAGAGGTTTTTTCAGCCTTGCGACGCTCGCCGGAGGAGTTTGCGCGCGATCTACGGCTCGCGGCCGCTATCCACTGGTACGAGCGAGGAGAGGTCTCCCAGGAAAAGGCTGCCCGTATCGCAGGCATGGACCGGACTGACTTTCTCGCTGCGTTGGCCCGCGAGAAGGCGAACGCCTTTGTCGTGGACTTCGACGATTTGAAGCGGGAGCTCGAGCGTGGCTGAGCGGCCCGCTGTGAACGCCTCCCCGCTGATTTTTTTATCCCGAGCCGGCCTGCTTGATATGCTCACATTGGAAGGGAGCGAGATCGTTGTTCCCGAAACCGTTGCGGTAGAGATTCGACGTAGAGGGAATGACGATCCTGCTGCTCAGGCACTTGAAAAGACTGCATGGCTCAAAGTTATCCAAGCGACTCAAATCCCGGACATCATCCGAGCATGGGATCTCGGTGAGGGTGAATCATCGGTTCTGGCGTGGGGATACGCTAACGCAGGAACAGTGGTCATCGTGGACGATCTCGATGCTCGCCGATGTGCCGCCACGCTTGGAATTCCTGTTCGAGGGACACTCGGTCTCATCTTGACTGCAAAGAAAAGAGGTGTGATTCCTCAAGCCCGGCCTGTACTTGAAAACCTGCGACAGTCGGGCATGTATCTGTCTGATCGTATCCTCAACCAAGCCCTTAAATTGGTTGACGAGTGAAACCCGCCTGAAGCTTCTCTCTGCGTCATCGACAGCAGACGCGTCCGCTAAACAACTGCTAACCGAACATAACGGGGCTGGTATGAGGCGGCTTCTGCATCCAGTGCAGCGGAACCACGGGGAAGCACACCCACCGCTGGCGCACCCACCCTCAATCTTGAGCCGAGGCAACTTCTATCACTAATAGATTCCTTGATCCCGCTTGGAGTGGGATAAGGTTTAGGCACGTTGCATCAAGGCTTATAGCGCAATAGGATCATCTCGCTCTCTAAGTAAACCTGCGTCTGTCGTGGAATGGACTTGCCGGAAAAACAGATGATGCACGAGTTAGAGAAAGCCCTCCAGGAGATAGAGAGACTGCGTCAGGAAAACGCCCGGCTTAGAAAAACGCTAGGCATGGAAGTCTTTGAACCGAAAGCCGATTACAATCGATCAGGGCCAAGTTCTTCCGTACCCGGCAGCAGAGTTGAAGAAACTCAGGAAGCCAGGAGCTACGGAGGACACGGGCTCTCGACTTCTGCCAGTCCTCGCCAAATCGAGTCCAGTTTTTCCACTCAAGAAAAGATCAAGTTATTTCGGACGCTGTTCAGAGGGAGAGAGGATATCTATGCAGTATTCTGGTCTAATGAACGGACCGGAAAGAAAGGATACTCGCCAGCTTGCGAGGATCCATGGAGTTCGAGGAAAGGAAAGCCAAAGAAATATCTCCCTTTGACCGATGAAGCTATCCTTAGCCACCTAAGGGGAGAGAAGGTCGTCGGTATTTATCCGTTGCGTAAAGATGATACGTGCTGGTTCTTAGCTTGTGATTTCGACAAGGAAGGCTGGGCACTGGATGCTTTGGCCTTTCTGAATGTCTGCAAAGATTACGGAGTGCCAGCCTACCTGGAACGATCACGGTCCGGAAATGGCGGTCACGTCTGGATCTTCTTTTCCGCGCCTGTGCCTGCCACGTCAGTTAGGCAGCTCGGAATACGCCTTCTTAAGCAAACCATGGTGCTTCGCGCAGAGATGGATCTCGCCAGCTATGACCGGTTTTTTCCCAGCCAGGATTTTTTGCCACGAGCAGGTTTTGGTAATCTCATCGCCTTGCCGCTGCAGAAGAAATGTCGTGTCTTGGGGAATACGGAGTTCTTAAATCCTGGTGGAGCCGAACTCCGTCCCTGGCCGGACCAGTGGGCCTTCTTAAGTCAGATCAAGAGGCTTGGACCCTCCCAGGTAGAAGCGCTGCTTGAAAAAGTCCCGGCAGTATTAGTTGGACCAGGTAAACTGGGAAGCGTATCCCCAGCCATACGCGAAAGATACCCAGCCCCCAAGCAGATCCGCTGCAGTCTTGGATCCACATTGAGCATAGAAAAATCTGGGATTCCGCCATGGCTGCTCGCTCAAATTAAGCAACTCGCGTTGCTCCACAATCCCCAGTTCTATGAACGCGAGAAACTGCGTCTATCCACGTGGCGAATTCCACGATTCATTAAGTGCTACGAAGAGGACGTTAGCCATATCCATCTCCCAAGAGGTACGGCGGAAGAGATAAAGGAAATCATAAAGAGAGCGGGCAGTAAGGTTTCTCTGATCGACCAGCGGCTGGTACCCAAGAAGTTGGCCTTAGAGTTTTTAGGTTCACTAGCGCCCTCACAGATGAAGGCCGTCGAGGCCATCTTGCGGTATGAAATGGGAGTCCTGGTCGCGCCACCCGGAGCTGGCAAGACCGTGATGGGCTGCTATGCGGTTGCACAGAGAAATGTCCCTACACTAATTCTGGCGCATCGAAAACCCATCCTGGATCAATGGCGCTTCCAGATCGCGGAACTCTTGGGTCTTCCCTCTCGCCTCGTCGGCCAAGTGGGCGGTGGAAGAAATCGGCAAACGGGTGTCATCGATTTGGGCATGATGCAGAGCCTCAAACGCTTTGATGACCTGGAAAACTTTTTCTCCAAATACGGATTTATCGTGGTTGATGAATGTCACCATTTACCTGCTTTCACATTTGAAGCTTGCGTCAAGAAAGCGCCTGTCCGGTACATTTTGGGTCTCACGGCAACACCTTATCGTCGCGACGGCCTGCAGGAGATTATTACTTTGCAGTGCGGATCAATCCGCCACACGATGGAGCCCATCGAGAACAGTTTCTCCCGAACACTTTTCGTTCGCGAGACTTCGTTTACCTATTCGGACGATGGCAATCCTCCGATACAAGAGATTTTTCGCAGCCTGGTCAAGGACGATGCACGGAATGAGTTGATTTGCGACGATGTCCGCCAGGCGCTTACTGAGGGAAGGCGCTGTTTGATCCTGAGCCACTGGAAAGAACACTGTGAGTTGCTCGCAGACGGGTTGCGGCAGCGCGGCAAGACTCCGTTGGTTCTGACCGGAAGCCTAGGTAAGAAAACACGCTCTGCCATTTTAGGGTCGATTCAGGGTATGCCTTCTGACGGCGAACTCCTCGCCATAGCCACCGGCCAGTACTTAGGCGAAGGCTTTGACTGTCCTCAAGTGGACACGCTCTTCCTCGCCTTCCCTCTGTCTTTCAAAGGGAAGCTTGTTCAATATGTGGGCCGAGTTTTGAGGAGCCACGAGGCCAAGAGTAGCGTGAGAGTCTACGACTACGTGGACACACAAGTACCGATTTTGAGAAAGATGTATGCGAAACGTCAAAAGACCTACAGATCGCTTGGATTTGCTTCCGAGAAGGAGCAAACAAACAAGTCTTTCAAAAAGACCTCCGACAGCACAGGGATTCCCGTAGAACTTTTTAGCTCAGATTCGTAAGCGAAGCCTCTCTGAATTCACAAAGATCTTTTTCGGTTTTGCTTGCCGTGGCTTTTCGTCCGTTTCCCCTGGTGGCTTCAAGTCAAGACGTTGGGCTGGATGCAGCTTAGAGGAGCCCAAGCCGAATTGAGAGTCTTGAAAGCTGTCGGTTGCAACGATATGCAAGGCAGGTACTCGGGGCTGACCGAGATTTATTATGAGTACACCACTAAGCCTGGAAGAATCCCGAGAGTTAATAAAGCTCTGTCAAAGCGGCAGGCTTTACGCGATCAGAGACTGGATTTCAGCGGGTAAATCGCTTCGAACGGCCCCGGAAACAAAAAAGACTGTCCTCTCTGTCGCCATCAAAACCGGTTTCCATAGTCTTGTTGAATTGATTGCACCGCACGAAACACTGGAAGCGAAAAATCAGGGCCTGGCAGATGCGGTTCGTCAAAAACGGTTGGATTTGGTGGAACTGCTGGTTGCGTGCGGTGCTGAGATCAAAGCTATTCCATTCACCGACGTGCTTCTCGGCTGGGAACCACGAATTATTCAATTTTTCATCGACAATGGAGCCGATATCACCACCGGATCGCCGTTTGCCGTCGCATTTGGCGAAAAAATCCGGACAGCCCTGAGGCCATTCCTTCAGTGCAAGCGGCGATATCCAGAACTCGCAAATGCATTGCAGGAACAGGCAGACCGAGCTTTGCGCAAGTTCGCCTACGATGGTGACCTAAAGTGGGTAAGCCTAATGACGTGGGCAGGCGCAGACCCTCGCAGTCCCGGACTGATGTTGGGAGACGAACACTTTGGCAGGATGGAAGAGGACAGAGCGGAACTAGCTGCAACAGCTCTCATGGAAGCATGCTATCAGGAGAATGTGGAGGTTCTTAAAAAGCTGAAGCCTGATCCTAGCCGAGATAACCTCACTGAGCTGCTAAATTGCGCGGCTGGTCTAGCGCGGAAAGAAATTATCAAATATCTGCTGGAACTTGGTGCGCAGCCGAACGACAAAGCAAACCGCGCTTCGAAGGCAATGGACCGCTGCCTGTTGCATCTGCCTCATGAAAGTATCGATGCGTTGATCCATCGGCGTCAGGTTTCCAGCTGGGAAGTGCGCCGGACCATGGAATCGCTGGGTGAATTGGTGAAACACGGAGCTATCTGGGAGCCCGACGACTCAAGGGAAATGGATTATATTCGCCGAGGACTTTATCAGGTCAACCCCGAAGTGACAGTCGATTTGCTGGAGCTGTTCGTCAAAACGAAATGCTGCTCTTGGGAAACGATACAGTCATTGTTGCGCACACCTCGTATAAGGCAGCATCTCAAGCCTCATGAACAAAGGCTGCTGCGCTTACGGCTGGACCTGCGCACCGCACGGGAGAAAGCTGAACAAGCTCGGGTTGAGGCCGAACAAGCTAAGGCTAAAGCGACTCGACAGGCGTATGTGCTTGCCAGTCGATACAATCGCGAGCGGCTCTACGAAGAGATTTGGTCGGAACCTGTGCTCGCGGTTGCCAAGAAATACGGGCTCTCGGATGTTGGACTCGCGAAAATTTGCAAAAAGCTGAACATTCCGCGGCCGGGTCTGGGCTATTGGGCAAAGAAGTCCGCGGGTAAAGCTGTCGGAAAGCCTGCGCCTCTGCCTCCATTAGGGAAATTGGACTGAACTCGAAGATGCTCGGGAAGATACGACGGGAATTGTGTGTCGGAAACATTCGGTCTGCCCGTCTTGAATCCGGGGAGTTAATAAGACTCTGGTTGGAAGCCCAAGTCCAACAGTGGTTACAGCGAGGGATTGAAGCGAGCCGCAGCGAAAGCCACGGCGTGGGGGCAACTTTGGGGGCACCCGGCGATTTTGAACTGAAAATCATTTCAAGTTACCAATACTTAGAGGAACAGTTCGATTCCCCCCGCCCCAAATTTTTGCATAGTGTCTTCAGCTGGTTCACTACTCCCTGTACGCGTGTCTTCTCTAGCGTTTCGGCCAAATGTACTTCCGTAATGTTTCTCAATCATAGCTAGCTAGCGACGTTCCGCAGTAGTCAGCAAGCCAC
>WNFZ01003598.1_pt1 | contig 14500 bp, 14 predicted proteins | sample 5400081 | NCBI WGS metagenome assembly WNFZ01 (sample SAMN13153365, study PRJNA577476) | soil metagenome | isolation source: 80 cm soil or saprolite under grassland replicate 1 | place: USA:California | collected 2016-06-15
CTTCTTCATCACCGTCCCGATGCCGCTAGTGTCACCGCCGCGCTCGCGGAATGAGCGAGCGGCCACGGAAAGAATCTTCTCGTGGTTCTGCGCTTTGTGTTCCGGCGAGTATCGCATGACATAAGAGTACGACAGTACTCTTATGTCTGTCAAGGCCACAATTAACCCTCCTAACGCCCGGCCGCAACACATCAAAATGCCGTTGCACAGCGAGGAGACCGACGACACAGGCGACGTGCGCGGGCGTCAACGCACGGTCGTGGTCACAGTAGTTGGCGACTGAGAAGTACAAATCGGAACTAGAATGGAGTTCCTGCTATGGTGAAACGTGCACCCCCAAAGACGCGACCACGCAAGGCGAAGCCCGGCACCAAGGGCCTCGGGCCGGCAGAATGCCGACTGACCGAGCCTTCGGAAGCTGTGGCCGAGGTAACAGAAGCGATCGAAAAAGCGGGCGGCTGCGCAGTGGGGGCATATAAGGAGCCACTCGGCGGCCATCCTGTTCTGATTGCGATTCTGCCGATTGATGCGGTCGAGCCCACACCGTTTCAGCGGACTTGTCCGACGCGCATCACAAACGTCTGGCCGACGTCATTAATAAGACCGGACGTTTTCTCGATCCAATCATTGCAGTAATCGCGCCGCGGAATTGGGTTCTGGACTCCTAATGGCCGGCATCGGCTCGAAGCCATGCGCCGGCTCGGCGCGAAATCCATTTCTGCCCTGGTGGTGGCCGACCGCGAAGTGGCGTGGCAGATTCTTGCGCTGAATACCGAGAAGGCACACAACCTCAAGGAACGCGCACTGGAAGTCATCCGCATCTACCGCGGCCTGGTAGAGGAAGACGCCTCGCGATCAGAATCTCAGTTTGCCTTCTATCTTGATGAAGCAGCTCTGGTGACGCTCGGTGTCTGCTATGAACGAGTACCACGCTTTGGTGGCGGCGTCTACCACCCGATTCTGCGACGACTTGAAACATTCACTGATGAACCGTTGCGGGCCGCGATCAAGGATCATGAGAAGCGTGCTGCACTGGTCCTCGACCTGGAAGAGAGGGTTGCAGGAGTGGTGAAAAAACTTAAGGAACGTGGCTTGGTCAGCCCGTACTTGCGGTCCTTCGTAGTGGCGCGTATCAACCCGCTGCGGTGGATCAAAGGCGAACCGCCACCGCTGGAAGATGTGCTGAAGACCATGCGCGAGCGCGTGGCAAAGTTCAACGTCGACAAGATCCGGCCGCAAGATCTCGCAGGAGCTGCAGGACCGCTGGACGAGGCGAACTAGAATCTTTTGCGAGCGTTGGGAGGTGGCATGAAGGCGAAAAAGAAAGCTGGTGCTGTTCTGCCGAAACTCACGGAAGCCGAACAAGACTTGATTTCGCACATGGAAGATGGATACCAGCTTGAGACGGATTCTCTGAGTGGCGACCCAGTCTTGCGCCGCTTGAAGGATGATCAAGTCGTGCGCCCCGCATCTGCCAATCGCAATACGGTGAAAGCCCTGGAGGAGCGCGGCCTGATCCGTTCCGGCAAGGGTCGCGCCCCGCTTACGATCGCATGGCACGTAAAGACAAAAGCCAAGAAGTGATCGCCCATTCATTTGCTTGTCGCGCTGGTTTTCGCTCGCAAATCCGCACACTATTCGCACAGCAGTAAGGGGAATTTCTCGCGCGCAGTGAACCTCCGGCTGTCCGACAGTCAGGCGGCTGCTCCGCTGAGATTACTCTGCTTTTCTGAAGAATCGACCATTTTGTGGAAGTTTGTAGGTGGGGAAGGAACTGAAAATCTCTTCCGGCGCGCCTTCCACTTCAAACGAACCAAAATCATGTTCGTCCTGGGGATCGTTATCTTCCGTGAAAGTCATCGAAACGGCGGACCTTCTCCCAAATGGAAACCTGAACCCTGCGACGGCAGGGCGATAACGCTACGTGTCGCCACGATGTCGCCCAGCACCACAAGCGCCTTTTCCAGAAAAGGCACGCTGAACCGCAAGCGGAAACGGTCGTTCACTTCCGCAGTCTGTTTTGCATTCTCATTCTCATCACTCACTGACTTCATCTCCTTAATTACGGGGTTGCGCATGCAACCCTGCTAGGCCAGCGCCAATGAACGGGGATTTCCGTCAGGAACCGGGACGAGGGGAGGGGGATCACCCGGCCTGCACAAACAACGTGCGGAAGGCCGCGGATACCGCTCGGCCCGCGCTCGCGTCCAGTCCTTGACGGAAAGGGGCGGCACGCCCCGCTTCCTTATCTATTGTTCGCGTGAGGGATCGTTACCGGATGGCCGAGACGGGAGGCTCGGGGAGCGGATGCGCGTAGATCCCGACGGCGGAACGCCGGCACGCCATGACATGCAGATTGGGTCGAACGTCCTGGTTTTGAAACGGCGTAAAATCTGAACGGTGGAGGGTTTTCAAATGGCGGAGACTTTTGAAATCGGCGATGCGGTCGAGTATGAAGATGCCTACACTGGAGAACTCAAACACGGCCGGATCACAAGCATGGCCGGAGGCAACGCCATCATAAGGACGATTACGGAGATGGAAGCCGGCAAGAATCCGAAGCGGCTGCCGAAGCCGCGAATCGCGTGCAGCTTCGCGAAGGACGAGAGCGGCAATCCCGTCTGCAGTTATCACCGCGTCGGATTGAACCGGCTGGCGGTTCACGGCGATCAGCCAAATCCGCCGGGCCTCGGGGGGGTCTCCGCGTGGATTTGCCCGACAACCGGCAAGCAGGTCTACGATGCGGGGTTTTCGGAGTAGGACGTAGGAGAGCCCACCGAAGCCACGCCACGAAGAATGCCGCAGCGCCAGATCGCGAGAGAAGGCACATGACAATGTGCTCGACTTCCCGCAGTTGAAAAACTCTGGAGTCCTCAACAAAGAGCTTTCGCCGAAACACAACAGAGGACAAAAGAGCGTGTTAAGAAACTGAAAACTACGTGACAGGTACTTTGGCGAGACGTGATATGCCACATCTTTCGAAGACTTCCTCAAAAAAAGGTTCGAGTATTGCCTGGGCGTTACCGCCGGCTTTGAAGGACCCTTCCCACTCGATTACATCTACCAAACGTGGCGTATGTTAAGAGGGCGAACCTTTCGAGAAGAAAGTCCTCACACACAATCCTACTCACTTCCATAAACAACCAGGGGTTGGTCAGTGATGCACTGGATGAAGCCGTTTGTAGCGCCGATGATCGCGAGATGTTCCGGCGGTGCGTTGGCCTTGGAAAAACCGGGCTGCACGATCCCCACCTTGAAGATAACGAACTTTCGACGAGCGCTCTTTCGCAACGTGACGAGTTCGTGAGTTGAACCCCGGATAAATCTGCTCGGACGACCCCGGCGATGTTCGTTTTCGCGAATCAGCAGATGCTTTACGAGGTTCTCGAAACTCCATGTCCACTTCGCGGATTTTTGCGCCTGTCCGCAGACAACATAAAGATCATCGGCGCGCTCGCCGGGCGTTGCGCCGCCGGCATATTTGCAGTGCCACAGATTGACGATGATCGTGTCCGTGGTCTCCGCTATCGAGACCACATCAGCGCTTTCTCCCTGGTCATCATCGTCGATGATAAAAGTCGCCAGGCCCTCTTCAAGATGCTGAATAAATCGATTCTGAATCGAGTTTTCGCGAAACTTGCCATCTTTCCACCGGCTCTCCGTCTTAAAGTCAACCTCAGACCAATCGAGCGTCCGGACAAGGGCGCGGTCGAAGGTGTCTGGCAAATCTTCATGAGGTCTGAGCAGTATGTTTCCGGAAAGTTGCGACCCGTCGGCCAATCGCACGAGCGGCGGGTTGGCCTCGAAGAACGCAACGTCCGCCCATCGTTCACCGGCCGCCTGGATTTCAACGCGTTGTCCGCTGACGTACCGGACCCGATACGTGCTTTCCCTCTCTCCGTGTTCATCATGGTGAGGCTCAATTTCAAGCGCCAGGCAGGTTTTGACATTTTCGCCAGCGGTCAAAACGAACGTGAATGACTGACGCGCTCCCCATTCCACAATATCCAGCTGGCAATCATGGAAATCGTAACTTGCATCGGTTGTGTGCACCTGGAAGCGAAAGTTGGAATACTCAAAAAGCTGATCAGGCCAGTCCACCATGAGAGCGGGACTTACAGGGAGTTCGTTAATGGCGGATGGGATCAACGTGTACTTCAGAAAATCATTGGGTTGCGCGTTGGGATTGGAGAGTTTGGCGCCTACCTTGTCGCACCACGATTTCCAAGCAGCGATCGACCCTGACGACATTGACCAGATTTTTCCTTTTCGCGAACATCCCACCGTGCATCTCTTACCGTCCTCGTAGCCCAGCCCGGTGATGTTCGATTTCATCTTGTCCTGTTGTTGAATCGGATCGATGGCGTTTCTTACATCGAGCCCGGCGTACAGCTGGTACCGGACATTCTTGCTGCGGCTGGACAGGCCAACGCTGTAAAGGGTGAGACGCTTCAGCCCGCTGAAGGCCTTGAATGTCTCTTCTCCACTGACCAGAGCGGGTTCTTTCGAGATCGCCGCGGCCAGGGCAGCGGTCGCATTTCCCTTCCGTGAACTGTGGAGGTACAGCAAATTCCTCCCCGGATCAAAATAGGCGATGTATAGATCCCAGCTGTCGGTTGCAATGTCGCGTGAGTCTGTCCAGTCGAGATTCTCAAGTTGGTTTACGACCAGAATCAGGAAATTGTCGCGACGGCTGATCTTCGGATGATAGATATATTGCTTGGACGTGAACGCGTCCTTGTAACGTTGCGGGTAAAACTCCGTCGTGCGATACACCTGTCCGCTGATCTTAGGCCGCAGCGCAATGGCCGATATTTCGGGGTTGGCTTGATCGGGCGCATTCGGCGTGGCGGGTTCTAAATTGTTAACAAGCTGCGAGAGTTCTGCCTGCGGATTAATGGCATCGTAGCTCAGGTCCGCTAGGAGCAAATTCCAGTCCGCGTCTTCCCGGTAGAGACTTTCGAGGGCTTCAGGCACACCGTCCTCGGCGGTGTTCGCGACGAAGGTCGCCGGACCAACGCGAGCGCCGGTCCGGGCAAAGCGGCCGATGAACTGAAGAGTGACACCCAGACTCTTATGGACATTGTGGAGGGCGGCGACTTTCAGATTGGGAAGATCAAAACCTTCTCCGAACATATCGACACAAACCACAATCCGGTTCTGCCCATTGCGGATTGCATCCAGCACTGCCTGCTTTCTCCTGGTTTGGCTATGAACGAGTACCGGATGCAGGTCGAGATAGGAATTCGCGTAGATCGAGTTGTAGAGAATCTCCGCTCTTTCTATTGTCGAGGCGCGCGCCAGCAGAATGTGGTCATAGCCCTTGTCGAGATCCTCCCTCAGCCGGGCAACGGCGGCGGCAGCGACTTCACGGTCGGCGCGCCTGGCGTCAGGCTCGAAAACCTCCACGAAATGAATTTGCTGAAAGTAATCATGCTCCTGAGCTTTGCTCAACGGAAATTCGTAAATGATCTTTCCTTCAATTGCCTTTCCGTCCTCCCTGAACGGCGTGGCCGTGAATAGCAAAGTATGCAGGGGCTCGCAGTATTGTCTGAACCGTTTCCATGTCGCGGCTTCCATGTGGTGGGCTTCATCGAAAAAAATATGACTAAAGAGTGCGGCAAACTCCTTCTGGAGGTCGGCTTCAGCGAGCCCTATGGAACTCATCGTCGTCACGAGGACATTGCAGGCTTTGATCGCGTTGAAATGGATCCGACTCGGCTTCGAGGACAGCGTGGCAACGATCGGATTCGGCAAGTCGCCAATGGTACCGATGCTTTTGAGTAGTCCATAGGATAAGAACTTGTCGCCCGTTTGTTGCCGCAGGGCATCCGTCGGAACGATGACCAGAACGCGGTTGGCGGCCGAGCTGACCGATGCGGCGATCATCACTTCCGTCTTTCCGGTGCCCGTCGGCATGACGACGAGCGCCGGGTTTCTATCAAGCGTCCAATGAGACGCGATCGCGTGCAGCGCGCCCCGTTGCGGCAGTCTCAGGCCTTTCTGCCGAATGAGACCATCGTCGCCCCCGATTTCCGGCCGGTAACTGATCCCTTGCTGCCAGGAGGCGCAGACTCCCTCTCGAAGATCAGCGAAATCTGAAACTATCTGCGGCGATGAACGAAATCCCGCCCCTTCAAGGGTAAGCTGTCTGTCTGCGACGACGGCCTGCTTCGCGCGAACGACCCCGGTGATATCCGCTTCATACGCATCATTGAAGTTCGCGAGTTCGACGATGATCTTTTCCGCGTCAGCGGTGCTTGCAAGGATGCGTCGGCATGTGGCGCCGCGCGCCTTGAACGGGGTCATTGTTGCATCGATGCATCGCGGGCCATGCCGTAGCCGTCGGAGAACAAGTCCGTCGACGGCGAGATGTACGTCGTAGCGAGCCGGAACGGCAAGACTGTTCAGAGACGAAAGCAGCGCGGATTCTAGCATCGGTCATCGACCTGTGGGCGATCTGTATCAGCACCGGCGGCTCTTGAGATTGTCAGAATGACGCGCGCCATGTGTCAGGCCGGAGATTAACCGCGTTCTCAAGCGGCGGTGCGATGGTAAAAATGCGTGGTTCGTTGGCGAACAAATGAACCCGATAAATACGCCAATCTTGAGGCCGCTCCGCTGCCAGGTCCCGCTCGTTGCGGGTAAGGAAGAATGGCGTCCGCGCAGAACCATTGGTAGTTTTGACCTCCAGCAATCGCGCGCGCCCGGTCACATCGAACGACAGAACATCATAGCCCGCCCCGTCTCCGTCTTCTACAGCAACCCATCGAACGTTCCGGGCCAGGTCCGAGCGGTCGGCCCCTGTGAGTTGCCGCCGCTCAACGTCAACCACAAACTCCTCCCCGGCCTTGCCGAGAGACCGGTTGCAAAGGTCCCTCTCGACGGGATCGAATTTTCGGATGAGGCGGCGTAGGGGCTCGGGAAGTTTCTCACTGGCCGGTCGGAGAGTGGGTGGCGCGACAAAGAGCTCGGAAGGCGATGCCGGCATTGCTAGGGAAGTCGCGACAGGGTTAAGGATGGCCGGGTGCGTGGTGAGGTAACGATCAATCGCGCCGAAGATGGCGTTCTGGTAGTTCCTCTTGGGCTTGTAGCCTGGAATCCACGGCATGCCGAGTTCGTCCAATACGGCTGAAATGTTTTGGTGCTTGAACTCAACCGACCGGTGCGTCCGGCCAATCTGGGCCATGAGGGCCTGACTATGGCGGGATTTAACGTATGGCTGTCCGGATAAATCAGATGCGAGCATAGCGAAGTAGTCCGATACGATCGCGTCAAGCTCGTCGTCCTGCCAGTGCGTCCCGATCTTCGCTTCGTCTGCCATTTACCTACCGCTGGGTTCAGTAGTTAGTTAGGGCCATCTCGTGACGGCAAGATCGGCTAGACTGTTTTGTCTTTTCTCGATCTCCGCGATCGTCCAATCCTTGAAAGTGTCTATTTCCTTTGTAATTTTGATTTCAGATTTAACATAGAATTTCTTCTTCTCAACAAATCCCGCTTGATCGGCAGCAACGTTATCGTCGCTGTTCATTATCGTTAAATTTCCCAATCGGTTCGCGTATGCCGCATGTGTCTCTTCGTTAAAGTTCCCCCAGCCGGCTGGTGGGAAGGTCTGAGGCAAGACGTGCTCCAAGTTGACATCCTCGGGATTGTCATTCGGAATGTACTCAAGCTTCTGATCTCCGTTCTTGGTTCTTTCGAGCTCGATGAGAACATAGCGAGCAAGAACAGATTTCTTTAGCGCGTATTTCTGAAATGCTTCTTTAAAGTCTGCATCGTTCGGAACCAGTTTCATGGTGGCGACCAATTGCTTCGTGTTTTTTATCGTTCCTTCGTGTATCTCTTTCGCGAGTTTCGAGTATTCTCGTTCCATTCCTTCGCCACCGAGCCTGTTGGTAATCGAGAAACGAAACGACCACGACTCAATAACTTTTATTGCCTTGGTGATTTCTGCGCTTGCAAAGTTACCCAGTATCGCAAGCAAGAGGGGGCGGGGTTGCGTATGGGCCAAAATATTTAGAGCTCGGATGCTCTTGTACGTATTGAAACCGTACTGTTTCCAAAAATCTTGATCGGCATTCAATAGAGCAGAATAAGTCTTGGCATTCTTCGCCAGGGTGTCAGCAAACGCTACGGCTTTAGCGGGATTGGCGATCGTCTTTTTGATAGTGCTATAGAGATCCTTATCTCGCACCAGGCCATTTTGAGAACACCAGAGCTGGCGTATGTACATCACAACTTTATCGCCCGCATCTGCGCTTTCCAGAGTTGTCTTCATTGACAACCATTTAGCCCGCACCTCGTCGAGTCGTGTTTTGGACCGGCCTAGGAGGAAGTTCTTCAAAAGGTCGGAAATAGCGAGTTCCAAGCCTCGGTCATTCAGAGTCTCAAAGAGAGTAAAGGCGCTGGCTTCGTCGCGCGCGACGAGAGCGATGACTTTCACATTTTTCTTGAGATAAGCTATGAGGTCATTTAACTGATCACGGGGCTTGCTGGGAGGCGCTTCCGCGATTCTCTTGACCGCTTCGTATGCCATTTCATATGCTCGTTTCAGCCGGACATGTGAAGGGATTCCCTTTTGAAAGGAGGTCGAGGTCTTGTCTTTTGGCTCTTCAATTATGTGTTTTCTGAAATACTCGTTATCAATCTCATTCAATTCAAAAAACGGATTGATCTCCAGGGTTTTGGGATCTTTGTGAAGCAGATACTCGCGGCTCAGCAAGCTGCCGCTTTCAATATTATCCGCATCTTTTGTATTGATTAGATAGTCGCGCGCAGCGGCAACAAGAATGCACGCAGTGGCCATGCGCTGCTGACCATCAACCACCTCGGTGCCTTTCCCGGCGTCTGTTAACACAACAGTTCCCAAGAAATATTCGCTCTTATCTTCAGCTTGGGCGCCAGTCACGTCATTAATGAATTCGTTGACGTGTTTATCTTCCCAGGCAAACTCGCGCTGGTTTTTAGGAACGGCGTGCTTGCTTCCAACCAGTTTGCCTATTCCGACTAGCTCAATGTTTAATTGTCCCAGCTGATCAGCGCCGTCCATCAATAATCCCCCTTGTCAATCTTCTACGTTATCTCAAGAAACGGCGGAGGCGTGTTGTTAGGCGCGCTTCGCCTTTTAGCTGGCATTCCCAGATGACCAGTGCCTTCCATCCGATGGCCCGAAGCTGCAGGAGGCAAGAGGAATCTCGCGTTCGATTCCTGGCAATCTTGGCGCGCCAGTAGGAGGCGTTGTTTACGGGCTCGCGCGCGCCACGCGCACAGGAATGACCATGCCAGAAACAACCGTGTACAAAAATGATCTTTTGGCGCCCTGGCAGAACGATGTCGGGCTTTCCTGGAAGATCAGACCTGTGCAAACGGAAACGGTAGCCCATTGCATGGAGCAATCTGCGGACTGCCAACTCAGGGCCGGTGTCTCGGCTTTTGACCGCGCGCATGACGCGGCTGCGGTCCTCTACAGACTCTTTCACCGCTTCAGCTCGATCTTGAGACTAGGGTCGGTGTCAATCTCATCGACGACTTCATTGTAGCGGGTGACGAGGTCGTTGACGGCAACTTTGCGCCCTTCGGCGACGAATCGTCCGAGTTCATAAAGATTGAGCGCCACGAATTGCTCGATCTCGAAAAAATCAATCCTGTCGGCAAGTCCCACGTTGCGTGCTAGCTCCTCGGCGACCGTGAGGCCGCGCTGCAAGGTGACCAAGATAGGTCGATGGCCGTCGTTAAGATTTTCCCGGCATCGTTCAATCAGAGCCTCGCCCGGCGACGTGGTGACATGGATAGCGACATCGCCGATGAAGAAGTCTCCGGCGCGGGCCCCTGGCGCATCGGCCGTAGAAAAGCTGTTGTGCTCGAACTGTCCCTTGCCTAGAGCACAGTCGAGTTTGGCGCCCACAAGATATTGAAGAACGGCTCCGGCATAATGAACCCCTGGCGTCGTTTTCTGTCTCTCTTCGGCTTGGGCGATGACATCGCGCACGACATTGCGCAGGCTGCGCGACGCGTCGAGTTTGATTTTGAAGGGTTTCCCGGCGAAAAACTCATGGATTTTCTCGATCCAGAAGTTCTCGATAGCATCGAGGTCGGCGAGGCCTTGTTTGTGAAGACTGTTCAGCAGCGTTACGCATTCGCGCATGTTGTTCAGGCTCCCTCGGCTGGTTCGCCCGCCTTCAGCGGCCAGAACGCGGGTAATGTCGTGCTTTGCGAGAATTTTCTGGATGGCGCCTTTGCCAAGCCCGAGCACCTGACCGCCACCCTCGGTTATCAGTTCGTCTGCGCTGAGTGGCAAGCCTCGTTTTCGTGCGTGATCAGTAACGATGAGCGCGACCGACAGCGGCCCCTTGCCTCTGAATTTTTTCTCAACTGTGAAAGCAATTAGGGTTTCGCGCAGGTCCATGTTACGCCGCCGTTGCCTTACCCTCGGTCCGCACGGCTACGAGGGCGGGTTCGAGAATGTGTTTGGCAAGATGGCGCACGGCCGGCACAACAAGCCCGTCACCGGCGAGATGGTAGGCTTCGTTGTAGTTCTTAGGCAGCTTGTAACTGTCTGAAAGTCCCATGAGCCGAGCGGCTTCCCGCGGTGAAAGCAGGCGCGACCGGACCTGGTCACCTTCCACGAACATCAGGACCTGGCGACTGGAGCCGCCAACGGGGGTGCGCAGACAGCCGGCAATATCGTCAAATCGAATTTCAGCCCTCTGAACGCGACGGCCCGTCTCATCCGGGCGCGTGCGTTTATATATGGTTCCTACCATTCTCTTGCCTGCCTTGCGAGCGCCCAAGACCTTCTTGCGATTAAGGGGGCTCATCATATCAAGCAGTTTCTTGGTTTCGGCCTTTGTGTGCCAGCAGACGCCCTCTGGCTCATCTTCGATGAGGTCAGAGAAGGCAACGGTGCGCGTAGCGGGGGCCGGGAGATTCCACCAAACCCAGCGGTCTCGTAATTCTTTATCAAGGTCCTTTTGCGCTTGGACGAGAGTGGCCGTGGCCCATAGCGGGTCTGCCGTTTTCCGCACCAGACCGGACGGAATGGCGATGTCATCTTTTACGGCGACGATGAACAGACGGGGCCGGGACTGAGGAACGAAATGGACGGCATCGATCACAAGGGCGCCAAAATGATAGCTCTCGTCCGCCAATGCGCTGGTGAGGGCCGCGAAATCCTTGCCATCGTGCGAGGTAATAGCGCCGCATACATTCTCAAGAACAATTAGCGCGGGCGCGCGCCCCTGCTGGGCGAGGTCTTTCATGAGACGCCAAAAAGGCCAGAATGTGCCTGACCTGGCACCTTTCAGACCCGCGCCGTTGCCAGCCAGAGAAAGGTCTTGGCACGGAAAGGAAGCCCAGGCAAGATCAGCGGTGCCGGGCAAATTGTGTGTCGAGAGGCGGGCCACGTCCTCGATCTTGAGTTCCTTGCTACCCCAGTTTTGCTGGTATGCGGCGCCTTTTTTCTCGTCTATATCGTTTGATAATAGACACGTCCAAGACGGGCCAAGGCCGGCGCGAGCCATGCCGCCTCCGGCGAAGAATTCGTAAAAGTTTCCTGCGGCGATCTGACGCTTTCTAGCCATTTTTCGACCCCGCAAACAACGGCCACTGCTCGGCGATATATTTTTCGGCTGCGTCACGAACAACCCAGGCGACAGAAACCTTCTTCTTCTTGGCCAGATCTTCGAGAGTCTGGTAAATATCAGGCGGGAACGTAACAGATGTTCGGGGAGAACGGGATATCCTGGTCGTCTGTGGTTTGCGTCTTGATCCAGGCATGGAAACAGCCCCCCGGTTTTGTGTGTTGCACCACGTTACACCACCGTGCTGCACGGAAGCAATAGCCAATAAATGGTGCAATGGCGACATGATCGCTACCCCAGATCCGAACGTTTTACGAAAGATGGCACCCTTTGGGCTAATCCACGTATGCCCGCGGCACCGCGATCAAGCATGACTGCAATTTTACCGTAATGGCGAACACAAAGCGAAATTACTTTGTGCTGATTGAGCCGCTGCTGCGCTTCGGAAGGAAGCTGGATGCCGCGGCTGCGATATCGTCTTGATAAGGCACCGCTGCGTAAGAGTTCTTCACACCGGCTCGACTATGGCTCGAACTACAAGAGGGGCGATCTATCCGCAATTCGGCAAAGGCGGCACGCTAGAGAGCCTGACGCGCGGCTATTGCTTCCACTCGTCCTCCCAAACGTCGAGGGGCATGGATAGGGTCGTCTTGCGGCCAGTATCCCGATTACGCTTGCGCTCTTCGCGCCACACCCCAAGAGGCAAATAGATCATGGCCGCGCGCGAGAGCTTCAACAAACGCAGCGTCCTCGCCGCAAAATCTCCCTTGTAGATCGAATAACCGAGAGACGGTGAGCCGGCTGTGACGATTTCCTCATGCAGCTGGAGATGCTTGTGCTCCAGATGATTTCGCATTTCGTTCAGCGATTCTGCGTCCGGTTCCGTAACGCTCTTGAAATCGTCTTCAAAAAGATCTTTCGAAAGCCAGAAAAGCCCGCGCAGTGGCCAGTTCTGATAAGAGGCGAACTTTGCCAGCAACGGAAGTGGGGGCGAGCCCTTTGGCTCATACCAGACACTTCTGAATGATACGTTTTTCGGCTTCAGGCGAGCGTACCACTCATCATCGCTGACAGAATCAACGCCGAAGTAATAGAACTGAAGCGCGCACTCGAACAGGTTTCTCGCCATCGATGCCACTGATCCAAAGTCCCAGTGTTTGCCGGCGGCGTTTACCTTGCTGCGGGGACTGAGTCATAGAATGCTGACGGAAATTGTGCAGAGCCTCGTAAAGAGGACCGAGCCCCAGATCGTCTCTCGCCTGCATCCAGGCCTGTACCCGCATGCGAGCTGACAATGGCCTTTTCCACGGCATCGGTGAAACGATCGAGGGAAGATTGATAGTCTTCATCGAGTTCCTTGCCTTCGACGCCATTTCCTGCGGTTTCCGATTGCATATTTCTTGAGCCTAGCCTCATGCCAGTTTTGGTAAACGGAGTACTTGCCACAGGCGACGTTGCAAGGAATCGCTCGGTTTACTTATACCGCGCCATCAGTCCGGTCGCAAAAGAGAAAGCGAGATGACATCGATGAGTGAAGTCGAATCCGGCGCCGAGGAAGATAATGGCATCCTCGCTTCGAATAACGTCCGCCAGTGATCTCAGGCGTTTCATGCTGTTGCGGCAACAGGAACTCCTTGCGCCAGAAATATACTAGGTGACGCTCATAAATGACTTGCGTGATCGAGGATCAACCTACGCATTGCTAAGTCTTCGACCATCATCGGCATCTCCAAAACATCCGTTTGCGCACCGTTTGCGTTTAAACGCAGTGGAGAGTACTACCGAGATGGCTTTCGACACACCGTATGCGTCTCTCATCACGATGACTTGACAAGCGAAACAGGAATTCGTAGTTGCCGCAATTGGGCACACTATTGGCACGCTACGCGCTAGAAACAGATTGATTTCGCGCGGGTCTGATGATCTAGCTGGCTGATCGGCCGTCAGGCGTCGATCCTGATTGATCCTTTTTCTCCGTTGCACCACCAGTGTGTTGCTTGGATATTGTCTGGATGGTCGTCCCGCCAAGCCCCTCCCATTCCCTTTGGGTCCCGGTGGTCAGGCACAATATCGTTGTAATCCGTGAATTCTTTGAGGCAAATTGGGCAGATCTGGTTCTGCTCGACAATCTTGCGGTTTAGCAGTTTCCGCATTTCCGCCGGTGAGCGGAGTTCGCGGTATCCTCTCGGATGATGCGGGTCTTGACCCGGCGAACGCCTGGCTTTAATCTAGCCTGCTTTCGCATTTGCTCCCGGCCACAGCAGGACAAGGAGCGGTGAATCGGACAGGGTTGGTTGCGACGGAGTTTCATGGCGGCCTTCCTGTGAACGTGTTGATGTTGCGGGCGAGCGACGGAAAACTGCGGCGGGCCTGGGCAGACCAGTCCTATTATTTTGTTGTGTTGACCTGTTGACCTTGGAGAAGTTTTGCCGAGAACGTGATGCTTACCGACGCTCCACCGCGACAGGCGAACCGTCAAGGGTTTCTGGAAAGTGATCGATTGCGGAATCTCGAGTTGCCGCAGAACGGAAACCTAACACGTATCGCCAACTCAATCGAATTGGCAATGGAGCATGGGACAACCGCGGCCGTGCGCCGTGCCTGCGCAGAACTTCTCACGGAGCTATCGGAGTTTTATAAGGTTCCTGCATGTGACATTCGCGTGCTGGCTGCCCGGCCGTTGCGTGTTCGTGAAAGCTGGACAAGCGAACTCTTTGGGGACTACAGCCCCCACACGATGCTCATCCGCGTGTGGATGCGAACGGCCGTGCGCAAGGAAGTTACTTCTTTCGGAACGTTTCTGAGCACGCTGTGCCACGAGTTTTGCCATCATCTCGATTACCAGAAGTTTAGATTTGCTGATTCCTGGCATACTCGCGGCTTCTACGAGCGCGCCGGCGCGCTTTACCACGGTGTGCGGG
>WNFZ01006656.1_pt1 | contig 14477 bp, 13 predicted proteins | sample 5400081 | NCBI WGS metagenome assembly WNFZ01 (sample SAMN13153365, study PRJNA577476) | soil metagenome | isolation source: 80 cm soil or saprolite under grassland replicate 1 | place: USA:California | collected 2016-06-15
CATCTGGTTTCGTATCACTACATGGGGAAAGCAAGCTGAAATCTGTAATCAGTACATTCGGAAAGGTGCAAAAGTCTTGATTGAAGGACGTCTCACGCCGGATAAAGCCACTGGTGGACCGCGTATCTTCAATAAGCAAGATGGTTCTAAAGGAGCCGCCTTCGATGTAACAGCGGGGACTGTACGCTTCCTGTCTTCGCGTAGCGATGGGGGAGAGGGTCCAGGCATTGAGGACGTAGAGATTTCCGGCATCGAAGAACCAATCAATTAATTCAGAAAATTTTCAAAGGAGAATAAGATAATGATTCCAACAAAGCCAGTAATGCCAATAACAGATTTCGAGCTGGACAAAGCGAAGGCTGGTGCCCACCTCATTGGTGGACTTGTAAATCTTCACACCACAGTTAGTACCGATATCAGCGAAGTGCGAGCAACCCCTCACTGCCTGGTGTATCCCACAAAGGGAAAAACTGAAAACCCCTGGGACATTCACAGGATTGGAGACGCCATCGAAATGATCATTAATGAGCTTTGCGATGAGAAAGCAGAGAAACATGACTGGCGAATCGTTTACGTGGGAACAGCCGGTGAATGCTTTGGCTTCACTGATCTGTTGGAAGCAGTTTTGGGCGTCAATGGTGATGCGACCAACGTGAGTGAAGACAGAATTGCCGCTGCGTCGAAAATTGCCGGCAATGCGATCGATGCCCGGTACACTCTTTTCAACCATGACATTAATGAATGGGACGCGATGTACTGTTTGATGCTCAATTCAAACCATCATCCCGACATTGAGCGTGAGTCTAGAGGTCCGTGGAAGGTCGTTACCCTGGGCGAGGCTGTCGAAGAGAATATTACTAATTTGTGCGGTTTTCCCTTTATGACAGGCATCGACAGTAATTGGCATATTGTTTATGTGGGAACACAACTGGAATGCGAGAGAGCCGAGGAGATATTTGAAAATTCTCTCGAGGAAATGCTCGGAAGATCTCGGGAGATAAGTGCAGAATTTGTGAGTTTTATCAAAGAAGCTGCCGAAGATAAACCCGATCAAAACCCAGCATAATCGGTTAGCGATAACAATCGCCTGCTAAAAAGCCAGGTTGAATACCTGGCTTTTTGCTTCTTGATATGACAACTCCAATCTATAGGCTATTATGTGGTAATCTTCAATCAAGTCCCTAGTTGAGGCTGCTAGATACATGAAGGTTTCAAATGAGTGAAAAAGAATTTCTCAAAACCCTATTCGATTCACATTTGGTTGACCTTAACGATGTTAGACAGCAAGCTGTAAATGAGTTTATTTGCCCCATCTGTTCAGCCGAATATGCCGAAGATGATGTAGGCAACGGCAACTTGACCAATGGTCATGTTTGGCCAGACTATATTCGAGAAAAGAGTAAGAGCAAAACTGCTTCACGTCAGCATGTTTTATTGTGCAAAAAATGCAACAGTACAGCAGGTAGTCGCGGTGACAAACATATGCAATTACGCGAACAAATAAAGGATGCAGATAAGGCTGGTCAACTTTATGATGAACGCCGAATACAAATAATTACCACTCCTGGTACATCGCCGATAAAGTTACGAGCTCGGGTTAATTATCTAAAAAGTGATGTTATTGATGGTAGAGTAACATTTCAGCTTGATAAGAGGACAAGCAAATGGCTTAGAAACGACCCTGAGGAGCAGGAAAGATTCTTAGCACTTACCCAAAATGACAAATTCGGCTTACTGATTGAGCCTCAACACGAACTCAAATCGGAGTTAGCTCCTGTGGGTTGGATAACTTCTGCCTATTTGTATGCTTTTTACACATTTGGCTATAGGTATATTCTTCACCCTAGTTTAGATATTGTTCGGGATTACATTCTAAAATCATTTGACGACAAGACAAGTCCAGATCTGAAAACGCCAAATTCAGACAACTTCGGATTAACAGAGTGTAAGGAACACAACTTTGAGAATCCAGAAATTGGTTTAATAATTCCAATGGATAATAAAACGAGCATTCATTTGCAAATTAGTTTCCTTGATTATCATATCCGATTGCCATTTCACTTTGTTCCTTTTGTCCTCCAAGCTATGATCTTAAACGTACCAGCTATTGCAGATCAGCTCCCACAGCTACGAGGAACCGATATTAGGTTGTACAGCCCAATTATGTGCAACAGATCAGATAGACATGATTGTAAATGGGACTATGTTTTAGGTAAGCCAATTCCTACCACGTGAGCGCGCACCGACTGGTGGGAATACATTGACACCAACCTCACTGTGGGAAATAAGCAATGGGTAGCCAACTAGGTTATCATACAGAAGCGAGCATCTCTGAAGAGCCCGGTGCGGTAGTTCTGCACGCCAGGATCTGTGAGGGGGGAGGGTAGGTAACGGCCCTCCCTACCGCAACGGTGCCACGTAGTAAGAGCTAACTATCTCGCCTTGGTGAACCGAGTCCAAGCGACAGGAGAGAACAGTTGCACAATTACGAACACAAGAAGCTGATAGAGTTGCTCACTAAGCTAGACGAAGTACCAGTAGATTCTCACGCATTTTCAGATTGGCTAGATGCGAAAGCACATCTGGCATTCTTGCAGGAAAACGCAGGGACTAATGAACTTGTTATCTATGCCTCAGGCGAGTATGCCTTTGTCCATTCGGTGCTTGTGCCAAATACCAGGCTTTCACCGATTGATCAGGACGATCTTATGGGTTGGAGTTTGAACCCCTATGATTCGATCGCTAGTTACGTATGGGGAGGAGGGCGCGATGATGTATGGATCGAACGGGGATCGAGTGGAACCGGCGCCAAAACGCTAGAGAACGCCGTGCAATTGATCTTCGCGCGAACCTTTGAAGGCTGGACTGGGCCAGGACGTACTTACTACGAGCTGCACCAAGAGTATGCGCATCTATCTGAGATTCACTGGCGTCCTGAAAAGCGAGCCTATTGCCGCTTCAATGAGCATGGCGATCTTGAGCCTGTAGTTTCCATTACTACTCGCGAAGACAAGGGAAACGATCTAACTCTTGTGTCCTTTATGTGGGAACCGCTGGAAAAGTATCTGACAGCATCCAATGCATCGCTGGTGAGGATGTTCGATTTTACCTTGTTCCGAAAATCAGGATTTAACGGTTGGTCAGACGAACCGCCACAGAAATTCTATGACTCGGATCAATTCTTCTATCACCAGAAAGTTATGCCGAGCTATGCCTCTTACACGCGCGGAGTCCAGATCATTCACCCACGCCGCCCAGAAAAGGATGTCTTCACTGATATGACCGATGGGTGGTTTGGACGAAAGAACAAAAAGTATGCTGAATTTATTGCCTATGACTGGCGCAACGGTTGCATTGTGAAAATCTCGACTGACCCGAGTGCCACGGCAAACTATTTCAATGCAGATGGTAACTCATTGCCTTTCGAGTTATCACCTGCTTTTTTCAGGCCCGAGGTTCTTCTGAAGTACAAGGCAGACCGAGACAAGTATACTGTGGGCGAGCGGGACGTTTCGTGCCGGGCAGCGTGGCACTTAGAAGGAATCGATGTAAACGAAGCAGGCCAGGTGCATGCCTATATATGTTACCTACGTCGCCTTCCTTACGAGGAGCAGTTGCATTGGCTTTCTTTCAACGAACCGCCAAAGGCGAGTATTTCTAAACGTGCCTTCATCAACGATTTCAAGGGCGAGTGGGTTACCTTTATGGAACCGCTGCGAAAAGTTCTGTCTATTGTTCGGCGTTGGCACAGTGACAAAGTTGCATGGTGGACCCTTCGGGACGAGAAGCTACTTGATCGCGTTAATACACCTTTGACCGACAGCCGCGACGAGTGGGCCGAAGCATTCATGGACTTGGCGAAACTAGTTGTGGAAGGTTTTGAGACGAAGCTTATCCGCGTGAAGCTCAATACGGCACAGGTTCCATACAAAAAGGATGATGGAACAATTGCGTTGCTCGAAAAACTTCTTAACAAGGGTGACACATCTGGTGAGGGTAGGAAGCTAATTGGCTTGCGAACCGTCCAGCTCTTGCGCTCAAAAGCCAAGGGTCATGTTGGCGGCAGTGAAGCTGAGCACCTTGCGCAGGATGCACTCATGGAGCACGAAACGTTCGGCAATCATTTTCGGTACGTTTGTACACAGATCGCCGATGAGCTTGAGACTATCGAACAGCTTATCTCATAAATAGCCTGCAAACCATTGCCTAAATAATAAAGCGATGAGAGAACCAGCTCACTTAACCTTCATAAAGCGATATCTCAATTGGCAAAGAGTGAGAGAGCGTCTTGACCGTTATAAAAACATCGGTAAAATATTCCCAATTAAAAAATTACAAGAATGCTCAGAAAAGCCTCCATTCTATTGTCATTACATCAGCTGGAGACTTGGGACATGGGAAGATGAAGGATCGTTTGAATTCTTCGATAAACTACTTGAGATTAGCACAGGTTTGCCAGGATGGGATAAAGAAAGTCGTGTCCCAGGAGGATGCGAGTTTGATAAGTTCTGGGGTTTCGTTTGGGAATTACAGACAGCAACATTTTTTGCCGATCATCTTGGCTTAAAAACAGAATGGAAAAGGACTGGACCTGATATTCAAGTATCGGTAGATTCGGCGTCTTTTTTCGCTGAATGTACCACGTATCGCAAATCATTTGCTCTTGAGGAGTTTATTGGTGAGCTTTTCAGTTGCATTCACCCACAAATCAGGGCAGAGCACGTTCCATGTTTGAAGTTTTCCTTACCCAAAAACAATGAAATTGAAGTATTTTTAGATAATTTATTCGAACCATATCTTAATCCATTGTTTCTGCCCAGCAAATTAAGAGAGGTTCACCAACAGACTCCTTTGGCATTGCCTATTCCCTCAGGAGCTAAAAATTTCTATGTTTATTTAGAGAATCAGGATGCAGTTGACCACAATTTTGAGTTAAAGCAAATTCTCACTTCTGCTGGTGATCCAACATCTTTCTTGAAAATTGCACTCAAGGAAATACTCGGCAATAAGGCTTCAGCAAATGAGCTTCTGCAAAACCATCCCAACCTGCTTATGGTGAATTTCTTGCTTGGAAATGACTGGCAATTGGCAAGGGCATTAAGACCTACGCCAAAACCGGACTTAGGCATAATATTTGATGGGATCCTTCTTACTGCTTGTGGAATTGATAGGATACCAACGTTCCAAAGTTCGTTCATTGAATATAAACTTGGACATCCTATAGAACTATTGCTGGGGCGTTCTGATAACAACCGTTAAAGGTCGCCCAGCACAGTGTGTGACACGTACCTGATAAATGATTGTACAAAGCATGTTCATCACCCAAAGTATGGTGCGGAAGGTCCAAGTATTGAGGACGTAGAGATTCCAGTCGTAGAAGAACCATCAACTGGGTAGTTCCTGGACCAAATTGTGTCAGCTCTTAGAATTTATCAACTCTCAAATAGCGCAAGTCAGCCAACAAAGGCAATTCCTGTTTTACTCGTTGCTGGGCAGGGTTGATCAAATCTGTGGGCATGATATATCCGATGCCATTGAATATCCAATCCTTTAGAACTCGCTCATTCACGCCAACGGGTTCCAACACCTCATAAATCGCGCGAAACGCAAGTTCCCTGTATTGGCGAACATTGATGCCGCGTGGATCCAGTTTGGCAGATAGCTCCCAAGCATGGACACCAGATGGCTGCGCCATATAGATAAATCGCACATGTTGTCCTCTATGTACTGATATACCCTGTTCTGTTTGAAGTTGCCGAGCAGCAATTGCCGTAGGGGATAGAACGCTATATCCATTTAGGTCCCGGCTTAGAGTTTGAGAAACGATCAACTCTTCCAACTCAATCGTTCTATTCTTCAGAGCCGAAAACTTTTCGTATGTCAGCTCCAGAATTTCGGGCAACAGACTTCCAAGCTTCGTGGGATCCTTCTCCTTCGCCAGAACTTCAATAATTTGCCTTTGCAGGTTGGCAACAAAAGCGCAGGTATTTCCACGGCGCACAGCGATCCCACGAATTTTGTGATCTCCATTTTCTGCAATGCCAAAGAATTTATTAGCTACTGATATGTTGGGATTCTGCCGTGAATTCAAGAAAGCAAACCAGGAATAAACATTTTCCAATTCCATTGGTAGGCCCGATTGCTCCGAGATTTCATTAACGAGTGCCTGAAAATCCTCTTTCGAAGCATTCGGGAGCGAAACAAAAAGGCTGTCTACATAAAGATGTAATGCACGCCCTCCTCTTGCTTCAGCGATGCGTTTTGCCTGGAGGATTGCTTTTCTGGAAAGGTATGAAACTACTTCATGCGAATTGATACGTCCAAAGATTGAGTTGGCAAAGCGTAACCGGCCATAGCAGACAACAGTGAGCCATTTCAAGGCGTCTGTTATTGCCTCAAAATCCGACAACCTGGCAAGCAGTCTATAACGGCGTTGAGTTGCATGGAATTGAGGATCGCTTTTATCCAGTGATTTTAGAAGTCGTTTGAGCGCCAGCCGTTTATCTCGCATGGGCTGGAGTGTTTGCGGGATAAGTCCAGGACGAGAGAGAATCTTGATCTTAAGCTCTTGGATCTCCAAGCCTTCCCTTTGGTCATCGATGCTTACGACCGTTTCTGGGGAAACGTTGTATTTGATCATGATGGATGCCATCTTGGAGCTAAAGTCCATCACGCCAATATTTGCATAGATGCCTAATGGAGGTTGGAGGATCAATCCACCGCGGGCAGCTCTATAAAACTCGTTGAAGGACTTGGCAATTTCTGCTTTTTGCCGCTGGTAGGGGATGAGAATATTTGTCTTGAGTGCTGTAAGAGTCTGCATGGCCGAAATCGCCGCACCCGGGGAGCGCCTAGCGACTTCCTTCAATGGGAGGCTGCTGAGCCTTGTCTGTTCAATTGCCCCGATCAAGTGATATTGGTTGTAGCTCATACAGTTCTCGACATCGATGTGCCAGCGCCCTCGCAAATGAGTTTGGGGAGCGCGGTAATGAGCGCGCCCGTAATTCATGAATTTGACCGCTTTGCGCCTCAGAACAGGCACAGAGGAGTCACGGTTTGGAGTAAAGGGAATTCCTGTTTTTCTGGATAGTTCCAATAAATATGGAAGCAACCAGCTGTCTCCAAAATGCGTGTGGATTACGTCCGGATCATACGATGAAAAAATGCCATTCAGGATACTAAGAAGTTCATGTGGTTTGTCGAAGGGTAATCGCAGATAGGATTTTCCAAACTTTATAATAAGATACCGGGGAGTTTTGAACGAAGGATCAGTATCCGGCCGGAGACTCAGTAATCTCAAATTCGGGAGTTTGGGGTCAAGATCGTAGGGAGTATCGAGTGCTCTGATGCTAACGATTCTGCCGTCTTCTTCCGCCATTACTTCGCAACGCGACATCATGAAAACATTGTGAGCTGCAGCGTATCGTACAGTGAAGGGAACATCGACATCGTAATAAATCAGATCAGGAAAGTTCTCTTGAACTTCTCGAAATAGTTTTTTGTAGATTATTGAATTAGAAATTCCAATCCCCATAGCTTCTTGCGGACCATCGAAAAGATCATTTTTTGTAGCGCGTTTTAAACTGACAATCTCTCTTAAATATTTCCTTCTGATGAATACCCCCAGATCATGGAGTTGCTCTACTGCACCGCGAGCATAGAATACGGTTTCGAATTCCTGATGAAAGGAATATGGCTTTCCATCCTCTCCTGCCAGCCACAGAACGACACCTTTGGTTGGATGTTCATATAAGTCAAATAACCAGCCGCTATGTTTTTTCATTCAGTCGATTTCTAAGTTCTTGAATCTCGCGTCCTAATTCATCTATTCTTTTGTGAAGTTCACTAATCTCATAGTTCGTGTTTTCATGCTCTTCTACCTGGATAACAATAAGTGCAGCTTCGAGCGGCAGAAGATTCGTAGCATCAGCAACTGCAGACCGATTGTTCAGAAGAACATCACAAAATCTCTTTACGATCCTTTGCTGACCAGGACCCAGATAGTCAGCAAGGGCCATAAGTTCACCGACAACCTTATAGACCAGCGCGGTAGGGGAAAGAGGAGCATTGAATTCGTCCATAAAATCTGTTAGAAAAGCGATCCCTGGGAGCTTTTGATCTCCACCCTTTCCACCACAGGAATGATTTCATCTGCTAGAGCTGCAAGAACTGGAAAAAAACGCCTGTACTCTTCTGAAGATAGGCGTGGCACAAGGACCACGACAGGGTTGCAAAGCGAGAGACGCTTGGTATATTGGCAGCATTTCTCCAAAATCCGATCACGCAAAGTTAACTGGACATCGGCATTGTAGAAATGGTGCAAGAAATTCAAAATTAAAGTGGGTCTGTTCTGCATATCAGCTTCCATGAGTAAATCTAGTAGCTGAAGGCAGGTCATCGGGCGCTTGATATTTGGATTGTCTAGTGTTTCTTCTATTTTGAGGGTGTATCGGCGGACCTCGCGATAGAGTGTGTCGCGATCTGGAAGCCACTCATCCACAGCTATGAGGTTGTATGCCCCCCGCAACGCCAACTGAACAATTTGCTTTGTAATCATTGCACGTTCTTTCCCTAGGGTTTCTACAATTTGAAGATGGCCAAGCCGGTATTTTGTTACCCAATGGGCGCGAAAAGAATGGTTGCCCCGCGTTGGAAGCGACCAATATGTAGATGAGCTATTCATGTTTTCAGAATAACTCAGTTTATTTTGCTTTGCGAATCAATAAAGTATAGGAAAGGTTTAGGAAATGGGCGAGAAAAAGGCTAGGGTAAGGGCTAGGAAAAAGCTAGTATGAGGGTTTAACCCTCCCCCATAGAGTTACTTCAACAGGTGAGAGCCATTTGGGAAAGTATTCCAAGCGCTAAAATCCCACCCTGCAAATATCTGGCGTAACTGGCTCCGCTTTTTGGCCTCGAATTTTGCATATACGTTCCGGAGATGGAATTTGACTCCTGCCTCTGTGATGCCCATCCGTGCGGCCATCTGTCCATTGCTATATCCAAGGCACACCAGCGCGGTTACTTCCTGCTCGCGCGGCGTGAGGGATTCCCATTTCTTCCAAATTTTGTCATTGGTGGAGTATTGGGTTAGACCCGCGGCCAGGATATCAGGGAATAATTCGTCTTCAGGACGGCCCTCGTGCTGTGCGAGTGTCTTAAGGGATACTTGTAGAGGTGCAGTCACCTCATACTTTCGGGAGCCGGGGTCGGAACGCAAGCCTATCCAGTACAACAAGCGTTGTAAGATAGACATTCTAAATTAGAATTATATTAGAACATGTGTTCTTTCGTCAAGCGTTGATAAATCAGCTTGTCTCCTGATATCAACGTGGGAAAGGGGCATTTGCTAATGAATTGTTCCCCGATCTTTGCCGTTCCAAATTGCAATCTCTTGCATGGTTTCACCCATTTGTTCGTATGCGGCCGGTGGGGGAGGCACAGTTCTCATTCTATATACGCTTGCGGGATACTCGCTCTCTGGATCGTCATCGATGACAACCACAACAATGCCTGTATTGGGATTGTATAAGCTAAAGTGTCTTGGCAGGCTGGTCATCATGTCTGCAAACAGATCAGGAAGATCTTTCATCCCGGCTTCTATTTCGGCTAGTTTGTTTTGGGGCATATACGTGGCCGGCATCAGGATATCGTTTTTTCCAACTCGGAGCAGTACGATCGCGCCGCGGCCGTACTGCTTATAAGCTGCCCAGCCAAAGCCAGAGATTTCTAGCATGTTCTTCCGGATGAAAGCCAGGTTGTGAGTATTGATATCTTCGCTTAGATCTCCGGATGGGGAGTTTTACTCTTCGGTATGCTAACCACACGAGCAAGAAGTTCAGATACACCCGGAACAGCATAGAGCTGCTTTTTGGTGGCCTCTATCCCTCCAAAGTGACCAGAAAGCATTTTTGCCAATTTATCTATGCTTTCAACGGTTGGCCTTGACGCGCACCACCACATAACGCCGTTATCCTCTTGCCTTTCAAAGCCCTCTGCAAAAGTGAAGATATGGAGCGCAAGAGATAGTGGAAACACGCCCACTGTCACGGTTCCTGTGGACTTATTGTTTTTCTTTTCAGCATATTTATCTAACCATTTGCGAACATCTGGAAATCTGCTTGCCAAGGATGCCAGGATTTCGGCGCATTGGGAGTCGTCTGCGGAGAAGACCATTCTATTGGGTAGTAAGCTGATTTGGTTTAATGCGAATTGTTCGGGAAGGTGGTCAAAAGGGTCGAAGGCGCCGTTGCATCTGAGATCAATCGCCTCTATTTCTCCAGTATCAGTGATGTTCAATGTAACAGGCGTCTGATCGCTGAAAGGCTTTTGGCAGCGTGGGCATTTAACATCTGGTTGTTTGGATGCAGCTTTGGACATTACCGTGAATTGTTACTCTCCTAGGTGAGAGTGGTCCAGCTATGGAACTTCTAGCGCAGGTTTATTGATTAATGCTATTCCGTGTCTAGAGACACGGCATCGATGCTATCACGAGTGATAGCACCAATTCGCCGAGAACAGGACCTGGTGCTATCACATCTGATATCAACCACATTGCAGACACGAATTTTGATCAGCCAGGATCTGGGGCAGGGGATTCACTTTTTTCATTTTTCTAACCGGAGTTCTTTTGCCTGATCGCCCCTTTTTTTCAATCTAAAAGCGGGAATTCCCTGCGTTTCAGCTTCAGAGCGGAAAAACATAATTGACAAGTGGGGGAGGGTTATTTATAATGGCATAAATTATGGTTAATTTAATTACTAATAACTTAATCATCGTCTGCCGCCTCAAAAAGCCTGTTTTTCCACTTTTTTCAGTTTTTGACCGGAATTTTTATATCTATGAAAAACCATGCCTCACTTGATCGAATGTCCGCTCCTCAACTCGCCAAACATTTTTTTGGTGTGATCTTGCAAAAAAATTTGGTAGCTCATCCTTGTAATGCCTTTTGCTGCCACCGGTCTTTATGCTCTTATTCTCCCGTTCCTGGGCCATTGGCTGAGCCTAATTATTTCCACGATTGTTCTCGCCGTTGCCTTGCGGCTGATTATCTCTTGCCTATCTAAATAATAGATAACTTGTATGAACAACTACTCAATGATGGTATAGTGACTATGCGAATACGCTCCCCCTACCCCATTATCGCAATCTTGATCCCCTGAGAAGCATTATGACCACACAGAATACACCTGAAGAAAAACCGCAGCCCCAAAAAATAGCTACTTGCCGTGTATGGAAATCTATTCCCTCTTTTATGGGAAGTGGCAAAAAACCCTGGCACGCTCCATTTTTAGAATGCCATCTAATGGGCGTCGAGCGCACTATGTTTCGCAACGACCTTCTTTCCGATCGCTACAACTGGGCCGTTGGCGTAGAAACAATGTACAAGCGTATGGGTTTGGTCATAGAGTTTGGACTGAATTGATGAGCCATGATAGGGAATAACAAAAGTGGCTAGCAACAACAAAGTAGTATTACCACCAACGATATTAGCGGCCTCCTTCCGGTTTTCTCCACTGAAATGTCATGACGTGGGGATCTCGCTGCAGGCGGCAAAGTTCTTACGCTGGCTTTATATGGAGCCGGAACGCACAAATGCACAGATCGTCGCTACCTTTGGCATGGGATTGGCGTGGATGATGTTCAACGCCGGTTACGTTCAAAACCCGCCAAGCGAATCCGATAAATCTAATACCAATCTTTGGTCTCTGGCAGACAAAGGCGTGAAAGTGTTAGAGCAGCTGGTAGGAGTGAAGTAATGTCAATTTCCGTCGAAGCGGCAATGGATGAATTTGTGGCAATTTATGAAGATAAAGACGCCCATAAAACTGCGCGCTCCTATCGAGCTGCCTTAGCAAAATTCCGCCAGGTGCTTGAACTGAATCATATTCCTTTATCTTTGCCAATCGGGGACCTGAACTTTGACCTGGTTGAAGATTTCATCGCCCTTCTTCATGAAAGGGATGAGACGACAGATGAAAGCAAAATGACCGTCGCGACAGAAAAAGCCTATTTAACGGCTTTTCGCCGCTTTGTAGCTTTTGTTTCAGCAAAAGACTATTCTAATGTCAACGTGGTTCGCGTTCAGGAAAATATCAGACTATTGCAAAGGTCGGAGGGACGGCGTTTACCGGATGTAGATATTGATGGTGTAAAGGAGTTTCTAGGTTATGTAGAAGATTACGTCATCGACCTTGAAGATCCTGATAAGGCTATGCGTGATCGTCGTGACCGCGCTCTTATTTTCTTTCTGGCGCATGGCGGCTTTCGTATTGAAGAAGCATGTGGTTTGACCCGAAAGAATCTAAATATGGTTGCTAAGCAAGCAAGGTTTATAGGCAAGAAAGATAAAGAAGCAATAGTTCGCATTACCGAAAAAGCGTTCGTTTACTTGAAAGAATATTTGGCAGGCAGGCAGAAACTGGACAGGGCGACAGGGAGAGAGCTTAAGCAGCTCCCACTTTTTGCTCGACATGACCGGGCTGTCGGAAAAAAGATAGAACCAATATCGACTGTAACGGGTTGGAAGATTGTTGAGGACTGGTTGGGTAGAGCCCAGAAGGCCGGGTACTTGAAAAACCTCTCCTCCCCCATCACGCCCCATACCCTTCGGCATTATTTTGTGACAATGGTTTATTTGGCCACAGGTGATTTGAAGATCGCGCAAGAACTTGCGAGACATGACTCCACGGCTACCACAGAACGCTACACACACTTGATAGCCCCCCATTTGGATCGAGCCCACAAACTCACTTTCCAGGAGCTGGAAGGATAATGGTAAATGTCCGATTACAGTAAGTTTCCTTGATATTTTGCAGTTGCAGTTTTTGGTCATATAAATGCAGCATCTGATCCGCAAGAGGAACAGGTAGTGGATGAAGAAATCCTCCACACACCTTTCGTTCATCAACTACCTGAGTTTATTCTTGCCGATCCTCTGAGGCTGACGAGAGAATAGTCGAAAGAGCTCTTTGATTTCTTGCAGGAAAATGAACAATTACTGCACGAGTTGGCTGAGAAAGATGCGATAATTGCTAAGCAGCAAATGAGAGATCTTTTTGCGAAGATCGCCGACTATGGCCGAAGAAAAAGGCTGAGCAAAGATGAATAACTTTCAAAAAGGAACGAAATCGCTAACAAACATACCGTCAATATCAACCTTCCTCCTCTTACTAAGCGAAAAGTATCATCGTCCCTAGGGGGTCATGGAACGCTATTAAGCAATAACGCTCCTTCTGTCGATGGAGCGTTATTTTCTGTGTAAATTAATCTTTGCCGGACTCTATTTATGGGCAAAACTAGCCTTGCTGTCACAAGATACTGGTTTCCCTTGTAACAACTTAGCGAATGCAAAATTCGGCAAGTGAACTCTTGCCGGTAGCGATCTTTCTTAATCTTCTTTTATCCGTCCAAGTGCCCTATCGGCGAGTCTCAGATGCTCAAGACTATATAATGTTAGCCGTTCATACCTAGAGTTATTCCTGTATCAGTCCGTGCTACAATCTAAAAGGTTGCATCTTTCTAGACTTTTCTAAGAGAAAAGTCTGCGTTCAAACTCTATTGTTACATCTTAATGGCATCAACTACATTGAAAGGATTTGTGCCATGAACCTATGGATGAGCATACCATCTGTTGCCTTTCAAACTAACACTATTAGTAGAAATGAAGAAGTATCCTCTGCTCTTCACGTTAAATGTTCTAGAACTGAGCGGGCCGAGAATGTTTTAGTTCAAAAATCATCGGACCTAAAAGAGATGCTCTCTATGTACGCGTTGGCCGCTTTGCTTAAAGGAGAGGATATTGATTGGATTCCGGAAGTGGTTATTGGCTGCAATGTATTATCGGACAAGGAATTAGTTCTTACCAATATTTTGGCTTACGTCGACTGGGCTAACCTTCCGATGAATGTGTTAGAATGCTCCGACCTTACTCAAGCATTTAGTTACCTTCCTATGATTGAAAATGCAGGGGATGATGAAGCTATTTTACTGACTTTACATGAGATTTCCAAGCCAATAGATCGACTTGATAATAAATATCTACTAGGCAATGCTGCAGCAGCAGTTGGGTTTTCATGTCATCCTGATAGATTTGCCAAAAGTTTTCGAGTCTTAAGCGTTGCTCACTCGCAAACAGTGGGCGATTGGGATAGAACTGTTGTAACAATTATTGATAGATTGCTTAGTGACACCAAATCTAAGAAGAAAAGTATTGGTTGGACGATCACGCAGAAATTCTCGAATTCATTCGAAGAAATAATCAAGAAATATCTGCCTGGAGCGATCCTGTGCGAACGTGAATCAAATAGTGAAACAAACTACGGATGCGCCGATATCTTAATATCAGTAGATGATATTTTTGTCACTCAGCGATTACCTCCTATAGGAAGTGGCATTGTCTGGTATATTAGCGAAGGCGGAACTTTAGGAGCAATCCTGCTTGATTCGGACAGTGTCAGCCTATGGAACCGGTATACCTC
>WNFZ01011566.1_pt1 | contig 14477 bp, 17 predicted proteins | sample 5400081 | NCBI WGS metagenome assembly WNFZ01 (sample SAMN13153365, study PRJNA577476) | soil metagenome | isolation source: 80 cm soil or saprolite under grassland replicate 1 | place: USA:California | collected 2016-06-15
TAGTTAAATTTGCTGAGATGCATATAATGGCGGACAACGTCCACTTCGGCGAGTTCGGGCAGAGGCAGTTCCGAGCGGAGAAGATGTTCGGGAGGCAGAGCCGTTTCCGGGACGTCTGAAGCGGGCATGGTCACGCCGATGCGTCCGGGTGACGATAAGTCAAAGATAGTGGGTTCTACGATTTTCGCCGCAGCAACTTTTTCAGGTGCGCTTGCACTGAGCGGATGCGTAGTGTCAATCATGGTTCACCTCCGATAAGACTTCCACGAGCGTGTCGATATCTTCCTTGCTATTCATCTCAGTCACCGCGATCAACATGTGATCCTTAAGGGCGGGGTAATCCTGACCGAGGTCGTATCCACCCAGGATGCCGTGCTCCAGTAGATGAGCATTCACTTCCTCTACAGGGCGATTGACGCAGAATGCAAATTCATGGAAAAAAGGTTCTGTGAAACACAAACCCATACCATCAATTTTGCTGAGTTGCGCCGCAGCATAATGCGCCTTTTGATAACACAGATTGGCAACCTGCCGCAAGCCTGCTTTACCAAGTAGCGAAACATAAACTGCTGTGCCGAGCGCGATCAATCCTTGATTGGTGCAGATGTTGGATGTGGCCCGTTCGCGTTTGATGTGTTGCTCACGCGCGGTCAATGTGAGAACGTAGGCACGCTGTCCTTTATTATCAACGGTTTCGCCAACGAGACGCCCTGCCATCTTGTGGACGTATTGTTTGCGGGTCGTGAAAAAGCCGACGCTGGGTCCGCCGTACCACATGGGGATTCCCAGCGGCTGACCATCGCCCACAACCACGTCCGCGCCCATTGAGCCGGGAGTCTTGAACATCGCCAATGCAGTTGGATTCGCAACCACACAGACCAGCGTGCCCTTGGCATGCGCGGCGTCGATCAACTTTGTGTAATCATAGACGCGCCCGAAGAAATCGGGATATTGCACGATGAGCAGGGATGTGTTGTCATCCACGAGACCAGCCAAATCATTTGGATTTGAGTCGAGATCGGCATTGACATCATCACCTGTGAGTTCGAGGTCCAAACCTTGTGCATAGGTGCGAACTACTGCACGATACTGTGGATGAACAGTGGGGGAGATGACAACTTTCTTGCGTTTGCCGCGGAACTGTGCATATGCCAGGTTCACCGCTTCGGCGGTGGCTGTGGCGCCATCGTAATGCGAGGCGTTGGATACATCCATGCCTGTCAGCGCAGTCATGAGCGATTGATATTCAAAGATGGCTTGCAATGTGCCCTGTGAAATTTCAGGCTGATAGGGCGTGTACGCGGTATAGAACTCGCCGCGGCGAAGGATGTGATCCACAACCGAGGGGATGTAGTGGTTATACATGCCCGCACCGAGGAAGGAGATCAAGTCCGTGCGCACATTTTCATTTGCTTGGGCGAGACCGGAAAGCTCCTGCATCACTTCCATTTCGGTCAGCGCGGGAGGCAGATTTAACATAGGAAAGCGATGTTTGGCAGGAACAGCATCGAATAAATCATCAAGGGATTTGACACCGATTGTTTCCAGCATCGCATCTCGTTCTTTGGGACTAATAGGAATGTAGGTCATAGGAACTCCGTAGCACTCAACGTTCAACAGCTTTTCGCTGAAAGCTGACCGCTGAGTGCTGATAGCTAAACACTAATGGCTTCTTTCTTCACAATACTTCTCATACGCGGCGGAGTCCATTACCTCAGCGGCCGCGCCACTTTCCACTTTGATCATCCATGCTTCCCCATAGGGATCGGCGTTGAGGGTCTCAGGCTTATTGGATAAATCCTTGTTTACGGCAGTCACCTTACCACTAGCAGGGGCGTAAATCTCTGCCGAGGCTTTTACCGACTCAACCGATGCGATTGCTTTTCCGGCTTCGATCGTATCGCCTTCATCGACAAGAATTTCAACGAAGACAATGTCGGAGAGTTGAGACTGGGCGTAATCGCTCAATCCCATCGCGCCAGTGCTAGGGTCGAACCATTCATCAGACTTTGAATATTTCAAATTTGAGGGTGCGTTCATGATGCTTTGCTCCTTTTGAAGATGATTTGGCGAGGGTAACGCAAAAGGCGCACGAAGTTTATCGCGCGCCTCTGTAATGTGACCTGAGAGATTAGTGTAGTCTTCTAGTCTTTTAGTCTTCTGGTCTTCTAGCGGAGTGGACTAGGAGACCTGTAGACTAGCGGACGAGTTGACCAATACTTTACACCGTCGGTATCCCGTTAGGGAGTTTTCCAGAGTTTTGTCGAGAACAGGGTCCTTTTGCCTGAGAGTTTCATCTGGTTTCGCCTATCCCAGATTTGCACCTTCGGCGCCCATAGTGGTTGAGTCTCTTCCCTGTTGCCCGTTAAATTATGATGTCCATTGTATGAGTGACGGGAACGAGAGTCAAGAGGAAAATCATCCTTATTATGAAGAATCACAAAGTGCCGCATCATGTACTAACTTACAAATCCATACATGAAATTAACTCTTTGATTAGACAAACAGCAAAACTTCCGATTGAAAATATCGAAAGTTTTGAAGAAGTTAGTTTCTTTCGATTTTGTGTGAACGCTATGAGTTTTCTTGACTATCTGTCGATTCGGGCTCAGAGAAAGTTGGTTCCTCTGCAGGAGCCGATTCTCCCTCGGCAACGGAAGCGGAAGATGAATCCACGTTTGGAGCCGGAGGAGTCGGCGGAACGGATAAAGCTGGTGCGAGAGGTGCAGTCCCATTCAAACGAGCGAAGTAATCCCTGACAATCTGGTCGTTATAAAAGACCAAGGAAAGGATACCCACCACCATTGCAAAGACATTTCCATAGAGCACGGCTACGATTTCAAAGATTGCAATATTTGTGGATGGTTTGATCGGTTGCGGTGTACTGCTAAGCAATTTCGCGGAATAGATAATCTCAAACACGCCAAGGATCAGGGGCAGAACCGATATTGGCGCACAAATCAATCCAATCGGGTGAGACAGAGCAATAATGCCCCAAAAAATATTGACGATGCCACTGGCGAGAGTCATCCAGGCGATGACGTTTACCAGAGTAGGTTTTTGTTGCATGATATTTCTCCTGATTTAATTACCTTATGCAATATATTTTGTACCATAAGGACGGCCCGCTGCACGCGAGGAAATGACTTGACAATCTTGGTGGGTCGCCCCTACGATGTTTTCACTTCTTATACGCCCCCTCAGGAGATGAGTTGCAAATCAATCAGGAGTTCCGGCAGGTTTGATATCTTTGAGATTCAACTGCAGCGATTTGCGACCGTTATATTCATTCAACTCAATTTGGTATAGGACGTCCACGCGTTGAGTCAGCGATGACTGCATGCTCCCCATACGGAAGCCAATCGCATCCAAGAATCCGCCGCATTCATCGTCGAAGCTTACTTTTAAATGTCGGCCCTCGGAGCCAACTGCGCGAAAGGATTTTACTTTGACATCGCGCGACACAAAGACCGCGCTTGGGTTGCCGTAGCCTGTTGGCTCGAGGTATTCGAGATGTTCCAGCACTTCAAAATTCAACTTAGGAAGCATCACTTCCATATCTGCTGCAAGTGAATGACGCAGGTCTTTTCCAGCGAGTTGGTCTTTTGCGATTCCCTTCAAGCGGGCCACGAATTCAGGCAAATTCTCATTACGGACAGTGAATCCTGCCGCCGCGGCATGCCCTCCATGGCGGACGAGCAAATCCTTGCACAGGTCAAGCGCGTCGGTAATATGAAATTCGGGGATGGAACGACACGAGCCACGCGTTTCCTCCGTCCCCTTTGAGGCGACCACGGCAGGACGATAATACAGTTCTGTGAGGCGCGACGCGGCAACCCATGGCAATTTGCTCTGCCTGCTCTTGGGTTGACTTTGTGAGTCCCTGTCGTTGGCGGTTTTGCATATCGAGTTGCTGGGCGAGTTGGCCGGCGCGCATGAAATCCGTGGTAGTCAAGAGTTCAAGCGATGCCAACGCAGATTCAAGTCTTCCCGATGCATTCAAGCGTGGCCCTAGCATGAAGCCGATATTGCCAGCGGTGATCTTGTTAATATGGATCTCGGCGATGTTTGCTAAAGAATAAAGTCCCTGTCGTTTGGTCTCATGGATTTGGCGAAGTCCTTTGCGGACGAGGAAGCGATTCTCCCCAACAAGCGGAGCAAGATCCGCAACCGTGCCAAGCGCAACCAGATCGAGCAGGTTGATCAAATGTAAATTGGAGGCCTGTCCGTTTAATTTTTGGATCAGTGCTTCTGCGATTTTGTAAGCAATACCAACACCCGCTAAATATTTGTCTGGGTAAATATCGCCATGTTGTTTGGGGTTGATCACGGCAAAGGCGGGGGGCAGGTTTTCGCCGTCGGGGTGGTGATGGTCGCTAATGACGAGATCCAGCCCAATGGTTTGCGCGTGAAGCGCTTCTTCTGGAGAGCGTATGCCACAATCCACGGTAATGACCAGTTTGACGCCGTCCGCTTTGAGAGAGTCCAGTGCATCCTTATTGAGACCATAGCCCTCGTCAAAGCGGTTGGGGATGTACGAGCAGACGTTTGCGCCAAGCGCATTGAGTGCATCCACAAGGAGCGCCGTGGCGGTCACACCATCCACATCGTAATCGCCATAAACGGCAATCGGCTCATTGTGTTGGATCGCATAGAGGATTCGGTCAACGGTAGCCTCCATGCCGGTGAGTTGGAAGGGATTTGTGTCAAAATTCGGCATCGCGCGCATAAAGGCACGCGCATCCTCATAATTGGCGAGACCACGGTTGAACAGGATTTGTTTGAGAATGGCAGGGAAGCGTACAAGCCCTTCTTCGGCTTGCGGCGTAAGCGGTGAACTGATCACCCAGCGTTTAGTATGCATTTGAGTTCTTATCCATCACGAGTAATATTTCAAAGTTGAAAGTCACCCACACAGTATAAACTGTGATGGGAGTTACGGGCAAGTGTATAATGATTAGCGCTTATCTCACTATAAGGAAACGGATTGAGCTACCTTATAAACCAGCTTCAAAACCTAAAGTTCGGCGGTACTTTGTAAGGAGGACTCATGTACATTCTCAGACCTGATGAACGAACGACCCCTGTCATGTTATACACGCAGGAAGTAGTCGTGCGTGGCGAGGTGATCACCAAGGAAAGCGTTCACCGGGTGAATATTTGGCTACGAACGGATGGTGCCCCCAAGTATATGCATATCCTGAAACCGCAAGTGTTAGTATTCGGGGGAAGTCCTGTGAAAGCATTATCTTATTCCGAAATCTATTACCCAACCACCCAATTGATTGCCTTCCACATATTGCCTCCCGCTGAGGAAGCCTTGGATTATGACCCAGGTGAAGCCAACCGCATGATGGAGTCCGTGGATGTGATCGTGGGCACGTTCGTGATGAAGGGGCAGATCCGCATCTCCACCCAGACCGAGGTCGGAGTCAGCCTCGAGGTGGCGCGCGTTTCCTGGATGAGTCTTTATGATGCGACGATCACCAATCCCTACCTTCCGCAAATGCCGCCTATCCAAGTACCGATGGTGCTGATCAACCCCAGTCATGTGGCGTTTGGGCAGACCGGGTAGGGCTGATCAGAAGTCTAGATAATACGTTTTGTAGAGCGAGATATTATCTCGCTCTACGTTTTAACAGGTGGGTGATGAATCACGGAACAATGACATCTTCTTTTATTCAAACGAAATATCTATACTGAAATCTGCAAATTCATAGTTTGAGAGAATGTATTTTCTGGGAGGGACGTATGATGACAGTATTCAATTTACAGATCAATCAACAAACGTATCCGACCAGATGATTTAGTATAAAGTCATGAGCGCAGGGAATAAGCCTGCAGTTTTGATTTTATCGGCTTGTGTAAGAGATATAATTTCGTTATGGAAATTACCATTACCACTCCTGCACTTTTATTCCCAGCCATTTCCCTCTTGATGCTGGCTTATACAAATCGTTTTTTAACTCTGGCCACCATCATCCGCAATTTATATGACCGCTATCATTCAGTTCCTAGTGATAACCTGTTGGGTCAGATTGCCAACTTGCGCTACCGCGTCTATCTTATCCGTAACATGCAAATCTTCGGCGTGCTGAGTCTTCTGTTCTGTGTGATTAGTATGTTCGCTCTCTTCGCAGGCTGGATCGAAGGCGGACAATGGATGTTCGGGCTTGCGTTGATTCTGATGATGCTATCGATGGCGATCTCCCTACGTGAATTGCAAATCTCAGTCGGTGCGCTGGATCTATTATTGATGGATATGGAGGAGCATGAGACAAAAGGATAATGCATCAAAAAGCCATGTCGTACTCATTGGCACCTATACTGAGCCACAGGGCAGTGATAGTGAGGGCGTTTATGTATATCGGATGGATCCATCTTCCGGCAAACTTTCCTACAAAACAGTGATCAAAGACTTGCCCAATGTTTCATTCATGAGTGTTCATCCGCGCCTGGGATTGATCTATGCAGTGAATGAAACCGAAACTTTTGGCGGTAAATCTGGCGGTGGAATCAGCGTGCTCTCCATCAATTTACCAGCCAGTGATTTCCATGTACTGTACAACCAATCTTCAGGCGGAGAGAATCCATGCTATATTAGCCTCGAGCATACGGGACGGTTTGCTTTCGTTGCCAACTACAAAAGCGGAAGCATCGCCATGTTCCCGATCGGAACGGATGGACGATTGAGTCCAGCATCTGATGTAATCCAACATGTTGGCGCCAGTGTCCATCCTGAGCGCCAGACTAGTCCACATCCGCACTGCATTATTCCCGACCGAGAAAATCGTTATGCAATCGCCGTTGATCTGGGGCTGGATAAACTTCTTGCCTATCACATGGACCTGGAAGCTGGAAAGCTGCACAAACATTCTGAAGTACAGGTCAAAGCAGGTGCGGGTCCGCGCCATCTGATTTTTAATTCCAGCGGTCGCTGTGCCTATTTGATCAACGAATTGAATTCAACGATCGTTCTTTATCAATACTCTGCCGAGACGGCTTCTTTTGATGAGCTACAGACGGTCTCAACATTGCCAGAAGGTTTTTCTGGCGAGAATTTTTCTGCAGATCTACATCTTTCATTAGATGAAAAATACCTTTACGCGGATCGATCCTATAACGGGAAACCTGACACGGACTGCTTATGGAGCAGAGATATCCATGCCAGTGCATATCATGTTTGGGGGGAATAATCTCTAGGCTTAAGCCTCTAATTTTCTTCATACATTTTCCTAACCATTCTCAAACAATCGCCTCCTACAATAAAGAATTGGGGATGACCTCTTTTTAATCGTACTGTTTTGGAGGCGCTATGGATCTCAATAAATACACACAAAAATCGCAGGAAGCGATTCTCAACGCGCAACAAATCGCACAGGATTACAACCATCAATCGATTGAACCTGCTCATTTGCTTTTGGCATTGTTACGGCAGGATGATGGCGTTGTACCTGCCATTGTGGGAAAAGTGGCGGGAAGTGTCCAGTCACTTCGGAATGAGTTGACTCAGGAACTGGAAAGGCGACCGAAAATCCATGGCTCCAACGCAGACATTGGGCTGGCTCAGCAAACCTCAGACGTTTTCAAAGCTGCCGAGCGTTATGCCAAAGGCATGCAGGACGATTATGTTTCTGCCGAACATATCCTACTTGGTTTAACTGATTCTATAGAAGGAAAGCGGCTTGCCTCTTTTGGCTTGACCAAGGATGCGATTCTCAACGCACTCAAATCGGTGCGCGGATCTCAGCGTGTCACCTCGCAAAATCCTGAATCTACCTATCAGGCGTTGGAACGTTATGGACGCGACCTGACGGGCATGGCGCGCCAGGGAAAGCTTGATCCTGTCATTGGGCGGGATGAGGAGATTCGCCGCGTGGTGCAGATTTTGTCGCGTCGCACGAAGAACAATCCCGCCTTGATCGGCGAGCCGGGCGTTGGTAAGACGGCAATCGTCGAAGGCTTGGCACAACGTATCGTCAACGGGGACGTGCCCGAAGGTCTGAAAAAGAGGCGTTTGGTCCAATTGGATATGGGCGCGCTGATCGCAGGTGCAAAATATCGAGGCGAGTTTGAGGAACGTCTCAAGGCTGTCCTCAAAGAAATTACCGAATCAGAGGGTGAAATCCTGTTGTTCGTGGATGAGATGCACACGGTCGTCGGTGCAGGGAAAGCCGAAGGCGCCATGGACGCGGGCAATATGCTTAAGCCGATGTTAGCGCGCGGAGAACTTCATCTTATCGGTGCGACGACTCTGGATGAATATCGTCAAAACATCGAAAAAGATCCCGCACTCGAACGGCGCTTCCAACCGGTGTTGGTCGAAGAACCAAGTGTGGAAGATACGATTTCCATTTTGCGCGGACTCAAAGGGCGCTATGAAGTCCATCACGGTGTACGCATTACTGACGCGGCAGTGATCGCTGCGGCGACACTTTCACATCGCTATATCTCAGATCGACAGTTACCCGATAAAGCGATTGACCTGATCGATGAAGCGGCGGCACGTCTGCGAACAGAGATTGATTCCAAGCCGCAGGAATTGGATGTAGTCGATCGTCAGATCATGCAGTTGGAGATCGAGCGTGAAGCGTTGAAGAAAGAAAAGGATAAAGCATCGAAGGAACGACTTGCGAAGATCGAACGGGATTTGGCTGATTTGCGCGAGACATCCAAAGCATTGTCTGCGCGTTGGCAGGCCGAGAAACAAGCAATCTCTGAGTTGCGTGGATTAAAAGAAAAGTTAGAACAGACAAACCTGGATATGGAACGCGCCGAGCGCGACGCGAATCTCGAAAAAGCCGCCCGCTTGCGCTATGGTGATCTGCGAGATATCGAACAAAAGATTCAAGGTGCAGAAGCCAAGTTGAAATCGCTGCAAAGTGAAGGTGCGTTGCTCAAAGAGGAAGTAGACACGGAAGAAATTGCATCCATTGTGGCGCGCTGGACAGGTATCCCTGTGACGCGATTGCTGGAAGGTGAGACTCAAAAGTTAATCCATATGGAAGAACGTTTGCATGAGAGGGTTGTAGGTCAGGATGAGGCGTTGAGGGTTGTCTCGAATGCAGTGCGTCGCTCCCGCGCCGGATTGCAAGATCCGAATCGTCCAATTGGTTCATTTATCTTTTTAGGTCCAACAGGTGTCGGCAAAACGGAGTTGGCACGCGCATTGGCAGAATTCCTCTTCGATGATGAACATGCCATGATTCGCATTGATATGAGCGAGTATCAGGAAAAGCATACGGTCTCACGTCTCATCGGCGCGCCGCCAGGATATGTCGGCTATGAAGAAGGTGGACAGTTGACTGAGTCGGTTCGCCGCAGACCATATAGTGTTGTGTTGTTCGATGAGATCGAGAAGGCACATAATGATGTGTTCAATGTGCTGCTGCAATTACTAGACGATGGTCGTCTCACCGATGGACAAGGGCGCACCGTGGACTTCCGCAATACGGTCGTGATCATGACGTCTAATTTGGGTAATCAGCTATGGGAAGGCGAGCAGGAGGTCACGCGCGATGCGATCAATCGCGTCCTACAAAATCATTTCCGCCCCGAATTTCTCAACCGAATCGATGAGATCGTGGTCTTCCACCCGCTGACGAGAGACCAGCTTGCGGAGGTCGTAGACTTCCAGCTGCGCCGCGTTAGTAAATTGCTTGGGGATAAGGGCTATTTCCTGGAAGTAAGCCAGAAAGCGAAAGAGTTTCTCGCAGAAGAAGGGTATGACCCTGCGTTTGGTGCCCGTCCGCTGAAGAGAGCCATTCAGCGCGAGTTACAGGATCCGCTGGCACTGAAGATCTTGGCAGGCGAGTTCCGTGAGGCTGACGTGATCGAGGTCGATCGAGGTAAGGATGGATTGGTCTTCACCACTGCCGTACAAGGCGAAGTAGTGGAAGCATAATCATGAAACCGCAGGTGATGAGCCTGCGGTTTTGATTTCGGAAGAGAAGCTGGTTCAATCATCGCGACAGGAATAACATCTCCTCGTTTATCTGTACAGGAGGCAGATATGAGGAAGTCAATTGTTTTGCTGCTGACATTGCTTGTGTTGTTGACAGCCTGTGGTCCGGGCCGTGACCTAGAAGTCACCACACCAGATTCTACAATACGACTGACTACACCGAGTCCCAACCCTGAACTCAACAAGCCAGATGAAGCTGGGCGAGTTGCCGGTTTCGTACCTGGACTCTGGCACGGCATCATTGCCCCAGTCATGTTAGTGGGCTCATTCTTCAACCCAGCTATGCAAATATACGAAGTACACAACAATGGGGTGGAGTACAACTTTGGATACCTGATTGGTGTGGCACTGGTGTTTCTCATTTTAGGTATATTAGGAGGCAGGAGGCGCTGAATCAATCATTCTATTGGGGAAGAATTAGTAAAAACCGCAGGTGATGAGCCTGCGGTTTTTGTTTATCTGCATCGCCTTACTATCTCCTAACAAACCATATCCCTTGAAGGCTTTTATTGTATAATCTTTTTGACCAAATATGTCCGATCAGCCGCATAGGGGAGAATCACTTATCAGACTAGGCATAATCTCCGCACATTCACAGCGAAAAAATAATTTGAAATTGAATCATTCCGGAGGTAGAGAGATGAAGAGAACTCTCTTTTTAGTATTGTCTGCAATTTTGCTTTCATTGACGGCAGCCTGCGCTCCTGGTTCCAGCATACAAGTCACTACATCCAACGCAACTATCCAGCTCAGTGCGCCTGGTCCAAACCCGTTGGTTAATCAGCCAGATGCGCAGGGACGTGTCGCGCGTGCCGTGGCAGGACTTTGGCACGGGATCATTGCACCTGTGACACTCGTTTTCTCGTTCTTTGATTCGGATGTGCAAATGTATGAGGTCCATAATGCAGGAAGTGAATATAACTTCGGATTCTTCCTTGGAGAAGCATTTGTATTTGGACTTCTCGGACTTTTATTACGGTTCAGGAGATCAGCGAACTGAAATATGATTGCGCAGGTTCGATCTCACTGAAAACCAAGTATCCTGATGTTTTTAATATCATTACACTTATTCACCAAAAAGTGTAAAACAATATAATTGCTTTAGTTCACGATAAGGAAAATGAGACGAATGCAAAACGATTATGATCTGCAAAATGTAGAAAATTTCAAAATTAACCCTCACGTCTGGTTACAAACCCTTTTGGCGATAGCAGGCGATAAGGAAAAAAAGAAGGAAGTAGTTCAAACGATTGCTCAACAAAGCGGCTTCTCTCCCGCAAAGGTGGAAATGATCCTGGCTAGTACGATCAATATTTTGATAAACGATACCCGCTCGAATTGACAGGCTTCGCTTTTGGATCAAGTGTGGATATACATAATGCGATCCGCAAGTGTAATTGAATACCCATGGATTACTGGATTATTGTTGCATCGAAAGATCACCTGCAACGGGGACTCGCTGGTGGATTCATCCAAGCAAATCACGGGAAAGCCGCGCCGCTGAAACGGATGCACGCGGGAGATGGGGTGATTTTCTATTCGCCGAAAATGGAATATGAAAAGCCGGAGAAACTTCAGTGCTTCACTGCAATTTGCAAGATCGTGGATGAGGATGTTTATCAGCACGATATGGGTGGTGGATTTGTCCCATTTCGGCGTAATGTTGATTTTCTTCCATCGAAGGATGTTTCGATTCTTCCCTTGATCAATGATCTGACTTTCATTAAAGACAAAACCCATTGGGGCGCGCCGTTCCGTTTTGGAACTTTACAAATCCCCGAACCAGATTTTAAGTTGATTGCAAGGAAGATGGTGGTGGGTGGATCAGGCTCTTTTGAAATAGCGTGATTGCGGGATACCGATGACAAAATCCACAACACTTTTTTTACTCTTTCTTCTCATCCAACTTTTCCTACCGTCTAGCCTTGTGCTTGCAGATACTGGCCCCAAACCGACCATGGAATTTACATTCAAACAGGAACCGACCGGTGAACAACTCATCATAACGTCCGGCATTTTGTACGAGTGCGAGCAATCTAATTGTAGCGATGCGTTGCCCTTGCAGGAATTAGGTCCGCAAAGATTTACCTGCAATGCTCTGAACTGTAGCGCATTGGCGTATGGCTTCAGTCCATATCATAAGATTGAAATCCAATTTTCAGATGGGAAAACACGTCAAAGTAATATCTTTGAAACGGCCGGGTTTGATTCAAAATATACAGTAACTGTCTACACGGATGATTTGCTGGTCGAATCGCAATTCAATCCCGGCAATATGTTTCCGCGCACGGTAACAGTCCTCCTATTGTGCGCCTGCCTCTTGGTTATTGGCGCGTTCATCATTGGCCTGATCGTTTTCTTTATTCAACGTCGTCGAAAAAGTTGATTTTCACTCTTTTGATCACGATCATGAGCGAGAGCGCGGTGGTTCTCGGATATTGTACCTGGCGCAGGAAGCCACTCCGTTCCATTCTAATTACAAGCATCTCTGTAAACTTAATCACTCAATCTCTCTTATGGGGAGCGTTAATCCTTTTCTTTCAACATTATCTTGTTACTTTGCTGGTTGCCGAGATATTTATTTGGTTCCTTGAAAGTCTTGCACTGTACTACATCCGCGCAAACCAATTGAGATTTACAGATGCTGTTTTCCTAAGTCTAGGCATGAACATTGTCAGTTTTGGGCTGGGATGGATCTTGCCAATATGAGTTGGTATCACAATCTCGAGTATCTAATCTTTAGCCTCTCCCGTTATAATTATGCGCATGTTTGAATTCCAAATCACCGCCAAAAGCAATCGTGCCCGGACAGGGATTTTCACCACCCCTCACCCTTATCTTCGCGCCTGGTGGTATATAAGCTATTGTAAAGACTCTCACTCCCGAACATCTTAAGAACATCAATGCCATGCCTATGCTCGCCAACACGTATCGCCTTTATTTACATCTCTCCGATGAAGCACCTTGTATGACAGCTAAGCTCAAAGAGAAAACATGATAAATGGTCTTTGTCCCATCTGCAATTCAACGGAAGTTTATAAAATGATAGGTAAGACGCCTTTGGTTGCAGGGAATATATTGCATCTGGAGGTGAAGCAGGGCAAGGATTGGAGGACCTTCGACCTTAATACCGATGTCTGCGCCAATTGCGGACACACCGCGATGTTTGCGAATAGTCCACAAGGTTTGGCGTTTCTGAAAACAGCCGATGGCTGGCAAAAAGTTTCCGGTCAATAAATGGTCGCTGAAAACGCGTTAGACCCGTGACATATAATAGGTATAAACGCTGAATGGGATAAAAAGCAAGCCTATAATTGCATTGGAGGTCATTATGTATACTCTTGCTCCTGATGAAAAGGCGACGACCGTTATGGTGTATTCGCCCAATAAATTGATCCACGGCGATTTGGTGACGAAGCAGAATGCGCGGGTCAGTCTCCTGCCTCGCATGGGCATGCCAGGATATGTGCACTTCGTGAAAACGGAAGTGCTGTTTTTTGGCGGTGAGCCACCCAAGTCGCTGACGTATGACGAATATTTTTTCCCGACCGAGAGGATCATTGGCTTTCATCTTTCACCACCCGCGTCCGAGCCTTTGGACTATGATCCTGATGAAGAGAATCGTATCATGCTAGACGTGGATATGATCCTGGGCGCATTTATGCTGAAAGGCAAAATCCGAACCTCCACACATGCAGATTTTGTCACGAACCTCGAAGCCGCGCATACCACATGGCTTTCTGTTTACTTTGCAGAGATCACCAGTCCGTTCCTGCCGCAGTTGCCGGCCATCCATGTGTCAATGTTGCTCGTCAAGCCGACCCAGGTAAGTTTTGGAACATAAATAATTCCTATCCGTGCGGACGCGGAGTGAGTGTTTGAAGGATTTGGTCCGTGCAGATGATTCGGTGGTTGAATCGCAGTTCAGTCCCGGTACGATGTTTCCACGCACGGTGACAATCGCCCTATTGTGCGGCTGTGTTCTGGTCATTGGACTCCTAAAGATTGGATTGATTGTTTTCTTTATCCGACGTCGTCGAAAAAGTTGATTTCCACTCTTTTGATCACAATTACGAGCGAGAGCGCTGTTGTTCTCGGTTATTGTATTTGGTGTAAGAAGCCCATCCGTTCGATTCTGCTCACAAGCGTCGGCGCGAACTTGATTACTCAAATGCTTTTATGGTGTGTGTTAAATCTCTTCTTTCAACATTATCTTGTTACTTTGCTGGTTGTGGAAGTCCTTATTTGGCTGACTGAAAGTCTCGCCTTGTACTACGTTCCCGCCAATCATTTGCACTTTACTGAAGCCATGTCAATAAGTCTAAGCATGAACCTTGTTAGTTTTGGGCTGGGATGGTTATTGCCAATATAAATTTGCGTTGTGTTTTCGAATTCTAATCCACTAATCTGTACTCTCTCCCGTTATAATCTCATATATGTTTGATTTCACCATCACAGCCCACAACAACCGCGCCCGCACAGGGATTTTCACCACTCCTCATGGTGACCTCCT
>WNFZ01004998.1_pt1 | contig 14472 bp, 4 predicted proteins | sample 5400081 | NCBI WGS metagenome assembly WNFZ01 (sample SAMN13153365, study PRJNA577476) | soil metagenome | isolation source: 80 cm soil or saprolite under grassland replicate 1 | place: USA:California | collected 2016-06-15
CCGCCACAACTCCTACCGCGTCAAACGGCCTGGCGACCACGGCACCCGCCACCCCGGCCCCGCCACGATCAAGCTCGTCAACCTCCGCCAGCTCACACTCGCAGCGTGATCAACTTTGGCTAAGTGGCATTGGGTCCTGGGTGCTGAGGTCGCGGACCACGCGACGACCCTTCTCATCGAGTTGCCGCCGGTCGGCTGGTATGGAGAGGATGGAGTCCTCTCTGTTGCCATCGACTGCGATCGCCTTGGCGATGTCGATGTAGTACCAGCGCAGCAACCGCTTGCTGCGGGCGTCCATCGTATCTACCGGATTGTCGGAGCGGAGGGCCTGGTAAAGAGAGGTGAGCCTTTGCTGACCATCCATCAGGAGCTGCTCGGGCTCCACGTCGGCGGGCACGTTGGTACCCTCCAGCGGCCGTGGCTTGAACCGGGTGCCTGGCCCGCCGGTTTCGAGAGTCATCATTACCCCGAGGGGGTAGCCGAGCGTGACAGTAGCGAGCAGGGACAGGATTCGATCATCATCCCATTTCCATGGGCGCTGAAAGTCTGGCAGCTGGACCTTTCCGGCACCTGCCATGGCGAGTAGATCACCAAGGCCAAGATCAGCTCTCGAAAGGCATATCGGTCCCCACGTTGCCCGATTTGTGCACCCGAGTGGATTTACCCTAGAGTGCCACCTACGCAAAGGCTACCTGGAAGCCTATGACAAGCCCGGCGCCTCTATAGCCGCAATATCGGGGCCGAGGAGGGATGCCTCCGGCGTGTCTATCGACATGTGACATCGCGAACGCGTCTTGAGCGGATGACGTTGCTCCCGCAGCGGGGTCGCCATTGTCCCTATGACCTGGCAGGATTCTTGTTGAGCACGGGTCGCGGTGAGAAAAGCACGTGACGATGAGGGACAGGGTCAATGGACGGGGCGTCGCATCGATGGTGGGGGCCGAAGTCGGACTTCCCATGGGAAGAGGACGCGCTACAGCACATACGGGACCAGATGCCCGACGCCGAGCCGTACCGCGCCTGGCACACCTTCACGTTCACCGCCAGGACTGGGCACGTCCGCGAGCTTGACCTGTTCCTCGCGGCGCCCGGCGGCCTGTTCCTTGTGGAGATCAAGAGCCACCCAGGCCGCGCGACCAACAACGGCTCTACCTGGCTGATGCGCGACGAGCGGGTCCGCACGATCGAGAACCCGCTGCACTTCACCGGCCAGAAGGCGAAAGAACTGCACGGCCAGCTCGAACAGGCGGCCAAGGCGCTGGGTGTCCGCGAGCGCATCCCGAGGATCGAGGCAGCCGTCTTCCTGTCCGCACCGAATCTGCGCAGCGAACTCGACGAATTCCAGCGTCAGCTCGTCTTCGGCCGGGACGGACTAGACAAGCAGACGCGTCTGCCCGGCATCTGGAACGGCTTTCTCAACCAGCCGTCGCGCAGCGATGCCAGGCGGGTGACCCCGACGCTGTCGAAGCAACTCGAAAAGCTGCTGCACAAAGTCGGTGTGCGTGGCCTGCGCAAGCACCGCAGGATCGGCCCGTACGAGCTTGAGTCGCGAGCGTTCGACGCCGGCCCGACCTGGGAGGACTACCTCGCGGAGAACACCGCACTGCCCGGCGACCAGCCCAGGCGAGTGCGGATCTATCTGTCCGAGCTTGGCGCCACCCCGGCTGATCGTGAGTCCACCCGCCGCGCCGCGCGCCGCGAGTACCTGGCCCTGCAGGGCATCTCGCATGACGGCATCGCGGCCGCGGAACAGTACAGCGACGAGGACGAGGTCGGCCCGGCGGTCGTCTTCCGGCACGGCCGCGACTGGCAGCGGCTGGACCAGTTCATCGCCGAGCATGGCGCGGAATTGCCGGTGGAGACGCGGGTCGAGATGGTCCGCGAGCTTGCCGAGGCGCTCGATCATGCGCACCGCCGCCACCTGTACCACCGGGCGCTCGCCGCGCGCTGTGTGTACGTGGAAATGGACGGGCACTATCCGCGGCTGCGGATCTGTGACTGGCAGGTCGCGGCCCGGCCACGCAACGGCGCCACCGCGGCGACCACCCTGCTCGGGTCCAGCGGGCCTGGCGCCCAGTCGCTCGCCCGCCACATTGAGCTTTCTGCCGGGCCGTACCTCGCGCCGGAGTTCGGCAGCCCGGACGCGGCGCCGGCGCAGCTCGACATCTTCGGGCTCGGCGCGCTCAGCTACCTGATCCTGACCGGCCGCCCGCCCGCTGCCGACCGCGCCGACCTGGCGAAGCTGCTGACGGCGCAGCACGCCCTGGTGCCGTCCACCGTCTCCGACGCGATCAGCCCCGCTATCGACCGGCTGGTGCGAAACGCTACCGCGACCCAGCCAGCCGACCGCGCCGAGTCGGGCTGGAAGGTGGAGCGGGTGCTCGGCAAGGGCTCCACCGCGCGGGCGCTGCTGGTCGAGCGCGACGGCACCCGCAGGGTCCTCAAGATTGCCCTTAACGGCTCCGCGGCGCAGCGCCTGGTCCGCGAGGCGGCACAACTACGTGCCCTGACCGACTCCCACATCGTGCGCCTGATCGACGGCCCGATCGAGGCCGGCGGCCGAACCGTCGTCGTGCTCGAACAGGCCGGCGAGCGAACGCTTGCCGACCAGTTGCGCCACGACGGCCCGCTGACCATCGACGAGCTGGAGAACCTGGGCGAGCACCTGCTGCAGGCGATCGCCTACCTGGACGGTCAGGGCGTCTGGCACCGCGACATCAAACCGGACAACCTGGCGGTCCGCGCGTTGCCGAAGAAGGGCCGCCGCCTGGTCCTGTTCGACTTCTCATTGGCCGGCACCCCGGACAGCGCCGTCGACGTCGGCACGTCCGACTACCTCGACCCGTTCCTCGGCACCGACCGGCGGCCACGCTACGACGCCGCCACGGAACGCTATGCGGCGGCGGTCACGCTGCACGAGATGGCCAGCGGTGAGCTGCCGTGCTGGGGCGACGGGGTAACCGAACCGAAGCTGCTCGATCCTGCCGAAGAAATGCCACAGCTCGCCGAAGACTCCTTCGACCCGGTGCTGCGGGACACGCTGGCGGCATTCTTCGGCCGCGCGCTGCACCGCGACCCGGACAAACGGTTCACCACCCTGAAGGACATGACCCGGGCCTGGACCGATGTCTTCCGCGACCTCGACCAGACGCCGCCGCTGACCACCCGCCACACGGTCGACCGCGCCCAACCCGCCGATCCGGACGCGGCGCGCGAGGCTGCGGCGGTCGCGGCGACGGCGGCCACGCCGCTGGCTGCGGCGGGTCTGACGGCCCGGGCCCTGTCTATCGCGCAGCAGCAGCTTGGCATTTCGACGGTCGGCGAGCTGGTCAAGATCCCGGCGGCCCGGGTGATGCGGCTGCGCGGCGTCGGCCTCGGCCCGCGCAACGAATTGGTCCGCCGCGCCCGCGAGTGGCGCCGCGCCCTCGACGTCGCCGAGTCGGCCGAGGCAGCGGCCAGTGCGGTAGCCGCGGCCTCCGGCGCTAATGGCGGGCAGGCTGCAGGCCGCCAGGGGTCGGCGGCGATGGATTGGTCGCGCGTCAATCTCGACGAGGTGACGCGGCACCTCCTGCCCAGGCCGGTCCAGAGCAAGGAAGCCCCCGGAAAAGATACTCCGGGTAATCTTGTCGAGATCGCCGCGATCAGGCTCATGCTCGCGCTGCCGGGCGAGGACAGCCGCCCATCACCGGTCCCGCCGTGGGCGGCACAGTGGGAGATCGCCGAACACATCGGCGTCAGCCAGCCGTACGTCGCGAGCCTGATGGCCAGGGCGCGCGAGCGGTGGGCGAAGTCCGTGCCCGCGGTGACCCCGCTGCGGGCAGACGTCGCGGACATCCTCGGCGAACACGGTCGGGTGCTTGAAGCGGGCCAGATCGCCGCGGCGCTTCTTGCCAGGCGAGGCTCCGAACTGGACGAGCAGAACGCCCGGCAGGCACTCGCGCTGGGTTGCGTACGCGCAGCGATAGAGACGGAAGAGCGGCTGGCGAACCCGCGGCTGCTGTACCGCAGGCATGGTGACCGGGTGCTGGTGGCGGTGACGGCCGAAGACGACCCGTCGGCGCCGAGTGAGGACGATCTGATCGACTACGCGGTCGCCCTTGGCGACCGGGCCGACGAACTGGCGGCGCGCGACCCGCTGCCCGGCGTTTCCGCGGCCAGGTCGGCACTGCGGGCCGTACCCGCGCCCGTGGGCACGGGCGCGCTGTCGGATACGGACCTGCTGACGCTCGCGGCCGCGGCGTCCCGGGATGCCGCCGTTACGGCGCGGCTCGAACTTTATCCGCGTGGCCTCGCGCCGGAGCGGGCACTGCGGCTCGCGCAAGCGGCGAGTTACCTTGGCGAGCCGGGCCTCGCACCCGCGGACCTGCGGAACCGGGTGCTCGCCAGGTTCCCAGAACTGACCCGGCTGCCCGACCCGGCCGGCCTGCGCGTCCTGCTGCGCGACATGGGCTACGACGTCAAGGTCAGCCGCGACGGGCGCTACCTGCTGACCGCCGGCACCACCATCAGCGGTACTAGCCGAGTGGGCAGTGCGGCGGCCGCGTCGTACGGGATGGCGCCGCGAGAGGAGGCGCTGCGGCGGCTCGCGGATGCCCGGCACCGTGGCGGCTTCCTCGCGGTCAAGGCGAGGCGCACTCATGCGGCGGCGGCCCGCGACGCGCTGCGCCTGCTGGACGGAGTGACCCCGATCGACGTGACCGCCGAATTCGTGGCGACCTTGCGGGTGGTCGTGGCGGAACAGGGCAAGCCGCGCTGGGACACCGTGCTCGCCGCCGACTCACCCGACGCCTCCCCGGCGGCAAGGACCGGTTTCGGGCGGCTGCTCGATCAGACCTGGCGGCGCCTGGAGCGCCGGATCCGAGCCGCCGGCGGCGAGGCGAGCGACCGGATCGTGCTGCTGCACGACGCCGCGCCGTTGGCCCGCTACACCGGCGGCGCGGAACTGCTGGCCAGGCTCGCCGCCGCTGCGCGGCAGGCCGACGAGGCGCCGCACGGCCTGTGGCTGCTCTGCCCCATGCCGGACCCCGCTGGTCAGCCGAGGCTCGACAATTTCACGGTCGGGGTAATCCCCGGGGATGCCGAACAGGTCATAGTACCGTCCGGCCTTGCCATACCGGACGGTTCCAGGAGGGCCTCGTGATCGATCGGACGACGTTGCTCGCGGACCTGAAGGCGGAGGTGCGCAGCCTGGAAGACGACCTGCGCGAGCGCAGCGCCGGCGAGGCAGAGTTCGCCACTGCCCTGAATGCGGAATGGCAGACGGCGTGGGACGCGAAACGGACCGCAAGAATCTACGAGACCTGGCTCGACGACCGGGTGACTCAGGCCGCCGTGGCGTGGATCCTCGCCACGGTGTTCGTGCGATTCTGCGAGGACAACGGCCTGATTGACCTGCCCTACCTCGCCGGACCTGGCGAGCGGCTTACTGTAGCCGTCGAGCGCCAGCAAGAATTCTTCCAGCGACACCCAGAGAAGACGGACCGGGACTGGTTGGCCGCCGCCTTCGGTGCTTTATCGGCGTCGAGGGTCGCGGCAGGGCTTTTCGATCCAGCGCACAACCCAATGTGGACCCTCACGCCCTCTCACGGCGCGGCTAAGGCTCTCCTTTCGTTCTGGCGACAGCGCGGCGAAGACGGCGGAATCGTTCACAACTTCACGGTAAGCGGCTATATCGATCCGTATTCTGGTACAAGCTTTCTCGGCGATGTGTACACGCGCTTTCTTGGCGATCTATACGAGGGACTTTCTGAAAATGTCAAGAACACTTACGCACTTCTGCAGACCCCGAAATTTGTAGAGGAATTCATTCTAGACTACACTTTGGAACCCGCGGTGGACGAATTTGGTCTTGATGACTTCCGGTTAATCGACCCAGTCTGCGGTTCTGGCCATTTCCTTCTCGGTGCATTCCGGCGCCTCCTCATCAAGTGGGAAACTAAAGCGCCGGCCATTGACCGTTGGGAGCTTATCAGCCGAGCGCTAGATTCGGTGCATGGCGTGGATAAAAATGCTTTCGCCGCAGTTATCTCCCGCTTCCGTCTATTGGTAGCTGCGATGCAGGCTGGCCGCGTGAGGCGCTTAGCCGATGCTCCTGAGTTTCGCATTAATGTCGCGATCGGCGACTCCCTCTTGCATGGCCGTGGCGCGCAGGGGATCCAGGCTGAGCTTGATCTCTTCAATGAGCAAGAGACACACACTTACATTACTGAAGATATCAACGAGTACGAAAGAGCAGTGGATATTCTCGGCACAGGCAGCTATCATATTGTTGTCGGTAACCCGCCCTACATTACAGTGAAAGATGCGGAGGAGAACAGAAATTATCGCAAGGCCTATCCGAGCTGCCACCGCGAATATGCGCTCACTGTGCCGTTTGCTGAGCAGTTCTTCAAGCTTGCGATTCGCGGCGGCCGAGACGGACGGGGTGCTGGTTATGTCGGTCAGATCACAGCCAACTCCTTCATGAAGCGCGAGTTCGGCAAGAAGCTCATAGAGGAATTCTTTCCGACCGTCGACTTGAGCCACCTGATTGACACATCAGGTGCTTTCATCCCTGGCCACGGCACCCCGACTATAATTCTGATCGGTCGCCGTCGGTGGCCACGCAAAGAATCCACAATCCGCGCCGTGATGGGAGTGCGCGGTGAACCCAGAGAGCCGCCTGATCCAGCCAAAGGCTTTGTATGGCAGGCGATCGTCGGACAGGTCGATCATCCTGGTAGCGAAAGCGATTGGATCAGCGTCGCCGACGTCACTCGTGATCGATTTGTTAGGCATCCGTGGAGTCTCGCTGGAGGCGGCGCAAGGAACTTGCAAGCAAGCCTTGAGCGAGCCCCGCAGCGACTTGCCGATGTAATCGAGGAGATTGGGTTCGGGGCTGTGACTCGGGAGGACAGCGCCTACATGATCGGACTTGGTTCTCTGTGGCGGGCGCAAGTTCCGACCGACCATCAACGACCCATCGTTGAAGGTGATACAATCAGAAATTGGACAATAGAGGATCCGACCGTTTCACTTTGGCCTTACGATCCGGAGAGCCTCAAAGCTTCTCTTGACGCTGTGTCCCAGCTGATGCTATGGCAATATCGGAGTATTCTCCGTTCACGCGTGGCATATGGACACACGCAGATTGAGAGGGGACTTCGGTGGTTCGAATATTCGATGTTTTTCCGGAGACGTTATGAGATTCCGGTGTCTATTGCATTTGCGTTTGTGGCTACGCACAATCATTTCGTGCTTGATCGAGGTGGGAAGGTTTTCAAGCAGTCCGCTCCCATCATAAAACTCACTAAATCGGCGATCGAGGAGGACCATCTCGCGCTTCTCGGCTTGCTCAACAGCTCAACTGCGTGTTTCTGGCTCAAGCAGGTAAGCCATAACAAGGGCGTTGGCGGCATCGGGGGCGGAATCGGTGACGAAGATTGGGAGCCTCGATACGAATTCACGGGGACCAAGCTGCAGGAGTTCCCACTTCCCGCAGGCTTGCCGCTGGATTTTGGGCGCGTGTTGGACAGGTTGGGGCAACGTCTGAGTGCCGTTGAGGCATCAGCCGTGTGCGCCAAGTCCGTGCCGACTCGCGCCGCCCTTGACGCTGCCCGGAGCGAACACGGCCACATCCGGGCCCGGATGCTCGCGCTGCAGGAAGAACTCGACTGGGACGTGTACCGCCGTTACGGCCTGCTCAGCGACGCTGAGGCTGCCGACCTGATCGCCAATCCAGCCAAAGTGCCGGACCTGCGCCTGGGGGAGCGAGCGTTCGAGATCGTGCTTGCGCGCCGGATAGCGAAGGGTGAGATCGAGACGCAGTGGTTTGCCCGGCACGGCTCCGCCCCGATTGTGGAGATCCCCGGGGATTGGCCGGAGCCGTACCGCAGGGTGGTGGCGAAACGCATCGAGACGATCGAGAACCGCCGGGACATCGCGCTGATCGAGCGGCCCGAGTGCAAGCGCCGGTGGCAGAGCGAACCGTGGGCGAAGAAGGCGCGCGCCGCGCTGCGGACCTGGCTGCTCGACCGCTGCGAGGACCGTGCGCTCTGGTTCGAGAATGACAGTCAGGGCCGTGAGCAGCCGAGGCCGATGACCGTGAACCGGCTTGCCGACAAGCTGCGGGTCGACGCCGATGTGGTTTCTGTTGCGCGCCTGCTGACCGGACCGGACGCCGACCTCGCCAAGGTACTTGCCGACATCACCGCCGACGAGCACGTGCCCTGCCTGGCGCAGCAGCGTTACAAGGAACCCGGCCTGCGCAAGCGCAAGCAGTGGGAACACGTCTGGGATCTGCAGCGCGAGGAAGATCGCGAGAACAAGCGGCTGGACATCCCGGTGCCGCCCAAGTACACCAGCGCGGATTTCGTGCGCACCTCGTACTGGCGGAACCGTGGCAAGCTGGACGTGCCCAAGGAGCGTTTTGTCTCCTACCCGGGCGCCAGCCCGGACGGTGACAGCTCATTGCTGCTCGGCTGGGCCGGGTGGGATCACCGGGAGCGGGCGCACGCGCTGATGACGCTGATCGATGAGCGTGCGACCCGGGACGGCTGGGGCGGTGAGCGGCTGAAGCCGCTGATCGCCGCGCTCGCGGAGGTCATGCCGTGGGTGCGGCAGTGGCACGGCGAAGTGGACCCGGAGTTCGGCACCAGCCCGGCCACGGCCTACGACGCGTTCCTTGGCGAACAGAAGCTCAGGTATGGCTTCGGCGGCGACGACCTGGATCGGTGGCGCCCGCAGCAGGGCGGCCGTAGCCGCCGGCGCGCCGAGCCAGCGAGCCCCGCCGATGCGGCCGCCGAGCCCGGCGCGCCACAGGACGAGGCATCAGGGGCGGACGAGGCGACACCGTGACTGCCGAACTGCTGCGCGATCTGATCGTCATCCCGGAAAGGGTGCACGCCGGGGACTTCGTGCTCACCTTGTCGAAGGGGCTCGAACAGAAAACCACGATCACCGACTACGTTGTGACCCCGCAGCTCGCCGAGTGTTTCGACGAGGCGCTCGGAGTAATCAAGACCGCGGTCGAGACGGCAAGCTCACGCGCCGCATACCTCGACGGGTCGTTCGGTTCCGGCAAGAGCCACTTCATGGCCGTGCTGCACGCGGTGTTGCATGGTAACCCGGACGCGCGCGGCAAGAAGGGCCTGGCCGATGTGGTCGCGGCGCACGACTCGTGGCTGCGCGACCGCAAGTTCCTGCTCGTGCCCTATCACATGATCGAGGCCGCCTCGCTGGAGTCGGCGATCCTCGGTGGCTACGTGGCCCATGTGCGCGCGCACCATCCCGGTGCCCCGCTGCCCGACGTCTTCGTGGACGACCAGCTTCTCGCCGATGCCCGTGACCTGCGGGCCGAGCTTGGCGACGCGGCGTTCATCGGCGGGCTGCCTGCCGGTGACGAGGAGTGGGGCGAGGCTGCCTGGGATGCCGCGTCGCTTGACGAGGCGTTCGCTGCGCCGCCACAGGACAAGGAGCGGCGGCGGCTGGTCGGTGACCTGCTGGCGGGACCGTTCCGCCGGTACGCTCGCGCCGTCCGCGCCGAGGCCGAGTCCTACATCTCGCTGGACGAGGGCCTGTCGGTGATCTCCCAGCATGCCAAGGACGTGCTGGGATATGACGCGGTCGTGCTGCTGCTCGACGAGCTTGTGCTGTGGCTGGCCGGCTACATCGGCGACCAGACCAGGGTCAGCAGGGAAGCGCAGAAGGTCTCCAAGCTGGTCGAGTCGGCCGAGCACGAGCGGCCTGCGCCGATCATCAGCTTCGTGCCGCGCCAGCGTGACCTGCGCGACCTGGTCGGCCGCGACGTTGCCGGCGCGGTCGCCACCAGTCTGTTCGACACGCTGAAGTACTGGGACGGCCGCTTCGACGTGATCAAACTGGACGACAGGAACCTGCCCGCCATCGTGCACGAACGGCTGCTGCGGCCAAGGGACAACGCGGCTCGCGCCGCGCTCGATGCGGCGTTCAGCCAGATCGCGGGTGCCCGCGGCGAGGTCTGGGACATGCTGCGCGACGCCCAGGGCGGCGCGGCCGACCGGGCCGCGTTCCGCGCGACGTACCCATTCAGCCCGGCTTTCCTGCACGCCATGGTGGACATATCCGGAGCGCTGCAGCGTCAGCGGACCGCGCTCAAGCTGATGCAGCAGTTGCTCGTCGACTACCGCGACATCCTGCCGGTCGGCCAGTTGATGCCGCTCGGGGCGATCTTCGACGTGCTCACCAGCGGCGCCGACCGGCCGTTCACCGACAAGCTCCGCGACGAGTTCGAGCAGGCCAAGCGGTTCTACCAGACCAGGGTGCGGCCCTACCTGCTCGCCCGCCACCGGCTCACCGAGGAGCAGGCCGCCGGGCTCGGGCCACGGCACGCGCTGCGCGCCGACGACCTGGTCGTGAAGACGCTGCTGCTGGCCGCGCTGGTACCGAACGTGCCCGCGCTGCGGGTGCTCACCGCGAGTCGGCTGGCCGCGCTCAACCACGGCTCGATCGTGACCATGCTGCCCGGGCGGGAGCGCACCGTGGTCGCCGGCACCCTGCGCGACCTCAGCAAGGAGTTCGGCGAGATCCGGGTTTCGGCCGCGGAGGATCCCGGAGTGGAGATCGCGCTCATCGGCGTGGACACCAGCGCGATCCTTGCGCAGGCGCGCCACGAGGACAACGAGGCGTCCCGGCACCGGATGGTCAGGGACCTGCTCTGGGCCGAACTCGGCATCACCGACCGCGGCGAGATGATCACCGCGCACGAGGTGGTCTGGCGCGGCACCCAGCGCCGGGTGGAAGTCGTCTTCGCCAACGTCCGCGACCGCGAGCGCCTGTCCACACAGGAGTTCAGCCCGGCCGCCCCAGACTCCCTCCGGGTGATCATCGACTATCCGTTCGACGAGGGCAACCGCAGCCCGGCGGAGGACACCAGCCGGGTCCGCGACCTGCAGGACCAGCTTGACCGGCCGTCGGCACTGGTCTGGCTGCCAAACTTCCTATCCGCGCAGCGGCTCGCCGACCTCGGCGATCTCATCGTGATCTGCTACGTGCTCGAGCGTGACCGGCTGGACGACCTCACCCGTGACCTCACCGCCGACGACCGCCACCACGCGCGCACCCACTTGCAGAGCAGGCGGGCCGCGCTCACCGCGACGCTGCGCGACGCGCTTAAGCGGGCCTACGGCGTCGCCAGCCCGGACGACGCCGACCTGGGCGCCCGGGTCGAGGACCACGTGCTCGCGCTTGATTCCACCTTGGAGCTGCGGCCGCAGGTGGGACAGGGTCTCGCCGACGCGCTACAACGGCTCTGCTTCCAGCTTCTTGACCATCGCTACCCGCAGCACCCGGACTTCGACCCGCACGCCCGGCGGCAGCCGGTCAAGCGGACCGAACTCGTGACGGTGCTCGGCGCGGTCGAGCGAGCGGTGCAGGACAGGGTCGGCCGCTACGAGCCGCCGCGCACCGACATTGCCGTGCTCAAGCGCATCGCCAACCCGCTGAACATCGGGGTGATGCACGAGGCCGCGTTCGTGCTCCGCGACGACTGGAAGCAGATCATCGACCGCCGGGCGGCCGGGCAGCCTGAGGTCAGGGCCGGTACGGTCCGTGGCTGGATCACCGAGGAGCAGCCCGGCCTGCCAGTGCAGATTCAGGACCTGGTCGTGGCCTGCTACGCCATCCAGGCCGACCGGGCGTGGACGCGCGGCGGCCAGCAGATCACGCCGCCCGAGCTCGGCAAGATCACGCCAGACATGACGCTGCGCAGCCAGGAACTGCCGACCGAAGAAGAGTTCGAGCGGGCATCGGCACGGGCGGCCGGGCTGTTCGGCGTCGCACGCCAGCCCGTGCGCAGCGCGCGGGCGGTGCACGCGATCGCCGGTGAAGTCCGCCGCCGCGCCGGAGACTTGCTTCCCGGGGCCGAGACCCTGGTGGAAAAGCTCACGCGGCACGGCGGCACGCTCGGCCTCGATGACGAATCCCCCCGCCTTGGCACCGCACGAGCGTGCGCCCACCTGCTGAACCTGCTCATCGGCAGCGGTGATTCGACCGCCCTGCTGCGCGCGCTCGCAGGTGCCGAACTGTCGCGCGAGGGTGCCATCTACCGCGCCAGCCTCGACGGCGCGCGAAAGCTCGCGGACGCGCTCGGTGGCGTTCGGTGGCAGATCCTGGATCAGCTTCCAGGACTGGCCGGGGAGGCTCGCACGGAAACTGCGGAGGCCTCCCGGACCATCCTTGACGAACTGCGCAGTGCGGCGCGCCGCGACCAGCACGAAGTCGGACTCGCCGGACCGCTCGCCCACGCCGAACAGGCAGCCATCGACCTGATTATCACGAGGCGGCGCAGGGACCAGAGGCCAGACGAGGCACCGGACGAGACGCCAGATGGTTCCGGCGATCAGATTACTGGCAAGGATCGGGTCACCCGAAGGCTGGTGCCCGCGCGGGAGGTGCCAGGTGTCGTCGAAGAACTGTGTAATGCTGCCGATGCCAACGAGGACGCGGAGTTCGAGATCACTTGGCGGATCGTGACCGCTGCCGATGCTGACAGCCCGGATCGCTGAGCGTGTCATCGTGAGCACTGATCCGGTGGGCACCGCAAGCCGAGCCGCCGCTCCGCTGGCGAACAGGGCCGTGGTGGAGGGCGAGTTGCGCCGCGCGCTGCGGCACGCTGCTCGCAGGCGGGAAAGGCGCGGGCCCGGCGCCGACACTGCCAGGGTGCTGCTGCTGCGTGCCGCTCCGCAGTGGCGAGGCGAATCACGGCTGAGCGTCGATGACGTCGTGGCGACGGTGGCGCCGTGCCCAACCGTGCTCGCGGTGCTCGACGCGCTGAGCGCGCTTCGTGAGCACGGCAGTTATTTGGTCGTGCTCACCCCATGCGAAGCGCACGAACTGGGTGACAGCGTGCTTGCCCTGGCGATCGGCCAGGAGGTGCGCCCGGTCAACCGGTGGGACCTGGTGTCCGACGCGTTCGGCGCCAGCCGGCTCGACCCTCGGCTCACCAAAACGGATCAGAGATGGCTGGCCGAGGCGCTGCTCGACGCGCAACCAGCCGGAGGCTGGCGGCATCTGGCTGGGCCGGTCCTCGGCCTGGACACCGCCCTGCGCCGGCTTGCCGGCGCCCGGTTTGGCGGGCCTGCTAGCGGCAGCGGCGATGGCGGCACCGACGAAACGGTGCTTGACGCCGCCGCGCTGCTCGTATGGACCCGCGACGAGGCCGCGGTTGCGCGCTTCCTTGCCTTGCGTCCCGAGGAGCGGGCCGGGCTTGGCGGCTGGCTGGCGGAGTCGGTCGGACCCGTCGCGCGGGTGGTCTTCGCGATGCTCGGCCACGCCGACATCACCGACGCCGTGCCGTTCGGGCTGGCTGCTGCGGAGCTTTATCCGCCTGCCGGAAATGGTGCCGCGTCGTACGCGGCGGTGTCACACGGGCCTGGGTCGTACCCGCCCAGATCAGGTAGCGCAGCGTCACACCCTGCTGGGAAGCGCGATACGCCCGGACCAGAATCGTCCGACCCGGCCATCTTCCAGGCCCGGGTGCGCGCCGAGGAGCGGTACTTCGGTGGGAGGGCGCCCGATGCCACGGACTTGGCGCGTTTCGCCGAGGCCGCCCAGTCTCTGGTCACCCGGTGGAGCGACAACGAGCACGCGGACTTGGCCGACTCCGTCTGTGAGCGGGCTGAGCGTATCCTCGCTGACCTCGGCGTGGACGAGCTGGCCGGTGCGAGCGAAGTGCTCGACGCGGGATTCGACGCGAGGCTCGCGGTGCTCGCCGAGGAACTTGGCCGGGTTCTGCCGACGCCGCTCCCGGTCGATCTGCGCCCGGTCGAGGAGGCGTGGTACCGCCTAGGTGATCATCGCCGGGCCGGTACGCACAGCCGCGAGATGCGCGCCGCCGCGGCAGCCGTTCGGCTCGTGCGGTGGCTCGCCGCTGCGGAGGAGCCACCGGCCACGCTCGCCGGGGCCGCCATGTCCGCGCTGCGCTCGTGGGGCTGGGCCGACCGGGCGCTCGCTCTTGTCGCGGGCGCCGATCCCGCCCGCGTGCCGCGAGCCTCCGCCGTCTACGCGGCGCTGTGTGCCGCGGTATGGGAACGCCGCGCCGAACTCGACCTGGCGTTCGCCGAGCGGCTGGCGGCCTGGACCGAAACCTCTGGCGTTACCGGGGATCTGCTGCTGGTGGAGAACATCCTTGCGCGGGTCGCCCGGCCGGTCGCCGAACGGCAGCCGCCACTGCTGGTCGTGCTGGACGCGATGAGCACGGCGGTGGCCGGCGAGCTGGCCGAGGAGATCGCGGCCGCCTGGCCGTGGGTTGAGGCGGGGCGGCGCGGCGACGGCCGCGAGCCAACGATCGCCGCGGTGCCGTCGATCACCTCGGTGTCCCGCACCAGCCTGCTGTCGGGCGCGCTGCGCACCGGCGGGCAGCCGGAGGAGCAGGCTGGCTTCGCCGCGTTCTGGCGGGGGCGGCAGGCGCGGCTATTCCACAAGGCAGGCCTGCGCGGCGAGCCGGGCCAGCGGCTC
>WNFZ01003615.1_pt1 | contig 14470 bp, 11 predicted proteins | sample 5400081 | NCBI WGS metagenome assembly WNFZ01 (sample SAMN13153365, study PRJNA577476) | soil metagenome | isolation source: 80 cm soil or saprolite under grassland replicate 1 | place: USA:California | collected 2016-06-15
GCTAAGGCGACCTCGAAGATCAGCTGATCCCTGACGCCGGCCTCGCCGAGATGGCCACATCACGGGTGTCGAAGCCGTGGAACGTGCGGCCGGGGGTTCGCCTCGGCCACAAGGATGAGCAACCGGGCAAGAAGGAGGTGGGCGTGGTCGGGACGCCCCTCTTCACGGTGCGCAGTAATGCGTTCTACGACCGCTGTGCGGCCCAGCCTACCAGGCTGGCGATGGCCATCGAGCGAGCAAAGCGGCTGGTCAGAACGGTCGGCATCCAACGACCCGAATCGACGGCTCAGACCGCATACCGATCCGGGATGCATCGAAACAAGCCCGGGCCCCGAGCATGACAGATCAGCGTTTCCGCAGGTCAGGGCTAGTATTGGTGGGCCTGGGAGGACTTGAACCTCCGCCCTCTTCCTTATCAGCAAAATGAAGGGAACCGCTGTGCGCAGGGCCGTTTTTACAGGTGACGCGGAACCGTAGAGGCCAAAGTTAAGTGTTCTATCGGCGTGCAGTTAAGCGTTCTCTTGTGGCGTCTCGACACCGTTGACCATCACCGCATTCTAACCTCACACTCCACGTGCACTGTGACGACTGCGTTGACCGGATTGGCTGTCTGATCTTTGGCGCCGCGCTGCGGCCAAACTCCCTTGGCCCCGTATTGAGCGATGCTCGATTTGCTGGTACGCAGCAGCCACGTCCTCATCCGGACGGGAGTCGGCGATCAGCAAGAGGTGGATGGCGTTCACGCTGCCTGTCTCGGTTGCTGACCCCAGTCGTGGTCGGCGGCGCGCCGGTCCCCCGGGCACCGCCGTGCAGCAGCGCCCGCAGCAGGATGCCGGGCCGGAACAGCGTGGTGGGGGGTGCCACCAGTTGCGCCACCTTGCCGAAGGCCAGGCCCACGGTCTTGTCCCTGATGGCCGCGCCGATCACGCGGTCGAGGTAGCGGTGGGTCAGCCGCAGCTGGAGGGTCCGCTCCCCGCCCTCGGTCGTCGGGTAGCGCAGGTCCTCGCCGGTGGCCATGAGCCAGGCAGCGGCGCTGACCCTTGCTACCTCACGCTGGAAGCGAGCGGGCAAGTCGCCCAGCGCGCCGTTCGATCGTTCGCGCAACAGACGGTCCAGGACCAGCGCGCTTTGTGCGGCGACGGTCATCCCCTGGCCGTAGAGCGGGTTGAAGGCGCAGACCCCATCGCCGATCACCAGGAAGCGCTGCGGAAGTCGGGGCAGCCGCTCGTAGAAGCGGCGCTGGTTGTCGGTCTGCCGGTAGGCATGTATCGGCGTCAACCGCTCGGCGCCCCGGATAGCCTCGTGCAGGAGCGGGCTGCGCAGGCTACCGGCGAAGGCCAGGAAGCCTTCCTCATCGGTGGGAGGGTAGTCCCGACCGCGGCCGGCAAGGGTGACCATCCAACGGTTGCCTTCGATCGGGAACAGCACGCCTCCCCGCGCGTTGGCGGCCGGGTCGGCTTGGAGGAAGAGGACCCGCCAGTCGGCGTCGAAGTCGGCTGGGATCGCGTAGTAGCAGCTGGCATAGCCGAGAAACGAGGTGACCGTCGCCTTGGCCGGCGGCGAGTAGCCGAGCTCGGCGAGCCACTCCGGCGCCCGCGAGTTGCGCCCACTGGCGTCGACGACAAGCCCCGCCCGCAGCTCCTCGGCCGCCGCCTCCTGGCCGCCGCCCGACGAGCGCGCCCGGATCCGAAGCCCTTCCACCCGGCGTCGGTCCGCGTCCGCCAGCAGGCCGGTGACGTCGCGGCCCTCGAGGAACCGGACGTTGCCGAACGCCGCCACCCGGCGACGAACACCCCATTCCAGGAACTCCCGACTGGCGGAGAGAATCTTGATGCCGGTTGGGAAGCGATCAGACCAGCCGCGGCGGGTCAGCACGAGCATGTCCCGTGGCCACTCGATCGGGACCGCGCCTGCGGCCACCCACTCCGCTTCGAGGCCGGGGAAGAGCTGCTCGAGGATCTGGAGCCCGCTGGCGAGCAGGGCGTGGAGGTGCCGGGACTGTGGCACCCCCTTACGGAACTTCGCGCCGTCGGGAAAGCGGTCGCGGTCTATGACCGTCACGCGGTCGAAGCGATCGGCAAGCACGCGCGCGGCCAACAGCCCGGCCATGCTCCCGCCGATGACGACCGCCTCCTCGCCGGAGCGGAGATCGCTGGAGCGCATGGGCATCCCTCCCTGTGGGCGGACCACCGCGTGGTCTCTGAGCTTCTGCGTCTGGCGTTCCAACTCCGGCCCGGGCTGTTTCTCGGGGTCACCCATTTGCACCTCCTGCGTCCCAAGCATGTCGATATCAGGCGGGCACGGTGCCGGCGCCTCGGCGGGCACGGCCGGCCTGGCGTCCTGGACCATCTCGGCGAGCGGGGTCAGCCAGTGGCCATCGAATCAAGGCAAGACAGGCGATCCAGTTGGCGGCCGAAACCGCGGCTGTAGGAATGCTCTACTGCGCCAGCAGGAAGAAGCGTTGCAGCGCCCAGTGGGCCGTCTTGTGGCCCAGAATGACACCCTGAACGCTGGACCAGCGGTAGTGGAGCCCGGCCCAGGTCCGGGCGTCGATGATCTCGTGGGTGAGGTCGTTGACCCTGTCGAAGTGGCGCACGGCGTCGAAGTTGCCAGCGGCGCCGTTGGCGGAGCCGTGGATGTCGACCTCGATTTGGTTGGTGCCCAGCACGGCGGCGAAGACCTCGGCCTCCGCCCCCGTGATACAGCCGTGGGCGCCCGGGTACTCCGGGTGGTTGGGCGTGGTCAGCAGCGGCGTCCACGTCGGATCCGGCTGGGTCAGCGGGTTGCCGTCGATGTCGGCGCTTCTGATCGCCGTGACCGGCCGCCAAAACGCGTAGTGGTACTTCGACTCCAGGCAGCCGATCCCTGCGTCGGCGCCCACCAGGTTGCCCATTGCCAGCAGCCGCACCGTGTCCACCAGGTCAAAGCCGTGCTGGACGGCGAGCTCACGGAAGGCTTGGTTGTACTGGTTGATGACGTGGGCGTTCCAGAACAACCCGACCGCGGTCTGCGCTGGTGTTCGCACGGTGCTGTTGGCGGCGCCGTAGGCCTTCACCTCGTTGAACCCCTCAGCCCATTGCGTGCTGGACAGGGCAGGCGGCGGATCGGAGCGAAACTGCGACGCCGCCTGCAGCATGAACGGCTTCATGAAGGCCACCCACGGCGTCTGTGCGAACTGTAGCGATGGCGGCGGCGCGAACTGCCACACCCCTGGGCCGGGCGGGCCGGGGGTGAAGGTGATCGGTGCGTTGCGGCCATCGTTGGCGCGCAAGGCGATGATGTCGTTGGCCGCCGCCTGGCCAACCGCCACGCCTTCGGCCTCGCCTTGGTCTGGGAGCGCGGCAAGGGCCGCGTCATACTGGGCCTTCAGCGGGTCCAACAGCGTCGCGGGCTGGTCGCTGAAGTAGTACGCCAGGGTGGTGTAGGCGGCCGCGATGATCGCCGCCTCAGGCGAGGCGTTGGCGACGATGCTCGGATCGACCGCGAAGTCGTGGTAGGGGGCGTAGCGCCCCTCGATCTTGGTGGTCGCGTCGTACACCGCCGCTTGGACGTAGGACATGTGGATCAAGCCCTCGATCTGGAACTTCGGCAGCGGGACCGTGGCCCCCCGCACGATGTTCACGGCGTTCAGGTTCCAGTCGAGCGCCACCTGCGGTGAGGCCGTCGTCGCCACGTTGGGCGCCGCCGCCGAGGGAACCGCGAGGATCGCTGCACTCGCCAAGGCCGCCACCGCGGCCGGGATGAGCCTTCGACCCGGCTTCATCTTCTTCCCCCCGATCCGTACATCCACTCGGCAACACCCGGCCAGCCACAGCGGTCTACAGGCGCATCAGGCCTTTGCCGGTAGCTGCAGGGTCGCCTGCAGATGCTCGGCCTGCTCGCCCTGCAGGTTGAGCGAGTCGACCGTGGGTGTGAACCAGTGGCCGCGCTCGCAGCCGGTCTTGACGTGCTCGACCGGGCCGTTGGTGGACCCGAAGGTCCAGCGGTCCACGATGCGGGCGGGCGCCTGGCAGGTCGGGTCGGGGCAGGGGATGAGGTCGGACATGGCTGCGGTCCTCCTTCTCCGACACCGCTTGGTGTCAAGCTCGTCGAGAAGGTGCGGCATGGGCGACCGCCACGAATCCGGCATCCGCCATAGCTTGTGGCGCGTCGACCTCCCTATCTTTATGGCGCCGACCACTTACGCGCCGGTTCCCCTCCAATCCCAGCGGCGCGATAATCCGGGCGAGATGGGCGGCCGCGTGGCCAGCCCGACCTTGGTCGGCCGCGTCGAGGAACTGCGCATCCTTAAGGCGGCCAGGTCGCGGGCGGCGAACGGCGAGCCGGCCGTCGTCCTGTTGGGGGGCGAGGCCGGTGTGGGCAAGACACGCCTGGTCACCGAGCTGGCCGCGCGGTGCGGCGCCGATGGAACGCGCGTGCTAAGCGGCGGCTGCGTGCCGGTCAGTGCGGGTGGCCTGCCGTTTACGCCGATCATGGAGGTGCTGCGGGTTCTGCTCGCCGAGCTGGGCCCCGGCGGCGTGCGCGAGCTGGCCGGCCCCTCCTGGCCCGAGTTGGCCTGGCTGCTGCCCGCCCTGGGCAAGCCGCAGACCGCCGGCCCACCAAGCCAGGCTGCCCAGGCTCGCCTGTTCGAGGTGCTGCTCGGCCTGCTCGGGCGCCTCGGCGAGCAGGCCCCGCTGGTACTGGTGCTGGAGGACCTGCACTGGGCCGACCGCTCCACCCGCGACCTGCTGGCGTTCCTGGTCCGCAACCTGCGCCGGGAACAGGTCCTGCTGGTCGCAAGCTACCGCAGTGACGAGCCAGGCCAAGGACGGCTTGGGCCCTATTTGGCCGAGCTGGACCGCGGCGGTCCGGTCCAGCGTCTGGAGCTGCAACGGTTCGACCGGGCCGAGACGATCGCCCAACTGACCGCCATCCTCGGGGCGGTACCCTCCAACGACCTGGTGGATGCGGTGTTCGCCCGCTCGGAGGGCAACCCGTTCTTCACCGAGGAGCTGCTGGCGGCCGTGCGGGCCGGCTCCGGCGAGCTGCCGGCCACCGTCCGGGACCTGCTCCGCGGTCGGGTGGAGGCGCTGCCCGAGCCGGCCAGGCAGGTGCTTGCAGCTGTCGCGGTGGGCGGCCGGCCGGTGCCCCACCGGCTGCTGGCCGCCGCCGCTGGCCTGGACGAGCGGGGGCTGGTCGAGGCGCTGCGCGCGGCGGTCGCCCATCAGCTGTTGGTGAGCCGGCCGGGGGAGGACGGCTACGAGGTCCGCCACGCCCTGCTGCGGGAGGTTATTGAGGCCGACCTGCTGCCGGGCGAGCGGGCACGGCTGCACGCCGGCTACGCCCACGCCCTCACCGGGCGGCCCGAGCTGGCTGCCGGTGACTCGCCCGCGGTGGCCGCCGCCGAGCTGGCTGCCCATTGGGACGCGGCCGGGGAGCCCGCCCGGGCGCTGCCGGCCCGGGTCCAGGCCGGGCTGACCGCCGAGCGCGCCCGCGGCTTCCCCGAGGCCCACCAGCACTATGAGCGTGCCCTCACGCTGTGGGAGCGGGTCCCCGACCCTGGCCGGCCAGCAGGGCTGGACCGGGTCGACCTGCTGGCCCGGGCCGCCGAGGCGGCCGCCTTGGCCGGCGCGGTCCAGCGCGCGGCCGGGCTGCTGCAGGACGCGCTCAGCTGGGTCGACCCTGCCATCGAGCCGGTCCGGGCCGCCGTGCTGCTGACCCGGCTGGGCGACCACCGCGGGACAACCCGAGATGAGCCCGGCGCGCTGGCCGCCTACGCCGACGCGGAGCGGCTGCTGGCCGGTGCACCGCCGTCGGCCGAGCACGCCCGCATGCTCGCCAGCCACGCCCTGACGCTGACCCAGCTGGGCTGGCGAAGTCCGAAAGCCATTCAATACTGCGAGCAGGCGATCAGGATCGCCCGGGCGGCCGGAGCCCGAGCCGAAGAGGCCCACGCGCTCGCCACCCTCGGGATGTGCCTGGACGACCTCAACCAGCTGGACCGGGCGATCGCGCTCCAACTGGAGGCCCGCCGGATCGCCGAGGGGGTCGGGGACACCGAGACCGTCATACGCACCTACGCGACCCTCAGCCATTCGCTGGTGGCAGCCGGCCGGGACCGCGAGGCCCTCGACGACGCCCACCAGGGCTACCAGCGGGCACGCCAGCTCGGCCTGCAACGGGCCATGGGCAGCTACGTCGCCTCCGATCTCGCCAGGCGCCTGCTGGCCAGCGGCCGCTGGGAGGACTGTGAGCGGCTCACCAGGGAGGCGCTGTGCGGCGACAGCTGGGCCGACCGCGGCCTGCACGCCACCAGGGGGCGGCTCCTAGCGCGACAGGGTGACTTCGCGGCGGCGCGGGAGCAGCTGCGCCTAGCGCTGCGGCTGAGCCTGCCCCTCACCCGCGACGACGCCTGGTTGGGGCTGGCCGAGCTTGGCCTGTGGGCAGGCCACGACGAGGACGCCGAGACGGCCGTTGCCGAGGGCCTGCGATGGTACGCCGAGGTCGACCCCCAAAGAATGCTCCCGCAGGCGATCATCCCCTGGTACGTGCTCGCCCTGCGGCTGGCGGCCGACCGCGCCGAGCGGGCGGCGGCCCGGCGGGCACCCGAGGAGGTCGCCGAGGCCCGGCGGCAGGCCGCCCCGGTCGCTGCCGAGGTGGGCCGGCTGGCCGCCGCGCGGGAGCTGCAGGCCGCCCGCCCGAGCGTCACCGCCGGCCTGCTGCTCGCCCAGGCCGAGCGGTCCCGGCTGGAGGGAGCGTCCGATCCGGAGCGGTGGCAGGCGGCGGCGGCGGCCTACGACCGGCTCCAGCGGCCCTTCGAGGCGGCGTACGCGCGGTTTCGGCAGGCCGAGGCGCTGCTGGCCGCCCGGGCGTCCCGCCAGCAGGCCGAGCAGGCGCTCCGCAGCGCGCACCGCACGGCGGTTGCGCTTGGGGCCGGGCCGCTGCGGCGCGAGATCGAGCTACTTGCGCAGCGGGGCCGTCTCCGCCTCGACGAACAGGGCAATACGACCCCGCCGGCTGCGGTGCCGCCCTCCCCGACGGCACCGCTTGGTCTGACTCGCCGCGAGACCGAAGTGCTCGCACTGGTCGCCCAGGGGCGGAGCAACCGGCAGATCGGCCAACAGCTGTTCATCACCGAGAAGACCGCCAGCCTCCACGTCTCCCACATCCTCACCAAACTCGGCGTGGCCAGCCGTGTCGAGGCGGCTGGGGTCGCTCATCGCCTGGGACTGGGAACCTGACCAGGGTGCGCAGCCGGGTAACCGGCCATCATCCAGCGTCGCTCCTGCCACCCGGGGTTCGTCACCTCGCAAGGACACGATTGGTTAGCAGGTTAAGCGTTCTTGACCGCTGTGCGGCTCACTTATCGGCTCTGTGACTCTCGCGAGCCGGTCAAGAAGAGACTGAGAGTGGCCGTTTGTGCTGGTCAGGGCAAGTGTGGTGGGCCTGGGAGGACTTGAACCTCCGCCCTCTTCCTTATCAGCTAACGGCAGGGAACCGCTGTGCGCAGGGCCGTTTTTGCAGGTCGCGCGGAACCGTCGATGCCAAAGTTAAATGTTCAATCGGCGTACAGTTATGCGTTCTCCCAATGCGTCCTGCGACCCACTGACGCCGTGCTGATCATTGCCTCCGACTCCAATCATGCCTGCTCTGCATGGGTCGCCCAACTGCACGTCTGCCGGCAGCTAGGCTACCTCGACACTCCTCAATAACACACAGCCGACCCTGGAACGCCCTCGCCACGCCCGCAGCGAAACGCCACGTCGACTGCGGTGCTGTCCAGCTTCCAGGCCGGCTGCCAGCAATCGCCATTCCCCGGGTGAGCTGTCGCACGCCGATCGCGTCCCGGTCAAGCGGTCAACGCCCCGGCAGGCTGAGGGTTGCCTCGTCGCCGCCTTGCTCCATACGATCAGCCACAGCCACTGGTGCCTTGTGCGATCAGCTCACGCGAAACGCGTCACTTGGCCCGACCGCGACAGGCATCGTTCGAGACGTGCATGGCGGCTACCTGAATAACGACGGGGGGATGATGAGCGCCTTCCGGACCAGGATCCAGCCGATTTGGCCATCCCGACCTGCCGGGCGGAGGTGAGGTACGGTGAGGCGGGTCCGGCGGGACCTGATCGTGCTGGTGGCCAGCCTGGCGGTGTTCGCTGGCTGCGCGGTGATCGTCGCCGACGGGCGGGTCGGCGCCGCCGAGCGGGCCGTGTTCCACGCCATCAACGGGCTGCCTGGCTGGCTGTACCGGCCGATGCTGGTCGCGCAGTACCTGGGGGTGCTGGCGATGCCGCTGATCGTCGCCGCCGGGGCGTTGGCGTTCCGGCGTTGGCGGCTGGCGGCCGCGCTGGTGCTGGTGGTGCCCTTGAAGCTCGCCGCGGAGAAGGTCCCCAAGCAGCTGGTGCAGCGGCAGCGTCCGGGCACGACGGTCCCGGACGCGATCCTGCGCGGGGTGCCCCACGGTGGACTGAGCTTTGTCTCCGGGCACGCCATCATCACCTTCGCCATCGCGGGGCTGCTGGCGCTGGTGCTGCCGCGCCGCTGGGCGGTGGTCGCGTTTGTGCTGGCGACCTGCAACGCGGTCGCGCGGGTGTATCTGGGGGCGCACAACCCGCTGGACGTGGTCGGCGGGGCGGCGGTCGGCCTGGCGATCGCCGCCGTGCTGGACCTGCTCCTGGATATTGCCCGTGACCGCCGGGGCAGCCGCCGCGGGCAGCCTGCGCCGGTGGAGGACGAGCGGACCACCTGACCCCCGCTCTCGAGCAGGACGGCGGAGCGGCCCGGCCTCTCGCAGCGCCTCCTGGCCGAGGGCCTGCTCGGCCGTGTCGCGGACCCGCGACGAGTCGGCACGATGTCCAGCGCCGCCAACAGGGCGGCGACGTCACGGTCGACCAGCGGTGGCTGGCGGCCGCTTCGGCCTGGTCGAAGTCGACCAGTCAGGCCTGGCCATTCTCGTACCGCATGACGCTGACCAGCCCGAGGTCCCGGTGGGCGATCCGGGCGGCCCGCAGGCCGGCGAGCTGGCGCCAGATGTCTGTGAGCGGGGCCTCCTTGAGCCGGCTCGCTACCGAGATCGATCAGGTCGCAGCCCGCCACCCACTCCTGCACCGGCAGGACGAGCGCGCCGAGCACCAGCCGCAGGACGTCGCCAGGGTGGCGGGCGTAGGCGCCGGGCCGAGGCTGGCCGACGCCTACCCGCATGTCTGGTTGGTCCTGGCTCTTGCCTACTGCGGGGGGGCGCCGACGTGCGAGCCACCCGCGGTGATGGGTTCTGGTCGGATCGAGCTCCGGCGCCACCAGGCGTAGCAGGCCACCCCGACTAGGATCGGCAACGCCCAGGTCAGCGCCCGGTAGACCAACACGGCCGCGGTCACCTCGGCCCGGGCGCCGCCCGCCGCCGTCAGCCCGCCGATCAGCACCGCCTCGACGAAGCCGACCCCGCCGGGCGTGAACGGGATCGCCGTGGCCAGCCGCGCGAACGCGAACACGGCCAGCACCTCCGCCCAGCCCACCTGAGCGTCGCTGACCCCAACGTCGCGCAGCGCCACCAGCAGCACCAGGTACAGCGACAGGTGGCTGACCAGCGACGTCACCGTGATCGACCCCCAGCGATGTTCGACCAGGGCGATGGTCCGGCCACGGAACTTCACCGTGGCCAGCTCCCAACCGTGCACCGGCGGCCGCCGCACCAGCCGCAACACGCGGGAGGCCAACCGGCCCGCGAGCAGCCCGAAGCGACGCGCGACCTCCTCGCTGCGCAGCATCAACGCGAACACCACGACCGCGCCGAGCAGCCCGGCGATGCCGAGCAGGGCGGCGATGACCCGCCCGCCGGTGGCGCCGCCCTGCAGAGCGACAAGGACAAGGGCGAGCACCGGCATGCCGAGCTTGATGAAGCTGTTCCACACCCCGGAGACCAGCACCGCCGTGGTGGTCCTGGAGCGTGAGTAGCCCCACGATCCAAGCATCATGTAGGTCATGCCGATGCCGACCGCCGACCCGCCGGGCACGGTGTTGGCCACCGCGGTGGTCGATTGGGTCATCACCATCGCGTGGCCAAACGACAGCCCGGGGGTCACCGACATCCATACGAACGCGTAGGTACAGAGGTTCCAGACGGCGAGCAGGCCCAGGATGGTGAGCTCCAGCCAGGTCATGTCGGTGATCGCGGTCCATACCTGGGCCAGGTCGATCTTCTTGAGCAGGAAGTAGAAGATGACCACGATCAGCACCAGGGACAGCACGCCCTGGACGATCATGCGGGTCCGAGACCGGCGGCTGGCCATGGCTGGCTGCTGGTCGACCATCACATCACCCCCCTCTCCGCGCCTGGCGGCTAATCATGGTTCCCTGGGGTCCAGATGGAGCCGGCCGTCCGAGCGCTGCCTGAGGGCCTCGCGCAGCCCATCACGGGTGGCGAACCCCAGCAGCCCGGGTAGCTCTATGGCAAATGACCCCTCGACGTCGCTGGTCGAGTGGAGCCGGTAGGTCACGCAGCCGCCTGGGAACCGGTCATACCAAGTCGCCCCAAAAGCGTCGGTGGCGAGATCGATCCGCTGGTAGCGCTGTACCAGTGGCGTCGGGGACGGCGTCGCGATCGTGCCGGCGGTGTCGCAGCCGGCGGCCAGGCGCACCACGGCCGCACGCTTGCCGGCCCGGTCGTGGTCCAGGATGATCACCGAGCGGCCGTTGTTGACAGCCACCTCCGCGACCTTCCAGCCGGGCACCTGGGACGGCACGCATGGCACCAGCGACGCCGACGGCACCGACTGGGCCATCAGCCACAGCGGCTCCAGATGGGCGCAGGAGAGGTTGCCGGTATTCAGCGGGGTCCTGACGGCTACCTGGTTGTCGAAGACGGCCGTCGGGTTCAAGGAGGCAAGGACCACCAGCAGCGCGATCGCTGCCCACAGCCCCACCCGGCGGACGCTCCACCGCTGGATTCGGATCGGTCGGGGCGGAGTGGGCAGCAACTTGATGAACTCGGCGTGCAGGTCGCGGCCTCTCTCCCGCAACAGGCGGCGCAACTGGGACGGCAACGCCAGCCCACGGGCCGCCGCGAACCCCTCGGTGATCTCGTCGACACTGAATTGGCGCAGTGCCCGCCGGTAGACCCGCTCGGCATCGCTGCGCAGCGCCAGGCACAGCATCATGTTGGCCAGGTCGACCGCCTGCCGCCACGGAGTGGGCCGGGCCTCGACGAAGGCCACGTCGATCAGCAGCAGGTGGCCGTCGCGGACCAGCAGGTTGGCCGGCTTGACGTCGCGGTGCGCCAGCCCGGCGTCCCACAGCCGCCGAATGATCGAAAGGCCGTCGTCGATGACCTGGTCGTCGACACTGGCCTCGCCGAGCTCGACCGCGCCGTCGAAGAACTCGGTGACCAGCAGGTACTCCCGGTCGGGGGTCAGCTCCACAAACCCGTAGGGGGTGGGGCTGGGCAGCCCGGCGCGCTGCATCAGCGACAGGGCGTAGTCCTCCTGCTGCACCAGCCGCCGCACGCTGTTGAACGGCTTTTCGTCCTCGAGCCGGCCGTACAGCAGCTCGCGGCCGAGCTTGTACCAGCGGTCAGCGCGCAGATGGCCCAGCGCGTAGAGCTTGGCGAACAGGTAGGTGGGCGGCTCGCCCTTGACGGTGATCCGCAGGGGGGTGGACCCGCCCGAGCCGGCCAGCCCGAACGGCCTGACCTCCTCGACCAGTAGGCCGAGTTGATCCTCAAGGCCTCGGCGGATCGCGACCCCTCGCTCACCACCCACGTCCAGGTGGGCGCTGCGGCCCCGCCGGTAGGTGACCGGGAACACCTCGCTGGGGGTGAACCGGCGAAACAGCAGCAGCGGGATCGTGACCCCGATGCCCACCGCCAAGAGCACGTCGCTGGGGGCGTCGGTGCCCAACGCGACCCGGGCCACGCCGACCAGCGCCACCAGCCCAGCCGCCACCCACTTGCCGGTGTTGCGCCAGCGGCCCTCAGGCACCAGCGTGTACAACACCGCCATCAGGATCGCCGTCATGACGGTGATCTGCAGCGATGGCATCGCCCAGCCACCCCAGCTGGTCCGCAGGTCCACCCCGAACGGCCGTGCCCGCTGCGCGGTCCTGCCCACCACGGCGTCGGTGACAAGGCCCCCCAGCTGCCAGGCGACCAGCCACACGATCAGATGCCGCCAGCGCCGCAAGACCACCAACGCCAGCACCAGCCCGATCCACAGCACCATCAGCGTCCACCAGGAGCCGACATTCGCCAACCCCTGCCACAGCGCCTCCAGCCCGGGCGCGTGCAGCCCGCCAAGCCACCGCACAACCGCGTCGTCAGCGACCGTGACCGCCACGGCCGCACCGCGCAGCCCGCGGCCGAACACCGCCAACTCCAGCCCGACCAGCACCACCGCGGCCACCAGCCAGCCGACCCCGCTGGTCTGCAGCCGATACGGCAACGGCGGTGGCGCCCCGGTCGGGCGCCGCCGACGCGGCGACCGGACCGCCTCGCGGAGGGTGGAGTGGACCGGCGGGGCGCTCGTTGATGTCGACTGGTCCGCGGGCGCGTCCATGGCCCCTCCCCCCGGGCAGCTCAGCCAGCATCAAGCACCTTCTCTGCTGGTTTCTGGCTTGTCAAGACTCGGAACGCGACGCCGGATCAGTCTTCGCAGGCTGCGCATTTCGGGGCTGGGCCAGCCCCTTGACGTCCCGGCGGGCGCATTGGGTCCGCGCTATCGTGCCGGCATGCCGCGGCCAGCTATTCCAAGGCCTGATCATAGAAGGCCGCCAGGCTATTCGCGATCCCGTGGCGGAGCGCCTCCATGGCGGGCTCGTCCGGTCGGCCGCGTACCCGGCGAGCATGGGCTGGCACTGCGACCAGGCGATGACCTCCACCTTGGCCAGGTAGTAGGAGAGGAATGTGCGCGGGGCCACCTCGACCACCGCGATCTCCTCGGTGGGGTCGGCTGGAGGCCCTTTCTCAGCGGCCCACGCCGGTTTGGCCACTGCGCTGACCAATCCGACGTTCGCCCGACGCCGGTCGACACGGTCCACCACAGCACAGGACGCGACCACGCATCATGGGTGTGCCTCCCATGACGCCGTTGCGGCCATGGCGCGGACTTCGCGGCTTGACCGGCAGGAAGTGCAGATTGGCCGGCTGAGCCGACACCACCCGGCCAGACCGTGCCGCTGGGGCACGCACTCGCCGGCGCCGTCGGATCAGGCGGCCGATGCCTGCAGGTCTGCCCGCAGGGTCTCCAGGTCCAGGCGTTCCTTGCGGGCCCGCAGGTCAAGGTAGAGCAGCACGCCGACCAGCGCGCCATACGGCAGCGTCACCACCGTCGCCACCGCGGCAGCCACCCCTTGGACGAACCAGGCGGTCGCGCTGAACGGCGCGGTGATCACCGCGTTGACCAGCCCGGTGAGCAAGGCGGCCACCAGCAGCGTCGCGAACGCATGCCACCAGTGCCCACCGACCAGCGCCCAGGAGCGCCCCATCGCCTCGGTCCCCCGCTTGCCCTCCACCACCAGGGCCTGGATGCTGACCGCCAACCGCACGCCGATATAGATGCCCGGAATGATGAACACGATGAGCCCGGCCACGGTGGCCAGCCCGACGAGCACGCTGACCAGCAGGATCGACCAGAGCCGCACGAACCCGAAGCGGTAGCTCTGCTCCACGTCGGAGTCTTCACCAGCTACCTCGGCAGCGATCGCTCTGGTGATCGCCCCGGTCAGCACCTGATACAGCAGCAGCCCCACCAGCGCGGCGAGCAGCGAGGCGGTCGCCCCGGCCCAGAACGAGGTCGAGGCCACCTGGTCCCTGGTGACCTCGCCCTGGGTGCGCACCCAGTGTCCGAGCACGTACTGCAGCACCGTGAGTGGGACCACCACCACCGCGGCGATCGCCAGCAGCCTCCGCCAGTGCCGCCGGTAGAGCTGGAACGCCGTACTGAGGATCTCGCCGATCCTCCTGGGACCCAGCGCCGCAGCACCGCCGCTCTGGCCCATCGTCTCGCTCATGTGCTGACCCCTCCCGTCGTTCCCCGGCCGCTCAGGCCGATGGCCGGGCGCTTCCCCCTCGCCACGGAGACCATACGGCTTGCGCGTCGTAGCACCAAGGCTCGAGACCGACAAGTGGGAATCGGCACCGGGCGCATGGCCGGTCGGTCCGGGGCGGGAACCTGGCTGTACAGCTCGAATCGGCCGACCGCTGAGGTAGGACGGGTGGCTTCCATTGGGGCGCCCGACGACCCGGGGGCAGGCTCACGGCGCAAGTAATGCGCTCTTGGACCGCTGTGCGGCTCTGCGCACCAGGATAAAGAACGGTCATGAGCAGCAACGAGCCTGGTCAGAGCGGTGGATGTCGACCCGCCGGGCACAGACGGTCAGACCTCATCCCAAACTGGGATGCGTCCAAGCCAGTCAGGACCGAAAGACGAACGACCAGCGTTTCCGCTGGTCAAGTGTGGTTTGGTGGGCCTGCGAGGACTTGAACCTCGGACCTCTTCCTTATCAG
>WNFZ01007266.1_pt1 | contig 14468 bp, 13 predicted proteins | sample 5400081 | NCBI WGS metagenome assembly WNFZ01 (sample SAMN13153365, study PRJNA577476) | soil metagenome | isolation source: 80 cm soil or saprolite under grassland replicate 1 | place: USA:California | collected 2016-06-15
CCCAAAGGCTGGTACGTGGTGCTGTTCACCCCGGAGGAGCGGCAGTCGCTGCTGGGGCCCGACGGTCATCTCGAGAAGGGGCAGTTCATTCCGCCTGTCGCGCTTCCGAGACGCATGTTCGCGGGCCGCCGCGTGGGGTTCCACGACGCGCTGCGCATCGGCGACGAGGTCAACCGGCTCTCGCGCATCGCGCGCATCGAGCCCAAGCAGGGACGCTCCGGCAAGATGTGCTTCGTGACGGTGCGCCACGAGATCTCCGGGCCGCGGGGGCTTGCCGTGGTCGAGGAGCACGACATCGTCTATCGCGAGGAGCCGAAGCCGGGCGCGCCGAAAACGGCGACGGCGCCCGCGCCCGCCGCAGGCCCGGCCGAATGGACGCGCTCGATCGTCCCGGACAACGTCCTGCTGTTTCGCTATTCCGCTGCGACGTTCAATTCTCACCGCATCCACTACGACGCCGACTACGTGCGGGACAAGGAAGGCTATCCGGACCTGGTCGTGAACGGCGGCCTGATGACGCTGCTGTTGTGGGAGCTCGCGACGTCGAAAAGCGGCAGGGAGCTGAAGTCGTCCTCCTCCAGAAACCTCAAGCCGCTCTTCGTCAACCGGCCGATCACCGTCTGCGGCGCGCCGGTCGCGGCGGAAAACAAGGCGCGCATGTGGGCGCTGGATGCCGAAGGCGATCTCGCGATCGAGGCCGAGCTGGAGCTGGAGCCGGGATGAGCGGCGGGCCGCTGCACGGAATCCGCGTCCTCGACCTGACTTCGGTGGTCGTGGGTCCGGTGGCGACGCAGTTCCTCGCCGACTACGGCGCGGACGTCGTCAAGATCGAACCGCCCGAGGGCGATCTGCTGCGCACGCTGGGGGGAAAGTCGGTCACGCCGAAGATGGCCTCCAAGTTCCTTCACATGAACCGCAACAAGCGCTCGGTCGTGCTCGACCTGAAGCAGCCCGCCGCGCGCGGGGCGTTGAAGCGCCTGTGCGCCGGCGCCGACGTGCTGGTCGTCAACATGCGCGCCGCAGCCCTCAAGCGGCTCGGCCTGGGCTACGACGAGCTTCGCGCGGTGAACGGGAAGCTCATCACCTGCAGCCTCGTCGGCTTCGGCCAGTCGGGGCGCTACGCGGCGAAGCCCGCCTACGACACCATCATCCAGGGTTCGGCCGGGGTCGCGGCCTGCCACGCGCGTTCCACCGGCACGCCCCGCTACACGCCGATGGTCATGGCCGACCACATCGTCGGGCTGATCGCGGTTCAGATGGTCCTGCTCGCCCTGTATCATCGCAAGTCGAGCGGCGCGGGCCAGCACATCGAGGTCCCCATGTTCGAGAACATGGCGGCATTCGTCATGTCCGAGCACATGTACCTGCGCACCTTCGATCCGCCGCTCGGGGGCACCGGCGATCCGCGCGTGCTCGAACCGGAAGCGCGCCCGCTGCCGACCGCGGACGGCTTCATCTGCGTGTCGGCCAATACCGACAAGCAGGCCTTTGCGTTCTTCGACGCGGTGGGCCGGCCGGAGCTCAAGGCCGATCGGCGCTTCGACTCGGTGGCCGCGCGGTTCGCGAACGTCCGGGACTATTTCGAAGTCCGCGCGCAGCCGCTGCGCTCGAAGACCACCGCCGAGTGGCTGGAGCTGCTCGAGCGCGCGGACGTGCCCTGCATGCCCTACCACAGCTTCGAGTCCCTGCTCGATGATCCGCACGTGCGCGAGGTCGGAATGTTCGAGCGCGTCGCGCATCCGACCGAAGGCACGATCTGGAACATCGCCCTGCCGAACAGGCTCGCTTCCGGCGCAAGAACCGATTACCGGCCCGCGCCGAAGCTCGGGCAGCATACGCGCGAGGTGCTGAGCGATGCGGGCCTGAGCGAGAAAGAGATTGAAGACCTGGCGGCCGAATCCCGGCCTGCCGGGAAGATTTCCAGGGAGGCCGGCTGATGCGACTCTTTTACCCGTGCATTGCCGCGTTGTGTCTTGCAGGGCTCGCGGCGGCGGGCGATACGCTCGCGCAGAACCCTTCAACAAGCTCAGCGCAGGTTTACCCGGCCAGACCCGTCCGCATGATCGTTCCGTTCCCGCCGGGCGGCTCGAACGATATTCTCGGACGCACGCTCGCGCTGAAGCTCGCCGAGGCGCTCAAGCAGCAGGTCATCGTCGAGAACCGCGGCGGCGCGGGCGGCTCGATCGGCGCGGAGGCCGCAGCAAAATCGCCCGCCGACGGCTACACCATTCTCATCGGGCACATCGGCACGCTCGCGGTCAACCCCGGGCTCTACCCCAAGCTCGGCTACGACCCGCTCAGGAGCTTCGCGCCGATAACGCTCACAGCGAACGTGCCGAACGTCCTCGTCGTGCACCCTTCGCTTCCCGTGAACACCGCCGCGGAGCTCGTCGCCCACGCGCGCGCGAACCCCGGGAAGCTCTTCTACAGCTCGGCGGGAAACGGCAGCGCGGCCCACATCGCCATGGAGTATTTCAAGCTGCAGACCCAGGTCGACATCGTTCACGTGCCCTACAAGGGCACCGGCCCTTCGGTCACCGACCTGATCGCCGGCCAGGTCTCGATGACGATTACCGGCATCCCGCCGGTGATCTCCCACATCCGCGCCGGAAAGCTTCGCGCGCTGGGCGTGTCCAGCCTGCAGCGCGTCGCCGCGTTGCCGCAGACTCCAACCATCTCCGATTCGGGAGTCAAGGGGTTCGACGCGGCGCAGTGGTACGGTATCGTCGCCCCGGCGGGAACGCCGCGCGAGATCGTGATGAAGCTGAACGCCGACATCCGGGGAATCATGCAGTCGCCGGAAATGCGCGAGCGCCTCAACACCGAGGGCGCGATCGCGATAACCAGCACGCCGGAGGAATTCACCGCGCACATCCGCTCGGAGATCGCGCGCTGGGGCGCCGTCATCAAGAGCGCCGGCATCCAGGCCGACTGAGCGGCCATGGTCCCCCGTGTCGGAGCCGTATCAGGCCGCTGGGGGGCGTAACGGATTGATCAGGTTGAAGGATCACCGGCAACGGGAGCAGAATAGCGATTTGCAAACCGCCCGATCTGTCAACTATTTTGTCAACCAAGTCGCGTTAAACGGCAGCAGATTGGTGCCTGATGTACTTTGAGATCGTCGGAGACATCACGCACGCTGAAACATTTGCGATTGGTGCCTCCATTCACGAGATCGCTCGCCTTCGAAAGCTCTATGGCCGGGGTCGGTGGAGAAAGCGCAAAGGGATTGCTCGCGTGCGCTTGGAAGACGGCGCTATCCGGCTAGCGGAGGTACACTGGTACGAGGCGCACGGAATTGGGCGCCGAGATTTCAAGATTAAACGCTACATTGACTGATGCCTATGCGATCAACAGCTAAACAGTTCGTCATCTGCTTGGAGAATGAAGGTTACGAAGTCTCCTTGGAGCGCCGAAAGATCTATCAGGCGCTCCCAGATTCTGATGCGGCGAAACACCGACAAATTCGGGTTATCGACGAGTCGGGCGAGGACTACCTCTACCCTCAAAGATTTTTCGCGCCGATTGAACTTCCCCAAGCCGTTCGCCGGGCAGTACTTGCTGTCGTTTAACCACCCGGACGCGCGGGAAGCGTTGTTCTGTTTCGTCAAACGCCATTGGCCGTGCGCCGGTGGCCGCGAACGTTGAAGCTGTAGAAAGAGTCGGAGAAGCTTGATTCTTACAGCGGCTTCCCGATCAGCCTTCCCAGCTCGCCGATCACGCCTCGGCGGAAGGTGAGCACGCAGATCACGAAGATCACCCCTTGCGTCACCGTCACCCAGGAGCCGAGCTGGGCGAGGTAGTTCTCCATGGAAATGATGATCAGGGCGCCGACCACCGGCCCGAACACCGTCCCCAGGCCCCCGAGCAGCACCATCAGCACCACCTCGCCCGACATGGTCCAGTGCACGTCGGTGAGCGAAGCGAGCTCGAACACCAGCACCTTGGTCGCTCCGGCGAGGCCGGCGAGCGTCGCCGAGAGCACGTAGGCGAGCAGCTTGTAGCGGTTGACGTCGTAGCCGAGCGAGAGCGCGCGCGGCTCGTTTTCGCGGATCGCCTTCAGCACCTGCCCGAACGGCGAGTGCACGGCGCGGTGGATGAGGAGAAACCCGCCGGCGAACACCGCGAACACCAGCGAGTACATCGCCCACACGTTCTTCAGATCGATCAGCCCGAACAGCTTGCCGCGCGGCACCGCTTGGATGCCGTCCTCGCCGCCGGTGAACGGCGCCTGCAAATAGAAGAAATACACCATCTGGGCGAGCGCCAGCGTGATCATCGCGAAATAGATGCCCTGGCGCCGGATCGCCAGCAGCCCGGTGACGAGGCCGAGCGACGCGGCACACGCCGTGCCGAAGAAGATCGCGAGCTCCGGCGGAAAACCCCACACCTTGGCCGCGTGAGCCGACGCGTAGCCGGCGGTGCCGAGGAACATCGCATGTCCGAAAGACAGCAGGCCGCCGTAGCCGATCAAGAGGTTGAAGGCGCACGCGAACAGCGCAAAGCACATCACCTTCATGAGGAACACGGGATAGGCGACGAGCGGCGCAAGCGCGAAGAACGCGATCATCACTGCGGTGGCGATGCGCTGGTGCGCGAGACCGTTCGCGCCGCGCGCGGCGGCGGATGCGAGCTCGTGGACGACGGACACGAGCCCTTTCACCGCTGCGTGCCGAACAGGCCCGCCGGCTTGATCATCAGCACGATCGCCATGATGATGAAGATCACCGTGTTCGACGCCTCGGGGTAGAACACCTTGGTCAGGCCCTCGATGAGGCCGAGCGCGAAGCCGGTCACGATCGAACCCATGATCGAGCCCATGCCGCCGATCACCACCACCGCGAACACGACGATGATGAGGTCCGCCCCCATGAGCGGGTTGACCTGGTAGATCGGCGCTGCCATCACGCCGGCGAACGCGGCGAGCGCGACCCCGAACCCGTAGGTCAGCGTGATCATCCTCGGAACGTTGACGCCGAAAGCCTGCACCAGCGCCGGGTTCTCGGTCGCCGCGCGCAGGTACGATCCCAGCTTGGTCTTCTCGATCACGAACCAGGCGGCGAGGCACACTACCACCGAGGCGACGATCACCCACGCGCGGTAGTTCGGCAGGAACATGAAGCCGAGGTCGCGCCCGCCGGAAAGCTCTTGCGGCATCGCGTAGGGAATTCCGGAGGTGCCGTATTCGTTGCGGAACAGTCCCTGGATGATGAGCGCGAGCCCGAAGGTGAGCAGCAGCCCGTACAGGTGATCGAGCTTGTAGAGCCTCGCGAGCATCAGCCGCTCGATGACGATGCCGATTGCGCCCGCCACGAAGGGCGTGATCGCCAGCGCCCACCAGTAGCCCAAGCCGAGCTTCTCCAGGAGAAAATACGCGCAGAAGGCGCCCATCATGTACTGGGCGCCGTGGGCGAAATTGATGATGTTGAGCAGCCCGAAGATCACCGCCAGCCCGAGCGAGAGCAGCGCGTAGAACGAGCCGTTGATCAGCCCGATCAGTAGCTGCCCGAACAGCGCCTGCGTCGGCACGCCGAAGATTTCCACTACGGCGGTGTCATTCTGAGGAGCCGCAGGCGAGGAAGAATCTGCTTCTCAGCGCAGAAGCAGATCCTTCGCTTCGCTCAGGATGACATTCGGGCAAGCCCGAATGTCACTTCACCAGCGGACAACCGCCTTCGTTCATTGGCCGGAACGCCTGGTCGGCGGGAATCGTCGTGCGGATCTTGTAGTAATCGTAAGGCCCCTTGGACTCCGAAGGCTTCTTCACCTCGACCAGATAGGCCGGGTGGAGATTGCGGCCGTCGGCACGCACACGGCCCTTGCCGAACAGCGGGTCGTCGGTGGGCAGCTCCTTCATCTTGGCGATCACCTTGGTGCCGTCGTCGCCCTTCAGTGCAGTCACTGCCTTCAGGTAATGCGTGATCGCCGAATAGACACCGGCCTGCACCATGGTCGGATACTTGCCGCTGTTCGCCGCAGCGAAGCGCTTGGCGAACGCCCGGGTCCCGTCATTCAGGTCCCAGTAGAAGGTCTCGGTGAAGATCAGCCCTTGGGCCTTTTCGAGGCCGAGGCCGTGCACGTCGCTCAAGAACACCAGCATCCCGGCGAGGTTCTGACCGCCCTTGACGATGCCGAACTCGGCGGCCTGCTTGATCGCGTTGGTCGTGTCTCCGCCCGCGTTGGCGAGGCCGATGATCTTCGCCTTGGACGCCTGCGCCTGCAGCAGGAACGAGGAGAAGTCCTGCGCGTTGAGCGGATGCCGCACCTTGCCGAGCACTTTGCCGCCGTTCTTGAGCACCACCGCTTCTGTGTCGCGCTCCAGAGCAAGTCCGAAGGCATAGTCCGCAGTGATGAAGTACCAGCTGTCGCCGCCCGTCTTTACGATGGCGTTGCCGGTGCCGTTGGCGAGCATCCAGGTGTCGTAGGTCCAGTGGATGGTGTTCGGCGAGCACGCCTTGCCGGTAAGATCGGACGTGGCCGCGCCCGAGACGAGAAAGGCCTTGCCTTTCTCGCGGGTGATTTGGCTGATGGCGAGCGCGATCGAGGAGGTCGGCACGTCGACGATGACGTCCACCTTGTCGACGTCGTACCACTGGCGTGCGATGCTCGAGCCCACGTCGGGCTTGTTGAGGTGATCGGCCGACAGGAGCTCGACTTTCATGCCCTTCTTAGCGGCGCCGAAGTCTTCGATCGCCATCCGTGCCGCCACGACCGATCCGCCTCCGCCGATGTCGGAATAAAGGCTGGACATGTCGGACAGCACGCCGATCTTGACGACGCCGTCCGAGATCTGCGCCTGCGCCGCGCCGGCAAGCGCGAGCGACACCGCGACGAACACGCTGCGTTTTGAAAACATGGTTGCTCCTCTTCTCCGGTTGATCGGATTCCCCTGCTATCCTAGACTCCCAGGTATTCATGCACCCTGCCGAGGTTGGACTCTAGCTCGGCGTTCGGGATCATGTCCACCACTCGCCCGTTTTCCATGACGTAGTGGCGGTCCGCCACGCGCGAGGCGAAGCGGAAATTCTGCTCTACCAGCAGGATCGTAAAGCCATCGGTCTTGAGCCGGGCAATGGTGCGGCCGATCTGCTGGACGATCACGGGCGCCAAGCCCTCGGTCGGCTCGTCGAGCAGCAGCAGGCGCGCTCCGGTGCGCAGGATGCGGCCGATGGCGAGCATCTGCTGCTCGCCGCCGGAGAGCTTGGTGCCCTGGCTCGAAAGCCGCTCCTTCAGGTTCGGGAAGAGCTCGAACACCTGGGCTTCGGAGAGCCCCCCGGGCCGAACCACCGGGGGCAGAAGCAGGTTCTCGTGAACGTCGAGGCTCGCGAAAACGCCGCGCTCCTCGGGACAGAAGGCGAGCCCCAGCCGCGCGATGCGGTCGGATGGCATCGAAATCGTCTCGATGCCCTCGAAGCGGATCGAGCCCGAGCGCCGCATCACCATGCCCATGATCGACTTGAGGGTGGTGGTCTTCCCCGCCCCGTTGCGGCCGAGCAGCGTCACCACTTCGCCGCGTGGAACCTCGAATTCCACGCCGTGCAGGATATGCGACTCGCCGTACCAGGCGTTGAGGCCGCTCACCGAAAGCAGCGCCGCGGCGGTGTCAGGCATGCTCGGAGCCCAGGTAGGCCTGGATCACGCCGGGATGTTTCGAAACCGAGGCGTAATCCCCCTCGGCGATGATCTCGCCGCGCGACAGCACGCTGATGTGATCGGAAAGGTCGGCGACCACGCTCAGGTTGTGCTCGACCATCAGCACCGAGCGGTCGGCGGCGACGCGCTTGATGAGCGCGGCGGTCCGCTCGACGTCCTCGTGCGCCATCCCCGCAGTGGGCTCGTCGAGCAGCATCATTTCCGGATCGAGGGCGAGCGTGGTCGCGATCTCGAGCGCCCGCTTGCGCCCGTAAGGCAGCTCGACGGCGATCGTGTCCTCGAACGCGGAAAGGCCCACCGCGTCGAGAAGCTCGCGCGCTCGCGAATTCAGCTCGTGCAGGACGCTCGCGGCGCGCCAGAAATCGAACGAATGGCCGCGCTTGCGCTGCAGCGCGATGCGCACGTTCTCCAGGACCGTGAGGTGCGGAAACACCGCCGAGATCTGGAAGGAGCGCCCGAGGCCCATCCGGGCGATCGTCGCCGGACTGGAGCCCGTGATGTCGCGGCCGTTATAGAGAATCTGCCCGCGGGTCGGAGAAAGAAAGTGAGTGAGCAGATTGAAGCAGGTAGTCTTGCCCGCGCCGTTCGGCCCGATCAGCGCGTGAATGCGGCCGCGCCTGACCTTGAGGTTGACCTCGCTCACCGCGACAAAGCCGCGGAACTCCTTGGTGAGGCCGCGCGTCTCCAGAATGATCTCGTCTGCCATGCGGTACGCGCCGCCTCCGGCGGCGCCCTCCCCGTCGCCGAACTATTTTCCGCGCCAGCCGGGCTTGCGCTTGGCGATGAACGCGTCGATGCCTTCGGCGGCGTCCTCGAGCATCATGTTGCAGGCCATGCCCTCGGAGGCGAGCGAATAGGCGTCCACGAACCCCTTTTCCACCTGCTCGTAGAAGTAGCCCTTGCCCATGCTCACCACGGCGCTGCTGTGCGCCAGGATCTTGCAGGCCAGCTTGTCCACCTCGGCGTCGAGCTCGGCGAGCGGCGCGACGCGGTTCACCAGGCCCCAGGAGAGCGCGGTCCTCGCGTCGATCGGATCGCCGGTAAAGAGCATCTCCAGCGTGTGCTTGCGCGAGAGATTCCGCGCGACGCCGACTCCCGGCGTGGTGCAGAAGATGCCGCTCTTGATTCCCGGAAGCGCGAACTGGGCGACCTCGCTCGCCACGGCGAGATCGCACATCGACACGAGCTGGCAGCCTGCGGCCACGGCGACCCCCTGCACGCGCGCGATTACCGGCTGAGGCAGGCGAACGAGCGACAGCATCGCCTTGCTGCACTGCTCGAAAAGCGCCTTCTGCCAGGCCTTGTCCGGATGCGCGCGCATCTCGCGCAAGTCGTGCCCGGCGCAGAAGTGCTTCCCCGCGCCCGCCAGAACGACCACGCCAACCGCCGAATCGTCCGCGAGGCGCTCGAGCTCGGCCTGCAGCGCCGAAAGCATCGCGGTCGACAGCGGGTTCATTCGGTCGCCCCGGTTGAGCGTAAGCGTCGCGATGCCGCCCTTGTCGTCCCGTAGGACGTAGGGCGCTTCGACTTCGTTTTTGGATGGAGCGTTCATACTCTCTCTCCTGTTCCGTCATTCCGCGCAAGCCTGCCCTCGACTCCGATCGGGGGCGGGAATCCAGTGACTTTACTCGAACGACGCTGGACTCCCGTTTTCACGGGAGTGACACCCTATTTCATTCGATCGCCTCAACCGATCTCGCCTGCTGCCGCAGCAAGAACTTCTGGATCTTCCCCGTGGAGGTCTTCGGCAGCACGCCGAACACCACGTGGCGCGGCGCCTTGAACCGCGCGAGATTGGCGCGGCAGTGCTCGATGAGCTCCTCTTCAGTGACTTTGACTCCCGCCTTCACCTCGACGAAAGCGCAAGGGGTCTCGCCCCATTTCGGGTCGGGTTTCGCCACCACCGCAGCCGCGAGCACCGCGGGGTGCCGGTAGAGCGCGTCCTCGACTTCCAGCGAAGAGATGTTCTCGCCGCCGGAGATGATGATGTCCTTGGCGCGGTCCTTGATCTTGACGTAACCGTCGGCGTGCATCACGGCGAGATCGCCGGAGTGAAACCAGCCGCCTGAGAAGGCCGCTTCGGTCGCCCTGCGGTTCTTGAGATACCCCTTCATGGTGATGTTCCCTCGGAACATGATCTCGCCCATGGTCTCGCCGTCCGCGGGAACCGGCTGCATGGTCTGCGGTTCCATCACCGCCAGGCCTTCCTCCATCAGGTAGCGCACCCCCTGGCGGCCATGAGTGAGGTCCCAGCCCATGCGCTCCATGCCCTCGATCATGGCCGCGGGCGGCGCGGCCGCCGCGACCATCGCATGCACCTTGTGCCGGATGCCCTTGCGCAGCCCGGGATCCGCGTTGATCAGCGTCGAATGCACGACAGGCGCGCCGCAATAATGGGTCACTCCGTGCTCCCGCATCGCGTCGAAAACGAGCTTCGCTTCCACTCTGCGCAGGCAGACGTTGGTGCCCGCGTTGGCGGCCATGGTCCACGGGAAGCACCACCCGTTGCAGTGGAACATCGGCAGCGTCCACAGGTACACCGCCTGATGCGGCATGCCCCAGGTCACGATGTTGCAGATCGCGTTGAGATAGGCGCCGCGGTGATGGTAGACCACGCCTTTGGGGTTGCCGGTCGTGCCCGAGGTGTAGTTGAGTGAAATCGCGTTCCATTCGTCGGCGGGCGGCTCCCACCGGAAATCCGGTTCTCCCGCGGCGATAAAGCGCTCGTACTCGGCCGAGCCGATGCGCCCGCCCGCCCCCGAATATTCGGGATCGTCCACGTCGATCACGAACGGTTTCGCCTTGAGGGCCCCGAGCGCGCGCTCGACCGTTCCGGAAAACTCGCGGTCGGCGATCAGGACTTTCGCCCCACCGTGCTCGAGCATGAACGCGATCGCCTCGGCGTCCAGGCGCGTGTTCAGGGTGTTGAGGACCGCGCCCGCCATGGGGACGCCGAAGTGGCATTCGTACATTTCCGGGGTATTCGCGAGCATCGCCGCCACCGTGTCGCCGATGCCGATCCCCCGGCGCGCGAGCGCGGAGGCGAGACGCCTGCAACGCTCGTAGGTCCCGGACCACGTATAGCGCCGCGCCCCGTGGATGACCGCGGCGCGCCCGGGATGGACGTAAGCCGCGCGCTCGATAAACCCGAGCGGGGTCAAAGGCGCGTAATTGGCCGGATTCTTGTCGAGATCGATCTCGTAAGGATTGGCCTTGTCTGCGCCTGGCATCGACGTTCGTCCCAGTCGTGCTTCCCGCCCCATTTTCGCACAGATCAATGCACCGCTTCGGCGGCCTCGAAGCGGCGCCACACGCACTGCGCCCTGGTCTCGGCCTCGATGTCTGCGAGCAGCCGCGCGTGCTCGGCGAGCTCATCCGCGCTCGGCTGGATGACGATGAGCCGCGGGCGCTCGCCCCGCGCCGCAGGCGCCGACGAAGCCGCGCGCGGCCGGTCGAGCTCGATCGCGAGGCTGTCCTGGCCGCGGGTCATGGCGAGATACACCTCCGCAAGGAGCGCTGCGTCGAGCAGCGCGCCGTGGAGGGTGCGGTGGCTGTTGTCGATCTGATAACGCTCGCACAGCGCATCGAGCGAATTTTTCTTGCCGGGATGCAGCTCCTTGGCCTCCTTCAGCGTGTCTACGATCGTGACGTCCTGTTTCTTGAGCGGGTCGAAGCCGGCTTTCTGCAGCTCGATATCGAGGAACTCGACGTCGAAGTCGGCGTTGTGGATCACCAGCGCAGCGCCGCGGATGAAATCGAGGAAATCGGCCGCCAGGTCGCCGAACCTGGGCTTGTCGTCGAGAAAATCGTCGCTGATGCCGTGCACCGCGAGCGCACCCGCCTCGCTCTTGCGCTCCGGATTGAAGTAATGGTGCCAGATGCGTTCGGTGATGCGCCGATTGAGGATCTCGACGCAGCCGATTTCGATGATCCGGTCGCCCAAGCCCGCGTTGAGGCCCGTGGTTTCGGTGTCGAGCACTATGCTGCGCATCGGTCCGTTGTCGAAAAAGGGGGCACACCCCCTTTTATATCCCCCAAATCAGGGCAACAGCCTGTTTACTTACCGCAGCGATTCTACCCCCCGGTTGGCGAGCGCGTCGGCGCGCTCGTTCTCCGGGTGCCCCGCGTGCCCCCTCACCCAGTGCCACGCGACGCGGTGCATGCCGGCGAGGCGATCGAGCTCCCGCCACAGATCCACGTTCTTCACCGGCTTTTTGCCGGCGGTGCGCCAGCCGCGGCGCTTCCAGTCGTGCAGCCATTCGCTGATGCCCTTCTGGACGTATTGCGAGTCGGTGTACACCGCCACCTCGCGCGGCGGCTTCAAGGTTTCGAGCGCGCGGATCACCGCCATCAGCTCCATGCGGTTGTTGGTCGTCTGCGGCTCGCCGCCGAACAGCTCCTTCTCCTTTCCGTCCATTTGCAGAATGGCGCCCCAGCCTCCCGGCCCGGGATTGCCCTTGCAGGCACCGTCCGTATAAATGCGCACCACTTCAGCGCCGCTCTCGCTTTTCGACATGCAGCCCGTTTTCCCGCTGCGTCACCGGAGCCAGGGCCTTCTTGGGGGCGCGCTTGTCGCGCCAGCTCGGGGTCACCAGGCGCATCCCGGCGACGCGTTTCACCGCGCGAACGACGTAGACGCCGCCGCAGATCGGCCACCAGCGGTCGCCGGCCTTCTCCATGAAGCCGAAGCGCTCGAGCCCTTGGGAAAACGGCGGCGCGTAGCAGCCGAAGCGCCCGCCGTTCAGCTCGAATCCGAGCAGCGAGAGCCAATCCTTGAGCCGCAGCAAGCCGATGAACCTTCCGCACCAGGGGACTTGCCGCCGTTCCCAGCGCAGCGCGCGCGCCGCGCCCCACAGGGAGAGCGGGTTGAATCCGGAAATGACGATGCTGCCCTCGGGCATCAGCACGCGCTCGGCCTCGCGCAGGATCGCGTGCGGTTTCGCGCTGAACTCCAGCACGTGCGGCAAGGCGAGCAGATCGATGCTCTGCGAGGCGAGCGGCAGCTGCACCGGCTCGGAGCGCAGGCCGCAGCCCGGATCGAGCCCGGCGCGGACTTTGAGGGGGATGCGCGATTCGCGCAGGAAATCAAGGTCCGGAAGCCCGAGCTGCACCGCGTTGAAGCCGAACACGTCCTCGACCGCCGCGTCGAACTGCCTGCGCTCCCAGGCGAGCACGTACGAGCCCTTGGGCGTCTCGAACCAATCGGCTAGCATTGACCTTTTCGTCGCCTGCAGCACGCTCAGCCACCATGCCCGAAAACAAATTTCAAGTCATCCCTCTGCGCGCCTTCAAGGACAACTATGTCTGGACGCTGCGCAACGCCGAGGTCGCCGCCGTGGTCGACCCGGGCGAGGCGCAGCCCGTGCTGGACTATATCGCGGCCGAGGGGCTGCGGCTGGTCGCGATCCTCGCCACGCATCACCACCAGGATCATGTCGGGGGCATCGAGGAGCTTCGCCAAAGGCACCCGGTCCCCGTTTACGGTCCGCGGGGCGAGCCGATCGCGACGCTCACGCATCCGCTCGGCGGGGGAGACAAGGTCGCCATCGAGGAACTGGAGGTGTCTTTCGAGGTGCTGGACATTCCCGGCCACACTCGCGCGCACATCGCGTATTATGGGGCAAACATGCTGTTCTGTGGCGATACGCTGTTCGCCTGCGGCTGCGGGCGCGTGTTCGAAGGCACGCCGCGGCAGCTCTACGCATCGCTCGAGAAGCTCATGGCGCTGCCCGACGACACGCTCGTCTATTGCGGACACGAATACACGCTGGCGAACATCGGCTTCGCCAAGGCCGTCGAGCCGGGCAACGCCGCGCTGCTCGAGCGCGAGGCGAGCGATGCTCGGCTGCAGCGCGAGCGCCGCCCGACGCTGCCTTCGACGATCGGACGCGAAAAGGCGACCAACCCCTTCCTGCGGGTGACGACACCCGCGGTCATCGAATCGGCAAACAAGTACCTGGGCAAGCGCGTGAGCGACCCGGCCGGAGTTTTCGCGGCGCTGCGCCAGTGGAAGAACCAGTTCCGATGAATGAAACCGCTCGCCCGGTCATGCGTTATATGAACCCGAGACGCCCGATGCATTCCTGTGGAAAAAGTCCTTCCGAATCGACTGCTTGCTTGACCGGCAAGGCAAGCTTGGCTACTATCGCGGCTTTTGCGCAGGAAGGGGCGAAGCCCGTTGGCTGCAAAGCTCGGTAAGCTGCTTGCGTCGACAGCGGTATGCGTGCTGGCTGCCGCGTGCTCGCAGATTCCCTGGGATTCCGCCCCCGAGTCCGCGGCTGACGAGCGACCTTCGCCGGCCGCGGCTCCGCCGGCCGGTTCCGCCCCGGCATCGCCGCCCGCCTCCACCGCAGTGCGCGTACCCGCCGCCACAGCTCCCGCCGCCGTTACAACTCCGGCCGCCGTGACCGCCCCGGACGCCGCCGGCCCGAAAGCAGCCGTCATCGCTGCGCCGCCGATCGGAAAACCGCAGGAAGTCGAAGGTCCCCAGGCTTCGCACGCGGTCGATCTCGCGCGTCCCGCCGACGATCTCTGGGAGCGCATACGCGTCGGCTTCGCGATGGCCGATCTCGACGGCCCGCGGGTGCGCGAGCGCGAGCGCTGGTATGCGAGCCAGCCCGACTATCTCAAGCGCATGGTCGAGCGCAGCAAGCTCTATCTCTACTACATCGTCGAGGAAGTGGAAAAGCGCGGCATGCCGACCGAGATCGCGCTCTTGCCCATGGTCGAGAGCGCGTTCAACCCCATGGCCTACTCGCGCTCGCACGCCTCGGGCCTGTGGCAGTTCATTCCCTCGACCGGCAAGAAGCACCAGC
>WNFZ01003618.1_pt1 | contig 14465 bp, 8 predicted proteins | sample 5400081 | NCBI WGS metagenome assembly WNFZ01 (sample SAMN13153365, study PRJNA577476) | soil metagenome | isolation source: 80 cm soil or saprolite under grassland replicate 1 | place: USA:California | collected 2016-06-15
TTTATTTCTGTTGACAGCCTGCGGGTGATTCCTATCTAGTGGGATCTTGAAGCTCCGCGACCACCCACTAATGTCATATCACAGGCAGAGAAACTGGCCTCCAGTATGGTCAACTGTGCGTGACGAGCCGTTCCTTAATCCGCACGGAGAAGTTGGGATACTCAGAGGAGCATCGATAAATGATCTATTCGACAATACGGTGTATTTAAGAATGGAAATCGATGGTCGTGATTATTTGGGAACGTTGCTGTTTGACGATTTCGGCTTCTATTATGAAATTTACTCTCTTCTAAAGTCTTGCGTCGGCTGCTCTATCCAGGAGATAGCTAACACGGATTTGTCATAGTATTCTTTAAGCCTTCAGCCAGCCTGCCGTATGGGGTGATCGGTGACCGAGTGGAAATTAGATCGAATGGACAAATGTCTATCCGCAGAACGGCGGAACGCCCTTTGCTCTGAATCACAATCCACGCCATACGATATAGACTGTGCGTATAACTTGTGACGGCAGTCGCTTCAGTTCGACTTTTTCGAACCGGGTGGGGTCGTCATACTCCGCGCAATCGCCGAGGTCGCGCCAGGGTCCTAACAGGACCCCGATTGAGTGAGTGATTCGACCAAGCCAGCGAAATCGAACACAGATCCATAGCTAAATACTTTTGATTTAGCTACTTCGCGCTGCTGCCAATTTCTACGTTTTTCAAGATCTTTGATGAGCCGCCGCGTGAAGGGTTTTTAAGATTCACAGTTCAGTTATACGAAATCCGCCTCTTCTCAGTGTGTCACCATCCCCATCAATGTAGGCGGAAATTAAAACTGTATCTTCGGCAAAATCCACGCCCATCTCTAACAATTTTCTAACTATAGTCGGTTTATCCGGTATTTTACCGGTTTCAAAATACTCGGTCTGAGTGAAGTCTGTATATTCGGTAGTCGCGTCCCTTTTCGTTTGGTATTTGACTTCAACAACCATATGACCTCCCTAACGACTGAACGATTAGGTCAGCTCACGATATCCTGCTCTGTTCGTTTTTTCCATCGCGCCCTTCCACCCCCTAGAAGCACAGCAATCCAGGCCGTTCAGACCCGAGGACGAACCCGCCAGCGTTCAAACGAAACCCCTACAGGCAGAAAACATTCTCACCGCAATAGCAGAGAACGAGCGCATTGGAGTAGGTGCGAGCGATCCGGCAAAACGAGCAATCGCGCTAACGTGGCTTTTTCACCTTGTTGGCGATCTGCATCAGCCCCTACACACCGTGCAGTTACTCACGCGGGAGTACTCGCAGGGTGACCGTGGTGGCAATCAAATCTGTGTCCGCGTGGCACCGGATCGTGCGCCATTGGACCTGCACCGACTCTGGGACGGGCTGCTTTGAAGGAGCGGTTTATCATGTCATAAACCGGGGCATGGCCAGACAAACAACCTTCCTTGACGAACAAGACTATCAGGTATTTCTAAACACCCTTGCTGAGGCCCACAGGCAGTGGGGCATTGACGTGTTCAGCTACTGCCTGATGAGGAACCACTACCCTGTGTGTCTAACCACCCCGAAGGGAAACCTATCTCGCGTCATGCGCCATGTAGACGGGCTTTACACCCAACGGTTTAACCGTAGTCACGATCGCGATGGCCCGCTGTTTCGGGGCCGCTACAAGGCCATCTTGGTCGATGCCGACGAATATTTAGCTCAAGTTGTTCGCTACATTCATCTAAATCCGGTGGAATCAGCAATGGTCAGATACCCGGAAGAGTACCGTTGGAGCAGTCACCGTCATTATCTCCAAACGAAAACCCGGCCTCCGTGGTTCAACACCGACGCGGTATTGGAACAAGTAGGCGGGAGTAAAGCCTTCCACGAGTTTGTCCTGTCAGGAAACGAAGAAGCCCTGGAGCAATTTTATGAGTCCGGTCACCAGAGTCCGGTGCTAGGAGGAGAAGAGTTCGTCGAGCGGATAAGAAAGCCGCTAGGGCCGTTAGTCAAAGAGCATCCACGTTACCAACGGCGGGGGGTGCAAACGAGTGCGCAGAACGTAATCCGGCGAGTAGCCGAGAGCTACCGAATATCCAGAGAGGAAGTCGTTCAGGGAGTACGGGGTAAAGAGAACGAGGCGCGGAAGGTGGCGATGTATTTGGTGCGGCACTGTTGCGATCAGACGCTTCGGGAGACGGCCAGGCTGTTTGGACTGGGAAGTTATGGTGCGGTGGGCTGGTGTTGCTACGGCGTACAGACAAAGATGGAGAAGGAGAAGGGATTTAGAGATCAAATTGAGAGGTTGGTGCGGGAGTTCTGTCAACAAAAGACTTGACCACTCGGTTGACCCCTTTCGGCTCCTTTCCGTGGCTGAGTTGAAGACCGATGACCCGTTCTGGGTTGGAGTTGGTCCAGTTACCGACCGCGTCATAGTTGTAGGTCTCCAGCGGATTCGACGGCAGCGGGTTAGTCGCTCGCGTCAAATGGTTGAACGTGTCCTATGTGGAGTCCGTGGTGCCGTTATTTTTTGCCTTCGAGTACTGGTGGCCAACCCTACCATACATTTAAGCAAACAAACTATCGTGGCCGTTCATTCGTCGGAAGATTGTCAAAATATCCAGGCACGACCCAAGGCCGACGGAACCCCAACACCGACGAAGATCGATTCGGGGAACTCTTGCGCCCGACGCACTTTCGGAAGTTATTTGCCTAAATTACCGGAAGTCATCGCTTAACGATGGATGATCACAGACACAGCGTTTAGATTGCCGTTTGCGGTGATAACGTCGGGCTTGCCATCCCCATTGACGTCAAGGACAGCCATGGATCGTGGATCATTGCCAGCCACAAATCGCTGGTGTGATTGGAAGTTGCCCGCACCGTTCCCCAGCAAAACAGAAAAATCACCGGTTACCCTATTTGCGGTTAATAGATCCAGAAAACTATCTCCGTTCACATCCACGACTTTTACGGACCTGGAACCAAAGCCGGCCGTGAAGCGTTGCTCGGCTTGAAATGTGCCGTTACCGTTACCTCTCAAAACCGCGACCGCCGACGAACTTAGGACCGCTAGATCCGGTACATTGTCGCCATTCAGATCAGCGATTGCGATAGAGTTAGGATTAGAGGATACCGCGAAACGTTGTTGGACTTGGAAAGTACCATTACCGATGCCCAGCAATACTGAAACGTCGGCGCTGTTACTATTCGCGGCTACAATATCCAAAAATCCATCGCCGTTCAGATCGGCGACTGCCACCGCGCTGGGAGAATTTCCGACCACCGATGTCTGCTGGGCCTGAAACGTGCCGTCACCATTGCCTAGTAAGATCGAGGCATCGTTGGAAGTACCATTGGCCGTGACGATGTCAGGAAAACCGTCGCCATTCAGATCTGCAATTGCCATTGAATTTGGGAAAGAGCCCGCGGCAAATCTTTGCTGCGTCTGAAATGTCCCGTCGCCATTACCCAACAGGATAGAGACATCATTTGTGCCGCCGTTCGCCACAACCAAGTCACGGAATCCATCACCGTTCAAATCCGCGATTGCGGTGGATTGAGGGGAACTACCAGTTGAAGCTCGTTGTTGTGGTTGGAATGTCCCATTCCCGTTGCCTAAAAGGACAGACACATCTCCAGAAGTACGATTTGCCGTCACGACATCAGGAAACCCATCGCTATTGAGCTCGCCGACAGCTATCGAGAGAGGGAATGTTCCTACTGCAAAGCTTGGCGGCGCAGGCTGGGGCTGAAAACTACCCTCACCGTTGCCAAAGGATAACACAAGCACGTCATTAAACGGGACGGACGTTACCAGGTCTGAGAACCCGTCTTCGTTCACGTCCGCAACTGCAACGAACTGCGGCGCCGTGCCCACTAGAACACTTTGCTGGCTCTGAAACGTGCCGTTACCATTACCTAGGAGTACAGACACGAAGTTGCTTTCTTGAATTGCGACCACAACATCTTGATTACCGTCACCATTTACATCCGCAATCGCTATTGAGATACTATGTCCGCCAGCGAAGAACCTCTGTTCCGCCTGAAACGCTCCGTTGCCATTACCTAACAGCACGGATATGTCATCGGAAAAATTATTCGCAACTGCCAGGTCTTGGAAACCGTCGCCGTTTAGATCAGCTACGGCCACGGACGATGGGTCCACCCCCGCCGGGATACGTTGCTGCGGCTGAAAAGTGCCGCCGCCATTGCCTAACAACACTGAAACATCGTCAGCATCGCTGTTTACCGTGACTATGTCTGGAATGGCATCTCCGTTCAGATCAGCCACCGCAACCCACCAGGGTACCGTGCCGGTAGTCAAACGTTGATGCGGTTGAAATGTCCCATTGCCGTTGCCCATTAATATGGACACACCTTCATTCGCTACTACGATATCAAGAAATCCGTCAGCATTTAGATCGGATAGCGTGACAGAAAATGGGAAATCGCCGGCTGCGTAACTCTGATGCGCTTGAAATGTGCCGTTGCCGTTACCCAATAGGACGGAAATATCGTCGGATGCGGTGTTGGTGGTCACAATGTCCTTAATGCCGTCAGCGTTTAAATCGCCCACTGCTATCGACCAAGGAGAGTTCCCGGTCGCAAAACGCTGCTCGGTTTGAAAGATCCCGTTACCGATCCCCAAAAATACAAATACCTCGTTGCTTGAAATGTTCGGCGCGGCGATATCCAAGATCCCGTCACCGTTTAGATCAACGACAGCTAGGTACGCTGCCGCGTCGATGGCAATCCTTGGTCCCGGATAGAGATCGGCGACCGCCCCGGACGCGATAGTGACGTCGCCGACGTTGGTAATTGCATTGGCAACGGCCGGAACGGATGCTGATACGCCAGTTAGAGTTGATGTTCCCTGCTGCACTTCGGCTGTCACTGTAATCGGTCCCAGGACCGTCGGTACTTGTGAAATACTAAACGTACCATCAGTTTGACTCTGGGAAATATACTGACTAAATGCTCGTACCGTAGCACCGGCGATCGCTTGGCCGGCGCTGGTAATCACCCGACCAATGACAGTAGTCCGGGGCGTAGCTGTCACGGTTATCGTTCGCGTGGCCGTGCCGGTTCGACCTAGATTGTCAATGGCAGCGCCCACAATTGTTAACGAGCTCAGACCGATCGGCACCGTGACAACTCTCTCATAGGGAGGAGTGAAATTTGAATTCTGCTCAACGCCGTTCACAGTCCACGTAAACTGTCTCACTTCTACATTGTCCGTTGCCTGTGCGGCCAGAGTAAGTTGGGTTCCTTCCTCGGCAGTTGATCCAGCAGGGGGCGACGTAATTACGACTGTAGGCGGCGGATCAGGTTGAACGGTAATGGTCTTTGTTGCGGTGCTCGTCTGTCCGACACTATCCGTTGCTGTGGCCGCAATACTTAAAGTCGTTATATTGACTGGCACCTTCACGACCTTTTGATACGGCGGAGTGAACACGGGTGTCTCTGCTACACCGTTTAAGATCCAAACAACCTGAGTTACTTGGACGTTGTCGGCCGCCTGCGCGGAGAGCGTGAGTTGCACTCCTTCCATCGTCGTTACCCCCTCGGCTGGCGATAAGATCAGCACTGAAGGGGCGGTATCTGTCACTGTGAACGAGGTCGGTATCGTACCAAACTGGGTTTCAACTACTATTTGCGTCGTACCGGTTGGGACAGTTGTATTTATCGTGATGTCCGCCACGATCTGGTCCAGCGTCGTCCGAACATTCGAGAATGTCATCCCGGCTACGCTGGTGATCAGATTAGCGCCGGCAAGGTTAAGACCGGAAATCGATATAGGGAAAGAAGCACCGCGAACGCCCGAATTCGGGGCAACGTTGATCACGCTGGCAGTAGCGGAAACGCCAGTATCGCGCGTGATGCGGAGAAGGTTGCCAACTGCATCGTAATGATAGGTAGCCGCGTCACCGGTTTCAGTAATGACCCGGACAAGACGGCCGAGGTCGTCATAGATATAAACAATCTGCGGTTGCTGAGCGAAAACATAGCCAAAGGAGAAAGCGAGGGCGAGACATACAAGAAACAACATCTCTGAACGACGACACGGATCCCTCTTGAGATTCCTTAAGATGCGCATACAAAGATCCTCTCTCCCGTTATGTCCTCAACGCGTCATGCTTCTTTTCTCTCGCGCTCTGCGCCTAACAATTTCGTCGCGATACTTCTTTTAGAACAATCGAGAGACAAACGTTTAACTCGTGCTCCTTGAATCTAAAACACTTTCGTAGCTGCACCGGCGAAGTAAATGTCCCTGGATGCGAATGATCTTGTGGAGCTGTACCGCGTCGATGGCTGCTTGGATGATAGTGTAACAACGACTTGCGCCACTGCAGGCCGGATCGGCCCGATTCACATACGATACTGTGGATTGTTGCGCTATTGAGGGCTGACCGGCGAAGGGCGAGCTAAAGAGCAGCAACATAGATGCAAACCCTAGAAGTATCTTCACCGGAGCCCTCCATCTGCAGCGAAATTTGATTAATCGACTACATAGAAATGAAGGCTCGGCGTATATAAGACGGATAATGAAATGTCAACAAAATTTTTTTTGACTACTGGATTCCACGCCCCCGGGGCAAGTCCCAAGTTGTACGACTCGGCAGTCGCAAGCGGTATTTGGTAGTGAAGAATCCGTTCTAGCGGAACGGTAGATGAATTTTGGGTGGTGTTCCACCGCAAGTCAGGTCTAAGCGAGTTCCCGAGGCAGATGGCTTCGCAAAACGGCGCAGACCAATTCGAGAGCGAAGGATATATTAATTTTGAATCTTAAGGTAAAGTAACACGTACCACCAATCTCTCATTTCAGGTTTCCGTGGTGCGTCTTAATATGAGAATGCTTTCGATGCAGAACCCGCTTATCGAAAGTAGAAGAATCCGCCGCCACGCTTCACGCGTTCTGCTGATTCAATCCCGATATTGGGCGTCTGCCATTCCCAGCCGCAAGCGCGAAACTCGCGTTCAACAGCGGCAGCGAGCTCTTCTAACCACTGGCAGTCTTTGGGGCTCAGTGCCTCCGTCGCACGACGCCGCGACTTCTCATCGCGTGCGGGCATTAGCATAGCCGGAATGAGCTCCGAATCCGGACCGCTTAGGATTATCCATACGACACAGTATTTGGGGTCGATGTCCACCGCGCCGTACCACAGGAGGTAGTCTACTTTAGCATTGAACTCGGGAGCTTGCCTCGAGCGGAGAAGCTTTTGAGCGCGACGAACAGCTTTCTTTGCAATCGTCTTCTTAGGATTCGTATTGAAGAGCCATTCTAGCATCTGGTGAATAAACTGCTGCGTATAAGTCGGTACATCTTTTTAACACAAAGTCTTCCAGTGTTCGAACTAAAATGGTTACTATCTGGGCACCAACAGCACGCTCTCGATCAATGCATGGCACAACCCGAAAAACAATATGGCGAATCAGAGCCACAGCGGCGGCGGGTTGTGTCATTCTATTCGATAGGGAAAATCAACGCCGAATCAAAAACAAGGTCCAGGCAAAGGGTTGTTAATAGACCTATACACCAACCTCTGTAAAGCCCTGCCCTGTGAAGACCTCTGTTGACAGGTTTGAAAAGCCATGTTCTCACCTCCATGTATATCTTGATGATTAGTAGAAGATGAACTCGAGAACAGCCCGATTTTGTAGCAATACGGGAAGTTCGTTGGTCATGAAAACACTCGTACTGGTAAGTTGACGTCCGATTAAAACTGTTGCCGATCCCGCGCTAGAAACAAAGCTACCTGAGAGAGCCGACCACAAAGGTTGTGTCATAGTATTAGGTATAGCCGCTTCCACTAACGACAGTGCCGACCCGGTGAAAGTTTGGTATATCGTCGCTGCGCCAATCTCAGCCGCCTTAGCGGTAGCTAGTTGGCGTCCTCCGGCTATTCCAATCCCTCCCCATAACGCGACTTGCCCGCCTCCCACCATGATGCTTGGGATTACTGCTTCCAGAGCAATCCCGATCCCCCACCCAAGACCAAGACCTCCAACACATCCAGCAGCAGCGCTGCCAAGAAAACCGGCAAAGCTAGTTTTTCGTCCCGCAAGCTGTTGGTAAGTATAGCTGCCTGCCACGGCTCCCACCGCACACAGCGCTCCCGCTACGACGGCCTGTGGCACGAATTGGCCTGTTGGATCACGAAAGTTTGTGGGGTTGTTTTTTGTATAGACAAACAGATTCGGATCACCTGCTGCTATACCTAGTGGATCTTCCGCAATAAATCTTTGTGTTTCCGAGTCATAATATCTTGCTCGATAATAGTGGAGGCCTGTCCCGTCAAGTTCGCGCCCGGTATACTGGAAAGGATTGAAAGTCAGCCCGCCTGCAACGGCAGTTTTTCCGAACGGCTCGTACGTATATTCGGTTTGAACGACTGCGAAGTCGTCGGTCAAGGCTACTGATGAACCAAGAGCATCGGCGAGAAAATACTGCTTTGAACCAGACGGAACATCCGTGCGAACAAGGTATTCGTCGATGCCAGGTCCTGTAAGAAAGTTTGCCGATGTTCCTCCATCTGCGGTCTCTTGAATTGGGTTAAGGCCATCATACTGGTATTGCACTCTCTGGCTGTTTACTCTTGCTTCGGATCTTCTACCGAACACATCGTATACAAATCCGGCGGTGGTCCCAGTCCCGCTGGTCGCCATCAATCGATTCCGAGCATCCCAACTGAATAGCGTCGTACCAATCGAATCAGTAGTAGAAGATAAGTTGCCGTTCGCGTCAAAACTCATCTGCTTATTTCCAAACTGAAGTTGCCGGTTGGCTGCATCGTATGTAGCCGAGGATACTGAGTTAGGTAGTAATGCTCGTGCGAAACTTCCGCCCACACCAGCGCGATTGCTCGCGCGATCGTACTGGTAAGTTAAATCACCTAGGAGGCTAAGTCCTCTATGGTAGATTAGAGCAGTCAGGCGAGAAGCCGCGTCGTACTGATACTCCGTGGAAACTCCATTCGGTAGCGCCATGCGCGTCCGTCGACCACTAGTATCATAGGCAAGATCCACCGCCTCAGTCCCTTGCACTATCTGCGTAAGACGAGAGGCTGCATCATAGCTATAAGTTACCGGAATTCGCCCTGGAATATCGGTCCTCGTTCGCCGGTTAAGTGCATCGTATTGATAACTTACCGTACCTAGTTTAGTAATCTGCGACACAAGCCGATCCAAGCTGTCGTATTGATTCGCAATACTTCCGTCAACCGAGTCTTTGGCCGACATCAATCGTCCATAACTATCGTAAACATAGCCGGTGCTTGTCCCATCCGCAAAATCAGCGCGAATATGACGGTTCAGCGAATCATAAGCGAGTATAGCGACTTGACCTTTACGATCTGTGTGCCGCGTAACATTACCCATCCCGTCGAACTGTAACGTTTCGACCGCACCAAGAGGATCAGTACGTGTCGCCAAGCGATCCATGCTGTCGTAGGAGTGAACTACAGTGTTGCCACGAGCATCCGTAAATTCGACAAGGTTCCCGTTGTCATCATACAAGAAACGAGTCACACCCCCTGCGGGATCGGTGATGCTAGTGAGTCGATTCAGGGCATCGTAGACATACTTTGCTATCTTGCCGCGCGGATCGCTTCGGGCAGTCGGACGGGAAACTAGGTCATATGTTCTTTGGGAGGTATTACCTAAAGGATCAGTTATTGAAGCGAGATTCCCCGTATCGTCATAAGTCAGGGTCGCGATATTGCCCAGTGGGTCGGTCGTGCTGGTAGGCTGGCCAAAAGCATTGTAAGTAAATGTTGTGCGATTTCCGAGGGGATCGATGATGGCTATGAGATTACCCGAAGCGTCATAGTCAAAGCGTGTAATGTTCCCCAGTGGATCGGTCATTCTCGCCACTCGATTAAAACTTGAATTGTAGGCGAATGTCCTAGAGTTTCCGACGGGGTCCGTAATCCCAGTTACATTGCCTGTCGCATCGTATTGAAAGCGCGTTACCCGTCTTAGCGAATCGGTAATAGAGATAGTCAAATTCCTTTCTATCTGTCTCTCGAAAGTTGTCGTCATTCCCAATGCATCCGTCTCGCTAGTCAGGTATCCGGCGGCATTAAAACGATAAGTTGTTGCGTGTCCGCGAGGATTTGTGACAACACTCTGACTGACGTAAGTGCCGTTGCTCGTATATTCAAACGTCCAAACACCACCGTCAGCCTGAGTTTGGCGTACCACGCGTCCGTTGGCGTCGTATTCGTTGATTAAGAAAGTTATTCCCCTTGGATCTCTTAGGGTCAGCATCCTATCGGCGGAGTCGTAAGTGTACCGGGTAACGCCACCGGCTGGATCCGTCACTGTTTCTAACCGTCCTAAAGCATCATAGGTGTAGCGCACTTGTCGCCCGATCGGATCCGTGATGGATTGGATATTAGTGAGACCGAGGCCTGGGTTGCCGTAGTTGAGTATTAACTCCCTCCCCGTTGGTTCTCGGATCCTCACGACCCGGTTGAAAGAATCCCGCGAGAAAGAAATCGAGTTGCCGTTACGGTCGCCTTGATTGGCGAGAGTGCCTGAGGAATTGAACCGCCAGATCATTCCGTCTTTAAATCTCAAGGAAAACGCCGGCTCCTGTGGCCCAGTTTGCGTTAGTACGGCGCCACGAAGAGACGGCGAGGTTGCGTTGATGTACGTTCCATCCGGCTGGCGAGAAAAAATATCTTGTTTATTACCGGGACTAATAAGCACAACGGTCTGGTTGTTAAAGATAGATGGCGCCTGCAATGAGATATCGAAAGATGCACTGGTTCCGATGCCGAATGGTCCCGGGTTCGTGAAGTTCGTACGATAGGTTCTGGTCACGACTGCAGGGAGCCGTCCAGGGAGAACCATGTCAGTCTTGTCGACGTAGAAAAACCCCGTCGAGACATCGACTGGATCGCCTGCTTTATTGCCGCCGTCATTCGGCCCGCCGCTCGCTCCAAACAACCTGTTAATGAAGTTGAAGACGGGGGTCAGGGCGCCGCAGCAAAAACGCGGGATACCATACTGCAATCCGGTTGCGGGGTTGATGTCAGTGACGAGTGTCGTGCCGTCATCGGAAACCGTTGCTGTGCCATACTTTTCCCATTGATTGGGAGCCGAGCCGTCGGGAGCCTCGTTAAAAAAGTAAAGATCGACTTTCTCGCCGGGTAGGCCGCCAAAATTATTTGGCGTGTCTATGGAAATGTTGCCCGTAGGAACACCGCCGCCTACCTTGCCGAAAGAGAATAGATAGGTTTGCCGAGCCTCCAATCCGGGAGGAAGAACAAGCGGTGGCAGTGGAGATCGATCGATGGGAACTGTGGTCACGCCAAACTGCGAATTGGGCTGTCCGTCCCAGCCAATGATCCGCACACCGGCGGGAATAGTCATCTTGAATCCGGGCAGATCCGGATCGGTGATGATCGTGGCTTGGCCCGGAACGAAGGAAATCAGCTTCGCGACGGTGTGTCCTCGCAGGCGTGGAACATATCCAAGCTCATTGATTGCTGTCGCTTGAATATCTATCGTCACCGGTATCGTCGGATAATTTATGGACGCCGTGTTGGCCGGAGAGCCGTCGATCAAGAAAACTTGCGGACCTGTGACGGAAAGGGGAATGAACAAATTACCCGCAGCGTCGGACGAACCGAGATGAGTCAATGTTGTGCCACCGAGCTTGATGCTCACATTTGGCAATGGCCGATCGTCACCGTCCAAAACTTGACCAACCAGCACCGTTTGTCCTGGCGCCGCGATATTCAACGTCACGGTTGCGGTTTTGGTAACCGATTGGCCATCGAGTTGAGAACTAGCGCGAATCTCTACGGCATGCGCTCCAGTTGGAGTGCTGCTCGTCGTGTTCAGTGCCAACACTGAATGATTATTCGGAGCTAGAGTCGAAGGAGAAACATTCGCGACTACTCCTGGGGGAAGCGAGCCCGTCGCGAGTTGAATCAATCCACTGAAACCATTGCTCGGGATCGCGTCGATCAAAATACTTGTCGAGCCGCCTTTGACAGACTGCACGCTTGAGGGATTTACCGTCAGATTGAAATCCTGGCTCGTCGTGACCGTAAAGTTTCGGCTGGCGCTTCCTCGGGAGGTTCTAATTGTTAGTGGACCGGTTGTGGCACTAGTTGGCACCGTTGTGGTGATCGTGGTGTCGGTGATCGTGCGAACGACTGCCGAAGTGCCGTTGAACGTCACCCGAGTCGCGCCTGGCTCAAAGTTGTTACCCGTGATAGTGACGAGAGTCCCGATCACTCCGCTGGGCGGTTCGACGTTGGTAATACTTACCCCTTCGATCGTTGCGCTTGATTGCGAAACCGCCGATGCACCGACAGAATCCGTGACTGTGAGTGTAACGGTGTAAATGCTAACGGTAGCATATGTATGGGCAGGCGTCCGGCCATTCCCCTTACTACCATCACCGAAGTCCCACGAGAAAGTAATTGGATCTCCATCGGCGTCGGTCCCGGAGCCGGAGAACTGAACAGGAATCCCGACGATACCCATGTACGGACCGCCGGCATTAGCCGTTGGCCCTCGATTGATGACGGTAACCCTCACAATGGACGCCGCGCTTGAGAATTGGCCATCGCTCACGATTAGCTGGAATTTGTAATCGCCGAGAAATAGCGGCGTGAAGGTGGGCGCGACGGTATTGGCACCGGTGAGGATAATGTCACTGCCGGCGGGTTGGGAAATAATCGACCACTGGTAAGTAAGCGGCGCTCCTTCGGGGTCGCTGCTTTGGCTACCGTTGAGCGTAACGAGCTGGCCGCGATACACCGTCTGATTGGCGCCGGCGTTGGCGATCGGCGGCGCATTGGGGTACTCGAAAGCGCTGACGTCAAATGCCGGGACACGGTCGGCATTGCCGTCGGCGGGGCGAATATTATCCTGGCGAAAATCGGCTTCGAAGATCGAGTTGAACGCCGGACTGAGACCCAGCGTGCGCGGGTCCATACCAACGTCGATAGCCAAAGAATCCTCTTTCAAACTGAAGTCGTCGTCGATCGTGTTCGGCACGCCATCGGGGCCGTTGCGGTTGCTAAAAAGATTGGCGGGATTGTCGCAGCCGGGGAGCGCGGACACGCCGGGGCCTTCGTTGCCCAGGGGCGTGAAGTTCCCGGAGTCGCTGGTATCCAGGATCGCGCCGCTGAGCTGGCCGCCGGTGTTGGCGCAGATGAGATTGTTGCGCAACTGAAGATTTTGCGGCGCAGGCGGACTTGCGGTTTGACGCAGGACGCCGAACCTCGTGCCCTGCTTTCCGGTCGCGCTGCCGTTGGCGTTGATCAGGTTGTTCGCCAGCAAAACCTGTTGGCCAACGGAAACTTCGATGCCGTTCCATTGGTTGGCGTAGATTGTATTATTGACGATGTACTGCGGACCGCCTCTCTCGCCGAATACGGTGATAGCGTTACCGCCGTTGCCGTAGATCAAGTTGTTAGCGACGATGGTTCCGGGATTGCCGGCGTTGATCTCAATGCCGCCATTACAGTTGTTTGCGAGGCTGTTGCCGAAGATGCGGTTGAGCTCGATGTGAATGCCCTGATTGCCGTTGTTGCCGCCCATTAAAATAATCGCCTGGGCGCCCGCGCCGGTGATCGTCAAACCGCGTAACGTAACAAAGTTGGACCGTCGCATTCGAACGGCGAAATTATTCGTGCAGGAAGAACCGCCCGGCCCGTTTAAAACCACTTGCTCCTGTTGCAGCGTAGGGTCGGACTCGATGACAATGCGGTCGGCTTCGACCGCGCCGCCGAAGTCGCTCTTTTCGATCGTCAGCTGCTCGGCGTAGACACCCGCTTGGATGCGAATCGTTGTGCGGGGCTGTGCCGCGTCAATAGCCGCTTGAATCGTACTGAAACAGGGACTCTGACCACCGCAGGTGGGGTCTGTGCGGTTGACATATAGGGTTGTGGATTGTTGCGCAATGAGAGGCGGAGGGACAAGGAGCCAGCCAAGAAGCAACAGAGATGCAAAACCTCGAAGTCTCTTCATCGGAGCCCCCCGATTCCACAGCGGAAATATTCGATCGAATTGGTTACATGGAAATAAAGTCTCGGCGTATAGCAAGTGAAATCTATGCTGTCAAGGCATTTTTTGGGCTTTGTTATAGGAAAGTGAATCTGACGGGAGTTATTGCCTAATGTGTAGAGTCCAGAAAACGGGGCGATTCTTGATGCTATTACCACCTTTCTTTGGGACGATGCCAATCTGAAACCGCAACTCGAGGAGGATCGGGATGGCAACCCTGACAGTAAAAAACATTCCAGACGACGTACACCAAGAGCTGAAAGGTCACAGGGTCAGGGTCACAGTCAGGGTCACACGGTCAACGGTCAGGGTCAGGTCTTTACAGGCTGTTGAAAAACTCTGAGAGTTTGTAAGAAATCGCAACATGAAATTTTGGTTGTGTGGTAATATGCCTTCCAATTTGGTTGTAGGGAGGCGGTGTGCGAGGCGAGAAGAAAAAGGAAGAGAAACTTTTTTACT
>WNFZ01010397.1_pt1 | contig 14461 bp, 7 predicted proteins | sample 5400081 | NCBI WGS metagenome assembly WNFZ01 (sample SAMN13153365, study PRJNA577476) | soil metagenome | isolation source: 80 cm soil or saprolite under grassland replicate 1 | place: USA:California | collected 2016-06-15
CCGGAGTAAATGTTCTTGTGAAAGCTTCTAAAACGGGCACGCAAACTGATGCAAAAGGAAATTTTAGCCTGCAAGCGGCGCAAGATGACACGCTTGTTTTTTCTTCCGTGGGTTATACATTGCAGGAAGTTAAAATAACTGGAAGCACTCCATTACAGATTGTGATGGTATCAGAGGCAAAAGCGCTGGAAGAGGTAGTAGTTATTGGATATGGGACAAAGAAAAAAGAAAACCTTACCGGCGCTGTTTCCACGGTAGGTTCTGAAGTATTGCAGTCGAGGCCTATTACCAGTACTTTGCAGGCTTTGCAGGGTGAAATTCCCGGAACTTTTATTCAACGCTATTCGGGTCAGCCTGGTTCAGAAGATTATAGTTTAAATGTAAGAGGCGCCTCATCAGTCTCAGCAGCCGACGGTACCATACCGTCACCACTGGTATTAATAGATGGCCTTGAGGGTAACCTGAATTTATTGAACCCCGCCGATATTGAATCTATTTCAGTTTTAAAAGATGCTCAAGCCTCTATCTATGGGGCTCGTGCTGCTGGTGGTGTTTTTTTGGTTACAACCAAAAAAGGAAGAGGCGGAGCGGCGAAAATAACTTACAACAACAACTTCGCCGTTACAGAGATGACAGGAATGATGAAAAGCCCTACCAATTATGAATTTGCCATCATGGAAAATGAAGCAAACCTTCATGCTGGTGCAGCACCCATGTACACGCCTGATCTTCTTGAAAGAATTAGAAATAACGACCCCAATCCCATTCCACATCCTGTTTACGCAAGTCTGGGATGGATGCTCTTCTTTACAAGCACAGATTGGATGAAAGAATTACTGGAAAATGGATTTCAGCAAAAGCATAACCTTAGCGTTTCTGGCAGCAATGCTAATTCAAGCTATTATTTATCCGGCGGTTTAAGCGACCAGCATGGCGTGGTGCGATATGCCAATGACAATAACAAACTCTATAACCTGCGTCTCAACTATGATTATAATTTGAACAAACGGTTAAGGCTCGAATCCAAGGTGTCACTTGACGATCAGCACCGGTCTGATATTGCCGGAGTAGGCAATTGGGTAATTGGAGAGGCTATTTTTGGTATGCCTAATCACCCGGTTTATACATCCGATGGTAAATTTTTTGCGCAGGGAGGATGGGAAAATGCAGTGGCCTATGCCCGGGAAGCGCCAACGGCTTCTTTCAATACCCGTAATATCAACCTCAATTTTAAATTAATAGCCGATATAGCAGCGGGGCTTAAACTAAATCTGCAGGCCGGTATCAACCATACTTCAAGAAACAATATGGATATGGGGAAGCCCATTCCTCTTTATAAATGGGATGGAACGTTTCAATATTACGGTATTGTTAGGAGCGGGCCCGAGCAAAGTTGGATAAGGGAACTGAATTCACAAAACAAGTATCATAATTACACCAGCTATCTTCAGTATACTAAAAAACTGGCGGGTGTGCATGACATAGATATAATGGTTGGCGGCTCTTACGAGAAAAATGAATTCAAGACTCAAACTGCCGGAAGAAAAAATATAGTTAATGGTGATGCTGATGTGTGGGATTTGAGCCTGGGCATTGGAGATATGTTTATCGAAGACAGCAGGGCCGAACATTGGGCTATCGGCTCATTTTTTTCACGAATAGGCTATGTGTATAATGATAAATATTTGGTGGAAGCCAACCTGAGATATGATGGTAGCTCAAGATTTCAATTGTCTGATAAACGATGGGGTCTGTTTCCCGGTGTATCCGTGGGATGGCGCCTCTCAAAGGAATCTTTTTTTAATGCAAAATGGGTAAATGAATTAAAGCTCAGGGCTTCTTATGGAGAGACCGGAAATCAGGAGGGTATAGGACTGTACGATTTTATACAAAAAATATCAATTGGAGGAGTTTATCCGTTTGGAGCAGGCAGGCAGGATCCTGCTGCCACTTTGCAGGGAATGGTGGCTGAGAGCAGAACATGGGAAACATTAATCAACAAAAACATCGGCGTGGATGCTACCATTCTATCCAACAAGCTCAATTTTTCTTTTGACTATTTTATCAAACGAAATAAAAACATGCTGATCCCGGTTACATACCCTTCTCTGTTAGGCGCAGTAGCCGCTTCTTCTAATGCGGGCGAATTGAAAACCAGGGGATTTGAAGCCACCCTTGGCTGGAACGATAGGATTGGTAAGGTTCAATACTATGCAAAACTAATTTTCAGTGATGCCCAAAATGAAGTGGTTCATTATGGCGGTGAAGATAATTATGTGCTGGGCTTAAATTCTTTAAAAAATTGGTGGGATCCACATATTCGTGAAGGCGATCCATTGGATAGCTATTATGGTTATGTTTTTGACGGGATAATCAGATCACAAAAAGAGTTGGATGATTATAAATTACTGGATGGAGTACCTTCTGATATTGGTATTGGCGATGCAAAATTTAAAGACCTGAACAACGACGGAAAGATAAGCTTGTATAGTGATAAGCCGGGCCAGGATGGAGATGTAAAATATTTAGGCAATACAGCGCCAAGGTATAGTTATGGGATAAACGTGGGCGCCAGATTCAAAGGTTTTGACCTGGGAGTATTTTTCCAGGGAGTTGGCAAACGCACTTTATTTAGAACAGGAGATTATTCCATACCATGGACGGAGTGGTGGAGGCAGCCCCCGGCATTCTATTATGGAAAAACCTGGAACGAAGACCGTCCCGATGCACCGTATCCCAGGCTTACCTTCGGGGGCATACGTTGGTGGAATTATCAGGCATCTACGCTTCAGCAAATCAATGCCGCATACATAAGGCTCAAAAATCTTCAAATAGGTTATTCACTACCCGAAAATATTATCAGGAAAGTTTTATTCACCAGGGCAAGAGTTTATGTCAGCGGGCAGGATCTGTGGGAAGCACACCACGTAAAAGGCGGATGGGACCCCGAATCGGCTGATTGGGGTGGCAACTACCCCTTTCAACGCTATTATTCTTTTGGCATTGACATAACCTTTTAAAAATTACTGAGATGATACGATTTAAAAATATATATAAATACTTTTTGCTTGCCTCCATAATAAGCATGGGATGCAAAAAAGATCTGGACCTTAATCCTTTAGACAAAGTTTCGGATGCCTCATATTGGAAAACCCCCAAGGATTTCCAACTATTTGCCAATGATTTTTATAATGGTCTACAGGGGGCGCATAACTATACTGAAAACAATTCGGATATCGCTTTCGGAATAGGAACTGATCCGGCTACAAACGCAGATAACAGGAGCATGAGTAATGGCTCTTACCTGGCAAGCTCATCATCGCCTTTATGGGATAATTCTTACAAATATATACGGGCTGCCAATTACCTGTTACAAAAGGCGCAGGAATCAGGCCTGAGCACAGAAATAGACCGGTGGGCAGGAGAAGCTTTATTTTTCCGGGCCTATAATTACTGGAACCTGGTAAAATCATTTGGCGGTGTACCAAAAATTGATAAGGTGCTGGATGTAACTTCCCCAGAATTATACACCACAAAATCCTCCCAGTCAGAGATCATTAATTTTATATTAGCTGACTTGGATGATGCGATCAGTAAGCTTCCCTTGCAAAGTGAGCTCACGGGTGATGAAACAGGCAGAGTTACAAGGGGTGCTGCACTGGCTCTCAAAGCCAGGGCTGCTTTATACATGGCGACATGGACAAAATATCATGCTGAAGGAGATCCCACTAACTATTTTACAGACGCTATTTCCGCTGCTGAAGAGGCTATAGCATCTAATGAGTATGATCTGTATACCGGGATGGGCGCAGACAGTTATAAGTACCTTTTCATTTTACAGGGTGATGACAGTAAGGAAGTAATTCTTGCCAAAAGATATTATGCAAACCGAATCACGCACAACTGGACAAGAGAGCTATGGTTCAACTATATGGTACCTACAAAAAACCTGGCTGACCTTTATCTTTCTACTGATGGATTGCCTATAACTGAATCACCCTTGTTCCAGGGATATAATACCCTTACAAGTGAATTTCAAAACAGGGACCCCAGGATGGCCATGACATTTGTGGTACCGGGAAGCTTAGTATTTAAAGAACAGGGTTTCTTACCGGATTTTCCTGGTTTTTTGGGCTCAGATGCTACTCGCACAGGTTATAAGATCAGGAAATTTTTGGATGAAACAACCGAGGCCGCAAATTTTGCCGGACAATATGATTTTAAAGAATTCAGGTATGGCGAAGTATTACTAATTCTTGCGGAGGCTTTGTATGAAAAAAATAGTAGTATTTCTGATGCTGATCTGGGCCGTACAATTAATGTTTTAAGAAGCAGGGTAAATATGCCCGCCCTTACCAATGCCTTTGTAACTGCAAATGGTTTAAATATGCTTGATGAGATCAGGAGGGAACGAACTGTTGAACTGGCCTTTGAAGGTTTCAGAAGAGATGACCTGAGAAGATGGAAGCTCGCTGAAACAGTTTTACCCCAGGCGATCAAAGGGGTGAAATTTGTGGGTACTGAATATCAAACAAAATACCCCGATGTGAAACCAGGCGAAAATATACAGGTTGATCAAAATGGTTTCATAATAGCAGAACCAGCTTCAGACCGACAGTTTTTGCCTAAACAGTATCTTGATCCAATTCCTTTACAACAAATTCAATTGTCAAAAGGAACACTTCAGCAAAATGAAGGATGGTAACCGTAACGTGTTATGAACTGCTGATTTGTTTGAAAAACAGGTGTCTGACACTTTTAAAGTGTCTGACACCTTTGACCTTTGTACACTGAATAAATTTTATCAGGAATAATTTTTGATTCCTGCATTATAAAATTTTGTAAGATGAAAAAAACAATTGGTTGCCTTTTTATACATCTTTTCTTTCCCAGTCTTCCATTTGCACAAACTTACAAAGGACAAATAGATTCAACGCTTCTTCCGGTTTCAGGTCCTCACTATCAGCCGGAGTATGCTTTTGATGCACCTGTTGATGCAGGTGCATGGACAAAAGAAAAATCAGGATTAAATGTTGCATTTGGTTCAGAAGATAAATTGTATTTCAGAGCAGAAGTTCCCGGAATAAAAAATGAAGCAACATCATGGGAAGCAACAGGCTGGAAAGGTGAAAGACTGAATACGCAGATTGTAGTATGGTCGCCAGATACATTGCAACAGGTACGTTTTAAAGTGAATGATCTTAAAAATGAAAAAGGCAAATTGTTGAGTAAAGACAATATTCAACTCAACAAAGTATGTTATGTGTTATCAAATTATCCTTATGGTTCCGGGGAGCCGAGTTTTGAAACATTTGATAGATTCGATGCACCGGGAAAAACAGTAAGACCTGTATGGCTTTCCTGCAACATTCCTTCCAATGCAGAACCCGGAATATATAATGGCACCATTGATGTATTGTCTCAAAACGGAAATGCTGTTTTAAATATAAAGATCAAAGTACAAAATCAAACATTGCCCAAACCGCATGATTGGAAATACAGATATGATCTTTGGCAAAACCCATGGGTGATTGCCGATTATTATCATATAACACCCTGGAGCGAAGAACATAAAGCATTGCTGAAAAAACATTTGAAATTATATGCAGATGCAGGCGGCACCTATATCACAACGTATGGCGTTCATTCTCCATGGAGCGATAATGAATATGCTATTGAAGGCGGAATGATTGAATGGATAAAACGCAAAGATGATTCATGGAAATTCGATTACAATATTTTTGATGAGTATGTTGAACTGGCAATGAGTATGGGCATTGACAAAGCTATCACAATCTATACACCGGTTCCGAATAATAACAGGTTTCGTTATATGGATGAAAAAACCAGTAACTATGTATATGAATCATGGCCTCCTCAATCTGATACATTCAAAACTATTTGGAATATTTTTCTTAATGATTTAAAAACACACCTTGAAAAAAAAGGTTGGTTTGAAAAAACATATATTGGAATAAACGAAAGTGAACTTTCACAAACATTGGCTGCAATTAAAGTGGTTAAAGAAAATTCAAGAAAATGGAAAATTACTTATGCAGGTGACTGGCATAAAGAACTTGATACACTGTTGGACGATTATTGTTGCGTTTACGAGAATCAACCCTCTATAAATGAAGTAAAAGCACGATCAGCAAAAGGTTTCACATCTACATATTATGTATGCTGTCATCCGGCAAAGCCAAATAATTTTCTATTCTCTCCTCCTGTTGAAGGCAGATGGATGAGTTGGTATTCCGCAGCGCATGGTTACAATGGATTCCTGCGCTGGGCTTATGATTCATGGCCTGCTGATCCAATGCGTGATGCACGTTATGGCTCATGGGCAGCAGGTGATTGTTATCTTGTTTATCCCGGCGGCAATAGTTGTATTCGCTTTGAAAAATTAAGAGAAGGAATTGTGGATTATGAAAAGATGAGGATCATTAGGGAGCTTGCAGCAAAATCAAATGATAAAAGTGTAAAAGATTTGATGAGTGCATTTGATGCACATTTGCAAACATTGAATTCAGAAAAAGAATTTAAAGAAGATAAATTAAAAGAGGATGTGGAAGAGGGAAGAAAGATGATTGAAGAGTTGAGTGGGAAATTATAACGTTTATTGTCCCTGTCGCTTTTACATGCAGTTATCATTTTTCGATAACTACTTATGCTGATGAAGTGAGGTGAATAATTTTTGCTTCTTGTGATTATTATTTTTTACAATTAATTTTTTGAACTGCTGCTTGCAACATAAATTTCCTGCATAAGCATTATCTTCATCAAGCCATTATAAAGAACAAAAGCATTAATGATTAATTGCCACCATATGAAAAAAGCCATAGTCATAGCATTTCTATTTTTATTTACTGAAGGAGTTTTTGCTCAAAAAAATATAGAAGAAAATTTTCGATGGACATTAATGGATGGATGGAAAATGCAATCATCACTTACTGCTGCTTCAAAGGGTGAAGAAATATCACAGCAAGATTTTTCAACAACAGGATGGTATAGTGTAAGTGTACCCAGCACTATTATTGCAGGATTACTTTCAAATAAAATATATGATTTTGATCCGTTCTTTGCTAAGAATCTTGAAAAAATTTCCGGTCCTCAATTTGACAAATCATGGTGGTTCAGAAAAGAATTTACGTTACCCGCCTCTGAAAAAAATAAAAATGTTAGCCTTCAATTACACGGCATTAATTACAAAGCAAATATTTGGCTGAATGGTATCTTGATTGCGGATACAGATAGAGTAAAAGGACCTTTCAGAATTTTCGAATTTAATGTGACAAAGCAGATAAAATATGACGGCGTTAATGTGCTGGCCATTGAAATAACCCGTCCCTTTAATCCGCAAAAGAGAGATGGAGATCTTGCAATAGATTATGCGGACTGGATTCATTATCCTGCAGATTATAATGGAGGCATTGTTAATGATGTTTCAATTAGTACTTGTGATAAAGTTGCTGTAAGGCATCCTCTTGTTACTACAAAATTTGATCTTCCTTCATTAGCTGTTGCGCATTTGCAGGCAAATGCGGAAGTAATCAATTATTCTGATGAAGAAACAGATGCTACCGTAAAAGGAAAAATAAATGATGAGATAAACTTTGAACAGAAAGTGCATTTAATGCCTGGGGAAACAAAAAGTATAACGTTTACTCCCAATGCTTATCCTCAGCTCAATATAAAAAATCCACACATTTGGTGGCCCTGGCAATATGGTAAGCCCGAACTGAATCGTATCACATTTGAAGTAATAAGAAATGATAAAGTAAGTAATGCTGTCGCAGAAAATTTTGGTATGCGGCAGATTACTTCAAGGCTTATCAATAATGAGTCAAGAGAATTTTTCATCAATGGAAAACCAATCATGTTGCGTGGCGCTGCATGGTCTCCTGATATTTTTCAACGCCGTTCACCTGAACGCCAGGAACAGGAAATAAAATATGTTCGTGATATGCACATGAATATTATTCGTTCCGAAGGAAAATTAGAAGATGATAATTTTTATGATCTCTGCGATAAATACGGAATACTTGTAATGACGGGCTGGATGTGTTGCGGCGCATGGCAATATCCTGAAAATTGGAATCGTGCTGAAAGAGAAGTGGCAATGGAATCAGCAAAAAGTGTAATGTATTGGCTTAGAAATAAAGCGTGCATTTTAACATGGCTGAATGGAAGTGATATGCCACCACAAGACACTTCAGTAGAAAGTGACTGGCTTAAAATTGAAGCAAAACTGAAATGGCCGAATCCCATTATTGCGACTGCTGATGAAAGCAAGTCTAAAGTATCCGGCTACAGCGGTGTAAAAATGAATGGTCCCTATGATTGGGTGCCGCCCGTTTATTGGGAAACGGATACGAGTAAATTGGGAGGAGCATGGGGTTTTGCAACAGAGATTTCACCCGGCCCTTCCATTCCTCCTTATGAAAGCCTGATCAAATTCATAGACAAAGATTCACTTTGGTACACTAACGGTGAATGGTTATATCATTGCGGAACAATGCAGTTTGGCAACACCAATATTTTTAATGAAGCACTCAATAAAAGATATGGAACATCTTCATCTATAAAAGAATTTGTAGCCAAAGCACAGGCTCAAAATTATGAAGGGCACAGAGCAATGATGGAAGCCTATGGATTATACAAATACAATACAGCAACAGGGGTAGTGCAATGGATGCTGAGTAATCCCTGGCCGAGCCTTATCTGGCATACTTATGATTATTACCTGTATCCTGCAGGTACTTATTTTGGAATGAAGAAATCTTTGGAGCCTTTGCATGTTCAATACTCTTATAAATCCAGAGAAGTAATCATTAATAATTCATTGCTTGAAAAATTCTCAAATCTTAAAGTGAAAGCAAACGTTTATAATCCTGATGGTACGATAAAATATTCGAATGAAATAGCTACCCAAGTTGAAGAAGATGGAACTAAAAGATGTTTTGCAATTCCTGAAATTGAAGGGCTGGCAGATACTTATTTTCTTCGCCTGCTATTGAATGATGAAAAAGGAAAAACGGTAAGTGTCAACTGGTATTGGCTTTCTAAAAGTAATGATGAGTTAAACTGGAATAAATCAAAATGGTATTATACTCCTGAAAAAAACTATAGTGATTTTAGTGCTTTACAAAAATTACCCAAAACAACATTGAAAGTAAATTACACTACAAGCAGAGATGAATCAAAAACCATTCACAAAATAACGGTTACAAATACAGGTAAAGCAGTGACTTTCTTTGTGCATCTTCGTGCATTAAAAGACAAAGATGGTAATGATATTCTGCCTGTAATTTTTGAAGACAATTATTTGTTACTGGCACCGGGCGAGAGCAGGACAATTGATTGCAGTTATGAAAATAAAGATGCCGGTAATGCCACTCCATATATTGTAGCTTCTGCATGGAATCTTGATATTGATCATAGTACAGCAAATATGGGTGCAGGTTTTATAAATGAAATACAATAAAAGAAATTGTTTATACGAGTTTAAATTTGTAAAAAGTTTCTTACACTTTGTTTATCGCTTCTCGGGTATAATTTTTGAAACCAAAGGAATTAAATCGTAAATCATTCCACTAAATAAAAACCCATGTACGACACGCTTATAACAACACCTGATGCTGCTTTATGTCATTTATTTATTCATTGCTGTTTTAAAGACGGTGAATTTAAAAAAGCAGAAATAGATGAAGCGGCAGATAAATTTGTTTTATTGGAACTGCATAAGGAACTTAATTTCAAAGATGAAATACACAAATACAAATCGTATAGAAATGCAATAGAAGATGAAGCAAAATATTTGGAATATCTTATTAAGCTTATAAATCCAACTAATGAAGCAGCATTATATTCGCACTGTCTGGAATTATGCCTTAGTGATTCGCAGCTTGATGCTTCGGAAAATAAATTGTTTGAAACACTGGGAAATATTCTTCAGTTAACTGAAGAAGAGCAAAACACCATAAAGAAGTTGATGATCCAAAGAGAAGTTGTAAAAACAAATAAATTTTTTTAACCGTTTAACTTTTGTTGGAAATCTCAGTCAAAAAATTCTTTTAAAAGAAAGAGAGAATATTGTTTTAAAAAAGGAAGGAGTTTTTTACAAAAAGGGAAAGGGTTGATTTAGGTAGGTTTTAGTATTGAACTAATTATACACCACTCTCACTTTTCACCCTTTACATTAGATTTTTAAAAAAAAAGCCTTGGTAAGACTACCAGGGCCGTTGCTAACCTATGAAAAACACCATTTTAAATTATATTTGGGGGATATCTTTTTTTGTTATACCAAAGGTCGAGTGAATTTTAACGTTTTCCAATTATAAAGTGATTAATGCACTTATAATCCGCCTTAAAAATCGGCTTTAAAATCTTTTGTTTTTAATAGAAACAAAGCCTTGACGGCAGTAATGTTATGAGCTATAATAATTCTTTATTAAGTCAAACTCATTTTATATTCTTATTTTTTGTTATTAGTAAAACTCTCAAAAGTGCTTCATGGTATTTTTTAATAACGGGTTCAAAACCGTACGGATTTTTCTTCTGATTGGCGAGGAAATACAAAGACTTTTTTAAACAATTTCAAAATATCAATTCCAGTTCTTTTAAATGATACACAGTATAAGTGGGTTCAACGGTTGCTTTAATATTAAGATGATTCACGAAAACAGTATCAAGACCTGCGTTAATTGCACCTTGTATGTCTGCGTCCAAACTATCGCCAATCATAATACATTCTTCCTTACAGGCATTGCATTTATGAAGTGCGTACTCAAATATTTCTTTGTCTGGCTTTAAACTCCTCGAAGCTTCCGAGGTAATTACTTCTGCAAAGTAGCTACGAAGATTGCAATTGCTGAGTTTGTTGTGTTGTATCATTTCAAAGCCATTTGTAATGAGATGCAATCTGTATTCTTTGGCTGTTAAATATTCAAGTATCTCCAGCGTGTACGGGAAAAGATTCTTCTTTAGCGGGAGGCGTTCTAAAAATTGTTCAGCAAGTTGTTTGGATAATGTCTCATCACAAATTTTAAAATCCAGTAAAGTCAGCCACATTCTTTTCCATCTTAGTTCTTCCTGTTTTATAAGACCTTTTGTATAGCGTTCCCAGAGCCGTTCATTGTGAAAACTGTATCGTTCAACGAAAAGATCAAAATCATGAATGCCTTTTGCATTCAGTTGATTCATTTCATACAAATCCAGTATTGTTTCTTTGGCATTTGTTTCAAAATCCCAGAGTGTATGATCAAGATCAAAAAAAAGGTGATAATATTTCATAATCAAGCCCGAAGCATAAAGTTAGAAGTATGAAGTTAGAAGTAAAAGTCATGTTTAAAAAAGTTCGTACTTCGTACCTCTAACTTAGTACTTATGAATGTAATTATCACCGGTGCATCAAAAGGTTTGGGGAAGGCGGTGGCTGAAAAATTTGCAGAGGCAGGAAATTCATTATTTGTTTGTTCGCGTAATGAATTGCAGTTGTATAAAATGATGGAAGAATTGCTTATCAAATACCCTCAAAGTACTATTAAAGCAAAGCCTGTTGACTTGAGTGTAAGAGGAGGAGTAAAAAGTTTTGGCGCCTGGTGTTTGGAGTCCGGAGTTCCGGATATTGTTGTAAATAATGCGGGGCAATTTTTTCCGGGTAGTGTTTATGATGAGGAAGAAGGTGTTTTAGAAAAAATGATTGAAGTGAATTTATACAGCGCTTATCATTTAACGCGTTTGTTGTTGCCAAAAATGATGGAAGCTAAAGCTGGTCATATTTTTAACATGTGTTCCATTGCATCTATACAGGCTTACACAAATGGCGGTGCATACAGCATCAGCAAGTTTGCATTATTGGGATTTAGTAAAAACCTGAGAGAAGAAATGAAGCCTTACAATATTAAAGTTACTGCTGTTATACCCGGCGCCGTTTACACCGATTCATGGAGCAGCAGTGGAATAGACCCTAAACGTTTTATGGAAGCAAAAGACGTAGCAGAAATAATTTATGCAGCTTCGCAACTTTCGCCGCAGGCATGTGTGGAGGAAATTTTATTAAGACCGCAATCAGGTGATATTTAATTTGAACCAGTTCATAAAAATAAAAACCTCTTCTACACTTCGTCCAAATTAAATGGCAATGTGCGTATGCGTTTTTTTGTGAGATCAAAAATAGCATTTGTAACTGCCGGTGCAACAGGAGGCAATGCTGCTTCGCCTGCGCCTTCAGGGTTTTCAGTGCTTGGTATAACGTGCACTTCAATATCCGGACATTCATGTATACCAAGCATCTTATATGTATCGAAATTTTTTTCTGCCACTCTTCCATTTTGAATAGTGATCGCGCTTTTATATGCCGCCGTAAGTCCCATTACTACACAACCTTCTGCTTGCGCCTTAAGGTTATCAGGATGCACGGCAATACCGCAATCAATAGCAACAGTAATTTTTGTTGGCTTTATTTTTCCCTCAACTTTTTTTACTTCGGCAACCATTGCTACAAAAGAACCAGAGCGCTCAACAATAGCTACACCTTTGCCCGTATCTTTTTCACGCCGCTGATACCAGTTTGATTTTTCCGCAACCTTCTGCAACACTTGCGTGTAACGTGTATGATGCTTCAGAAGTGATAACCTGAAATCAAGCGGGTCTTTTTTTGCTGCATGTGCCAGCTCATCAATAAACGATTCATGTGCAAAACAATTGGTGGAGTGATACACCGAGCGCCAGTAAGAAACAGGTATATACAATTGCCGTAACACACCTGTGATGGCAAAATTGGGAATGGCATATTCTGTATTGATGCCGCCCGCAATAGCTCCTGACGATTTTGTATCATTACTATACTGGTTGCGAATATCCTGGCTAATGACCTTATGTTCAAGTGCAATTATATTACCATTGTTGTCAACTGCACCGCTGCATACATTGAGCTGGCATGCACGGAAAGGACCTTGCGTAAGATCATCTTCCCTGCTCCAGATAACTTTTACAGGCACGCCAATTTTTTTTGAAAGGTCTGCTGCTTCTTCGGCAACATCAGTCATTGATCTTCTTCCAAAAGCACCGCCCATAAATGTGTAGTTTATCTTTATATTATCTTCTGCAATGTTTCATAAGATGCTCCAACTTTTATAGCAGCATTATTCAGTGCTTTTTCTATATCGCCGTTTTGTTTAAACACCTCTCCCTCTTTCTGTGAAGCCTTTATAAAATCTTCTTTTATTTTTTGTGTTGACAATGATTCAAGATCACCATTATCCCATTTTATTTCAAGTATTTTTCTGCCTTGTTCTGCAGCCCAATAATTACTTGCAATCACCGCAACACCTTCCCGTACCTGGCCAAAAACAGTGCGTTGAGTTTTCAAAACATATTTTACTCCAGGAATTGTTTTTGCTTTTTCATCATTAAAGCTTACTAATTTTCCAAGCAAAACAGGAGATCGTTCTATTGATGCATACAACATACTCGGCACCTGTATATCGCTGCCAAATTTTGCTGCACCATTTACTTTAAGTGGAATATCTCTTCGCAGAATTGATTTGCCAATGATCTTAAAATCTTTTGGATCTTTTAGTTTCGGATTATCGGAGGGCTCAATTTTTTTTGCATCTGCAACAAGCTCGCCATAACTTAATTTAATTGATGTACTTCGGTTGATGACAAAGCAATTTTCAGCATAACATTGTTCTGCAGAAACATTCCATTTGGCTGCGGCAGCTTTTATAAACATCTCTTTTGCGGAAGCGCCGATCTTTCTCATCAGGTCATAATTACTGTTGATGCTGCGGCTGCCTACCACCATTTGATCGCCATACTTTTCACGGTTTGCCGGCGAAGGCATTATGTTTACGTTTTCAATATCCACTTCAAGTTCTTCGGCAATGATCATCGGAATTGCCTGGTAAGTGCCCTGCCCCATTTCAGGGCGATGATTGAAGATGGTTATCTTTCCTTTGCTATCAATAAAAATATATGGGTTCACCTCAGTTGCCAGGCTGTCATCGCCCATATCGACATGCATAATCTTAGGTTCCTTACCTGAGACGAACATGTAACCAAGTGCAAGACCGGCGCCGGACATTGCAGAAAGTTGCAGGAATTTTCTTCGCTCAATTTTTGATGCTGTTTTCATAACAAGCAATTTGTGTATTTGCAATGGTGCTGATGAATGGAATATAAAATTACTGCATTATTAAGTGAGAATGCAAATTGATATAGATGCTTTTTTATTAGCTTGTTGAACAATGTTTCAACTGCTATAAGTGAGTAACACAATCCCGCACGTACAGGAATCCCATAATACAAATGCTGGTAACAAGCACAGCATTCTGCGAATAAAAAATTTCACCGCCATTATTATTATCATCAGCAAATTCTTTATTGCATGATGTTTCTCTCTGAGTATTACCATCGCTTCAGTATCACTGTTTCTTTTGCCTGGCAAAGAATATAT
>WNFZ01007759.1_pt1 | contig 14460 bp, 15 predicted proteins | sample 5400081 | NCBI WGS metagenome assembly WNFZ01 (sample SAMN13153365, study PRJNA577476) | soil metagenome | isolation source: 80 cm soil or saprolite under grassland replicate 1 | place: USA:California | collected 2016-06-15
GGGCTAGGCTCACATGGTCGCTGCGGCGACCGAGAAGGCGGTTGTTATATTTATTTCGCAAAGGCTATTAAAAGCGGTTCTCATGCGCCACAAGATCACAGTCATTCTGTTTCTGTTTCTGTCGTTCAACGGCGATTCATTCGCTCAGCAAAATTTGCCGGCCCCACTCGAAAAGCTTTTCGCCAAGGGTGTCGAGGCGCTGAAATCCGGCGACCTTGAAACGGCCGAGAAAACGTTCTCGGAAGCGTTACGTCAGGGTGGCAAGCATCCGCTGGTCTATCACAACCTAGGCGTCATCTCACAACAGCGTGGAGATCATCAGCGGGCTGTCGCGCATTTTCGCGCGGCGATCCGCCTGCAGCCCGATTACGGCCCGTCGCGGCTCCTGATCGGCTCCAGCCTGCTCGCGCTCGGAAAAAACGCCGAAGCCGCGCGCGAACTGGAACGCGCCGTCAACCTGCTGCCCGACGAGCCACAGGCGCGCCTGCTGCTGGCCCGGGCCTACGAAGGTTCCGGCGACCGGCTGGCGGCCGTGAAGGAATATCAAAAACTGGTGGAGCTCGCCCCGCAGGAAGGGGAGTACGCTTATCAACTGGGAGGGGCCTACATGAAGCTCTCCGCATGGTGTTATCAGCGGATTGCCCGGCTCGATTCCAACTCGGCGCGGCTCAGTCAGAGTCTGGGGCAGGAGTATCTGTCACAGGGAAAATATGATCTGGCGATCGGCGCCTACCAACAGGCCGCGCGATCAGATCCGAAGCTGCCGGAGATTCATCTGGCTCTGGCTCTGATCTATCTTGAGCTGAAAAGATATGATGACGCGATGGAGGAAATTGACCTCGAACTGAAACTGGTTCCGGAAAGCAAAACCGCACGGGAGACGAAAAAGAAGATTGAAGCCGCCAAAGCCGCTCAGTAGCCGTCATTAGACCACGAAAGACGAACGACAAGCTGGTGATCGCCACTATGCGAAAAACGGATTCCGTCATCCTTATTGCCGTTCTGAGCTCGTTTCTATCGCCGCCCATGTCAGCGCAGACACCCGCGCCGCAGCAGGAGGACTCGCTCATCAAGGTCGCCCCGCCGGCGACGGCGGATTTGCCGCTCGATCCGGCGCGACGCCTTGAGTTCGAAAAAGCCATGCGCGAGCGTGATTACAAGCGCGCCGAGACGATCCTGGTCAAGGAGGCGGAGGGTGATCCGAAGTCATTGCGCGCCGCAAAGCTGTTGACGAAGGCCGGAGGGATCTTCTTTCTCGACGGTCAGTATCTGAATGCGGCCATCGCCTACAAGAAAGCTGACACGATTGCGCCGCTCGATGAACGCAGCCGGTTCACGATGGCGATGTCTTACGTCAAACTCAATCGGCGCGACTGGGCGAAGCCCGAACTCGAAAAGCTCTCTTCGCTGGATCCGAAGAACGCGCTCTATCTGTACTGGCTCGCGCGACTCGATTACGACGCGCAGCAATACAACTCAGCGATCGCCAAACTACAGAAGGTCATCGAGCTCGATCCGCAGATGATGCGGGCTTATGATAACCTGGGGCTCTGTTACGACTACCTGGGCAAGTACGACGAGGCGATCGCGAGCTACAACCGCGCGGTCGAACTCAATCGGGAGCAGGCGCAGCCCTCGCCCTGGCCGCACGTGAATCTGGCGATCTCGCTGATGGCGGTCAGCAGACTGACGGAAGCCGAGAATCATTTGCGCAAGGCCGTTGCGTACGACGCGCGGCTGCCACAGGCGCATTATCAACTCGGGCAGGCGCTGGAGAAGCAGGGGAAAGATGCGGAGGCGATTCAGTCGCTCAAGCGGGCGGCGGCGCTCGATCCAACCTACCCCGAACCGCATTACACTTTGGGCAGGATTTATCAAAGGCAGGGCAAGAGCGAGGAAGCGAAAAAGTCCATCGAGCGATTTCAGCAATTGAAGAAGACCAAGACTCCATGAGAATCAAAGACGTCGCCGGACTGGCGGGAGTCTCGACCGCCACCGTCTCGCATGTGATCAACAACACGCGGTTCGTCAGCGAAGAGACCAGACAGAAAGTCCTGGCCGCGATTGAGAAATGCAACTACACGCCGAACGCCCACGCGCGCAGCCTCGCTTCAGGGCGCAGCCGCACTCTGGGCTTGATCATCTCGGACATTAACAACCCGTTCTTCCCCGAACTTATCAAGAGCATTGAGGAGAAGGCCAGTTCGCATGGTTACGGCGTCATCCTGGCGAACACGAACTACGATCCGAAGCGCACCATCGCGTGTGTGCAGCGGATGATCGAACAGAACGTGTGCGGAGTGGCGGTTATGACGTCGGAGATGGACATGTCGTTGAGTGAGCGATTGGCGGCCAGGCGAACCGCCGTGGTCTTTCTCGACGTGGGACAGGTCGGCGCGCATATGAGCAACATCGTCGTCAATTACGAAAAAGGCATTCGCGAAGGCGTCGAGCACCTGCTATCGCTCGGCCACCGGCGCATTGCTTACGTCAGCGGGCCTCCGCATTTGAAATCGGCGGCGCGACGCCGCGCGGCCTTCATCAAGATCATGAAGAAGTACCAGGACTCGCTCCACACGACGCCGTTCATCTACGAGGGCGATTTCAAAACCGGCGGCGGGCAAAGGGCGGCGGCGGAGATTCTGCGTCTTCGCCCGACGCCGACGGCGATCGTCTCGGGCAACGACCTGATGGCGATCGGCGCGCTGCGCGAGTTGAAGAGCGCGGGGTTGCGCGCGCCGCAAGACATCTCCGTGATCGGGTTTGACGACATCGGTTTTGCGGCGCTCGCCGAGCCGCCACTGACGACCATCTTGATCCCGAGGGCCGAAATCGGAGGGGCCGCGGTCGAGGCGCTTCTCCATACGATCAAGGCCGAAGACAGCGTGGGTCGTGAATTCAAAGTCAGCACCCACCTCGTCGTGCGTGAATCAACCGGGGCGGCGCGGCCACAAAAGAGGGGGAGCAAGAAAGGCTGAAGGATCATGCCCTAATATTTTCCTCTCCCCCATTTTCCTGTTGGCAAAAACCCAAGACAGGAAAATGGGGGAGAGGAAAATATCTGCCCTTATTTGCGATGACAAATATCGAATCTACACATCAAGAAAGAGAGAGCATCTCATGAACCGCCTGTTAAAACGGACAATATTGACGTTGGCGCCACTGTGCTGGCTGGCCGGCGATACCATGGCGCAATCGAGCTATAGTGTGGCCTCACCCGACAAGAGGATCGTAGTGAATATCCGAACCGGCGACCGCATCAGATACGACGTGCTGCTGAACGGCAGATCGCTGCTGCAGGACTCCACGCTCTCGATCAACATTGATCAGAAAACATTGGGGCTGGAGCCTAAGGTCAAAGCCGTTAAGGAAGGCAGCCACGATCAGATGCTTGAGCCCGCCGTCAGGCAGAAGGCCGCGACGATTCGTGAAAACTACAATGAATTACGGCTCGAAATGGAGGGCGGTTATGCGGTCGTCTTCCGCGCTTACAACGAAGGCGCGGCGTACCGCCTGGAAACATCGCTCCCACAGAACGAGGTGAAGGTTTATAGCGAAGAAGCGAGTTTCAACTTCACTGACAATTACACCGTCTATTATCCGCAGGAAGAGAGTCTCTTTTCGCATAACGAAAGACAGTTTCTTCCTCGCCCGCTGAAGGAGATCGTTCCGGCGGCCATCGCCACCCTTCCCGCGGTCGTGGACGCGGGAGGCGGCGTCAAAATCGCCATCGCTGAGTCGGACATTGAGGACTATCCGGGGCTGTGGCTGCGCGGCGGGAGCAACACGGGGCTGTCAGCGTTCTTCCCGCCGTACCCCCTTAAGGAGAAACTGGAGACAGACCGCGACTACAAAATCACTCAGACCGCCGACTACATTGCCGTGACGAAGGGCGCGCGCGCCTATCCCTGGCGACTGCTGGGGATCGCCGAAAAAGACGGCGACCTGATCACGAATTCGCTGGTCTGGCTGCTCGCCAAACCTTCGCAGTTGCAGGACACGTCGTGGATCAGGCCGGGCAAGGTGGCCTGGGACTGGTGGAACGCCAATAACATCTACGGCGTGGATTTCAAATCCGGCGTCAACACCGCGACCTACAAATACTATATTGACTTCGCCTCGAAGTACGGCATCGAGTACATCATCCTGGACGAAGGCTGGTACAAGCTCGGCAATCTGTTGGATGTCGTCCCCGAGATGAATATCGAGGAGCTAACGGCCTACGCCAAGCGGAAGAACGTGGGAATCATTTTATGGGTCGTCTGGAAGACACTCGACGATCAGTTCGAGCCGGCGCTGGCGCAGTTCGAGAAGTGGGGGATCAAAGGCGTCAAGGTCGATTTCATGCAGCGGGATGACCAGCCGGTAATCAATTTCTATCACAAGGTCTGCCGCGAAGCCGCAAAGCGCAAAATGCTGGTTGATTTTCACGGCGCGATCCGACCGGCGACGATGACGCGGACGTGGCCCAACCTGATCAACGTGGAAGGGGTCAGAGGCCTTGAATGGAGCAAGTGGAGCGCGGACGCCAATCCGGAACATAACGTCACGCTGCCCTTCACGCGGATGTTTCTCGGCCCGATGGATTACACGCCGGGCGCCATGGTGAACGCCTCGAAGAAAAGCTTCGCCCAGATCTTCGAGCGCCCGATGAGCCTCGGCACGCGCTGCCATCAACTGGCGATGTACGTCGTTTACGAAAGTCCGTTGCAGATGCTCGCTGACAATCCCTCGAATTACCTGCGCGAGCCGGAAGCCATGGAGTTCCTCGGTCTCGTCCCCTCGGTGTGGGACGAGACGAAAGCCCTCGACGCCAAAATGGGGGATTACGTGGTGGTCGCCCGGAGAAAGGGGCGCGACTGGTATGTCGGCGCTATGACCGATTGGACTTCACGTGAACTGGAAATTGACTTCTCCTTCCTGCCCTCAGGCGGTTTCCAGATGGAAGCCTGGCAAGACGGGGCGAACGCCGATCGTCGCGCGGATGATTACAGGAAGGTGAAAAGCCAGGTGAGCAAGACCACCCGGCTTAAGATCCGACTGGCTGAAGGAGGCGGCTGGGTGGCGAGAATTCGTCCCTCAAGCGGTTATTGACCTGTTTAGGGACAGGATCAACCACGGGGATCACGGGGCATCACGGGGAAAACAATAACCAGAGCCGTCCCCGTGTTCCCCGTGCCCCCCGTGGTTGATCCTGTGCGCCAATGTTGTTTGGTCTGATTTAACATCACGATGAATAAACCCAGGCTGAGAAATCTGTTCAAGTCGTGCCTTGTCCTGGGCCTTATTCCGGGAATGATGATCCTGCTCAGGGTTCCACTCAGGCCACAAAATCGGAATCCGCAAAAGGCTATGGATCGGACATTCGATCCTTCGCCGGACTGGCGGCCCACACACGCTCCGGTCAATGCTCGCTATGAGGGCAATGAATCCTGTTCGCAATGTCACACCGATGGGGAGACGCAGGCGCACACGCCGATGGCGCAAGCGATGGAGCCGGTCGCCGAACGCCGGCTCTTGATGAAGCATGCGCAACTGACCTTCAAACAGGGGCCGTTTTCATATTCCATCACGCGTCGCGGCGATCAGAGCTTTTACACAGTCACGGACGGAAAAGACTCGATCAGCCTGCCGATCCTCTATGCCTTCGGTCAGGGCAAGGTCGCTCAGACCTATGTTTTCCAGCGCGACGGGAAGTTTTACGAAGGGCGCGTCAGTTTTTACGGTCGAATTAACGGGCTGGATCTTACGATGGGAGCGCCGCCGGCGGTTCCGGCGTCACTTGAAGGGGCTCTAGGGCGCGTGCTGAACTCGGAGCTCATCAATGACTGTTTCAGTTGTCACTCGACCGCCGCGGTTGGTCAGGGACAACTTCAACTGGACAAAATGACTCCGGGAATCACCTGCGAAGGGTGTCACGGCGCGGGCGAAAAACACGTCCTGGCGATGAAGGCTCGCGGCGAGGGAAGGAACCGAGGCGAGGCGGCGCCGGAATCGTCAGACAGACAGATCTTCAACCCCGGGCGGTTCGATACGGAAGGGCTGACGCAATTCTGCGGCGCGTGCCATCGTTCCTGGATTCAAGTGCAGATGCTGGGAATTCGGGGCGTTGAAAACGTCCGGTTCCAACCCTATCGCATCTTCAAAAGCAAATGCTATGACCATCGGGACAAACGCATCGGCTGTACGGCCTGTCACAACCCGCACGAGGAACTTGTGACAGACGCCGCGTATTACGACGCCAGATGCATGGCCTGTCATCAATCAACGCAGAGGGCGCCACAGAGGGCAGCGCAGAAGGCGGCGCAGAAACCAGCGGCGCCAGCGAGGCCGGCGGCGTCATCAAGAAAAGCTCCTGGCTGCCCGAAGGCCCGGCAGGATTGCGCGTCCTGTCATATGCCGAAGATAGAATTGCCGGGGGCGCACTACAAATTCACCGATCATCGGATTCGTGTCGCGCGCCCAGGAGACCCATATCCGAATTGACGCTCTCCACTTTGTTCAGCGTCAGCCGGTGGCGAATTTGGTAGCCGTCCGTCCCGACGCGGCGGATGAAGAAGGCGCGCGATTCCAGCGTGGAAGCCGCGTTGTCAATCGTCGTGGTGTCAATTTCAGGATCGCCCAGCACAAACCGCAGCTCCGGCATCGGCCATCGAACGATGGCGGTTGATGAAGTTCAGCACTTCATCGAAAAGGATAAACACTCTACCTCCGGCGGCGGCGAACACTCGCGCCAACGCGTCGGTTCCCGGCGGAGCCGCTTGCGCCGATTGTCCGAGCGCCGTCACGCCTTCATCGCCCGCCAATTGCCGCGCCAGATCGATCCACGGCGTCTCTCTGCCCGGTTGCGGGTCCCAGGCGTCGCCGACGAAAACGCCGACGCGAGCCGGCGGGACTTCGGAAACGCCGTTGGCTTGCAGCAGATCGGCCACACCATCAAAATCGCGCGCCTTTCTCTCCGTTCCAGGGGTCGCAGCAGATGTTATAATGCTGTGTATTATGAGGCAACTGACTTTTACACAAACAGCGCCGCTCAATCAGGACGCCGATGGCGCGGTGCGCGTGACCGGCTCGCGGATAACGCTCGACACGCTTGTGGCCGCGTTTAAAAAAGGGGCGACCGCCGAGCAGATTCAGGATAGTTTTCCTTCGCTCTCGCTGCGCCAGATTTACGGCGCGATCTTTTACTACCTCGATCATCAAGCCGACGTCGAAGAGTATCTAAAAGAGCGCCAGGATGAAGCCGACGCCATCCGCCGCGAGATCGAAAGCCGGCCTGAATATGCCGAGTTCCGCGAGAGGTTGCGCCAGCGTCGCGCGGAACTTATCGAAGCCTGAAACTCGCATCGCCTTATGCTGCCGATCCTGATTGACGAGAACTTTGACCATCGCATCATTCGCGGCCTGAGACTACGTCTGTCGCAGCTTGACTGCCTCATCGCGCAGCAGATCGGGATGAGCGGTTCCGACGATCCGGCGCTGCTCGATTGGGCGGCCAAAGAAGGCCGCGTCATTGTCACTCACGACGTCAACACTGTCACCAAATACGCCAGCGAGCGGTTGAAACGCGGACTGCCGATGCCCGGCGTCGTCATCGTCCCTGAGCAGTTGGAGATCGGACGCGCTATTGCCGACCTTGAGATTTTCATCGAATGCAGTTCTGCGGCGGACATGGAGAACCAGATTCAGTACCTGCCGTTATGATTCATTTTGGCGCGGCCAGCAGCATCGCTTCCAGCAATCGTTTCTCCTCACTGCCCGCCGGATACAACGCCGTCAATGCGTTCGCCAGCCGCACGAAATCAGGCCCGCGCTCGACCTCTGCTTTCAGCAACGCGCGCAGCGCATTCGCCCGCCCGCCTGCAACAACATCGCCGCGTGAACACGATCCATCGTCGTCGCGCCCCGATGTTCGATGTTTCGTTTCTCGCCGGAATCTTCAGCGTCCGCGCCGGTCGCGGCCCTATGGGCTTTGCAGCCTTTGACCACAGGCGCCGCCGCAACGGATTCCATTCCCGGCAGCCAGTCGGTTCGGGCGATCGTCGGTTCGGCTTCGATGCGGTCGACAATGGATTGCGCGTCCTGTCATATGCGGAAGATAGAATTGCCGGGGGCGCACTACAAATTCATCGATCATCGGATTCGTGTCGCGCGTCCAGGAGATCCATATCCGAATTGACGCTCTCCGTCCCCCGTCACTGATGCTATTGGCGATATGAAAATCGAGTCTTGCGAAATACCAAAACGAACTCTTCCTTTATCGTTACAACCCGCCCCCTATTTGTCAGAGATCCTGATCCGTGCCCATTTTTGTTAATTACCTTTGGTGTGTTTTTCCCCGCGATTAATCGTGAGTTGTACGCTTCAAGTGAATATCCTAATTCCCACATTTTATCTATAAGAAACTTATCAAGATATACCCGATGTCCTGAGACAGTGCGCCTTGCAACAACAATAATGATCTTTCCTTCTGGGCGTATAACGCCACTCATCTGCTCGCAACAGTTTTCAATATCATAAAGAAATTGAAGCACCCGTTCACGACTGGAGTTAAATTTTCCGCCACACCAGTACCTCCTTAATTCTATTTCTTTGTCAAAATTAGCAAGACCAGATTTTGTAATAGCTCCACCCAGACAAAGACGGTCAATTGCTCCGCTATCCAAAAAGGGGATCTGAAGAGCTCTAAGTTGTCTGAGCACACCCAGGCAAATTCCTGATATCCCACCATAGCTAACCGTTGTGCGAGAATCTCCATATGGGGGAGATGTTATTACCACATCAAACAGATCATTCACTTGGTGACTGGTCAAAGTGTCTTTAAGGAGTCGCGCATCTCCTAGGATCACCTTACATTCTCCAGATAGCTTAGGGAGTGATTGTAGCTCCCCCAAAATCACCCGAAAGCGGCGTTCAAAGATTGACCAAGCAGATTTATTGAATGTTCTTCGCTCATTAGCCGATAGTCGGTGTAATTTCCACTGATCTTGGCGACAATATGACACTTCTCTTACAGTTGCGCTAAGCACAGATGCCAGCAGTAATATTTCATCTTCTGAAATCCGTAATCGATTTAGCCATTGAATAATCTCACATAATTCTTTTTTACACGTCAGAGAAAACCAGTCAACAGATCGACCTGGCTCCAGGTCTTTAATCTCTGCATCTCTAACTTTAACATGATGGCGTACTTGTGGTATTTTCTCAAGTACTTGCCGTAGTTTATCTGGGCTAGGATTACCTGCCTTAGCGCGGGTCAGCATTATTGCAAGCGGGTTAATATCTATTCCAACGATATGAGCGCCAACCTCCGCAGAGGCAAGAAGTGTTCTACCAGTTCCGCAAAACGGATCTAGCACCCTATCATTCCTTTTTACAAACCTAGCGCATAGATCATCTGCAAGCTCATTGGCGATCATTGCGGGGTAAGGATGAATCCGGCTAAGCCTTGCCACTCTAATTCTCCAATATCCATTTGACAATTCGATTAACGATAGACTCTATTTCTAGATAAGTGGTATCGATTGCGAGTAGTGTTTTAGCCCCCTTGACAGAAGGCTCATAAGATTTTGCCCGGTGAGCATTATCAAAATCGTCACGGGCCTTTAGGTCGATAGTGGACTGCTTCCCCTCAGATCGCTCTATAAATCTTCGCTCGCGCTCTGTTTCTTCGCAGGTTAAGAGAATAAACGAGATGTTATCCACTTCACGCAAAACACAGTCTAAAAAATTTCCCTCTATGACTATGCCAGCTCTGCTGTCGAGAGCTAGTCTTCGAGTTTCATTATCAATTGCCTCGTGCTCATAATCTGGTAAATTTGATTTAGGTACGCCTAGTTCCTGTGCTCTTATTTTAACTATTTCTCCACAATGGCGAATTGGCAGTTCCAGCACTGCTGCCAATTTTCCTGCAACCACAGATTTACCAACGCAGCTTTTACCATAAACCGCAATAACTTTAGACATAGTCCTTCCGGAAGACACACACTAACTCCACTGGTTCAGTCCCTTTACGTTCGGATATTCTGCGTTTCGTAGGGATCCGTTTTATTGGCCCCCATGTCAGGCGTAGTTGTTCTCCGAATACAGTAGCTATCAGTTCAGCCATTTGTGGAAATTTTCTAGACGAACCTATTACAATTGCGCAATGACCTCCAGGCTTTAAGACTCGTACCATCTGCTTACTAACTTGTGCGACTGATTGAAGATAATCTTGCGCAACATTTTTACTCTTTCTTCGATACCTGGCACCAATCTCCAAATCCCTATCTTCAGTTAGTGACCATCCAAACCATAGATACGTCAATCGATTCGCTAAAGCATAGTCTATCATCCCTAAATATGGAGGAGATGTAACTATCAGATCCATGGAGGAATCTGGAACGCCAAGCGAATGAATGTCTTCACGTTTAAGCACTGAGTCTGGACAAGATATAGAAGGCAACATGGAAAGTACATCGCAAGCGTGGGTTAATCGGTCGCGGAATATCTTAGTAGCATTATGCCAGCCAGGGCTTCTTGGGCGCACGTTATCCGCAATCCACCCCCAATGATGCCTTCGTCGTCTTCCACCCGAGGTTAGGGAACTAGAAGTAGATGCACAAGCGAATAAGGCATCTGAAAAAATCATCTCAAGAACATGCTTAGTCGCCAAGCTTTCTTTGCGTTCAATTGCATTCCAGATATAACGCAATTGTGCAAGGGTATCCTCGTGAAACCATTGGCGCAGGGCGGGATCACTGCCTTCCCCATTTCGTCCACTCGAGTCAGACATGAAGGGAAGGTTCCAAAAGAGCTCCTGCGCCATACGGATAAGGTCATCTTTCACAGAATTACCACTTAACGCGGCGAGTTTTCCACGTGCTATCATTATACTTACGCGATTTATATCAGTTTGCCAAGCACGCCGCCCGAGCAATATTGCTTCAATACCTGTCGTGCCACTTCCGCAAAATGGATCTAGGATCCAATCATTTCTTTTAGATAATAACTGAATCAAGTACGAGGGGATTTGAGGTATAAAGTTTCCTGGAAACCAATGTAAAGAATGAACCGTGCTTTGAAGAGTCGTGGCCCCTGGAAAATTCCAATCTACTCGACTAAGCGCTGAGATAATGTCCCGCTCACCTGAAACAAATGTTGACATTTTCAACTATCCCATGTCGAACAAAGAAGCGTGACGCTTGATTAGTGTTGAGGTTCCAAGATATATAGTTGAAAAGAAGGTAGATGCAATCTCTGCTATACGATTGTTCTCATCGCTTGAAAAATTCCGACGCACCGGAGAAGCAACACCAAGAAGCCACATTGATGGATCTTTTCCCAGAATCACTTGCTTTCCGGAACTGAGGTGTAATGACAGGCTTCGTGTCCGCTTGTCTTTAATTCTATACGCAAAGCATGTACGGCCAATCATTCTAGAAATCTCTTCGGAGAAGGAATAAATCTGACGAAAATCGGGCGGTTTTCCGTGCATCCAAACAAGTTCCGAAAGTGACCATAGATCATATAGCATCCACCGTTCCACAGATTTAGATATATCATTATCTTTTATACTCAAGAGTCGCGCCATAAACTCCTGGTCAGTTAAAATCCAATCTGATGGTGCTATATATCCTTTCTCATAGGCTGAAACCGATGCAAATAGAAGCATAGCCTTCCCGCAGAAATCATCACGAGAAAGCATCAGGCGATTATAGACCTTTTCCCTAAGTTGAAGCCACTGTTCAATAAGATCTATACTATCGTCAGAGAATATGATCTCTCTGTTCATGGTAAATTGAACCATCTTGCTTGCGATTAAGAGTGGGAGATTGTGATCTACTTCAATGCCCATATGGTGCGCGATCCGCGTAACATTATCGAGATTGTCAAGGTCTATATCCGTAGCTATGCACTTTCCATAATCGCCTGTTCCCTTCACAGCATCGAATATCTTCTCCAAATAATGTTCAGCATCTCTCTCAAAAGTACGGTATGCCCAACGTCTAAGACCTGACTCGCGACCAAGATACAATTGTAGATCTACACCACCAAGCTCATCAGAGCTCTCCGGACCAAGCAATAGTGACCATTTAGCCTCGTGATCATAATCACTCGAAACGTACCGCAATGCTTCCTCCGCTAAATGTCCAAAAGGGGTGATTGCAGTGTCATGTATTAAGCCAGCGGCTTCAATAACTAATTTGTCATTACGAGGTAATAAGTGAGAAAATCCTACCTTCGACGCTAAATATGCTACCCCTATCGAGTGCTCATATCTCGAGATATTGGCAATTCCAGGCATTGAAAGCGAATCTATATTTGACAGCCTTATATAGCGTAGCCTCTGAACCAGTGGGCACCTCATAAGATCGTAGATCTCAGCGTCGAGCTCGATCTCCCCGTAAAGAGAGTCTGACAGTAGCATATTATGATCTGATCCCATAATTTTTCTCCACTACGCTGCCAATAGAATTTGCTTCATTATTGACAGTGGAGCTTTCGTCAACGAAGATATCCGCATATGCCCTCAAGACTGCCAAATCCTCATCGCGAATTGAGGACTCGATTACAAATGTAAACATTCCTCCCCAAAGCCTCTCTGATGGAATTACATGTCTGATAAATATTCTATATTGCTCGATAGACTCTAAATCAACAAGGGCATAAAGGCCTTCATATATGATGAGTGTAGGTATTCGTGGCCTACCTCCTCTTTGCTCTTTAATCTTGTTGAAAGCTTTCGCAGTTGCGGTATGAATCCCAGCATATGAAGGTGCTGATGTTACACAATGCACTCCTGATTTCTTCAGACTATTAGTTACCTCAAGATGAATTGAATCAGTAAAGCCAAAGTGTGGTGTGTAGGCATCAACAACCACAATCTGTTTTACGATCTCCCTCCAATCGGATTTAGAGGTTTTAGACAGTGATTGCCTAAGCTTTTCTATGAACTCGATAGGGTGACGGATGCATGTGGCATATTGAACTGACCATTCCTTATTGAGGAGTTGCGCAGCTAGATTAATCAAGCGTTCGTCAGATTGCGCTAGAGAAGTCACTCGATAGACTGCAGAAATAGAAGGCCTTTCATCTACACTGCCCACTATCCGAGCACCCGCATGAACGAGCTGATCTGTCGTAAAGCACTGACTCTCTTTAAGCACTTCTATAAGATCTTGTGGAAGCTTTGGCGGATCGTATTCATATGAGGGGCTTTGTCTAATTGCCTTCCAGTAGTTTCGAACCCTCCTTATAAAAGCGAGATTCTTAATCAAATTATCATCGCGAAAGTTGACATGACGATTGTGAATACGCATTATACTGACCGTTATATTGATAGCACCAATAACCAACAAGGCTTTTGCCGATATCGATGCTACAATTCCCCACGTTTTATTCAATGGCTCAATAAACTGAGCCACTAGCATTAGAAGGGAAGAAAGAAAGATCCAAAACGCTGTAGAATAGAGTGAGTTGGTAAGATACGGAGTCTTGCGCTCACGAGCGGCTAGAGCGTAAAATGCGACCACGAATGCTAATAACGCTAGTGCTTTAGTGAAGATGTCCGATGATGGAAGCACCCTTATTAACCTCTATATTTGCTAGACAGTAAGTAGCAGCAACATTCAATTTTTGTATTGATCGCACAGCAAGAGCCCTTTTTAAACTCTCTCCCCATCTATCAAGTTCTTCATGCGATATTGGTGTATGTGAATTGTCATTTCCTCCTTGCTTTGGACACTTCTGTTCAAGTGCATCCTTTGTAAGATTATAACTGTTGAGTTCCTTGATAGCTTCCTCTTTACTCGTTACATTAAGCACTGGAAAGATGGTTTTTATTCCGATAGAGTCTAATATCCGCGTAAGATTCTCTATTGCGTATGGTGTTTGTTCTGGCCAGTTTGACTGATATTTTGTATAGCCAAAAGCAATATGACTTGCTTCATATCTGTCTGCCGCAATAACCCCAGTCACAATGTAGACCTGATGACAGGTCAAACAGGTTTGTGTAGATAACTGTTGGCCGCCAAAGTTCGGTGGAAGAATAACGTTAATCCATTCTGTATTACCTGGAAGATGTAATTTAAGCTCTTCGAGTCGTTTTATTACACTGCCAAGCCCAACTAGGTGCTCAGTCGTAACGGTCACAAGAACGAGCTTTTCCCATTCCTGAGCCAGTCTAATGGCTGCCAGAGTTGAATCCCTGCCACCTGAAAACATAAGTATGCAGATGCCTTTATCGGAGTTCATTGTTTCCTTCCCAATTTGCCTTTTAAATCGAGCGTTTGCAAGGAGGTTTTCTTAAGGCCTAGGCTTTCTCCCACAGCTCGCTGATTTTAGACTTGTTGCGATGTTCAGAATCAATGAGTTAGATAAAAATTCCAGAGGCCTGCGCAGACGCCCAAAATAACATTGTATAACTCGACGTCATGAATTCGGAGACGATCTGACAAAATTCGATAGCGTTTCATTCCA
>WNFZ01013763.1_pt1 | contig 14460 bp, 19 predicted proteins | sample 5400081 | NCBI WGS metagenome assembly WNFZ01 (sample SAMN13153365, study PRJNA577476) | soil metagenome | isolation source: 80 cm soil or saprolite under grassland replicate 1 | place: USA:California | collected 2016-06-15
GCCTGATTGCCGTTCCCTTGTTCGCCTCGATCGGCGGCACGAGCTCGAGGACTTTCCGGCCGAAGCGGGCGATGAAGCCTGCGGCCCGAGCACGCTCTGCGACCTGATCCAACTCCGCGCGCGCGGCGTCCTCGTCCGGAGCACCGCGGTAATGGAACGCCGCCGTCAAGACCTTGTCCTCCATTCGCGGCCATTCCACGGAGGCGAGGAAGTCGTGGAGCCGCGCCGCCCACTCATCGACATCCGGCTCGAGCTCCAGCCCGTGGTTGCCGACGTAGGTCAGCTCGGGAACGCCGACGATCCGGCGAGCGTCTTCGCCCGCGCGACCCGAGATACAGGCGATGAGGGCGTAACGTGTGAATAGCCGGCGCAGCTCGACGCGCGTCTCGTCAGGAACGCGCGCGTCCTCTGGTCTGGGAACGATCGGTGCGAGCACGCCGTCGACGTCGAGGAAGAGCGACGCCCGCGACGGATCCTCGGCGAGGCGGGCCAGCAGATCCACCCGCCTAGGATACGGACGTGCGGCTCGTCCTCATCGGCCTGGCAGCCGGGCTTTTCAGCGCGCTGTTCGGAGTCGGAGGCGGGATCGTCATCGTCCCGCTGCTGCTTCTGCTCTGTGCGTGGGAGGCACGCGCGGCAACAGCGACCTCGCTCGCAGCGATCGGGATCACCGCCCTCTCGGGCGTCATCGCCTACGCAATCCACGGTGATGTCCGTGTGGAATACGCCGCACTCGTCGGTCTGCCGGCGGCGGTCTCGGTTGCCGGCGCAACCGCTCTGCAGCAGCGGCTTCAAACACGCACGATCGAGCTGCTGTTCGCTGTTTTCCTCCTCGGTGTGGCCGTCTGGTTCTTCGTCAAGTGACGTACGCGCTCGCGATTCTGCTCGGCCTCGCGGCCGGAGTCGTCGCCGGAATGTTCGGTGTCGGTGGAGGGATCCTGTTCGTGCCGACGCTTGTCGCACTCGGCCTCGATCAGCACGATGCGCTCGGGACGTCGTTGCTGGCGATCATCCCGACGGTCCTCGTCGGCACGTGGCGCCAGTCGCGCTACGGCAACGTCCGCTGGCGCGCCGCGGCGGTGCTGGGGCTCGCGGCGGCCGCATCCGCGCAGGGAGGAGTGGCGCTCGCGCAAGCACTCTCCGATGCGACGCTCCGCCGACTCTTTGCGGGGCTCCTCGTCCTCGTTGCGGTCCAGATCGCTTGGAGAGCGCGGTCCGCAGAATCCTGACCTATCCTGTGGCCGTGGCGGACTCCGAGGAGATCTGGCTTCCGCTCGTCGACGAACCCGTCGGCGACATCGTCGCGCAGATCCAGGCCGAGGACCCCGAGATCGACCGACTGGTCGGCTCGCCGCATCGCATTCTCGCGTTCCGCACATTCGCGTACATCCGCGTCGGATTGCTGCTCGGCGAGCTTCTCTTCGAGCAGGACCTCTCCGCCGAGCAAGCCGACGAGACCTGGGTTGACGCCCTCCTCCGCGATCCGAAGCATCACGAAGCGCTGCACCGGGAAGTGCGCACCGTAGCGGAGGAGATCGCGGCCGACCCGAAGTACGCGGACGAAGAGCCGCTCGGTCCAGATGAGGACGCTCGCGAGCGCTTCAAGGCCTTCGCGCGCGAGCGGCTGTCCGGCGACGCCTAGCGGTGCGACGACGCAGGGCGACGCCTAACCGCGTCTCCGAATCCACGTCTGCCGACCGAGGACGCTGCATAATGGGGTGCTCGTGCTGAAGCGCGCGTCTGTCGGCTTTCTCGCTTCGCTGGTCCTGCTGGCCACCACCTCGGCCGGCGCCGGCTGGCTGCACTCGCAGGCCTCAGGCGCCACGGCGCGGGCCTTCGCGATCCGGGTGGTCGTCCCCGATCAGGCCGGTGCCTCCACCCCGACGGTCTCCGCTCCGGACGACGCCGTGGTGTTCAGCGGCGGCTTCGACTACAACGGAGTCGTCAAGACGGGTTCCGCGAACGCAAGTGTCTCGGCCGTTTCCCAGCCGTCTGCGAGTGCCAGCGCGTCCGCGGAGGTCAGCGACCTGAACGTCTTCGCCGGCGAGATCACCGCTTCGAACGTCGTCGCGCAGGCGCACGCAAATGCGCGGGCGGGGGCCGCGAACGGGGACATCAACGGCTCCGCCGTTACCGGTCTCGTCGCGCTGGGCCAAGCCGTGTCGAGCGGCACGGTCTCGCTTGCGGACTGGGGCTCGCTCACGGCGGTAGCGGGTGGGGCGAGCGGCTCGGCAGCGACCGGCTACCGCGGGAGCGTGACCGCACTCGAGATCCGCCTCACCGCAGAGCACGGCGGGGTTACGTGTTCCCGGTCTACGGGCCGTCGTCTTTCATCGATACCTTCGGCGCGCCCCGCGGTGACATCTCCAGCGGCTGGCACCACGGTGACGACATCTTCGCTCCGCTCGGCGCCCCCGTCCTCGCTGTCGCCTCGGGCACGGCCTTCTCCGTGGGCTGGAATACGGTCGGGGGCAACCGGCTCTGGCTACGCGACGGGCAGGGCAACCTCTTCTACTACGCGCATCTTTCCGCGTTCACGCCGCTCGCCGTGAACGGCAACAAGGTGAACGCCGGCGACGTCGTCGGCTTCATTGGGAACACCGGCGATGCACAGGGGACGCCCTTCCACCTCCACTTCGAGATCCACCCGGTGGGCTTGCTCGGACTGGGGTACGACGGCGCCGTCAACCCGACCTCCTACCTGCTCGCCTGGAAGCACCTTCAAGACGTGAGCTTCGAAGGCGGGGACGCCTGGGCGCCGCTGAACAGCATTGCCAACGCACCCAAGCCCGGCGCAATCCTGCTGGCGGCGACCGACATCTCGATCGCCGACGGGCTCGACCCGGGCTCGTTGCAGCGCGCGATCAGGCCGACCGTGGTCAGAAGCGACAACTTCCTCAAAACGCCCCCGAAGACGACCGGCGACGGGCCGAGCGCCGCCGGGTCGAAGAGCGGCTAGCTCGTCGAAGCGCTGGAGCTCGGATTCGAGTTCCCACCGCCCTGGTAGGTGAACTCGTCGCTGGGCCCGAAGAGCTTGTCGGACAGCCACTTTCGCGTCTGCGCGCCCGAGACCGGGTTGAACAGGATGCCGAGCGCAATGCCGGTCAGCAGCAGCATGCTGTTCCGCGCGCCATGGTCCTTCTTCTTGCCCTGCACGCGGTCAGCCGCCTCGCGTAGCTCGTCGATCGCCTCCTTGAGCCGCTCCTGAATGTCCTTGTCGGTCGCGACCCGCGTCGCGACCGGGATCGCACCGCGTCCACCGATCAGCTCGTTGTAGATCTCGCGGGCTGACCCGAAGGCATTCCGCACGTTGTCGCGCAAATCCTCGTCCCCGATTGCCCGCTCGAGGTAGGGACGCGCGCTTCCGGTCCTCTCCAATAGCTTGTCCTTGGCCTTGACCATGCTTCAGTCGTCCTTTCGGTTGTTTGCCAGTAGCTTCATTCCCGCGGGCAATCCTCGCAAACAAGCCATTCCGATGCTCGCTCTGCTGCTGGCCGGAGGCTGCGGGGGAGGTGGAGGGGCTCCCGCGGAACAGGTGGTTCGTGGGACAGGCTACGCATTCTCCGCGCCGGCGGCCTGGAACGTCACCCGCAGCGCCCGGGAGGTGCGCGCGGCGCAGGGGCTCGGGGTCGTCTCGGTGACCCGTTTTCCCCTTCTGCGCCCATACCGGACCGAGCTGTGGCCGAAGGTCCTCCCGGAGCTCGACCGGGCCGCGGCCGACGTCGCCCGCCAGCAGGACGGCACCGTTACCGACAGCGAGACCGTGACGATCGCCGATCGGGACGCGCGGCGCTACGAGGTCGCGTATGAGCGCGAAGGCAAGCAGCTCGTCGAGCGGCTCGGGTTCGTCCTGCGGGGAAAGACCGAATACCTGCTGCTGTGCCGCTACGAGCGCGGCGGCGACACGGACGCCTGCGAGCGGCTGCTGGCCACATTCACTCTCGGCTGAGCCACTTGTTCCTCCGGGACGGCCACCGGCTTCGAGCGTGTCGCTCCCTTGCCGTCGAACGCGGCTTCGAAGACCTCTTCGATCGAGTCGACGAGGACGAATTCGAGCTCGCGCTTCGTCTCCGCCGGCAGCTCCGCCAGGTCCGGCTCGTTCTCGCGCGGCAGGACTACGCGTTTCAGCCCGGCGCGCTGAGCCGCAAGCGCCTTTTCGCGGATTCCGCCGATCGGGAGCACCTGGCCGGTGAGCGTGATCTCCCCGGTCATTCCGACTTCCGCTGAGACCGGCTCGCCGCGGACGAGCGATGCGATCGCAGTGGCGAGTGTGATCCCCGCCGAGGGACCGTCCTTCGGAACCGCTCCCGCCGGGACGTGGAGATGGACGTCGTGCTCACGGAACCACTCCGGATCGAGCCCGAGCTGCTCGGCGTGCGCGCGCACCCAAGACAGCGCGGTCTGCGCCGACTCCTGCATCACGTCTCCGAGCTGGCCCGTGATCGTGAGCCGGCCCTTGCCCGGATAGGCGGTGGCTTCGAAGAAGAGCACGTCGCCCCCGACGGCGGTGAACGCGAGCCCGGTTGCGACGCCCGGCTCGGAGGTTCGCCTCCGCACCTCGCCTTCGAAGCGCCGCGGCCCGAGCCACGAGCGAACGCGCCGGGCGTCGATCCGCAACGTCTTCGCGCGAGTCTTGCCCTCCGCGATCTGCCTTGCGGCCTTGCGCAGCACGTCCGCGAGTCGCCGCTCGATGTTGCGCACGCCCGCCTCGCGCGTGTACTCGCGGATGACGAGCCGCAGCGCCTTGTCGGTGATCACCACCCGTTCTGGGTCGAGGCCGTGCGCCTCGAGCTGCTTCGGAATCAGATAGCGCTTGGCGATGCCGAACTTCTCATCCTCGGTGTAGCCGGACAGCTGGATCACGTCCATGCGGTCGATCAGCGGAGTCGGGATCGCGTCGAGCGTGTTCGCCGTGCAGATGAACAGCACCTTCGAAAGGTCGAACGGCAGGTCGAGGTAGTGGTCGCGGAAGTGCTTGTTCTGCTCCGGATCGAGCACCTCCAGCATTGCGCTTGCAGGATCTCCGCGGAAGTCGGCGCCCATCTTGTCGATCTCGTCGATGAGGATCACCGGATTCAGCGACTCGGCGTCGCGCAGCGACCTGATGATCGTTCCCGGCATCGCGCCGATGTACGTGCGTCGATGGCCGCGGATCTCGGCTTCATCACGCACGCCGCCGACCGAGATGCGAACGAACTTGCGCCCGAGCGTACGCGCGATCGACTGTCCAAGAGACGTCTTTCCGACTCCAGGAGGGCCGACGAAGCAGAGGATCGGCCCCGAGAGATCGTTCTTCAGCTTCGAGACCGCCAGATACTCGAGGATCCGCTCTTTCACCTTGTCAAGGTCGTAGTGGTCCTCGTCGAGCACGTTGCGGGCCTGCTCCAGATCGAGGTTGTCCTCGGTCGTCTTGTCCCAGGGAAGAGTCGCGAGCCAGTCGAGGTAGGTGCGGATGACGCCGTACTCGGCTGCTGCGGACGGAAGTTTCTCGAGCCGGCCGAGCTCGCGATCTGCGGCCTTGCGGACCCCTTCCGCAAGATCCATCGAGTCGAACTGTGAGCGCAGCTCGTTGACCTCCGCCTGGTCGGCGTCGCCCTCGCCGAGCTCGTCCTGGATCGCCTTCAGCTGTTGGCGGAGGAAGAACTCGCGCTGTCCCTTCTCCATCTCTTCCTGGACCTGCGACTGGATCTTCGAGCCGAGCTCGAACACCTCGAGCTCGCGGTTCAGGATCGAGGAGACCTCGCGCAGGCGTGCCTCGACGTCGACGAGCTCGAGGAGGCTCTGCTTCACCTCGGTCTTCAGCCGCAGGGTCGACGCGACGAGATTGCAGAGGGCGCTTGGATCCTCGACATTGGCGGCGGCGAGCTGCAGCTCTTCGGGCAGATAGGGAACGAGACTGATGATGCGCGTGAACAGGTTCTGCACGTTGCGGGTCAACGCTTCGACCTCGCGCGTCTCCTCGAGCTCGTCCGCCAGCTCGATGAACTCGCCGACGAGGTACGGGTCGTCTTGCACGGGGCGGTCCAGGCCGATGCGGTGAAGGCCCTGGACCAGAATTCGGAGCGTTCCGTCAGGGACTTTGATCATCTTCTGCACGACGGCCGCCGTCCCGATCCGGTAGAGGTCGTCCCACCCGGGTTGCTCGGGCTCATCGTTCTCTACGGTGACGAGTGCGAGTACGCGATCGCCGGAGACGACTTCCTCGACGAGCTTGATCGAGCGCTCCTGGCCAATTGCGAGCGGCGTCGCGAAGCCCGGAAAGACGACTGTCTCCTTCAGCGGCAAGACGGGCAGTTCCGCCGGGAAGGTCAGCTCTTCCTGGCGCTCTTCGGCAATCGTCTCTGCCATTAGGAGGTCCTCACCTTGATCGCGACGCTGTCGCGTTGCGCGGGCTTGGGCGCGATTGCGAGCCGGACCGTAAGGATCCCGCGCTCGTAGGTCGCAACGGCTTCCTCGGGGTCGACGTCCTCGTCCAGCGTGACCTGGCGCTGGAACGGCCCGTAGTCGATCTCCATCTGCTGGTAGTGGCCACAGTCCCGCGGGCGTTGGCGCTCGCCAGCGATCAGCAGCGTCCGGGGCGAGGCGACGAGCTGCACCTCGCCGGGATCGACGCCGGGGAGCTCGATCAGGATCGTCAGCCCGGGCGGATCGTCCCTGCGGTAGACGTCGACCTGCGGGCGATAGCTGCGGCGCAAGCCGCGCGAGAACGGGAAGACCTGCCAGAGGTCGGCGAAGAGCTGCTCAATCTCTTCGGCAGCGTGCTCGAGATCGCGTCGCTTGTCCACAGTCTCAGGGTACCCGGCTGGCTAGGGTTGAGCCATGGCTCACTGGGCCGTTTTGTCCTGCGCTTTCGTTGGCTGATTGTCGGGTTCTGGCTCGTTGTCCTGCTTGCCGGTGGCTTCGCCGCGTCGAAGCTGACCCCGCTGCTCTCGAACACGTTCACGGTTCTCGGCGCCGACTCGGAGCGCGCGCGCGCGATCCTCCAGGAGCATTTCGGCGACCGCAGCGACGGCGAGTTCCTCGTCGTCTTCCGGAAAGCAGTGCTGTTGAACTTGCTTTCGGTGGGCGCGAGCTATGGGATCCTCGTCGTGGTCTCAAGTGGGGCGCGGGCGAGACCCTCGCCGGCCTCTACCAATTCCCGCAGATCGTGCGCGCCTTGCTCGTCCCGTCCTTGATGGCCCTTTTCGGCCGCTGGAATTGGTGGCCCGGCTTCAGTCGCACGCGTCGTGCGGATTCGGCCCTCGCCGTTGACCGAGTCTCCGTCCCCGGCGCTCCCGTCGGCCGGCGGCTAGGCCAGGGTCACCGCAATGCCGCCCAGATGACGATTGCGATCGCGATCAGGACTGGAATCCAGGCGAGTCGCATCACGTTCCAGGCCTTCCGCTCGCCAGGCCGCGCGTGGGTCTCGGGCGTGTACGGGTCAACCGGGGACGCCGGCTGGTGCGGGCTGACGTCGTCGCCCTCCAGGACCTGAGGATCGTGCTGCACCTCTCTCGGCTCCTCGTCCATACCCCATAGCATCGCAGGCCATGAAGGGCGTTGTTCTCGCCGGCGGTACGGGCTCTCGGCTCGAGCCGCTGACCAGGGTCACCAACAAGCATCTGCTTCCGGTTGGGGAGAAGCCGATGGTTCAGTGGGCGGTGGACGCACTGGAGGAGGCCGGGGTCCGAGACCTGATCTTGGTCACGGGCAGCGATCACGTCGAAGACTTCCGCCGCTACTTCGGCAAGGACCTGCAGTACGCACAGCAGGTGCGCCCAGGTGGTATCGCCGAGGCGCTTGGACTCGCGCGCGACTTCGCCGGCGATGACCGGCTCGTCGTCATGCTGGCCGACAACATCTACGGCGGGTCGATCGCCGAGACGATCCGGAGATTCGAGGCGCAGGCCACGGGGGCGCGCGTGTTACTTGCGTACGTGCGCGAAACGGAACACCTACGCCATCTGGGTGTTCCCCGCATCGAAGGCGAGCGGATCGTCGAAATCCTCGAAAAGCCCGCGGATCCACCGGGCAAGCTCGCAGTGACCGGCCTGTACTGCTACGACACGGACGTCTTCGACGCGATCGCCGACCTCCAACCTTCGGCGCGCGGCGAGCTCGAGATCACAGACGTCAACAATCACTATGTGCGAGCAGGAACGCTTGAGTACGACGTGTTCCCGGGATACTGGGGTGATGCCGGCGAGTCGATCGACGCGTACTACGAGGTGATCGATCGGGCCCGCCGGCCGCATTTCGGTTCAGAGCGGACGCGCTCGATCCCGCTCCGGAGGTTCGAGGATCCTCGTGGCTGGCTCGTCGAGATCGCTCGCACGAGCGGGTTGCCGAAGCCGATCCGGCAGACCAACGTGTCGTTCTCGCGGAAGGGCACGATTCGAGGGCTGCACTACCACGAGCGCGGCCAGGACGACCTGTTCGTCTGCCTGCAGGGACGCGCGCGCGTGGTCGCCCTCGACCGCGACACGGGCGAAACCTTCCGCGAGGACATCGGCGAAGGCAACTTCGCCGCGGTCTACGTCCCCGGCAACCTCGCGCACGGGTTCGAAGCGCTGACGGACGTCCTGATGCTGTATCACGTCAGCGAGGAGTACGACGCGACCGACGCGGACGAGCACGGCCTCCCGTGGGACGACCCACGCGTCCGCGATCTCTGGAGCACGAAATCGCCGATCCTGTCGGAACGGGACACGCCCCCATCCTCGTAACTGGCGCCGGCGGGCAGCTCGGCCGCGCGCTGCAGGAGGAATTCGCGGCCGAAGACCTCGTCGCCTTGACGCACGAGAACTGGGACGTCACGTTCCCCCCGCCCCCACTGGATCCCCCCCCGCGCCTCGTGCTGCACGCGGCGGCGTGGACCGACGTCGACGGCGCCGAGGACGACCCCCATGGGTCGTTCGCTCGTCCGGCCTCTTCGGGCCGTCCGGGACGAACTTCGTCACGACGATGCTCCGCCTCGCGCGCGAGCAAGACGAGGTGGCGGTGGTCGACGATCAGCGCAGCGCGCCGACGTACGTGGGTCACCTCGCCGCCGCGACTCAGGAGCTACTCGACCGGCCCTTCGGCGTGTGGCACCTCGCTGCTGAGGGCGATTGCACGTGGGCGGAGTTTGCCGAGGCGATCTTCGAGGAGGCGCGGGTGGATTGCCGCGTCCGCCGTATCTCGACTACGGAGCTCGGCCGCGCCGCGCTGCGTCCGGCCTATTCAGTGCTCGAGAGCGCGAAGGACGCACCGAAGCTCCCGCACTGGCGCGATGGGTTACGCGCGTGTTTGGAGCGAATCCGGTAGGGCTCAGGCCGGCGCTTCCGCGATGCCTTCGAGCTCAGGTTCGCGGCCACCATGCCGGAGCGCACGGCTGTACAGCCCGAGGGCGGGAGAGAGCAGAAAAGCCCCCGTGACGAGCGCGGCGCGCATCCCGAAGGCGTTACCGATCGCCCCGATTGCCGGCCCTCCGGTCCACTGTCCGACTGCGTCCGCCTGGTTCGTGATCGACATGACGGTCGCACGAACCGTCGACTCCGTGATGCTCTGATTGAGCCAGCTCGTGAAGAGCGGCATCGCGAGCGAGCGAGCCACGTTCGTCAGGAGCATCGCGAGGAGGGCGAGCCAGAACATCCCGGCGAGGCCGAAGATGACGACGCTGCCGATCAACACGACGTTGAGCGTCAACAGGATCCTCGTGACGGTGAGCTGTCCCGCGTGCTCGAGCCGCCGGTTCGCCGGTCGCGCGACGAAGATCGACAGCAAGAGCGAGGACGCATAGATAAGGCCGAACCAGACGACGAACGAGAGCCCGACGAAGCTCGGTAGGCCCACGTCTCGAATGATGTGCGCCTCGGCCAACCGGTCATAGCCTTCGCTCCATGCTCCCCACGACGCCGAGATTCCCAGGATCATGAGTAGCAGTGGCGTTCGCCGCACGAGCTTCACGCCGGTGCGTCCGGTCCGGGTCATCGCCCGCACGTGGCCTTCCGCTTCCCGCCGCGGCGCCGGTTTGAATCCGGTCTCCGGCATCACGAATGCGAGCGCGAAGCCGGTCGCGGCGATCACGCAGCCCCCGACGACGATCGGGAGCCAGAAAGCAACGAGGCCGAGGCCGACGCTCGCGGCAATCCCGATCAGCGCGACGATGCGGCTGATCTGTGCGCTCCGCAGATAGACCGGACGCACGTTCTCCGCGCCGATCTCGTCGGCCAGCCAGGCGTCGGTGGCGCCGCTCGTGAACGTGTAGCCGAAGCCCCAGACCGACCACCCGGCGATGACGGCCCATGCTTCAGGCACAGACCCGACGAACACGATCGACGCTCCCATGACGACGAACCCGATCACGGTGGACAGTCGGCGGCTGTAGACGTCGGCGACGATTCCGGTCGGTACCTCGAAGACGAAGACGGTGAGCTCCATGAACGTTCCGACAAGAACGAGCTGAAGCGGGCTCATTCCCACGCTCGTGACGAAGTAGATGGGCGCGAGGACCCAGACGAGCGTGTCGCCTAATGCCGACCCTGCTCGCAGCAGATACCAGACCTGGGTCGGCTCGGCTCGGCGCACCGCTTCCTATCCGGATCGCTTCAGCTTGCCGTACCTCTTCGCGTGGATCTCACCGCGCCGGAAGACCCAGATGCCGAGTGGCACCGAGACGACGCCGATGATGATCATCGGCCAGATGTCTCCCCAGACGGCACCGACTCCGGCACCGTCGAGAATCGCACTCCTCATTCCGCGCAGTGCGTAGGTTGCCGGGGAGATCGTCGCGATCCACTGCATGAACTCGGGCAGCACCGAGACGGGGTAATAGACGCCGGAGACGACGAGCATCAGCCCCTGTGCGACGTAGCCGAACTGCGTCCCCTTCTCAGGCGAGATCAGCGGGAGCACCGCGGTCATCATCCCGATGCCGACGAACGAGATCGACGCCACTCCCAGGAGCAGAATCGCGGAGCCGAAATTCGCGTTCGGCATGTGGAGGCCGAAGAACGCCGCGATCGTGGCGAACACGATCGTCGCGCGAACGAGTCCGTACATCACAGCGAAGATGCCGGTGCCGAGCAGGTGGACGGCGCGCGTCAGCGGCGCCATGAAGGTGTACTCGATCGTCCCCTCCCACCGCTCCCAGGCAACGGTCTCGATCAGGAGCTCGAAGACGATGCCCAGGTACGACCAGATGACCGCGCCGATCAGCAGAATCGTGGTGAGGCGGTCGATGTCGACCGTGCCGCCGGTCGCCACGACTCCCTTGGCGATGAAGACGATCGTGAGCGTGTTCGCCGCCGTCCAGAAGAAGAAGGCGATCTCCCACCAGGCGTAGCGCTTCATGAGGTACCAGTTGCGCTCGACCATCCCGTATAGACCGATGAACTCGTGCCGGAGTGCGCCTGCCGCGTCTCTCATGCGAACACGCCTCTCTCCGCATCCTCGTCTTCCTCGGCCTCGAACGCGCGGCCGGTCGCCGCCATGAAGGCTTCCTCGAGCGTTTCGGCGTCGTAGCGGTCCTTGATCTCGTCCGCCGGCTCCAGGCAGAGGAGCCGGCCGCGGTCGAGGATGCCGACGCGGTCGGCGAGAATCTCCGCTTCGCGCAGGTCGTGCGTGCAGAGCAGGATCGTCGCGTCGTGCGAAGTCCAGACCTCGCGGATGAAGTTCTGAACCTCGAGCTTCGACCGTGGATCGAGGCCGGTCGTCGGCTCGTCCAGGAGGAGCAGGACGGGTGACGTGAGCAGCGCCCGCGCGAGCGCGACCTTCTGCTGCATTCCGCGGGAGAGGTGCTCCATTCCCTCGTGGCGGCGGCTGACCGGAAAGCCGACGTGCTCGAGGATCTCGGGGATCTTGGTGCGCGTCTGGCTCGGGGGCATGCCGTAGAACCGCGAGGCGTAGGCGAGGTTCTCCTCCGACGACATCTTCTTGAAGAACGAGGCCTCGACCGACACGCGGTTCACGAGTCGCTGCACCGCGCGCGACTCCTTCACGACGTCGTGGCCGAAGATCCTCGCCGCGCCGCCGTCGGGCAGCAGCAGGGTCGAGAGGACTCGGACCAGCGTCGACTTGCCCGAGCCGTTCTGGCCCAGGATCGCGACGCACTCACCGCGCTCGATCGTGAACGTGATGCCTTCGAGTGCCGCCACACGCCGCCGCCGCTTGCGTCCGTGCGTCCGCGTCGCATCGCGGCGGAAGAACTCCTTGCGCAAGTTTTGGACTTCAACGGCGAACACTTCAGGCTCCTACGACTCGGCGGGACACTGGCACGCGCAGTACACCTGCAAACGCAGGCGGGGCACGGGATGTGAGGAGTCAGCCGAGGAGGTGCATTACCGCGTTAGACCGTAGCAGCCGTGTCAAGCGCCGCGCGGCTGTTCGCCGTCGAAGTAATCGACTTCGTTGTCGAGCCGATGGACGGTCCAGAGCGGCTGCCCGCGCTGCGACTCGTTGTACGACATCGCAAGGATCTTGCCGCTGTCGGGATGCTCGACGAGTTCGGGCGAGACGTGACGCGCAGCGATGACGTAGCGGGCCGGTTCGTCGCTCCGGTTGACGATCTGGTGCGCACCGGCCGCCCCCGCCGGGAAGGGAACGGCATCGCCCGGCTGGAGCTCGCGCTCCCCGTCGGGAGTGCGAAGCGTCGGGTGGCCATGGAGCACCAGTAGGAGCTCATCGTTGCCGTGGTGGAAATGGTACGGGCATTGGGTCTGCCCGGAAAACAGCTCGTAGACGCCCAGCGCGAGATCGCCGGCCTTGACTCGCTTGTAATTGGCGCGATAGCCGTCGGGCTGCGGATACGGGTTCTCCCATTCCTCGGTGAAGACGTTGATCCTTTCGGTCATGCTGCTTCCTCCGGGTCTTGCTCGAGGTCGTGGATCACGAAGAGGCGCTCGCCGGTCTGGGACTCGGTCCGAGCCTGGGCGGTGAGCTTCTTGAGGTCTGGATACTCCGCCACCTCGGGCGAGACGCGAATGCCGGCGACGATGTAACGCACCGGCTGGTCGGTGTCGTTGCGGAGGCCGTGTGCTCCGTCCGGACCGACCGGGAAGTGGACGACCTCCCCCTCGGCGAGTTGCCGCTCTCCTTCCGGCGTGCGCAGAGTCGGTCGACCGCGGAGGACAATCAGCAACTCCTCGGAGCCGTGGTGGAAGTGGTAGACGACGGAGTTCTCCGACCCCAGCTCATAGAGGCTCGCACCGAGGGTCGGCCCGCGCTCGACGAGGTGCTTCGTCTTGGCGCCTCCGCCCGACCAATCGTCGAGCGCGTCCCACCCGTTGCCGAAGACGTTCGGCGTCACGTTCACGCTGCTGCCTTCGGATCGGAGTCGTCGTCGAAGTAGTCCCTAGGCGCCCAGAGCTGCGTTACGAGACGGAGGCGCTCGAGGCGTCGCTCCTCTCGCTCGAGCTCGGATGCCTGGGCTTCCGGTGTCTGCTCTGGCTCGTCGTTCATGACGGGAAGCGTACGCCATATACATGCCAGCTTCTGTCATGTATCTTCCCGCTCGATGCGGGCAACGCGTCTCGTTTCGCTGCTCCTGCTCCTACAGCTTCGGGGGCAGCTCACGGCGGCCGAGCTGGCGGAACACTTCGGCGTCTCCGTCCGGACGATCCACCGTGACGTGGAAGCGCTCGACGCCGCCGGCGTTCCGGTCGAAGCGGTGCGCGGTCCAGCCGGGGGCTACCGGCTCGCGGGGGGATATCGGACGAAGCTGACCGGGCTCACCGCACAGGAGGCCGAGGCCCTGTTCGTTGCTCCCGCGCCGGCCGCGGAGCTCGGCCTCGGCGGCGTGCTCGCCAACGCGCGGCTGAAGGTGCTCGCAGCCCTTCCGGCCGAGCTCCAGGAGCGGGCGAGCCGGGCCGAGCGGTACTTCCACCTCGATGCGCGTGGCTGGTTTCGGGGTGAGGACACCGTTCCTCATCTGCCCACGATCGCAGCCGCCACCTGGCGTGGGCGACGGCTCAGTTCGCGCTACCGCGAGGGCGCTCGCGTCGTGCAGCGCACGCTCGACCCGCTCGGCCTCGTCCTCAAGGGCGGCGCGTGGTACCTCGTCGCACGCCGCAGTGCAGGGATGCGGGTCTATCGCGTTTCGAGGTTCGCGTCGGTGCGGATCCTGGAGGAAGGCTTCGAGCGCCCGGAAGCCTTCGAGCTGGCCGCCTTTTGGGACGAGTGGTCGCGCTCGTTTGAGGCCTCACGTCCGCGCGTCGAGGTGAAGCTGAGGGCCAGCGAGCTCGCCCTGCGTTTCCTGCCACGGGACCTGCGCGGCGAGGACGGTGTCTTCGTCGTGGGCTTCCAGAGCCTCGAGGATGCATTCCGCGAGTTGCTGAGGTTCGGGCCTGACGCGGAAGTGCTCGAGCCCGTGGAGCTTCGCGAGCGGCTTGCGGCGACGGCTGTCGAAGTCGCCAGCCTGTACGACGTCCGCGCCGTTCGCTAAGGTGCGCCTCAGGTCGTCCGCCGCAGCAGGCGGACGCCGAGGCAATGGAGCCTCAGAAC
>WNFZ01010906.1_pt1 | contig 14451 bp, 12 predicted proteins | sample 5400081 | NCBI WGS metagenome assembly WNFZ01 (sample SAMN13153365, study PRJNA577476) | soil metagenome | isolation source: 80 cm soil or saprolite under grassland replicate 1 | place: USA:California | collected 2016-06-15
GGTTGCACTTGTCTTCGCCACCGGCTCGGTTTTCGTTGCAGACTACGCCGACCGCACCGTGAGGACTCCCAACGAACTGACTGCGTTGCTGGGCACGCCCGTTCTCGTTTCCTTACCGCCGCCAGACCATCGGCGTGCCGCCTTGAGGAGCTTATGAACGCCAGACTGAGACTGTGGCGACAGACAGCGCCGAGAGCCGCAGATCTGCGCGCCTCAACGCAGCCCGCGGTGGTCGCTCCCGAAGAGTCAGTCGCGCGCGAACTCTTGGATGCACCTCTTACTTCGCTCGTACGGCAGCTGTTTTGCAGTTCCATCGTTCCCGAACGCACGCGCATTTTCTTTGCTGCTGCTGGAAATGAAACGGATGTTTCTGGTTTGTGCGAGCGGATTGGCGGAGCCCTCGCAGAGATTTCCGGGTTGACTGTGGCCGTAGTCAGCGGCGGATCCAGATTTGCAGCTAAGACCCCAGGTAAGAAGCGGGCTCGTGGCATGCGCTCCGTCGAGTTCTGGCACTCGGCCGCGATCCAGCTAACGGACAAGCTGTGGCGCGTGCCAACGGGACTGTTCCAGGCTGAATTCGAGAACGGAAGCGGCGTCGAGGGCTCTGAACTGCCGTTCGACTTCGCCATTTTTGGCAGCACCGTCAGCGACGGCGTGGCTCCGCTGTTCTGCAAGGCATGTGACGGCGCGGTACTCGTTCTTACCGCCAATCAGACTCGAAAAGAATCGGCGATCCGGGCCAGAGAAGTTCTGCGAAATTGGAATGTCGAATTGCTGGGTGCGGTGCTCGACAACAGAACTTTCCCGGTTCCTGAATCCATTTACCGTTTGCTGTGAAAGGGTGAGCCGGTGGGCCAAGTCGCGAGAATTCCTGACGCTGGTACAGAACGCCACTGGATCCCAACCGCGCAAGAGCGTGTTTCTTGTGCTCCTGGGGCCACCGCCCGTTTGATTCCTGGCAATTCGACGGCTTATGCAGCAGGAGCAAAAAAGCGGCCACAGACCGTTGCCGGCGGCGACCTTTTTCGTGTCAACGCCCCTGAGCCGAAGTCGTCATGCAACGCCTTGGTCAAGTTTTTGCCTGCATTCATCCGGCAGCTCTCTCCTCGAATGCTGAGTACGTTGTTGATGGATGCGTCGATTCTGTGTGGAACATTCCTCGTCGCGCGTGCATTCCAAGGCGGGATCTTCGACACCACAGCCGCCGCTGCCTACTTGTGTATTTTTCTCGCAGCTGGAATGCAGGAGGGTTTGTACAGCCAAAATCAGAGAAATGCATCGACGCAGTTCTTGTTCGCCAAGACAAGCGTCTGGGCGTCACTCGTGACGATTTTGCTGTTGCAGCGTACTGGTCGGGGCGCGGTGGGAATCGCATTATTAGCTTTCGGCAGTGCTTGCGTTTCTTGCGCGTGGCGCTGGGGGTGGGGAAAGGCGACAGAGTCTGGTGCGGACTGGCGTCGTAACGTTCTCCTGGTGGGCGACCCGGCGAGGATGCAGGCAGTTGCCGTTGCACTACGGTCGGACCCAAACTCCGGCCGCTGTGTAGAGGGCATGTTCCCTGATTGGCAGCTTTACGAGGTTCATGGCTTTGATCTTCTACGCGTCCTGGCGCGTGAAAAGCACATCGACGAAGTAGTTCTTGTTAGCCACGCCCCCGATCTCGCTCGTTCGGTGCTGTCGGAGTGTTCGCGGAATTCGCTGAACCTGCTGATCGTCCCTGAGATACCCGAAGGCCGGCTACTGGACATCGAGAACCTTGAGGGTGCTCCACTTCTGAAAATTCACGAACACCTTCCTCCGGAATGGAGGCTTACGGTCAAGAGAGTGATCGATGCAGTGCTGGCAGCGGTTGGCCTTATTCTCGCGTTCCCGCCGATGTGCCTCATGGCCGTCGCAATCAAGTTGGAATCGCACGGCCCGTTTCTTTATCGCGCCGCAAGAATCGGACTGGCCGGCGGCTCCAGCCACACCGACACTTACGTTGCGAATCTGCGTACGCATGAAAATGACAGAATCCGGTTGCTGAACTGGCTCTCCGGAGACGCGCTGGCCGAAGTTCTCACCAACGCTGCTCTTTTCGTATTGCCGTCGGATATGGAAGGCCTATCGCTTGCGCTGCTTGATGCCATGGGTGCAGGTGTTTGCGTTCTTGCCAGCGACACACCTGAGAACCGCGAAGTGATTAGCGATGCTGGCTTTACCTTCCGCCGCGGCGATAAGGACCACCTGCGACAGATGATTACGATGCTCATCGCCGATGCTGATTTGCGCTCTGCTGTCGGGAAAAAGGCGCAGCAAAGAATTCAGCGCGAGTATCTGTGGGACGGGGTGACTCAACACCTCGAGCAGATGTATCTGGAACTCGCCACTCCGAAGGGCACGCGCGCACATGAAGCTACACGCGCGGCCGTCGGCGGCAAAGCCGCCTGACGAACCGACCCGATCAATGTTCACCCGCTAACTCACCGGCTCCAACTTCGCCGTAAAATGGCGCAGGAATGGCGCTGCGTACTTCAGCTTCAGTCCCCGAATCGAATCGCGCTTTTTCCAGACTTCCAAAATAATTTCCACGACGTAGTCGATATGGCTCTGGGTATAGACGCGGCGCGGGATCGCCAATCGGACTAAATCCATTTTCGCTACTGCACCAAACATCAATGTCCCGATTTCGACGGATCGGATGCCCCCTTCCAAGTAAAGTTCTGCCGCGAGCGCCACTCCGGGAAACTGTCCCGCAGGAATATGCGGCAGGAACGCGCGTGCATCGATGTAGATCGCGTGCCCGCCCGGCGGTTGCACGATTGGGACGCCCTGCTCGGCAATGTGGTTGCCGAGATATGCCGTCGAAGCAATTCGGTAACGCAGGTAGTCCTCTGCGAGCGCCTCTTGCACTCCAACTGCAATCGCTTCCAGATCGCGCCCCGCGAGCCCGCCATACGTTGGATAGCCCTCGGTCAGAATCAGCAGGTCTTTTTCCTGTTGCGCGAGAAGGTCGTCATTCGTGCATAGAAAGCCGCCGATGTTTGCCATGCCGTCCTTCTTCGCCGACATGGTGCAGCCGTCGCCATAGCTGAACATCTCCTGCGCAATCTGCTTCGGAGTCTTCGACTCGTAACCGCTTTCGCGCAACTTAAGCAGATAGGAGTTCTCCGCAAACCGGCAGGCATCGAAGTACAGCGGAATGCCGTGTCGTTTGCATACAGCACTGACCTGGCGAACGTTTTCCATGGAGACAGGCTGCCCGCCGCCAGAATTGTTGGTGACAGTGAGCATAACTAGTGGAATGCGCTCGCGCCCGACTCTCTGAATCAGTTGTTCCAGCGCCCCGACGTCCATATTGCCTTTGAACGGATGCTTGGCTCGAGGGTCGCGGCCTTCAGCGATGACCAGGTCAACGGCTTCGGCGCCGACAAATTCCACATTGGCCCGTGTCGTATCGAAGTGCGTGTTATTGGCGACGACGTCGCCCTTCTTGCACATCACGCCGAACAGGATTCGTTCGGCTGCACGCCCCTGGTGCGTGGGGATGACATTGCGATATCCGAAAATGTCCTGAACCGAATCGCGGAAGCGGTCGAAGCTCTTGCTGCCCGCGTAGCTTTCGTCTCCTTCCATCACAGCAGCCCACTGGTGCGTGGACATGGCGCCCGTGCCGGAGTCGGTCAGGAGGTCGATCAGGACGTCGGCTGCGGGAAGAAGGAAGAGGTTGTAGTGCGCGGCGCGAAGCAGTCGCTCGCGCTCTTCGCGGGTTGTCCAGCGAATCGGCTCGACGCTCTTGATGCGAAACGGTTCAATGATGGTGCGAGGCATCGCCTATGGCACCTGCACCGAATCTTCGGACTCCTGGTACGTGACTTCGGCTGTGCGCTCCAGTTTGTCCCACGCAAATGGCTTGCCGTCGATCGCCCGCCTTACGGTCCTGAACAAAACAATCGAAAACAACTGGCGGTAAGCGAATCGCTGCAACCATACCTGGCTGAGCAGCCACGAATCTTCGCGCGTGTCCGGCGTGCTTCGCTCCAGCGCGAACGCTATCGCCGAATTGATGAAATCAATAATCAGGAAGGCCGCAAAGAAAATTACGAGCCGCTGGAAATTCGCCGGGTCGGTTGACTCCGGATGGTAGTGCTTCTGCACGAAGTACCAGATCGCGCCCACCGCGAACATAATGTCGATGAACGGCGATACCAGCGGTAGCAGGATCTGGAAGATGATGATGTTCGGCAACGCCACCCAGCCCAGCACGCCTTTTCTCGCGAACACTTCGCGATGCTTGTACACCGCCTGCAGAATGCCAAACGACCAGCGGAAGCGCTGCCGCATCAGCCCCCTCGCATTCACCGGAGCTTCCGTATACGCCAGCGCCATGTCTTCGTACTGCACGCGGTACCCTGTGCGGAGAAGCGCCATTGTGAGATCGGCCTCTTCGGCAACCGTATCGGTGTGGAAAGCGCAGACCTGCTTTACCGCGGACACTCGCCAAGCGCCGATCGCTCCGGGGACGACGCTCACCGCGCCTAGAGTATTCAGTGCACGGCGTTCAAAATTCTGGCTGGTGATGTATTCCAGCGCCTGCCACCGCGTCCAGAGGTTTACTCGATTGCCGACTTTTGCGTTGCCGGCGACTGCCCCTACCTTTGCATTCTGGAAATGCGGTACCAGCAGCGCCACCGCGTCCTTTGCAATCACCGTATCTGCATCGATCCCGACGAAAATCTCTTCGTGGGGCCGCAAATATTTCAGCCCGAAATTCAGCGCGTCCGCCTTCCCGGAATTCGGCTTGGTCAAAATCAGGACCTTGCCCAGCGATTGTTCGCGGCCAAAGCAGTTCCTGGCAACGTCGAGCGTCCGGTCCTTCGATCCGTCGTCAATCACGATCACACGCAGGTTCTTATACGTGGATCGCAAGGCGGAACGGATCGTGCGCTCAATGACCTTCTCTTCGTTGTACGCCGGAATCAGAACGGCGACTGCCGGCGCGAACTCGCCTGCTATGCTGAATCGCTTGGACCGCAAGCGGTCGTAGATCGCGAATACTCCGACGAAGATCAGCCGCCCGGTCATCAGCAAATCGCCGACGAAAAAGGTGAACGCGATTACCTTAATTCCCGCGCTGTAGAGCCAGAATCCAATCCACGTCATCCATGCCGACCAAAGTTCGCTGGCCAGGATCGGCGGCATTATGTCCGCACGCGTCATGTGCATTAGATCGGCAACCGAAGCGACCTGAAATCCTTTCGCGCGAAGCCCTTCAATGATCATCGGCAAGGCACGCACGGTCTCGCGGCGGTCGCCCCCGCCGTCATGCAGCAGAATGATGTTGCCGCAGGTGGTGTGATTCGCCGCTGTGCAAGGAGGCAGATTCCTCAACACAGAGCTTGTGATCTCTTCGGCGCTGGCACCCTTCCAGTCGTTGGGGTCAATCTTGTCCCCGATTGTTAAGTACCCCATGTTTTCCGTAAGTTCCAGCGGGCGCACTTGATCCTCGGTGTCGGGTTCTACATCGATGGAGTAGGGAGGACGAAACAAGACGGTTCGAATCCCGAGCCGGCTGGCGAATAGCCGCTCCGTCAGATTCAACTCCAACTTCACAAACCGGTCGGAGAGCTCGCTGATATCGGGATGGGTAAAAGTGTGATTCCCGATCTCATTGCCTTCGCTGAAAATGCGCGACGTGATGGAAGAATATTTGTCGGCCTGATTCCCGATCAGGAAAAAGGTTGCAGTGGCGTGTTCGCGCTTCAATACATCGAGGATCTTCGGTGTCCACTGCGGATCGGGGCCATCGTCGAAGGTGATCGCGACCTTATTCGGACTCGCCCCGTATCGGCCCACGCGATAAGGTTCGGGCAGCGAGTCCATGGCCTCGTCGATGATCATCTCGTGCGGAGTATCCATCGTGATGGTGCGGGAGCCGTTGGTGGGCGTGGCTTCAAGGTTCAGGATCTCGCCGTCGCCTTGCATGTCCACATCCTGGCCTGGTGGCACGTCACTCAGCTTGGAGGGCGCCAGCGGGTCCGATGGGTAATCCCAAACCCTCCACAGTGTCCGGTCCTCCGATCCCAGTCGCCACAATGCGAACGTACGCACGCCCATTTGTCGCGCCGCGCGCATCTGGTTCAACGCAGTGACTGCGTCCAGGAACCATATGTCGTGCCGGTGATTGCCCTCGTCGAGGTAGTTGATGTGGGGATTCATGTTGTCCCCATCAAAATCGACGTCTTCCTCCGAATCACGTGCAGCCAGCCATGCTTCCTGAACCGAAACAACTTTGCCCAGATCAGTCGCTGGAGTGTTGTCTTTCTTAGGCCGTCGCTCCCAATCGTAGCCGTAATTGCCGATGGCGCAGATCAGCTTATCGAGAGGAATGAGCTTCTTCCCTTGCTCCAGGTTCTTGGTAAACCAATCCTGGGAAGCCACCGGTCCGGCTGCACCCCCGGTGCCGCTATAGTGCTCGTCGTAATTCATGAGCACGACGCCGTCGGACGCATCAGAAACCTTGCGATACGGGAAATCTGGGTTTCCCGCAGGCACACTCACGTACAACTTTTGGCCTTTGGAGTGCAGGTCCTGCGAGAGTTCGTTCATCAGATCTACGAACGCCGGCATAGACTTCGGCGGAAGGTCCTCGAAATCGACCATCAATCCGCGGTATTTGTCGCTGGCAAGAAAGAGAGCAATTTCCTCGCGAAACTGGGCGCGAGCATCAGGGTCAGCCAAGAAGGCGGAAAGGTTGATCCAGTCGGTTCCGTCGAAGTTGTTCACCAAGGGGAAGACTTCGGTCCCGGTTTCCTCCGACTTGAGAAAGGGCATCACTTTGCTATCGACAGAGTGGACGTCCCGTCGGATCATAGAACGCTGCCCGGATACCTTCCTCTGTATTGAGTTGCACTTGGGAAGGCGAGATGTTCGTGCGCCTGTGAGTGCGCTTCGCGAGTTGTTTGCGATGCTCGCGGGCCTTCTCTACTTCGTTCTCTTTTAAAGCATGGTACGGGCGTTTCTGAAACTGAAGCAGGAGCTTTGGCAAAGGCTCACCGTGGATCGCAGTATAGATAAACACCACGATCACAGCGCTCAGAAGAATGCCTGTAACGTCGAGCAGCGTACGAATGCGTCGCCAGCGGCCCCGCCGCGGATCGTAGAAAACCGGTTGCGCCATGCCACTTAGACCAACCACATCCTAGCGGGAGGACTGGGGAGGGTCAAACCTGAATATCTCTACTAGTTAGATGCGCGAGATGACGCAGTCTTTAGCGCGAGAATACGGGCAAACAGGGTATATTCCCAGAGTGCGAGACCTGGTTCGCAGGAACCTGTGGTTCTTTGTCATCGGCGCGGCTGCCGCGATCCTGCTGCGCGTGATCTTTATTCTTTTCTTTCCAAGCGTAGTCAACGATTCCTTTATCTATGGCGATATCGCCAAGAACTGGATGCTGCACGGGACTTATGGCCTCAGCGGTGCGGAAGGGATTGTTCCCACCTACATCCGGTTGCCAGGGTATCCCGCCTTTCTGGCGTCCATTTTTGCCATCTCCGGTATGGAGCATTATCGGGCTGTGCTGGTCGTGCAGATGTTCGTGGATCTCGGCACCTGTGTTCTCTGTGCCAGCATTGCCTTGCGTCTTATCGGCGAGCGTAGCGCAAAGATCGCCTTCCTCCTGGCGGCAATGTGCCCATTTCTTGCCAACTACTCCGCCGCTGCGCTGACTGAGACGCTCGAAATATTCTTCACCACGCTGGCACTCGACGCTGCGATCCGAGCTTGCCAGACCTCCGCGATGCGCTGGTGGGCCGTTTGCGGAATCGCATGCGCGGCAGCTATCCTGCTTCGTCCCGACGGCGCAATTCTGCCGGCTGTTATCGTCGTTTATCTCGGGTGGCAACTGATATTTGGGACCTCGGCAACGAATCCGCCAAGTAGCATGATCAAAGCAGCGCTGGTGATCGCTTTCTTTTGCGTTCTTCCGCTTGTGCCTTGGACACTCCGCAATGAGCGCGTGTTCCACCGTTTTCAGCCATTCGTACCCCGCTACGCCAACGAGGAAAATGAGTTTGTACCGATGGGTTTCAATCGGTGGGTTAAGACGTGGCTGGCGGACTACGCCTCCGTGGAAGAGGTCTATTGGGCCGTACCTGGTAGCCCGATTGACCTGGACAAGTTGCCCTCCCGGGCCTTTGATAATCCGCAGCAGCGTACGGACACCGAACAACTGATCACCGACTACAACCAGCTGCTGCACGTTTCTCCGGCGCTCGATGCACGATTTTCGGCGCTAGCGAGCGAACGAATCCGCGCCGATCCGATCCGGTACTACCTAGGATTGCCCGTGTTGAGAGTTCTGGACATGTGGTTGCGGCCGCGTACCGAAATGCTGCCCTCCGATAGTCGTTGGTGGGAGTTCAACGACGAACCGAAGTGGTCAGTCATCGCCGTCTCGTTGGGCCTGATAGGGCTGTGTTATTGGATTTGCGCCCTCGTTGGATGGCTGCGAGTGCGACAGCTTGCTGGCAGTGGCGTCCTGCTCATCTTCCTGGCTGTGCGCTCGGGGTTCCTGGGCACACTGGAGAATCCCGAACCGAGATATACGCTGGAGATGCTCCCCATTGTGATTGTCTTTGCCGCGGAGGCTCTGGCGTCCAAACGAACCACTCCCTCGACTCGAGGAGCACGTGGAGTTAGTGGACTGCGAGGATCTAACCCAGCGGCGAGTCGCTCATTCTAAAGCGCGTGCGCACGTGTTCCGATAGCAGTTCGATTGCGTTCCGGTTTGCGATTGGGTCGCTCTGCGCGAGATATCTCATTGCTTCTACGAGCAGACGCTGGCCATCCACGTAGCGGGGATCCGCGGTTCGTTCGCGGGCTGGCTTACGACTTAGGTCGGGCGGTACGGGAATCGTGAAAACCTTGGCCATGACGCTCCGAATTAAAGCCGGATATTAGACGAAAGTTTGGATGACGCTTTTCGAGTATAGCGCTGCACGCCTTTTTTCGCAGCTATAAATTTCGTGGTGTGGAAGTCAGATTGTACTTGTATTTCAATGATTTACAGTCTTGGTTTGGCCCGGCACCTTCAATTTGAAGGCGCTGTCTGGCACCTTTTCATTGACGCGAATGTTGGAATAATCCGCCAGACGGTAGTCCCCGCCCTGCTGAAATAACTGCTGGCGGAGTGACAGTCCGCGCTGCGGATCAATCCACAAGTCAATGCGAGGAAAGTTCCTTTTGATCTTCTCCGCCAGTGGCACAAGCTCAAGCTTGGCAGTCTGGACAGTGCCAATCTTCTCCTCGCCCAGATACTTCACCTCAAATGACTTGCGCAGGTCCTCGCCGCTGCTGCCGAACCCGAGCACCAGGAAGCTTTCTACCTCTTCGCGGTGAGCGCTCGCGTCGTACACGTCAAGCACCTTGGTTCTAGGCTGATAAACCTGAACCCTTCCGCCGGTGAAAAGGATTTGCCGTCCATCCGGCGGCTGAATATCTGCAGCCATCTGAATCTCTTTTCCCGAGCGCCGAAAGTAGATCCTCCCCTTATCGGGAGCCTCGGTTTCGTTGATCACCGAGTTGTAGGGAGTCCAGCTGAAGTCTGCCTGGGCAGTGCGGAACTTGGCAGCATTCTCGTCCATGCCATGCAGGACCTTCTCGAGGGTATCTGCATGGTTAGCCACCCCTCCCGCAACCATGCAAGCGGTGTCAATTTTCTTCTGGCTACTCCCTCCGGCAGCCTGTGCAGAAGGAGTGGACGAGTCTTGCTGGGTGCGGTTTTTGGCCTTCGCCTGCGCCCCAACCGCAACGAGTGCCCAGGCCACAATCCACATGCGGAGAATAAGAGTTGTCTTCATTGAACGGAATTATTGCCGGAAGACCCAGACCTTGTATGACACGACCTTGCCCTTCTTATCAGGGACGGCCTCATATCTTGAGATGCTGGATTCGCCAGAAATGGGCTCGATGACCCGCAGCAACTGTGCTTGCACGGCTGAATTGTCGCCCGCATGCACCGCTTTGGCATCCACCTCAAACACCAAACCTCCTGCACCGTCGGAATATACGACGACACTGGTTGAATGCGGGTTGCGTTGCACCGGAGTGTCGTTGAATTTAACCACCTTCGGCGAAAAGAAGACGAACAGTAGGATCAGCGTTACCATCACGTCGTATTGGAGGGTGCCACGTTCGTGCGACCACAGTATGAAGCCCCGGACGGTGCGCCACACGCTGTTGCCGGTCGAGGCTGCGGTCTTCGTGACTACTGTGGCTAGCTCTGCTGGATCTGCTTTGATGGTCCCACCTCACAACTGCAACGCTACCCGAGCCTCCGGTGCGTTTCGGATGTCAACAGTGTAGATCGTTTTCCAGCCGCCGACGTTGCTTTCTACAGCTTTCGCGGCGAAATTCGGTCAGTTCCCATATACGGCCGCAGAACCTCCGGAACCACAACGCTGCCGTCCGCCTGCTGGTAATTCTCAAGGATCGCGAGCCAGGTGCGCCCGATCGCCAATCCGCTGCCGTTTAGTGTGTGCACGAACCCAGGCTTGCTTTTTCCTTCTCCGCGAAACCGAATATTGGCGCGCCGTGCCTGAAACGCTTCGAAGTTCGAGCAAGACGAAATCTCGCGGAAAAGCTGCTGTCCCGGCAGCCAGACTTCGAGATCGTAGGTCTTCGCCGATTGAAAACCCATGTCGCCGGTACACAGGGCTACGACTCGGTAGTGCAAGCCGAGTTTCTGCAGAATTTCCTCCGCGTCGTGCGTCAGTTTCTCGAGTTGCTCGTAGGAATCTTCGGGACGCGAAACCTTCACCAGTTCGACCTTCTGGAACTGGTGCTGGCGAACAATACCGCGAACATCCTTGCCGTACGAGCCTGCCTCACTTCGGAAGCATGGGGTGTAGGCGGTGAGACAAACCGGCAACTGCGCCTGCTCCAGCACTTCATCGCGATAAAGATTGGTCACCGGAACCTCGGCGGTCGGAATCAGCCAGAGGTCCTTGTCCCCATGCGGCACCCGAAATAGATCGGCCGCGAACTTCGGCAATTGCCCAGTGCCATACATGGAAGCCGAATTCACCAGGTACGGCGGAAGCACCTCTGTGTACCCGTGCTCTTTGGTGTGCACGTCGAGCATGAAATTGGCGAGGGCGCGCTCCAGCTTTGCTCCCATCTCCCAATACACGGCGAACCGCGCGCCAGTAACTTTGACCGCGCGTTCCAAGTCGAGGATTCCCAGCTGCTCACCTAGCTCCCAGTGCGGCTTGGGGACGAAGCTAAACTCGGGAGGCGTACCCCAACGCCTGACTTCAACGTTGTCCTCAGAAGACGTGCCGACAGGCACCGACTCGTGCGGAAGGTTAGGAATGCCGACCAGCAACTCCGTCATGCGGGTGTCGTATTCCTCGGCGGCTTTTTCCAGCTCTTGAATCTGCAGGCGCATGTCTTTGGCGTCCGCAATTAGTTGGCTGGCATCTTGCCCGGACTTTTGCAGTTTGGGGATGTCCGCGGAGAGCCGGTTGCGCTCCGCCCGCACGGTTTCTGCGGACTGGATCGCCTGGCGGCGTTGGGCGTCCACGGTGCGGAAATCTTTGAGAATAGTCTCCGGATTCATGCCGCGCTGGCGCAGCATTTCCTCAATCTTCGGTATGTTGTCGCGAACAAAGCTGAGTTCGAGCATGGAATCCACTAATTTAATGGAAATACGCGGGCTTTGCACTCTGTCACGCGTGGCTAGTCGTTGAGAGTGGATGTGAAAAGAAAAACCTTGAACCACGAAGGGCACGAAGTATCACGAAGGCCGTTCTGGACATGAGTTTCCGTTGTGCGACGAAGCCTGCCCTGAGCGAAGTCGAAGGGTGTCCTTCGTGGTTGACCCTCAAACTTAGGCAGTACCCGTGCGAGCCTAGCCTCCGGGGACGCACGGTGCGTGCGACACGATTTTCTTCTCTACGGTGAGGCGCGTGTAAACTAGCAGCGCGTGAGCTTCGCCAACAGCCAACTCAGGACAGCAAGATGACCCCGGACCTTCGCGTCAGCGTCGCCGGCATCGAATTCAAGAACCCCATCATCGCGGCCAGCGGGACCTTCGGATACGGCGTTGAGTTCGAAGACGTGGTGCACCTGAATCGGCTCGGCGGCCTCGTGGTCAAGGGACTCTCGCGCGAACCAATGATCGGTAATCCTCCTCCGCGGCTTTATGAAACTGCTGCCGGAATGCTGAATGCCATTGGACTGCAAAATATCGGTGCGAAAGCGTTCCTGGAAGAGAAGCTGCCAAAATTACGACGGGTCAAAGATGCGGTCGTGATCGCGAACGTTTTCGGATACGCGCGGGAAGACTATGAGCACACGGTGGAGATTCTCAATGACGGCCAGGGAATCGCCGCTTATGAGCTCAATGTCTCCTGCCCGAATACCCAACACGGCGGGATCCAGTTCGGCAGCGACCCGCGTACCCTCGATGAGCTCGTGAGATCTGTTAAGCGTAACGCCGTGCGCCCGGTGGTTGTGAAACTTTCACCCAATGTCACCAGCATTGGCCAGATGGCTTATGTGGCGCAGGAAGCTGGGGCGGACGCGGTCTCTCTTGTGAACACTTTCGTCGCCATGGCAATCGACGTCGAAACCCGCAAGCCGCGCATCGCAAACGTAACCGCAGGCCTTTCTGGGCCGGCGATTAAGCCCATCGCTGTGCGTATGGTTTATGAAGCGTCGAAATCGGTACAAATTCCGGTGATTGGCATGGGAGGCATCGCGACCGCCGCTGATGTGATCGAGTTCATGCTGGCCGGAGCGAGCGCTGTGCAGATCGGGACGGCGAGTTACTGGGACCCGCGCGCCACCGAGAAAATTGTCGGCGATCTGGAGCGCTGGTGCAAAGAGCACGAAGTTGGAAGGATTGCCGAACTCACCGGGGCGGTGCAGGTTTAATAGTCGAGGCGTTTGCTTCCTTACCTCGCGGAGAATCCTCGGAGTGGCAACGTGGTGACTGGGTTCTTGATTGACGTCAACGCTACCGATATTAGTCTTTTCCGAGAGCCGAGAGCCGAGAGCCGATTTGCACCCTAAGGCATCCAATTAGAGCACCCGAACGTATCCATTACGGAGTCTCTCATGGCAAAAGCAACATTTGCAGCGGGCTGTTTCTGGGGCGTGGAAGCGACCTTTCGGCAAATTCCCGGCGTGATCTCGACACGCGTCGGCTACACGGGCGGCGAGTTTGCTAATCCGACTTACAAGGATGTGTGCAGCGATCGAACCGGCCACGCTGAGGCCGTCGAGGTGGAATACGATCCGGCGAAGGTCGACTACGAACGACTGCTGGACGTCTTCTGGGAGAACCATGATCCAACGCAGTTGAACCGCCAGGGCCCGGACTACGGCAGCCAGTACCGCTCGGCCATTTTTTATCACTCCCCGGAACAGGAGCAGGCTGCGCAGGCGTCGAAAGAAAAGCTGCAGAATTCAGGAAACTTCAGCCGCCCTGTGGTTACGCAAATTGTTCCTGCGACTGCGTTCTACGAAGCCGAGGACTACCACCAGCAATACCTGGAAAAACGTGGTCTGGCCAGTTGCCGCATTAAGGCCTAGGCCACCGGTTCCGGGCGTTGCGGCCCGAGGAACAGAATCAATAGGAAGCCGCAGGCGAAGAACGGCGCGGCGTAGGCGACTGAGAACCCGAGATATCGCAACAGCAATCCATACATCGCGATGACCTCGCACAAGGCCCATATAACGATGTGGGCAGTTCGCCACAGGCTCAGAGTTTTTGCGTCATCAGGTCGCGTGGCCGCAAGCGCGGCGGACGGTCCCAATACCTTTCCGCGAAGAACGAAGACTGCAGCCGCCATCACTGCCGATGTCAGAGCAAGCACCCTGAGCATGTCAGGAGATCCTTCGGATCTCACCGGGGAATATAGGCAAACCAGGAAGTAGAGCACAATGCTCCCCAACAATGCGATCCGTATCGTCTGCAGTCGTTTCAGAGATGCATTCACAAGCATGTGATCGTACGCCCTCCTGAATGGGACTCCTCGCTGGTGGTGGAACGAATCGATTACGAGCCCGTGAGCTTCATGCGCAGTTCTTCCGGCAATCGCTCCCGGATTTCAGCTGGAAGCCGGTCATGAACATGACGCGCGCCCAGTCGTGCGACATCTACCATTGTCATCGGTGCGGGTGTTGCGACGGCGACTATCAGCCAGATCAAGGCGGAAAGCGCGAATCCGCCGAGCGCGATGAGTTCTAGAATCAAGGTATGCCGCGGAGCAAAGTGATGAATTACGCCAAAGGCCAGCAAGAAGATGCCGGCTGAAACCGAGGCCAGAACGATGAGCGAAACGTCAATCGTCCGGTGCAACGTTCGCCGGGAACGGCAGCGCTCGCACGCGGCGAAATGCGCTTCGTAGTCGCCGCGCATCTCTGGCGCCAGGCCGGAAATGTCATAGCGCCAGCCAGCGAGT
>WNFZ01005152.1_pt1 | contig 14444 bp, 14 predicted proteins | sample 5400081 | NCBI WGS metagenome assembly WNFZ01 (sample SAMN13153365, study PRJNA577476) | soil metagenome | isolation source: 80 cm soil or saprolite under grassland replicate 1 | place: USA:California | collected 2016-06-15
CCGCGCCTTGCCATAATAAACCGGCGATCAGCGAAGCGGGCAAGGCGGTGATTCCCACGGCGGCATTGTAGAGTCCGTAGGCAGTGCCGCGATTCGATTCAGGAACAAGGTCGGCAACTAATGCGCGGGCGGTCCCTTCGGTGGCGGCGTAGTAAAAGCCGTAGAGAGCATATAACGTCCAGACTTGCCAGCCCGTTTTGGAGAAGGCAAATCCGAGATACACCAATCCATACGCGACCCAGCCGCCGATGATCAATGTGCGCCGCCCGATCCGGTCGGATAACGCACCGAGCGGACCGGCGAAGATTGTGTACAGCGCGTTGAACGTCAGCGACATGCCCATCACTTGCAGGATGCTCAAGCCGCGTTCCTGCCCGCGTAGGAGGATGAAGGCGTCGGAGGAATTTCCCAGCGTGAACAGGACCAGGGTAAACATAAAGAACCGGAAACGCCCATCCATTTCACGGAAGGTTAAGCGTTTGATTTCTGATCCCTTGCCCGAACCTGTGACTTCGACCGCGCCGAATGCCAGGACCAGTACTGCCAATATTCCCGGGATAATGCTGACCAGCACAATCAGTTTGAATGTGGGAAGGGTAAGGAGCAATGATTGCGCCTGGCTGCGCCAGATGACCAAAGCCGCGATGCCGAGTCCGAGGAACGCGCCGAGCGTGTCGCTGGCGCGATGGAGTCCGAAGGCAAGTCCGCGCTGACCTTTGTGGATGGAATCGGCGATCAGTGCATCGCGCGGTGCAGTGCGGACCCCTTTCCCAATCCGGTCTGCGACGCGAACGCCGAGCACCCAGCCCCAGGCGCTGGCGAAATATAAAAGCGGTTTGGTGAATGCGGAAAGAGCATACCCGATGACTACAAACGGCTTGCGTTGTCGCAGCTTGTCGGAGAGAGCGCCGAAAACGATCTTCATCAAGCTGGCAGTTGTCTCGGCGATGCCTTCGATCAAACCGATGACTGCGGTGCGCACGCCGAGGATGTTCGCAAGAAAAAATGGGATGAGGTTAAGCAGCATCTCCGACGAAATATCGTTAAGCAACGACGTCGCGGACATGACCCATACATTGCGCGGTAAACGACGAATGGGGTTTTCGTTTTGCATAATTAATTGTAGGGGCGGATCGCGATCCGCCCCTACCTATTCCTCACCACCTTCATCGGGTGCACTGGGTTGATCGATTCGAACGATTTCCCCATGTATGTTGATAACGACCCGAAAGCCCACCATACCCAGATACATGCGCATATCTTCCGGGATTCCCGTTTGCAATAATTGATCGAACTGCTTGTCGATATTTTCCAATTGATTTTTCAACATCGCCTTGGTGAAGATATCTTCCTGCCCGATCATCTTGGCGGTTTGTTCAGAGAGAAATTCCTCACTGCCTTTCATCATCCCGGCGATCTCAGAAAGCACTTTGCGATCTACCTGCTCGGAAGGGACGTGGCGACGAAAACCTGCGTCGTTGACAACATAGAACGGTTCACCGCCGACAGAAGCTGTCTCCGCAGCGTTGCCATTCTCATCCACGACAAGACCGGCAAAAAGAGGTTGGTTGGGCATATTATTCTTTGCCTTGTTTGCCTTCGATTGCAGCCAGCAAAATTCCCGCCGCGATTCCGAGGCGACGATCCAAACGATGATTGACATCCATGTGGAAATCGATGTCAAGCTCATAGCGAAAAAGATGGAAGCGTTGTTTGAGGTCAGCCACGCGCGTCCCATCCATTGTGGTGATGTCATAGTTTTGCGGCAGCCAGGATCCCAAAAGGAATCGACGCAGGAGCGCCATTGGGATACTATCTTCAAATAATCTTCCGATCAAATTATTGTTGGCGTCCAACACTTCCCATTCATCGCGCAACAGGGATCGTAATCCTTTGCGCCGCAGTACGCCGACCTTTTGATTCAATTCCGTATCCACTACCTCATACGCGGCGGAGAAATCCAGGATCTGTCGCGTTTTGATACTCAGTACTTCCTGCGATTTGCTCTCATCGCTATACACACGGATGTCCTCGCGCAGCTTGAACATCTTCTGCTCGCTGAACATCACCAATCTACCAGACGGATCATAAAAACGGAATTTGCCTGTCAACGCGATTGCCTGGCGCTTCAATAAATAATTAGGAAATTCAAAAATAGGATTCATACTTTCCTCTCTCTGATAATAAGGCGTAGGGGCGGATCGCGATCCGCCCCTACATATTTGCATTAGAAAATGTGAACGCTGGTTCCTTCGCCCGGTTTATGGAGGTAATCCTCATCGGCCGGGACCACAGGCTGCGTCCAGCGATATAGGAATTTCGCCGCCTCTGACGGCAGGTTCACGCATCCATGACTGCGCGGCATTCCCCAATCGTTGTGCCAGAATGTGCCGTGGAAGGCATTCCCCGCGCCGGTGAAGAACGAACACCATGGCACTCCGGGAAGACTATAGACGGTCTCATCTTCCACGGCATCGCCTTCGTTGGTCATATGGACAGAAGGTCCCTTGTGATAGGTTTGAAACTCACCTTTTGGTGTGGCCGTCCCTTTGACGCCGCTAGCGCAACGCTGTGAAAAGACCATCTTCTCCCCTTCGAAGGCGGTGACCAGCTGCGTGGAAAGATCCACAACAATTTTCTTTTCCTCCTGAGGCACATCGGGCGACAACAATGTCAACTCATCATCCGGTACGATGCGCATGTCATGGGAGGCAACATAGAATGATTTCTTGAGATAAAAATCATAGATCTCGTACCAGATGCTTTTTTCATCTTTGGTGACAACGGTCCTTGTGACCCAATGTGTTGTGCCATAAAATGTGCGATAACCGTTATCAGCGTACACGAATGGATCTTTCTTGGTGATGGTATAAGGAACCGTGATCTCACCGACTTGCCCCGACTTGGGAATATCAAACTTGGGCTTTTGATAATTCGTTTCCACAGGTTGAATCCAACCAGAGAATGTATATCCCTCGCCATTGATTTGATACCAGATGCTGTTATAGGGATTGCCTAGCTCGAGCTCTCCATCTTCCTTGATGGATGTAATGTTCAGAACTTCATCTGCTCGAAAGACCTTGATCTTGTTCGCCCGAAAGCTGGGCGCGTCATAAAGCGGAACGCCACTCCAAGTGTTGCGTCCCTGTTTGGGAGGGTCGGCAGCAAAGGAACGATCTACGCGTAAATCCTTTAGCGCAAAAGCGAGTGTCCCTGTGCTGGCAAGCTTGAGAAATTCACGACGGGTAAGTTGTGGATTGAGAAACATGAGATAAGTTTAACCTCAAACAACTGAATTGGAAGAATACCATTAGTTCTTATTACGCTTTTCTTACAGTGGGAGTTCCAGAAACCAGCAAGCTAACCATAGAGACACGAAGACACTGAGAGAATTAAAAAACTTCGTGGCTCAGTGTCTCCGTGGTTCGAAAGTATTTGTTTATGGGGTTGGCGTGCGGGTCGGCGTAGGAGTCCGCGTCGGCGTTGGTGTCTTCGTCGCCGTCGGAGTCCTTGTCGGGGTGGTGGATCTCTGAGTCCGCGTGGGTGTGGATGGATTGAGCCTCGCGAGATGCTGTCCCGCTTCGGTGCGTATTTCAGGTGTGGTTACATTTTCAGGTAACGCTAATAACGCTTGCCAAGACTCTGCGGCGTTATCAGGCAGATTACGTTTTTCATATACCAGCGCGCCCCAGTAATAATAGAGCGCTTTTTGTTCATCCGTCTCGGCGAGCGGTTTCATTTTTTCAATGATCAAGAGGGCGCTGCCATAACGATTTTGCAGGATGTGCAAACGGACGATGGCAATATTCACATCGAAGTCATCGGGATAGTATAGCAGCACGCGGTCGATATCTTCATCGGCTGCATCGCCGTTGCCAAGCTCCACGTTCGAGAGGAAACGATAGAGATAGGCTTCGCGCTGATTCCGATTCAGCACGACGACCTTATTCATCGCATTGATCGCGTCTTCGTAATCGTTGTGACCAAATTCCAGTTTGCCGAGCAACAAATAGGCGGCACTGTCATCCGATTTGTATTTGAGATAAACATCGAGTGCCTTCACCGCTTCATCATGGTTGCCCATCTTGCCATAAATCTGTCCGAGGACAAGATACGTTCCCAGATTGGTTACATCCAATTGATTCGCCTTTTGGGCGGCGGCGAGGGCTAATTGCAGATCGCCCTCCTGGAAACGCGCCTGTGCAAGTGCTTGATAGACAAGTGGTGAATTTGGTATGAGCGTATCTGCCTTGGCAAGATCGTTCAACGCATCTGAAATCTTATTTTGTTTCAAATTTGCTTTGGCGCGTTCCAGATATGCCTCCCCAAATTTTGGATCGATCCGAATGGCTTCGTTGAGGAAGGAGGTGACATCCGTGTTCGGGTCCATTCCAAGGCGGGCGCGCGCCAGCCCGACATAACCGGGACCGAAGTTTGGATTTACGCGAATGCTGGATTGGTACGCAGTAATTGCACTTCCATATTCCCCTTTGAAGCGATATGCTTCTCCGATGTAGTAATAGGCATCTGCGGCTTGCGGCTCGCCCTGGAGGACTTCCTGCATTCCGCTGATCACGTGATCCCAATCACCCTTTTCATAGGCGAGTTTCACCGAGCGATAAATGTCTGCTGTTAATGGGGAACGTGGCGTAACAACATAGAGCGCCGTTGGTGTATAAGGCACAGAGAGTAATTCTGAAAGCGGAGCCGATGTGCCCACGACAACAGGAGGCCGTCCGGTCGCATTCACAGATGTAGGAGTCAATGTATAAGTAGGCGATGGACCAGGCGTCTTTGTAGGAATGGTGCTCACTTGCCCCATACGAGGAATAATAAAGCCGAACACAACACCGGCAATAATCACAGCACCCAGCGCTATGAAACCACCAATCCTAGCAACGGGATTTGCACGAATCGCTGCCCAGCCTTTGAGCTTCGGCTTTTCATGTGCTAGTAAAAGTTTCTCCTCCCAGGCACGCGGGCGATTGAGAGCGAACGGCTGAACGGTTTCATCTGGAGGCAGGGCACCGTGCAGGATCAAGCCGCGTTTGGCAGTAGCATTTTCAGGGTCCAGCTTGAGCGCCGTCTGCAAGCAGTAAATCCGCTCTTTGGCGGTATCCACTGTAGCGCTCATCCACACCCAATAGGTTGCGTTGTTCTGATCGGTTTTCAGTAAACCTGTGAGCAATTCGCGCGCATGAGCTTTTTTCCCCTCTCGCAAGGCTTCCACTACTTCCTGGAAAACAACGTCGTCTTCAGCCATGCATTGATTTTACTCCACTCATTCCTGAATAACAGGAAAAACAAATTTACATATTTGGTGACTCGCGGAACTCTTCCACCTGATAAACCAACACGTCAAGATGTTTCCTTCGCCACAGGTCGGGGCTGGCTCCCATTTTGTAACAAAGGTTATCGAGGAACTCGGCCGGATCCGGAATTTTTTCCCAAACCTGCGGCAAAAATGTAGCGCGCCGAAAAGCATCGCGCAAGATGACGCCATCGATACCTGGATGCAACGTCGACAGCAGATCGTTCGCATCTTTATATTCCAATGGGATGGGACGCGTCAACCGCGAGACTTCGATCTCGATTCCGCTTAATTCGCGTTCGCTCACCGGCGGGAAGCGCGGATCTTCCAGCGCTGCTGCGACCGCATGTTCGCGCACATCTTGTGCGAGAGGTTGGTACGATTCAAGAGCACCGATGCAGCCGCGCAATTGACCGTGCACAGTGAGCGTGACAAATGATGCGCCATCTTCACGCAGACGCGGTGTCCATGATGAATTATCGAGTGGCGGCAGTTTTTCCCCTTTCACGCAGCGTTCCATTGCCTCCCGCGCCATGCAGAGCAATATCTTTTGTTCTTCGAGCGTTAATTGATCTTCCATCGTTTTACCCCGCCGATCCGCTACTCAAAATGAAAAGCGAATCACGAAATAGGTTCGTTCAATCTCCAATAGGTGCGATTATGATACACCAGCGCGTCACCTTCCCCTTCGCCGCGTGCCGCAATCACTTTTGCGACGAACAAGGTATTCTCTCCAACGACAAAGGCATCGACCACGTGACAATTGAAATATGCCATGCCGCCCTGAAGTAACGGCGCGGGAATGGCAAGAGTCTCTGTCTTCACTCCATCAAATCGGTCTTGAATCAATGGCATCCTTCCGGCAAAGCGATCAGAAAGTTCGTGTTGAGTCGAGGACAGAATTGTGACAGAAAACTCATTAGTTTTCACGACCAAATCGTATGTGCGTGTCATTTGTTTGAGGGCAACAGAAACCAGGGGAGGTTCCAAAGAAATCGACGTAAAAGAATTCACCGTCATGCCAGAGCGCTGACCATCATACTGTGCAGTAACGACCGCCACACCTGTCGTCCAGGCGCGCATGGCATGGCGGAGTTGTTCGGGATCAAGAGTCATACATTGTTTTCTCCAAATTGGGATTCATGATAATGTTGAGGTAGGGGAGCGTCAAGGCAAAAATTCAAAAGCGTATAAATCTCTTACAAACCGAAAAATAACTTGTTTTTGCCATGTTTATCCCTTGCAAGGTAAGATATTAAAAGGTAAGATTATGCGCAAGAGATATGGACTCGACATCCACTTCCCGCGTGCGAGGCGCACGTCCAGTGCGAGCAGTGCAAGCCACAATCGGCATTGCCATTCTTCTGGCAACGCTCTTTACCGCACTGCCTTCTCGTGGCTTGGTCTCGGGGGATTTTTACAATCGCTTAAGTTTAGTGCTCACCCCACAGGCAGCCATTGAAAATACGCCGCTTGCCGCGCAACCACAGCTGCGCATCGGTATCGTCGCGGGACATTCCGGCAATGACTCGGGTGCGGTCTGTTACGATGGCAATGGTAATGTCACACTTACCGAAGCGGATATCAACCTCAAGATCGCCGCGCTGGTCCAACAGCAGTTAACGCAAAAAGGTTATCAAGTGGATCTCTTGCGCGAGTTCGATCCGCGTCTCAATGGATATCGTGCGCTTGCAATTGTTTCCATTCACAACGATTCCTGTGATTACATCAACGATGAGGCGACCGGATATAAAGTCGCCGCGGCGCTCAATACCAACGATTTGAATCGCGCCAATCGTCTGACGGCTTGTATTGTCGATCGTTATCATCGCGTGACCGATATGAAGTTCCACGCGGGCAGCATCACCGGCGATATGCGCGAATATCATGCTTTCCGCGAAATCGACCCGGATACCGTTGCGGCGATCATCGAAACAGGATTTCTCAATCTCGACCGCGAGTTCCTAACCAAGCATACCGACCTTGTTGCTGAGGGGGTTGTCGAAGGCATCCTTTGTTTTTCAAACAATGAAAGCGTTGATCCGACAGCTGTTCCGAATCTAACCCCATGAAATCCTCCGCTTCACCTGGGCGGTCTCGTGTCAAGCCAAGCGTGTGGTTGATCCCGTTATTAGCTGGCTTTGGATTCATTTTCTTCTTCGTCGCCACTCCATCGGTTAACGCTGCAATTTTTGTCAGTCCCACTCCAACACAGGAAAATCTTTGGGCAAACGTGAGCCTGCCCAAACCGACATACACGCCTACTGCATTGCCTCTCCCAACAGATACAGCATTACCAACCGTGCAGGCGACCGAAACGCCTGGTCAAATGACAATGAAAATTGTGGACGATACTGCCATATCACCTTACGTCTCACAGCAACAGGAAGTGTCGGCGCCATCCTATGGCGGTTCGAAATACATTCTCGTGGATATCTCAGAGCAGCATATGTATGTGTATGAAGGCGATCAATTGGTCTACAGTTTTGTTGCCTCAACGGGAATGCACAACGCCACGCGCGCCGGCACATTCGCAGTGCAGGACAAAATTCCAAATGCCTGGGGAGGCACGTGGAGTATTTGGATGCCCAATTGGCTTGGCATTTATTGGGCAGGCGGCTTGGAAAACGGTATCCATGCACTGCCAATCCTTTCCAACGGTCAAACGCTTTGGGCAGGTTTCTTAGGTCGACCTATTTCTTATGGCTGTGTTGTGCTTGGGAGTTACGAATCCAGGCTTTTGTATGATTGGGCAGAGATCGGAACGCCCGTCGAGATTCGATGGTAATGAATTGATGTCATTGCGACCTACGGGAAGCAATCTCCTGTTAAATTGAGACATTTCTATAGCAAGATGCGTCTAGTAAAGAGAAGATCTGGTTTCGGTACGCCCCGCACGCCTTCTGCGGGGCTACTCTACCAGCAGCCTTGTAGTGATGTATATTACAAATTAAAGGTAGCGCTATGAATACAAAATTCATCGAAGCTCGTGAACTGATCCTCAAAGCACGTGAGGCATTGCGCCGCGGCGATAAACCGTCCGCGTGGAAGGTGGGCGAGCAGGCGGCCATGCTGGCTCCAGAGATGGAGGATGTGTGGCTCATCCTGGCTGCCTCAGACGCAGATCCCAATGAGGCGTTGGCGTACGCACAGAAAGCCCTGAAGATCAACCCATCCAGTACGCGTGCCCACAAAGCCGTGGAATGGGCAACAAATCAGGTGCAGCAGGCGGCAGGCGTCGCCCTGAGCCCGTCGAAGGGTCACTATGAGGCGGCAGTCAGCTTTGCACGGATCGCACCGGTCATCACGCCCGTCGCCGAAATGCCTCAGCCGAAAGCAAAATCCATCAATCGCAGTTTATTTTTTGCGGCATCATTTCTTGCTCTTTTGATTTGTGCTGTGGTGGCTGTGGCGGCGTATTCCGCTGTGACTCATCCTGCATTAGCATCTATTTTGAATCATGCACCTCTTCCAACGCACGAAAATCATTGGGCATCGATGCAGATTTCCAAGCCAGCGGTGCCAGCAATCGGCGTGAGCGCATTCGCTCAGGCTGCAAGTACACCCGTACCCAAGACCATTGAGAATTCTCCGACCCCTGCTCCAAAAGAAGAGGTAGCAGCAACTTCCGCTCCCACAGAGGCGCCCGTCGCCGCAGCGACGGAAGCTGCCAGCGCGACTCCAGAAATCACGGAAACACCGGGCACGATGGCAATGTCCATCGTCGAGGACACGCCAACGAGTGCATATGTCGCGCCACAAGCGCCAGCACCGTCCGGGCAGCTTCCCAGTGTTGCCCAGAGTGGCGATACCCGCTGGATCGATGTTGACCTCACACATCAAGCTGTGTACGCCTACGAAGGCGGCAGCATGGTCAACTCATTTATTGTTTCCACAGGCACATGGCAATATCCCACCGTCACAGGACAATACAACGTCTACGTCAAATATCGCTACGCCGACATGCATGGACCCGGTTATTTTCTTCCCGATGTTCCTTATGTGATGTATTTTTATAAGAGCTATGGATTGCATGGCACATACTGGCATCATAACTTCGGCACCCCAATGAGTCATGGATGCGTGAATTTGCGAACCGATGATGCCGCCTGGTTATTCAACTGGGCATCGATCGGAACGCTGGTGAATGTGCATTATTAATCATATTGTAGGGGCGGATCGCGATCCGCCCCTACAATCTTGAGATATGAGCAAGACCGATTTCTCCCGTCGTGATTTCCTAAAATTAAGCGGCTACGGCTTATTGGGGATGGTCCTGCCGAATATCCCTTTATCATTTCAACCAGATGATTTTGAGAATCTGCAAGGGCGGGTAACCGAACGGGTCCTATGGTCACACGATGCTCCCAATGCCAAGGCAAAACGGAAAAAATTATACTGGCGTGACATCGTGATTCCGCTTACCAACACGACGATTGGTGATGAGGAAACAGCATACAATCGCGTCTGGTATGAAGCCGAAGAGGGCGGCTATATCTATTCGGGAAGTGTTCAACCCGTCCACACCGTTTTGAACGAACCGCAGTCCATCTCGCTCAAAGGCGCGCTTGGTGAGGTCAGTGTGCCATACACGGACGCACATTTCGAACCGAATTTTAACAGCGACGTCCTTTATCGTCTTTATTATGAGACGGTCCATTGGATAAAAGCCAGCGCTATCAATTCCACAGACGGAAGCATCTGGTATTGCCTGTTGGACGATAAGTTCCAGCAGTTTTATTATGTCCCTGGGAAACATATTCGGCTCATTCCGGACTCAGAGCTGACCCCGTTATCGCCAGATATCGCTGGTGAAGAGAAGCGCATCGAAGTCCGTTTGAAAGATCAGCTGGTGCTGGCGTACGAGAAGAATGATGTCGTCTTCGCCACGCGCGCTGCCACGGGCGGACGCCGTATGAATGGACATTACACAACTCCCGATGGCGATTTCCTGACGTTCCACAAACGTCCCACGCGACATATGGCAGCCGGTGACATTGCATCAAATGGGTTTGATCTGCCCGGCGTGCCGTGGGTTCTTTACATTACCCAAAGTGGGATCTCCTTCCATGGCACATATTGGCACAATGACTATGGTCATCCGCGCAGTCATGGTTGTATCAATCTGACGCCGCAAGCATCGAAATGGCTTTTCCGCTGGACAATTCCAACCGTCCCGCCTGATAAAGAATTCGCCTATGGATATGTGGGGACAAAGGTGCAGATCGTCATTTAGGTGAAAACATCGCAGAATAGGAAAACTACATTTTCTTTATGAAATCGAATTCCATAACACTAAATCAATACAGCAACTGGATTGTGATCACATTGCGCGAGGTAGCATGGGCGCCTTTGAGCGTGTTCAGTGTTTATCTCTTTTGTCTTATCATAGGTCTCTATGATTTGTATCCGAACCTGGATATCCCCACTCACATCTTGGGCGGGATCGCGATCACATATTTCTACCGTACTGCTATTCGTAATTCACAGGTACTTCTCGGCGAGATTCCTTTTCTGGTCCAGGTTTTGTTTGCCTTCACCGCCACAGGGACCACGATCATCTTTTGGGAATTCGCCGAAAACATCGTGGATTTTGTATTTCACACCCATAATGTATTTGGCTTATTTGATACTTTGAAGGACATGTTCGATGGCTTGCTAGGCGCGTTGGTTATAACCTTGTTTTATCGGCGGCGATAAATCCGCACTTTGTCTTTGAGAATCAACGATACATAAAGAACCGGGTGGAAAGCTGTAGAAGTTTGGTTCACAAACACAATGATTCTCACGAGCCTTTTGTAGTAAATTAATTGGCATGGAGGCTCAAGTCTATGCCCCATACGGCGCGAATGCGAGTGATGACGCAATAGGTTTCCCTCACGCGCCTCGCGGACGCGAATTATTAGCCCACCTTCCAGGAAAGAAGTTCTATGAAAACAAACATTTTACTCATAGTGATCGTTGCTTTCCTTTTTACTTCCTGCGCACCAGGAATACCGACCTCGAAAGTCGAAGTTACAACTACTGCTCCCACCAAAGTATCCTTCACCGAGGTGGCAATGACACCCACTCCTGTCGTGACAGAGAAATCGACCGCAACGGAAACGCCAACAATGGCGCCGAGCAACACCCCGCCAAGCTGTCTGATGCTTCTGACTCCGGCGGACGGCGAAGAGTTCCCAGCCGTGGGCAGGGTTAGGTATTCATGGAGCCCGGTGAACGGAGCATTATTTTATGCTCTGAATATTATGTCGCCATCCGGAGAAACTATCTCTTTTGAAGCGAAACAACCTTTTCGTGAGCAATATTTGGAAGCACTTCCCCTGGGTGGCATATATCAGTGGAAGGTAATTGCCGAAGACAGAAAACGAAAGGAAATATGCAGTAGTGAACTCGCTACATTTAGCAAGCCTTCTTATGTAGAACCAAACCAGCCTGCGAACAATAACAAGAAGAAGAAAAAATAGTAGCAGCATACTTACTTATGCTAACTATACGGTTTATCCACTTCCTTCAATTTGGTTTTCATTTGATGGAGTAATTCGGATACAACATATCTATCCGAGGCGCTAAGCAATAAGAGTTGTCCGAGCGGAATCAGTTCATCAATGTCCTCACGAAACTGTCGCAGAAGTGTATATGCCCAGACATTATGAGTGTACGCAATCCGATAGTGGTTCTTAAAAACAGAAAAAAGTGTCTTAAACGATCGATATTGGGTGTTGTCAGACGCGGATAGCCGTACGCAGAAATATTGTAGGCAGAGAAAGCATCGAAAACGATCACAATGATATTTTTCGGCTTTTCCTGCATCTGGATAAACCGTTCCAGCTTCGGGACGGAAGCACCAAGCGACAATAAGCCTGCCAGTTTTAGAAAATCACGCCGATTGAATGAGTCAGGATTCATATGCGATTGTCAAAATATCCTGTCTAACTATAAGGCTTGTTCACTTCGTTCAGTTTCGCTTTTAATTCCTGAAGCAATTGAGAAGCGGTATCCGGCTTTGACTGGGATAGATCCGTAATTTCCTCCGGATCAGCCTGAATGTCAAAGAGGCGAATCAATCCATCCGAAGCTACTTCGGGATAACCAAAATAATAATGGAGTTTATAGTTTTCTTTTACCATCATGGTGGAGGCGATTGTCAAAGGCGCGAATTGATCGTTGTGAGTTGCTCGTATTGTATAAATATTTCGATTCGGAATTTTGCCAGCCGCATCAAAGGGCGGGAGGACAACTCCTTCCGTCCACGCTGGAATTTTCTCTCCGGTCACATATGTCAGCGTGGGCAGTAAATCAACGGCGCTGGTGGCTTCGTAAACATCCATGCCTGTTTTGCGGCCGGGTTCAAAGATCATCAAGGGGATGCGTACAACGGGCTGATATAAGGCATCCGTCATGTGGCCACTAATGCCGCGTTCGTTCATCTCGCCGTGGTCCGATGTAAGCACAAGCCAGGAATTTTCCAGAATCCCAGCCGATTCAAGATGGTCGTAAATCCTGGCAAATTCCCTGTCACAATATAAAACAAATTCGTCATAAGCTCTGCGCGTGGTTAAGAGACTGTTCCCGACATCTTTTCCAAACGTGTCAATCGGTTTCTCAAGCGGCTGATAAGAATCCCCTTTGAAGACGTTATAAAATTCCGACGTTGTTCGATAGGGCGCATGAGGCGGCAAATAATGAAAATATGCCACAAATGGCTGAGGGATATTTGTGATTCGTTTCCATGTTGTTTGCGTGGCCGTCTCCAGGACAAAGTTATTTGGACCTCCGTCGGGAATACCGCGCGGAAACAAGGAAATCAGATCTTTTATTTTTTTCTCTTTGGAATACTCATACAAATGGGAAAGAAACAATGAATAAGCGTGTCCTTCTTCGCTGAGTTTCATGGCGCGCTGCCAGCTCACCGAGGCAATATCGTCATCATTTTTGAATAACTTCTGAACGACCTGATCATAGCTCGTACTCAGCATTAGTTGTTCTGGCGGAATTAGCTCCTCGATGTTCTCACCGAACTGGTGCAGGAGAGTATATGCCCAACCATTATGGGAATAAGCGATCCGATAATGGTTTTGAAACGCCTGAAAAATATTTTTGGAGGCAAAAGGCTTTGCCACTTCCGAATTTGGACGAAAGGCCCGGTGCGTCCAGGGCAGGACTCCCGTCAGTAGCGAGGCAGTACCGGGCGATGTAAAGTTTCCGCCGGCGAAATGGTTGTGATAAATAATAGCGCGTTTCGCCAGGCGGGCAATATTCGGCGTAGTGATACGTTCATACCCGTAAACAGGAATGTTGTAAGCGGAGAAAGCATCAAAGACAATCACAATAACGTTTTGGGGCTTTCCCTGCAATTGACTTGTTGGTTCCGCCAGTTTCTCTACGGAGGGAATAGAAACACCCAGAGATAGCAAACCTGCAAGTTTCAAAAAATCGCGCCGATTCAAGATATTCATAAATTACGGCTCACAGACGGCCGCCAATGGCAAAATCAAAACAACTCGCTATTTTCTTTGACCCAATTGAACAATCTGCGAATTCCTTCCTGCACGCCGATTTTTGGTTTCCAACCCAGCTCGCGTTCTGCTTTGTTGATATCGGCATAAAAGACGCGCTGGTCGCCGGGACGCCAGTCGCCGCGCGCGATTTCGATTGTTCCACCGCACAAGCGTTCCAAAATGGGACCGAACTCTGCCCACACCGACATCACATTCGCAGGTCCGCCGCCCAGGTTATACACGTTGCCCAGGGCGATATCTATCTTTTGGATCGCCGCGTCATAAGCATTCATCAGGTCTTCTACATTCAAGATATCGCGCACTTGTTTGCCGTCACCGTAGATCGTGATTGGACGCCCGGTCACGGCGGCGATGATGAACCAAGCCACCCAACCTTGATCCTCAATGCCAAACTGACGCGGTCCATAGATACAACTCTGGCGCAGCACGACGGACCGCAGACCGTAGATGCGGGCGTAATCGCGCACATACTGATCGCCTGTTCCTTTGCTACACCCGTACGGAGAATGGAAATCCAACGGTTGGGTTTCCGGGCATCCCTTGACCAAATCCTTGTAACGCCAGCGCGTCGCCTCTTCGACAAGTTTCACTCCCTCCATGCCGCCATACAC
>WNFZ01011241.1_pt1 | contig 14439 bp, 12 predicted proteins | sample 5400081 | NCBI WGS metagenome assembly WNFZ01 (sample SAMN13153365, study PRJNA577476) | soil metagenome | isolation source: 80 cm soil or saprolite under grassland replicate 1 | place: USA:California | collected 2016-06-15
GCTAATCTCAAGATTTACGAAGCCGCCGCCGCAGCAGGCCCGAGCGGAAGCAACATGTGCACCACTGTGGTAGCTTGCCTGCTTCGCTACGATCGGGTTGCGGTGGCGCACGTTGGCGACTCGCGTTGCTATCTGGTTCGGCGCGGACAGGCCGAGGCACTAACTCATGACCACAGCCTTGTCGGCGAACAGATGCGCATGGGACTGATCTCCGAGGAAGAAGCCGCAACTTCTGACCGCCGTCATGTCCTGAGCCGTTCGCTGGGGGCAAACATGTTCGTCAATGTTGATTTGGACGAGCATCAGGTGCTGCCCGGGGACGTGCTGTTGCTTTCCAGTGATGGCCTGCACGGATCTCTTACACCTGCAGAAATTGCGAGCATCGTCGGCCAGAATCATGACCTCGGCCATGCCGCCCGCAAACTCATAGCACTGGCTCTGGAGAAAGACGGCGGGGACAATATCACTGTGCAGTTGATTCGGATCAAGTCTGTCGAGCGGATGGGGATGTACCGAGGCCGACCGTACAAGTTGCGGTAGGGTGTAACTGTGCGACTAACCAAAAGCTTTTGACCGCAAAGTCCGCAAAGCGCGCAAAGAAAAAAACGAGGCAGGACTTCCGCGTGTCAAACGTCGGTTGAGCACAACCGGGGAAGCGGTAATCCTTCATTGGGGGCATTTGTAGAAACAGAATCCTTCGCCCCCTTTGCGGCTGTTCTTTGCGATCTTTGCGGTTACAGGCTTTTGATTTTTTGTCCGCCTGAGAAGCCGAGCATTTGAAGCCACCGATTTTATGCATTCTTTACTCTGATTCTGGCATTATGGAATCAACGTAGCACGATCAATCGCAGCCCAGAGAAAGGCGTTTCGGCAGACGCTCGCGCATCTTCGTCCATGACTTCACTCCACACCGGCGACAAACTTGACCACTACAGAATTGAAAACGCAGCCGCCCGCAGCGGGATGGCGTCTATCTTCCGGGCGACTGACGAGCGTACCGGCCAAACCGTCGCGATCAAAGTTCCGCATCCCGAAATGGAAGCGGACCCGGTTTTTTATGACCGCTTCATGCGTGAGCAGGAAATCGGCGAGAAGCTCGACCATCCCAACGTGATGAAGGTCTTCCCCAACGGGGACCACAGCCAGGTGTACATGGCGATGGAGTGGGTGGATGGCCGCCTGTTGCGTCAAGTCTTGAACGAACAAAAGAAATTTCCGCCGGAACGAACCCTGAGCATCGCGCTGCAGATTGCTCAGGCGCTTGAGTACATCCACTCGCGCGGAGTAGTTCACCGCGACTTGAAGCCGGAAAACATCATGGTGGACGGCCAAGACCGAATCAAGCTCATCGATTTCGGAATCGCCGCCAACCTTGGGTCCAAGCGCCTGACGTTTGCCAAATTCTCGCAAACCATGGGAACACCAGATTACATTTCGCCGGAACAGGTAAAAGGCAAGCGCGGCGATGCCCGCAGCGATATTTACGCTCTCGGGGTGATGCTCTACGAAATGCTGACCGGGAAAGTGCCTTTCAGCGGGGCAAATGCTTTCATCATTATGAACGACCGCCTGCTGAATAACCCGACCCCGCCGCGAGAGCATGACCTGCAGCATCCCGAGCAGGTCGGCGTTGCCGATGATCGCGAAGAGTTGACCAACTGGAAAGTGCGCAAACAGCCTCGCACCCGTCAGATTCTGTTCTACGTCGCCATGGCCCTGATCCCGGTCGTGATCTTTGGCATTTTGCTGTGGGTGGCGAGACACACGTAGACATCGGGTGATTCTTGATCGGGCCATCGGGTGATCTGCGAAATTGGGTTATTGGGAAAATTAACCACACTCCTGCGGGATGAGATTTTCAATTACCCAATTTCAAACTTACTCAATCACCAAATCGAAATTCACTTCACCCGATGACCAGATCGCCCGATGGCCAGATGTCCTTGATCTGCTAGAATCCGCGCATGCCTGATCCCAAATCCCGCGCCAAGAAGATCAAGCTGCTGCTGTTCGACGTGGATGGGGTGCTCACCGATGGCAAGCTCTTTTTCCTTCCGACAATACCTCAGGACAATCGCGCGCCAGGTGGACTCAATCTCACCAGTCAAGGATCGATTGAGGTAAAAGGCTTTCACGCCCACGACGGAGTTGCCATTTCACTTGCGCGTGTTGCCGGAATCAAGACGGGACTTATTACCAAGCGGGCTTCGGAAACCGTAGCGGTGCGCGCGCGCGATCTCAAGCTCAATCACATCCGTCAGGGCATTCAGGACAAGCTCGGAGCGTTTCGCGAAATTCTGGCGCAGGAAAAGCTCACCGCCGATGAGGCGTGCTTCGTCGGCGACGACGTCGTTGACCTGCCGGTGATGTTGAATTGCGGATTCGCCGTCGCTGTAGCCAATGCCCGCGATGAAGTGAAGAAAGACGCCCATTACGTCACTAAACATCGCGGCGGAGATGGCGCCCTGCGTGACGCAGTTGACTTCATCTTGAAAAGCCAGGGCCGGTTGAAGAAAGTCGTGACGGAATACATTGGCGAGCGGAGCCCCGCAACAGCCTTCGATCAATAGCGAATTTGTGCCGAAACACGATTAGCCAGTGACGTCCTGTGAGCCCGCGAACGGAAGACGGGCACTTACCGTCGTTCCAGTGCCATCTTGAGGAGCACCAACGTGGAGACTTCCACCAAGCTGGCGAAGTCGTTCCCGCATTCCTCGAATTCCAACCCCGGGCCTGCCACCTGCCCCTATCGAGTCGCTTCCCACGGGAATACCTTTGCCGCGATCTTGCACATCAATCCGAAGCTCATGATCTGTTTTGGAAATTCGAACTTCCGCCACCGGGCTTCCGGAATGGCGATGAATGTTGGTTAAGCATTCCTGAACAACCCGAAAGACCGCCGTCTCCAAATCCCGTGGAAGCCTTCCGAAGTCGTCGGGGATATCCAGGTCCACGCTAATCTTGCTGCGCTCGGCGAATCCCTCCAGATACGAACGAAGCGCCGAAGCCAAGCCCACTTCGTCCAGCAACGGTGGGTGCAGAAGATGAGACATGGTGCGCACTTCATTCGTGAGTTCGCCGATAATTTCGAGGCTGCCTTCAATGGCCTTTCGGGCCGACGGGTCAAGCCGACCTCTGTTTTGGACCAAGGGCGTCAAAGTCATGCCGAGTGCAGCAAGCATCTGGCCCGTGCTGTCGTGAAGTTCACGGGCAATACGCCTTCTCTCTTCGTCCTGCAACTGAAGAATGCGCCCGGAGAGCTGACGCAGGTTCTCCTCGGTTCTCTTGCGATCCGTAATGTCCCGAATCGCGCTCGTGACCAATACTCCCTGTTCTGTCTGCAACGGGCTGAGGCTGATCTCAACCGGGAATTCCCGGCCGTCCTTGTGAAGGCCATAAAGTTCAAGGCCGGCACCCATGGGACGCACGCGTGGCTCGTAGAAGAAGCTGCCACGATGCTGAAGGTGCCGTTCGCGGAAACGCAGGGGCACCAGGACCTCAAGCTTTTGGCCAAGCAATTCTTCGCGACCATAGCCAAACAGCTTCTCGACTTGAGCATTCGCCAACACGATGAGGCCAACGCTATTGACGACTAGCATGGCATCCGGCGCTGCTTCCAGCAGAGCACGAAATCTTAATTCGCTGGCATTGAGTAGTGAACGCTGTTCTGAGAATCGCCGACCGACAGCCGAGGTCAGCACTGCAGCGCCAAGCACAACCAACGTAACCGCGCTGACTCCGGCGAATCCGAGGGTGGAGGTGGTAACTGCGTGCCGGAGGTCGACCGCGGTGTCCATGGGCGTGAACCGTGCCGCCGCCATCCCGGTATAGTGCATTACTGGAATAGCGGCGCCCATCACAATCGCGCTGCCGGTTTTCAGCCATGCCGAACCTTTGGCTTCCTCCCGCATCAGAAAGGTCAACCTTATGGCGACCAGCGAAATGACAATTGCAAACACCACCGACAAAACGAGAAGCTTTGGGTCATAAGAGCACATGGCTGGCAACCGCATCGCGGCCATACCGGTGTAGTGCATTGCCGATATGCCGCTGCCCATGCATGCACTGCCCGCCAATGCGCGGCCCCACCCCATCTCTCGCCCGCTTACGACGAATAACGCCACAGCAGAGGCAAAGATTGCTGCCAGGAGCGAAAGCAGCACCGTTGGCCAGTCATACAGCACCGGGACCGAAAGACTGAATGCCAGCATCCCGACGTAGTGCATGGACCATATCCCCAGTCCCATTGCAACCGCACCGCCAGCCAGCCACACAACACGGATCCGCCCGCGTGATGCAGTAATGCGGGCAGCAAGATCCAGGGCGGCATAGGCAGCACAGATTGCAATCAGGACTGAGAGAGCGACAAGCCGGTAATCGTAAGAACCGCGCATGGTTCGTTCTCATGGATACTTTACGAATTGAAGGCCAATACCGTCAGCCGGTCTGAGAATGTATCCGGCTGAACGCGGGACACGCCCGCCAATGTACCTCGAATCATGGCATAAGCAGGGAACGTTCGCAAAGCGACAAATTGTCGATGCATCCCCAGAACCCTTCGTGGACGCTGACTGCAAGCAAAGTTCCTGCTACCATCCTCTTTCCATGCACCGTGTTGGCGAAAACGTTGTCCGCATCGAGGCCCAGGCGCTGACTGATCTCGCCGACCGCATCTCCGGGCCGATGGCGGAGGACTTCAGCCGAGCTGTGGAACTGCTTTACTGCTGTGCCGGACGCGTCGTCGTCACCGGCATGGGCAAGAGTGGAATTATTGCGCGCAAAATCGCAGCCACCCTGAGTTCCACCGGAACCCCCGCGTTATTTATGCATCCCGTCGAAGCTCTCCACGGTGATCTTGGCATGCTGGCGCAGGGCGACGTGGTGATCGCACTCTCTGCCAGTGGCGAGACGGAAGAGATTCTGCAGCTGCTCGCGACCATCAAGCGCCTGCGAGTTCCGCTGATTGCAGTCACCTGCGACGACATTCGTGTGGGGCGGACCTGCCCTGAGCAACCGACTGAAGGGAGGGAGTCGAAGGGGCCCTCGCCCGCCAAAAGCGTTGAGCCATCGATCCGCACAAGACAATCCACCCTCGCTTCCTCCGCCGAAATCTCACTTAGTTGCGCGGTGGCGCAGGAAGCTTGCACGCTCGGCCTGGCTCCGACAGCCTCAACCACCGCCATGCTCGCCCTCGGCGATGCCCTTGCCGTCTCACTCGCCGAACGAAAAGGATTCAAAGAGGAAGACTTCGCCAGCCTGCATCCTGGAGGCAAACTCGGCAAGCGCCTGGCTCGGGTTCAGAGTCTGATGCATTCCGGCGATGCCGTTCCGCGCGTCTCTTCGCAGACCAAAATGCCCGACGTGATTTATGAGATGTCGCGCAAGAAGCTCGGCGTCACCGCCGTGGTTCACGGCGAGAAGTTGCTCGGCATCATCAGCGACGGCGACCTGCGACGACTGTTGGAGCGCCGGGGCAAGGACGCGCTCGACCTCACTGCCGGCGAGTGCATGACCCGCGATCCGAAGACAATTTCACCCACTGAGTTCGCCGCAACCGCTCTCGCCATCATGGAGGAACGCAAGATCACTTCCCTGGCAGTAGTCAACACCAGCGGCAAGCTCGAAGGCATCATTCACCTGCACGACCTCTGGGGAACGGAGATGGTGTGAGGAGCAGGCTTCGGACTTCAGGCTTCAGGCTTCGGGCTTCAGGCTTCGGGCTTCGGGCTGCAGGCTGCAGGCGGGAGGTTTGGGTGTCACTCGTGTTTCAGAGTTCGCTGAATTTTGAGGACTGGGTAGGAGTTTGCGGCCCATGCTGAAGCCCGGTGCCTGACGCCTGAAGCCGAATTTCGCGGACGACGGACGACCGACGACCGTTTCATGACCCTCCAACTGTGGCTCTTCTTCGTGATGACCGAAGCCGTCCTGAGCATGACGCCGGGGCCTGCGGTGCTCTTCGTCTTGTCGCAGGCAATCAAGCGGGGACCGGGAAAATCGGTTTGGGCAAGCTGCGGGATTCTTAGCGCCAACACCGTGTACTTTGCGCTATCCGCCACAAGCCTGGGAGCGGTGATGGTCGCGTCGTACAGGCTGTTTTTCCTGATCAAATGGATTGGAGCGGCTTACCTCGTCTACCTGGGCCTGAGCAGTTTCTTCGGCAAGAGTTCGGTGTTGTTATTACCCGAAGGGAAGGACGCCTCTCGGAGCGGCCCGCGCATTCTTCGCGATGGTTTCGTGCTGCAGGCTGCAAACCCGAAGGCTTTGCTGTTCTTCACCGCCATCCTGCCGCAATTCATCGACGCGCACCACAACGTCGTGTTCCAGATTCTGATACTGGGGATCAGTTCGATCGTGGTGGAATTCGCGATTCTCTTCACCTACGGAGAACTCGCCGGTCGCGCTCTGGCCACGGCGCGCAATCCTCGGTTCGAGAAAATCACAAACCGCACAGCAGGGTCGCTATTAATTGGGGCGGGGGTGGGCTTGGCCAGACTGCGGCGAAACTGAGAGCGATTAGATTGGGACTCGATCGATCGGAACAATGAATTGAATTCCCGGAACATTCTTCCCCTGCAAGCGATGATCGTTCGTCACAAAAAGGTCGACCCCGGCGCTCGCAGCGCAGGCGAGTTGCACAGCATCCGGCGCGCGCAAGGAACGGTCAGCCCGTATGTTTCCGTAGGTGCGCGCGGCTTTCAAATCGAACGGCAGCAGCGTTGCTGCCCGCACAATGGCATCTTCGTATTTGTGGCACAGATCGCGGTCCCCTCTTTCCGCTGGTTTAACCAAAACCTCACCGAGGGTGATCGTCGAAGTCAGTAACTGGTCGCCACGCACCAACATCTTGTCTCTGAGCTTGGACACACTCTGCGAGAATGTTTCGTAATCTTCGAAGAGATAGATGCGAACCGCGAAGAGCGAGGAGTGGATCCTCTTCCCGAGATCTCCTCGCCGATTCCAGACACCAATCTTTGTACCAACTGAGCAGTCTCGAGTAACCATACGGCAAATCTTTTTTTTCGGGCGTGGTCTTGGTGCCTTCGCGCTCAGGGTGATAGTAATCGCCAGGCCTGAACAGACGGCGGCGTCCCGGGGCGGTCTCTACCAGCATTCGGGGACGACCTGGGTTCGGTGGCCGATTGGCCACGCAATGCTGGACAACATGAATATAGACGCCTGGACGAAGGCTGCCTGTTCCTTCTCTCCGCAACTGCCTTGCGCTCTCCATAATTTCCTGGATGGAGAAATCGAATCGCTCAGGATACTTGCGGTGCAGTACGGCTGTAGCAATCCATACTTCGTCCGCGACCTTGACTTGAGCCTCCAGATTTGCGGTTGCCATACTGCCAAGGACCTCCATGGCCGTAATTCTAAAGATTAAGATTATTGAATGTCAAGTATGTATCATACATCAATAACATAACAATAGGGGAGGACCTCTTTAAAGGGAGTTCCCCAAACTAAAATCCCATAATGTTATAGCCGCAATCGACGTAGATGGTTTCGCCGGTGATGCCGGAACTTCCGTCGGACGCGAGGAACACTCCTGTCGCGCCAACTTCGCTCACATCCACGTTGCGCCTCAGGGGCGCGCGATCCGCATGCGTTTTGAGCATTTCGCTCAGTCCTGAGACCCCGCGCGCAGCGAGGGTCTTAATCGGCCCAGCAGAGATGGCATTCACCCGAATCCTTTTCGGCCCCAGGTCGCTCGCCAGATATCGCACCGTGCATTCGAGCGCCGCCTTCGCGACCGCCATCACGTTGTATTTTGGTACCACCTTCTCCGCGCCGTAATAGGTCATGGTCATGATGCTGCCACCGTCCGTCATCAGTGCGGCCGCTGCGCGTGAAACTGCGATTAGCGAATACACACTGACGTCGTTCGCAATGCGGAAGCCTTCCCGCGAAGTGTTGATGAATTCGCCGCGCATATCCTCGGCGGGAGCAAACGCCACGCTGTGCACGACCACGTCGAGCTTGCCATAGCGCTCTTTCAGCTTGGCAAAGAGACCGTCGATGTCTTCGTCCCGGGAAACGTCGCACATGAATGCCTCGGCTCCTGGAAGGGAGAGAATCAGGTCCTTGGCCTCCTGCTCGAGGCGCTCGTTCTGATAGGTAATGGCGAGCCGGGCTCCGGCTTCATGCAGGCCCTGGGCGATTGACCATGCAATGCTGCGTTTATTGGCGACTCCAAACACGACGGCCACGCGGCCGTCGAGGCTGAAAGGCATTCGTCCTCCTGGGGAAAGAGAAAAGCATACCAGCGGCGCGGGAGGACGCGCCAGTTCAGGCTTCAGGCTTCAGAGCGTCGATGACCCGCTTCACAACTGCAAGCCTTTTCAGCTTCGGAATACGTCAATGCAGGAACGGCTGATGTCCGGACGCCTGAAGCCTGACGCCTGAAGCCCGCTCCTACTCGGGCAGCACCGGCGGGCGTTCCTTCATCAACTCCGCAAAGCGAGCATCCTTGCGCAGTTCGGCGAACTCCGGGTCCTTGTATGCATCCAGCATCTTGGTGTAGCCCTCTTCCATGGCTTTGCGCAGATACTCCAGGGAGTGATCGGGGTCGCCCATCTTTGCATACAGTTTTGCCAGCACGTACGAGTAATGAGCGCGGTCCTGCGACGAGGCGATTTGCGCGCTTACCCCAGTCCGCGAGCTGTGTTCAAAGATGTTCGGGTCGAGTTTGACAGCTTCCGCGTAGGCGCGCGTGGCCTCCTCAAATTTCTTTTGGGCGAAGTACACAGCGCCCAGATTCGAATAAAAAGAAGCGGAGGAAGGCGACAATTCCAGCGCCTTCTTGTAGTTCTTGATGGCGCCGCGATATTTCTTGCGTTCGTAATTCACTACGCCAAGGTTGTTATAAGCCTCCGCGAGTTTACGGTCCCGCTTGATAGCCCCATCAAAGGCCTTGCCGGCTTCGCGATAGCGCTGGAGCATCAGCTCTGCAATACCCATCTTGTTGTAGATCGCCGCATTGTTCGGGTCTTTCACCAGGGCAGCGCGGAAGTAATCGACCGCGTCCAGATAAGCCTTTTCGGAGCGGAGTTGGTCTCCCTCTTGCTCGAGCTCCTTGACCGATGCGTTCGGGGGAGGCGGCTGCACCTGCCGCATGGGGGGCGCGACCTGAATCTGGTCAAGCTGCGACAGTTGTCCGTAAGCCCCTGGGGATGTCATCACAACAGCAGCCACGCAGGCGGTGAACAGCGGAACTTTTCGAAAAAGAGATGCCAGAAGAAACATGGCCCACACTCCTGAGCAGACGCCCTCCTGACTGACACCGCCGGAAGTTTCCTAGTGGGGGGACGTGTCCGGCGGCTTGGGCGGAGGCGACGACTGCTTATCGTCCTTAAAAATACCAGCAATCTTGCCGAACAAGCCCTTTTTCTTTTGGTCCACCGGTTGCGGGTTCGCGTTCGCATTCGGAGGCTGTGCCTGCTCGTTGCCCAAGCCAAAAATGCGCGAGAGCACGCCGTGGATGCCGGTGCCCTGGTCGCAGGTATTTGTCGGCTCGGTTCCGGTAATGAACGCAGCCGTGTAGGTTTGAGGACATGTAGGCGTCGCGAGCAGGTTTGTAAGCTTGTCCAATTGGACGTCGACTACGCCGGAGGGCTGGGAGAACTGCTTCATGTCCGAGTAGCCGGGAAGGGCGGCGGCTTTCTTCATGAACTCCGTCCATATGGGCGCGGCAGTCTGAGCGCCACTCAGATGTAAATCGCTGTAATCGTCAAAACCTACCCACACTACACAGAGCAAATTGCTGGTATAACCGGCGAACCATCCATCGTGCGAACTGCCCGTCTTCCCCGCGGCAGGGGCCTGGAAACCTCGTACTCGCACAGCGCTAAAGCCGAGCCCGTTGTTGATAACGCCTTCCATCATGTCGGTCATCACGTAGGCGACCCGCGGATCAAGCACTTGGCGCGTGTCCGAGTTAAAGTTCAAAACGGGATCGCCGCCAACGGTACGCACGGACTTCACCATCGTGGGCGAAAGCCGCATGCCATTGTTGGAGAAAACCGTGTACGCCGCAGCCATGTCCAGCGGCGTAGCGTCATAGGAACCGAGCGCCATAGCGGGAGTGGCCTTCACGGAAGTGATGCCGGCGGCCTTGGCGAGATCCGCAACCTTGTCGTATCCGACTTCTTCCGCAAGCTTCACGGTCGCATTGTTGAGCGACATGGCCAGGGCATAACGGGCGGTGACGTCGCCGTGGTATTCCTCTTTGTAATTCCGTGGCTCGTAAATCTGGTCCCCGTATGCAAAGGTGCTGGGCTGGTCCGGAACCGTAGATGCAGGCGTGAGAACCTGTGGGCTCCCATCGAGCGCAGTGTTCATCGCCGCCGCATAGACAAACGGTTTAAAGATCGATCCCGTCGGGCGTTTTGCGACCGCGTGATTCAACTGGCTGAACGCGTAGTTTCGTCCACCGACGAGCGCGAGAACCTCGCCTGTATGAGGATTGAGAGCGATCAGTGCGACTTGCGCTTGCGGCCCCGGCTCAACGTGAGTTTCGTACTTCCCCTTCCCAATCTTCACGCGCTTGGTACGGCGTTTCTCGACCTGCTCGTCCACCAGCTTGATGCCGCTTTCGACCGCTTGCGCTGCTGCGCGCTGCAGGTCGGGATCGAGTGTCGTGTATATCCGGTATGCCTGCTCATTCATCTCGCTTTCAGGCATTTTGCCGGTAACCGTGTCGCGAACCAGGTCCACGAAATAGGGAGCATCGCTGGCCTCAACGTTGGGTGGCGCAAGCTTCAGCGGCGTAGCCTTGGCTTTCTCCGCCTGCTCTTTGGTAATGGCACGGGTCTCGACCATGCTGTCGAGAACTACGTTGCGGCGTGCCGTGGCGCGCTCCGGGTGCCGGTACGGAGAAAGATAGCTTGGTCCCTGGATAATTCCCGCCAGCAGTGCCGCCTCGGGCAGAGTGATGTCTTTCAAATCCTTGTTGAAATAGGTGCGGGAAGCCTCGGCAAATCCGCTGATGGCGTAGGATCCGCGCTGTCCCAGGGGAACCAGGTTCGCGTAGAACTCGAAAATCTCTTGCTTGGTAAACTTCTGTTCCAGTTCCTCGGAGATCAGCATCTCGGTCAGCTTGCGCTTAATGGTCTTCTCGGGAGTAAGAAAGAAGCCGCGAGAAACCTGCATGGTGATGGTCGATCCGCCCTCTTCGAAGCGCTGATGGCTTAGGCCGAGTCTGCGGCTCACATCACCCGCCACCGCCCCAAACATTCGAACGAAGTTGATACCGCTGTGCTCGAAGAAGCGGCGGTCCTCGATCGCAAGCACCGCGTCCACCAGGACTTTGGGCATCTCGTTGTAGTGGACCACCTGGCGTTTGGAACGCTGGTCGCCCTCGAAGAGCGACGTCACCATCTCTGGCTCGAGTTCGTAGGCCTCCAATTGGCTGCCTGAACTCGCGGCGATGCTTTCGACCCTTCCTTCGTGTACATGGATCTTGGCGGATTCAGGGCTGTGATAGGAACTGGGACCCGGCTGAATCTCCAGTGTGTTTCCCGACAGGTGATAACTCCCCATCTTGGTCTCGCCACTCTTGTCTGAATAACCGGCGTGCCGCAGGGCGGCGGCGATTTCTTTCAGGTCAACCTTCTCGCCGACCGACAGCGCCTGCGGCGCGGCGAAGATTTTTGCCGCGTTAGCGAAGACCGGTCCCTTAAACCGCTTCTCAATAATGCGGTCGTACTTCACGTAATAGAAGGAAAAGACGACCACGAAGACGATCGCAATCAAACCGAAGGCGGCGAGCGCAAACCGAACGATGGGATCGCGGAAGCCGTGCTTCCCACCCTCCCCGTTCTTGCGGTGCGGAATTCTGACTTTAATGGCCACGTTGGATAAGCAGTGGATGATCCTGGAGCTTCCCCCCAGCGTTCGGACGAGTTCTCACTGCATGTGAGATGAGGCGGCGCGAAAAATCGTTTCCAGAGCAAGCCTCTGCAAACGAAGTCTCTACCGCTATTTTAAATGATTCCCTCCAAAAGCGAGTGCCCAGTCGGGTTCAGAAGGCTTAGAACACGCCTTTGTTTTCCGTGGAACCCTCGAAGTGCAGATCCAGTGGGTAGCCCGGAAGGTCCACGTGAACGACGTACGGCGCTTGGATACTGACGTTGCCGCTGAACTGGTTCCCGGAGCGCTGGACGTGAATCCCCTCTTCGGTGAGGGGAATGTCGTATTCCTGGGCCTTTTTCAGGACAGCCCGCCTAATGTCGGCCTCGGACTTCGTGGCGTAGCTGTCGTGCGTAGCCTCTTCCTTGAGCCAATCCTGGAATTGATAGTTATTGAAGTAGGGGGGGATCACCTTAATCGAGACATAAATGCCGCCCACGATCACGATCACCCCAATAAACATCTTGATGCTGCCCATAGCGCTCCCACGTTCTAGGCGCCGCTACGCGGCACCCAGTAAGGTTCAGGCCACGGACATGGGGTCAGTTTCGACCAGCCGGGCCCAGATTCTGCCGGAAGTAATCCGTTATTGCGCCGATGCTAACATCCTGGCTTTGGCGGGTCGAGCGCTGAACGACTTCCACCCTATCTTCGGTAACCTTCCTGCCGACGTTGACACGAAAGGGGATACCCACCAGGTCAGCGTCTTTGAACTTCACCCCTGGCCGTTCGTCCCGGTCGTCGAGCAGGACGTCGTAGCCTGCGCCTTCAAGTTGCTGGGCAATAGACTCGGCGGTGGTGCGGAGCTTCTCGTCGGACACGTTTGTGGCGGTGACAACAATCTGGAACGGCGCGATCTGTGGCGGTAGCCAGAAACCGTTTTCGTCATTGCTTTGTTCGATTGCGGCAGTAAGAATTCGCTCAATCCCGATGCCGTAGCAGCCCATGATCGGCATGACTTCCTTGCCGCTCTTGTCGAGCACGCGGGTACCCATGGATTCTGAGTACTTGTAGCCCAGCTTGAAAATGTGGCCGACTTCGACCGCAGTGTCCATGCGGAGAGGCGAGCCGCAGTTCGGGCAGCCTTCGCCGGCGGCTACGGCACGCAGGTCAGCGTAGGCGGTCGGCTGGAAGTTCACTCCCGGCGTGATGTTCTTGATGTGGTAGTCCTCTTTGTTAGCCCCCGCGATCAGGTTGGCGCGGCCTTCAAGGGCCTTATCAACGAGGAGGATCGGGCGGGCAAGATCATCCAGGCCTTTCGCCCAGTCAACGCCCAGCGGACCGAGGAATCCGGCAGGCGACTTGAACAGCTGCAGGATTTCTTCCTCCTGCATTTGCCGGGTTTCTTTCCCGGCCAGCGCTGTCGAGAGCTTGGCTTCGTTCAGTTGGTGATCTCCGCGAACAAGGACGACAACCGCGCGGGAACTCAGCTTGCCCGTTTTCTTATCATGCGAGTCGGCCATCAATGCCAGTGTTTTGATCTTGTTTTTCGGCGACACGCCAAGATAGCGCGCGACTTCCTCGATCGTCTTTTGTCCCGGCGTATGCACTTCGAGTGGCTTGCCGTCTCCCTCGGGAGCAAGATCCTGAACAACGTCTAGCTTCGAATTGGCCTTCTCCAGGTTCGCGGCGTATTTGCAATTCGCGCAGCTGACGACCTGGTCTTCGCCTGCAGGGGTGTAAACCATGAATTCTTCCGACTGCGATCCGCCCATAGCGCCCGAATGTGCCTGAATGATCAGGTAGTTCAGTCCGCAGCGTTCGAAGATGCGGCAGTAGGTGTCGCGGTGCTTGTGGTAGGAAACGTCGAGCCCGGCTGCGTCGATGTCGAAGGAATACGAATCCTTCATGATGAACTGGCGCACGCGCAGCAGGCCCGCCTTCGGGCGCGGCTCGTCACGAAACTTCGTTTGAATCTGGTACCAGATTTGCGGCAACTGCTTGTAGCTTCGTAGTTCTTTGCGGGCGATCTCTGTCATGTTCTCTTCGTGGGTCATCCCAAGGCAAAGGTCCGCGCCCTTGCGGTCCTTCAGGCGGAACAGGCTGTCCCCCATGACCGACCAGCGTCCACTGACTTCCCAGAGCTCTCGCGGATGGAGCGCCGGCAGGTAAAACTCCTGGCCGATGCGGTCCATTTCCTCGCGCACGATGGCGATGATCTTGTTAAACGATCGCTGTCCGAGGAAAAGATACGAGTAAAGTCCCGCAGCCAGTTGACGGATATAACCTGCTCGAACGAGGTACTTGTGGCTGGCGACTTCGGCGTCTGCCGGGGCTTCGCGCAGCGTAGGAATGAACAGCTGTGACCAGCGATGCATAGGATCAGTCCCGAATGAAAAGGGGAAGTGGGTATTGTAGCAGGGGAAGTTCTGCCGCATTTCGGATTGCCGATTTGACCTGCCCCCAGTTTCCGCACACGGGATCATACGATGTTTTGGTCTTGCGTGGTTTCTAAAATACCCGCAGCCGGAGCTGTGGGAAAGTGGGAAACGCGTTCTTCAGCGTTTTCCAAGCTTGCCGTTTTTTGGCAAG
>WNFZ01011918.1_pt1 | contig 14439 bp, 16 predicted proteins | sample 5400081 | NCBI WGS metagenome assembly WNFZ01 (sample SAMN13153365, study PRJNA577476) | soil metagenome | isolation source: 80 cm soil or saprolite under grassland replicate 1 | place: USA:California | collected 2016-06-15
CCTCACGATCTTCCTCGGATGCCTTTGGTTGCAGGAAGCCTAACGTGCCTCCCTTGCGAACGTACTCAGTACCCAGGTTCGAGGTCATGATCAGAACCGTGTTGCGGAAGTCCACAATGTTGCCCTGTCCATCGGTCAAACGACCATCGTCAAGGATTTGGAGCAGCGCATTCCAGACTTCCGGATGCGCCTTTTCGATCTCATCGAAGAGGATGACTCGATACGGGCGGCGGCGAACCGCTTCCGTCAATTGACCGCCTTCCTCATACCCAACATATCCCGGAGGCGCTCCGAAGAGTCGACTCACCGTATGCTGTTCGCGGTACTCGGACATATCAATGCGGACCAGCGCTTCTTCATCGTCGAACATGAACCAGGCAAGCGCTTTCGCCAATTCAGTTTTCCCAACGCCCGATGGACCAATGAAAATGAATGAACCAATCGGTCGGGACGGATCCTTCAAACCGGAGCGTGCACGGCGGATCGCGTCGGAGATGGCATGAATGGCTTCTTCCTGACCAATGATACGCTCGTGCAAACGTGCTTCCATGTGCAGGAGTTTTTCGGACTCGCTTTCCATCATTTGTGATAGAGGAATACCTGTCCATTGATGAACGACGGAAGCAATATCATCCACGTCCACCACTTCATCGAGCTGGTGTTCGGATTCCCATTTATCGCGCTTCTCGTGATACTCCTCATCGAGTCGCAGGCGTTCTGATTTCTTCTTTGCCGCGAGTTCGTAATCGCGGTTCAAGCCAGCTTGTTCTTCTTCGGCTTGAAGTTTATCGATATCTGTCTTCATTGCTTTGAGATCGGGCGGCATGGAATACAAAGCCACGCGCAATTTTGCAGCGGCTTCATCCATTAAGTCAATTGCCTTGTCGGGTAAGCGACGATCGGTGACATAGCGGTCCGCCAAACGAGCCGCGGCAACCAAAGCATCATCCGCATAACGGACTTTATGATGTGCCTCGTATCGGTCGCGCAAGCCATACAGCATCTTGATCGTGTCGTCCACCGTTGGTTCTTCCACGTAAATGGGTGCGAAGCGGCGTTCAAGGGCGGCATCTTTTTCAATATACTTATGGAATTCATCAAGTGTAGTCGCGCCGATGGTTTGTAATTCGCCGCGGGCGAGTGCCGGCTTGAGCATATTGGACGCATCCATCGCGCCCTGTGCTGCTCCTGCGCCGACGACTGTATGCAATTCGTCGATCATCAATATAATCTCGCCCTGGGAGCGTTGTACTTCTTCGATCACGGCTTTGAGTCGCTCTTCAAACTCACCGCGGAAACGGGAGCCAGCGATCATCGAACCGAGATCCAATTGCACAACTTTCTTGCCCGAAAGGATTTCAGGCACATCATTGTTCGCAATCTTTTGCGCGAGACCTTCCGCAATAGCTGTTTTACCGACACCGGCTTCGCCGATCAGAACAGGGTTGTTCTTGGTGCGGCGAGAGAGGATTTGAATCAGGCGCAAAATTTCATTGTCGCGCCCGATGACGGGATCAAGCTTGCCTTCGCGCGCGGCTTGAGTCAGGTCACGCGAGTATTTCTCCAGCGTTCGATAGCGGGACTCGGCTTGCGGGTCCGTGACCCGCTGCCCGCCTCGCAAATCCTGAATGGCGGCATAGACGCGATCACGCGTCAAACCGGCGGACTCTAAAATGCGCGCCGCGGGCGTATTCCGCTCGGTGAGGATCGCCAGGAAGATATGTTCGGTGGAAATATATTCGTCTTTAAGACGATTGGCTTCCTCGTTGGCTAAATCGATAATTCTCTTCACCCGAGGAGTGATGAAGATTTGTCCGGCGCCACCGCCAAAGATATTGGCTTTCGGGCTGGCGCGCAGTGTGGCGTCAAGCCGTTCGGTCAGCGCCTCGGGACTAACGCTCAATTTCTCTAAAATTTGGGGAATCACTCCGCCCGGCTGTTCAATAAGAGCCAGCAGGATGTGTTCCGTGTCAATCTGGTTGTGCCCATAGCGCTGAATGATTTCAGCCGCACGTTGGGCAGCCTCTTGTGCTCTTTCTGTAAATCTGTCAAATCGCATCATAGGAGATTTCCCTTTCAAAACAAAACCCCAAGGGTCGCGGAGACCCTCGGGGCCTAGTGACGGGGGTGATTATAACAAAACCGCATCGGCGAATTGTCAACGCAGTATAAGAAGAGTGTTAAATTTGGCTGGATCATCAGGTATTACCCGACTTCCTACCTCAGAACAATCAATGCAATGCCTGCGATGGTCAATATTACCCCCAAGGCATAACGCCACGTGAAAGGCTCGCGCAAGACCAAGATGCCGAGTAGACTGGCGATCACAATTCCCAAAACACGGATGGTCGGTGAACCGAGCGAAACGCTGACGTACGCAAAAGTCACATATAGCAGGGCGGTCACAGCACTAAATGCGATTCCTACAGCAATGGCGTACAACAAACCAGCCTGCGTGATCAGCAACGGCTGTCCCCTGATTTTTAAGTAACTGACCCAAGCGAAACCTACGGCAAATGTGACAGCACCATAAATAAACATTCCCATGCTGGCTGAGATTTTATTGCTGGCAAGCTTGACGAAAAAATCGGCAGTTGCCAGAAAGAATGAACAAACCAGGGCATAAGGCAGCCAACGCACGATCATAATGATGACATTATAAAATAAAATTGCGCTGGCAAATCCTGAATCATCGTCCGCCGGTCACGCGGATGATCTCGCCGATAATCTGTTTGTTGACTGGTGACCCTAAAAAGACGATCACCGCGGCGACATCCTCTGGTGTGATCAACTGACGGGTAGGCAGATGCTGCCTGAGTTGCTCTTTTTGCTCGTCTGGCATGTTCTTGGCGGTACGTTCCGTCATCACGGCACCAGGCATGACAACGTTGCTCAAAATGTTGGCGGGACCAAGCTCAGGGGCTAAGGTACGGGTCAAGCCATGTAAGCCGGATTTGGCTGTGGCATACGGTCCCAAACCCGGCCAACCATCCGTTCCATCAGAGGAGACATTGTTCTCGAATGGCACGTCTTCAAATAACTGTCCCGTGGGACCGGCAACATCCATGGGCGCGGCATTATTGACCAATACATTTAGCGTACCCCATTCCTTCTGAATTTGCTCGATGCTCGCGCGAATCGAGTCCGGATCCGCCAAGTCATAATGTGCAACCAGAGCTTGTCCTCCGGCCTCCTGGATCTTATTCGCCGTTTTTTCCGCTCCCTCACGATGTTTATGATAGGTCACTGCCACTCGTGCACCTTCCGCTCCAAAGGCAACAGCTGCTGCCTGCCCAATGCCGGCAGAACTTCCTGTGACCAATACAGTAGCATCTTTCAAATGTAAATCCATCGCTAAACCTTCTTTCTTACAAAAAATTTAGTGTAGTGATGAAATCGTAATTGATAATTGTGGAGTAATTATGAATTGAGGAAGGTGATGATTCGAAGCATAGATAGGAAAACCATGTTAATCATTATCAAAGCAGTGAAGACAGAATGCTAGATTTGAGGTATCGACAACCATCAAACTTCGCCATACTGCGGATACGTGGCGCGATAGCCAATCGCCTGACCTATCAGCGCCAGCAATCCAATGATGAGCTTCGCGCTTCCTGGCGACATCCCCGCGGGAACCGCGCCGGGAATATTTTTGATTCCACACACAGCCTGTTGCAAGATGTTCGGGAGTCCATTCTTATCCACTTTGCCATCACGGGCCAGACCAAAATTCGTAATGCCTGTGTTGATATTGGCATTCAAACTGTTTAGATCAGGTGGATTCGCTTCACTAAACATATGGACGTGCAATTCTTCGTTGCTATTACTCCACGGATGGATATGCTCGATCCCTGGCGGAAACAGGACCGTTTCACCGGTATTGGCTGTCCTTTCTACTTTCTCAAGCATATAACGAGCCCTGCCGTTGAGAATCTCAAACCGTTCTGAGACAGCCGGATGATAATGCGGCGGAATCGCATATTTGCCTGTGAATGGCTGGCAGATATATTCCATTTCAAAATAACGCCCACCTGTCTCTGCTGGCAATTTGACAAGGAGTGCACGCTGACCTGCCACCGGATTCTCGATCCATGTGCCGGAGGTGATTTTCTTCATGTAATCAGACCTGGATTCTTTGCCGCTCCGGTTTGTCGGCTGAGATTATCCATTCGAATATGAATGACGATGAACACGATCATGGCAATAACCAGACCGCCAACCAAAGCATAGAACATTGGGTTGGATTTATTGAAGTCGCCCCACATGCGCGGCAATGCCAGCAGACATAACCCAATACCGACCATCGCGCTTTCCAGCAATGTGCGTGTCGCGCTCCAGCGTCCATCGAAGCCAAGGGATGCTATCGAGCACGACGTGAGAATACTCCAACCCGCGAAGATGCGCGCTGTGAGCGGCGTCAACTTCCAGGGCGCGGTGGCAATGAGCAAGGTTGGCTGTATGAATACCACGATAAAGACCAGCACACCAATGATCCCAATAATCTTGAGTGCAGACTGCGCCAATGATGAGAAACGTACATCCTGTTCTTCGAGATCGGTATCTTCCGTTTGCTGATTGCGCCACCAAAGGAAGGGCACGAGGAATGGCGTGATGATATAAATAATTGTCCACAAGTAGAAGTTGAGTGCGCCATGGTGGAAACGGTCCCGGTGCAAGATTGTGGCCAGTAACATCACAATCGTAAACGCGGTAATTGGCAAAAATCCTGCCTGAACACGATGCCATTTCTTATCAAGGATCAGACGGGCGAAGAAGTACGCTCCCGCCGTATAGCCCGCGCCGATGAAGAGCGCTGAGGTACGTGGCAGGATGGTCCAGGCGAAATCTGTATCTGTATGATCGGGGAAAATATAGAGAGCGATAAAAGCCAACAAAAGCACAACAATAATAGTGGCAGCAACAACTTGAGTCGAAACAAACACATGGTCATCTTTCGTATTCATAAAATGCACTCCTTCTACCGCACATCTCAGCGATAAGTTTTCCGTGGGGCACTGTGTAAAAGAAAAGACCAAGACATCCATAGTTATAACCCAACTGGTTTCTAAAAGATGTTATCATTCCATATTATCTTTATCCGTGTTTCTTACAGGTGTAGTATGAATCAAAGATATGATGCGATCGTTGTCGGTGGTGGACCTGCAGGAGCGACAGCCGCTTTTTTTCTGGGACAGGCGGGGGCAAAGGTCCTGGTACTCGAGAAGGAAAAAATCCCTCGTTATAAAACTTGTGGAGGCGCGGTCTCAGCGCGGGTGTTGGAACAATTCCCGTTTGTATTTGACTCGGTCATTGAGTCAAAAGTCAAATCGATTTCGTATGGGTCGGGAAATCAGATGGTGACCATCCCTGTACCGAAGTCTGCGTTGCGCATGGTGATGCGCGCCGATTTCGATGCCTATCTTCTGAATCATGTGGTGGCAGAAATCCGGGATGGCGTGGCGGTGAAATCTGTCAGTGAGGAAAAGGACTCAGTCACAGTCACAACTGGAAATGGCGAACGAATCGCAGCCGATTATTTGATCGCCGCCGATGGAGTGAACTCCATGGTGGGACGTTCGCTGGGTCTGCGTGCCAAAAAAGTATTGGCAGGCGCGATCGAAGTAGAAGCGAAAGTGCCGGATGAAGTTCAGGAGCGCTTCGCAGAAAATCCGATGTTGATCTTCGATAGTTTGGAGGTTGGCTATCTTTGGATCTTTCCCAAACGGAATCATTTATCGGTAGGGATCGGCGCGCTGCGTCCCAAGCCCGGAGATTTGCAATCGGTTCTCAAACGTGTGATGCAGCGCTATGGCATCACGCTGGATGGCGACCAGCATGGACATCCACTTCCGATCTTTATGAAGCGCGAACAGCTTCATACTGCGCGGACATTTTTAGTTGGCGACGCGGCGGGATTTGTCGACCCGCTTACCGGCGAAGGGATCCGTTTTGCGATCAAAAGCGGACGCATGGCGGCCGAGGCGATTCTGGCAAATGATCCTCAACAATACACGCAGCGCCTGCGCCGGACGATTCAACGCAATCATGAACATGCCCGTTTCTGGATGGACCTGTTCTATCGCGCCCCGCGTTTTTACTTCGAGGTGGGACTGCGGAATCCTTTCACCAGTTATGCGTTGATGCAAATGTTGGATGACCAGATTGGTTATGGCACGAAGAAAATTACGGTGAACGATTCGAAATCAGGGATTCGTTCGATGCCCCAAATGAATGCGTAGGGGCGAATCGCACTCTACGAGTATCTGCGACGATCCGCCCTTACAGATATTGTTTCAACCATTCCTTCGCTTCTTTTTCGTCAGAAAAATTTCTCATTGGAATTGGCGGCGATTGAAGCTTGAACAGGATGTTCATAATGAATTTGGCAAGTCCCGGTTCTGAGATCATTGCCATGGCGATATAAACATTCGGTAATTGTTCTGTTGAAAAGTTTCGGGTCTCTTTATCGGGCACCGGGGAGTTGCTCAAATAAATCAACAGCGGAACTCTTTTATTGTTGGTGATCTGTTTTACCAGGGCAACATTCCCTTTGATATTCTCAACCGTCCGCTTGGGGTTTTTCGAGAGCGAAACCAGAATGCCCTCATCCATCCAATATGTTGCGATTTCCCCTTCGAAGATTTCTCTGTCCTTTGGAATCTTTACCATACTAAATATTGTCTCCGTTATCAATCGATCTGTTTTTCTGATTTACTCTTTACTTCTCTCACTGGTATCCAATATTCTATCTTGTTCTCTTGAAAATAAACTTCTAATTCCGGTCCGTTATGATGAATATAGACGTCATTCTTTGGCAACCAATCCATCCATGCATACATCTCACAGTCCATGAGGGCATTAATATCATTACCTTCGCTTGAAAAAATGGCCCATGTATAGGATCTGACCTTGACAACCTCAAAGTAACCCTGGTTTTTCTCTTCGTTGGTTTCCACGCCGATATAAAAGTAAAAGCTTCTTACGCTCGGATCGTTTTCCGTGCATGACAAGCCAAGGACCGCGCTCTTTGTTACACTCGATTCTTTCTCTTTATTGAATTTAGTGATTTGTTCGATGGCACCATCTGCATGACATTTTCTCCAAAATTCTGCGAACAGGGAATTGTCGGCTCCCGAAATCCATGTTTTCACCCCAATGACATGGAACTCGGATTTGGTCTGTATGCTAACTGAAACCATATTTCTCCTATGATATTCGCGCAGTGTCGAGAGAAAACTTTGCTTTCATTAATTTGCAAAAGGTAATAATTTTCTTTGGGGCGAGAGCTTCTTCGGTGGATACTTTCAATAAAGCGAAACTGCCACCACCTTTTAATTCTTTAGGAAGATCATGTGGCTTAGCAAAGATATGGAAATGAATGTGCTGAAAGCCTTCCATCTCTGCATAACATACAATATATTCCTTCTCGCAATTTAACTCTTCATGCAATAAAGGGATGAGTTTCGCTTGAATCTGTGCCAGTTCCTCAAATTCCTCTGAAGCTAATTCATGCAAGGCTTCGGCGTGACGCTTCAAAACAATGACTAACCACCCGATGATCTTTACAGGATAGGCATGCTCTACGAGCCAATAATTCCCCTCATAAATTATCGGACCAGGCGAGATGCGTTTCTCGCCTGAATTGGATTTGCAGGTGTAGCATTCCATATGTTTTCCCTCAATGTACGGGCGGGACGCCACGCAGCCCGCTCCTATGCAAATGGCAATATCAATTCACGCACACGCGGTTCGACTTTATCTGCCAGTTCGTGCACATCCTCTGTTTCTTTGAACATTCCGTCAATGATACAACGCAAGGCGCGCATCAGTTCTTCGCGCTCCAGGGATTTGACCAACGACGATTTGAAAACATCGAGAACCTCGGCGGGAAGAGAGTCGTAGCCTCTGGCATTGTTGGCAGGGAGTCCACGCCGAAGACACGCCATGTTCAAGAGATAATCACGCGCACTACTGATCCAATATTCGGCTTGCCAGTAGCGTCCGCGCTCGATGCAAAAGCGGGCACGCAACACATGATGGATAGCATATCCAAAAAGCTCATGCACAGAGGGCGGCGGCGCAAACGGCTTTTCCACTGCCTTGCCGAAGATCAAATTGAACTTGGGACCCGTCGCTCCAAATTTGGATGCGGGCGTGAAGGAAAGGTCGAATTGCAAACTGCCGGGGAGCAGGAACACGCGATAAATGGACGGACCGGCTGGCAGGTCAAATAAAAGAGCCGCATCGAATTTCTGGACGAGATCGCCCGTCCAATCTTCCAACACGTCCAACATGGAAACGTGATCCGCGACTGCGAACGTCAGATCGAGATCCGACCAACGATCACCTTCTCCTAAAGCAAGCGAACCAACCGTCGCAGCCGCGACAACCCGCGCATCCGACTCGGCGAGCTGCAGTAGATGGTCACGAACCTGATCCCGTTCTTCTACAGTAAACATAAATTTATTATACGCCTCGGCTTAGACGCGGCGCGTGTCGGTGCTGCAATAGGGACAGATCACATGGTTGGCAGAGACGGGGAACGATAACAACGCTCCGCATTTCTGGCAGGGGATCGCCTGGCTGCCGACATCGATCTTGAAGCCGCAGTTTTCACAGACAACCTGCCTGGCATCTGGCATGGAGTGGATCTCGGAACCACAGCCGCCGCACAGATGTTTATCGGTCGCTTGCGGTTTGACTTCATCATATTCGGCAGACAGTCTATAGAACTTGAGCAGTCGTTCGCCATCTTCCGGCGATAAGTGCGGGAGCCAAGCCTGACAGAATGTCGAATATTCCATCTGAAGAGGGACGCCCTCCGGCGCGTGATCGGGATCCATGGCGAGCACAGCCTGCTGTGCCAGAAGTCGATAGGTTGTTTCCATTTGTTGTTTGAACAGCGCGGCATACTCCCAGAACGGTCCCGCCGACCTCCACGCGCCGCCGCGCATGGGAATCCGTTGCAATGCCGTCACCAGTTGATTCATCTGCGCTTGCATAACATCCTGCTGCGGATCCAAATCTTTGACGACCGCGCACTCGGCAAAATAATCGATCAGTTGCGAGCGGAATTCCATATCGGTCTTTGCACGCGGCGAAGCAGCCAGGGGACATTCCTGCAGCCATTGTGTAAATACCTGTTTATAAATATGACGATAGGTCTCTCGATCGCCGCGCGCCTTGGCTTGCATCAATTGAAATTGCACGGTGGCGATGATGCGATGGAAAACAGTATTCGTCAGTCCGGCATTGGTATCCGCGTTCGCCATACGAAAATCGTAATCCATCAGTGAGCCGCAATAGTCACAGTAAATATAGGCGGTCGCCGATGGCAGTGACTTTGGCGCGCCGCACTGACTACAGTTTACGCGCTTGATAAATTGCGAATGTGCCTTGAACGAAGTCGGCAATGCATCCCCTTGCTTGGGAAGATCAGAAGAGAAACTAACTGGCTTTGGCTTTTCCTGTCCGCGCTTTTTGAAGAAAAAGTTCATGAGGACCTCTATGGATAAGGATGAAAGAGTTGCAGTATTTTACAGGGAATTGTTGTGAAATGTTATCCCATTAAGTTGTGAGGAAAGTTCGCCAGTCGGGCACACTGGATTGGGCGGCTTTCTCAACATTGAATTCACGATGATCAAAAACCATTGCCTTTTTGTATTTTGATAAGAATCCTTTTACCCTTCTTTTGAATTATGATTCTTTCCATGATCTCTTGCCTTAAATGTTCCGGCAAATGCTGTGATTGCCAACCGCGTTCCTCAGCGATTTTAACCTCAGCATTTATAGGATCATTTACTGCAATGGCTTTAAGAGCATAATAAGCGCCACCATAGGCGTGTTGTGAAACATGCGCAGTTGCCACCGCCTGACCTGCAGCGTGTGCAGCCAGGCAAGCCGCCTCATTTTCTTTTGCATTACGGGCAGCAGCATGAGCCGCAAGCGAAGCTCCCCGTATCTCAGCTATCCTAAACACGCCTGTACGGACCCATGTTCGGCACGCTTCGATGGCTTTGCGGGGTCGATCATCCTGCGGATATGCTGCCTCGAAAAAGGGAAGTATCCGCTCAGCACAATCTGCCGCCCAGATTGCCATCGATCTCTGATCATCTTTACTATATTTTTTATAGGCGAATTTTGTCATGATCTTTATCGACAGGTCTATTTTGTTAACCTTGTTTTGAGCTATTCCAATTCACTGACCAGCCATGTCTTTGCCACTTCGGGATCCTCAAAATATTTTACAGGTAACATTGAAAGCGAATTTGTTTTCTTAATGAGTCAATTGATTTTCCAGCGTGCCCATGTGGAGCCGCCGACAATTCCCAGCTTGCTGACTTTTGATCTCATACCTTCAATCATTTCGACAAAAGCCTTGATGACGCGATCGGTTAGCCTGGTTTGATAAAAGTCGATCCAAATTCCGATGGGATGATGTTTACTGCTAAAAAAATCTGCTTCGGCTTTCATCATCGTAATCACTCCATCTTGGTCTGAAAAATAACTACCCAGGTGCATGCCAAATAATTCCCCGTTCTTGTAATAATACGGAAAGAGTGCGCCGCTCGGCGATTTTGAATCTGCATTGTGCCCTCCACTTGTTCTTTGCGATTATAAACCTAGGCAAGGTTATATGGACGAAATAACTTCTCGCGCTATAATTCGCCTTAATGAGTTCCGTTTCCATTCCCATCCAAGCAAGTGATAACCCGCATATCCGCCCGCTGAACGTCCTGCGGGATCTCCCAGCGGTTGCGGACCTGATCGAGCTGTGCTTCTCGTCCACGATGGATAATGACGGTCAGCGCTATCTTTCGGACATGCGCCGCGCCAGCCACGATGACAGTTTCCTCAGTTGGGCATCGCACTTGAACGAAACCGCCTCGTTGCCAATGATGGGATATATCTGGGAGGAGAATGGTCGTATCGTTGGCAATTCCAGCCTGATCCCGTTTCGCGATCGCGGCAGACGCATCTATCTGATCGCGAACGTGGCAACACATCCCGACTATCGTCGCCGCGGCATTGGACGGGCGCTCACCGAACGCTCTATGAACCAGGCTCGTGCCAAGAATGCTTCTGCGGTCTGGCTGCATGTACGCGATGATAATCCGGGCGCGATCCAACTCTATGAGGGCTTGGGATTCCAGGAAATCGCCCGCCGCACAGCCTGGTATGCCATCCCTGATCATCATTTCCCCACCTCTCAATCAGATATCCAGCTCACGACGCATGTTCAACGCTTATGGTCTTTGCAACAGGATTGGCTGCGCCGCATCTATCCCGACACGATGAATTGGTACCATTCCTGGAACTTCAATGCCCTGCGACCCGGTTTTTGGAACTGGCTCTATTTGCTCATGAGCGACTTCAATATCAAACAATGGGCAGCGGTGCGCAACGATGAATTGCTTGCTACCTTGTCCTGGATGCCACAGGGAGGCAAATCTGAGTCGCTTTATGCCGCGACGAAACCTGTTGGAGACGAAGGACTGATTGGCGAGGCCCTGAAACAATTGCTCCTGCAGGCACGCCGTTCCCTGGCAAGTTACTCATCCCTCACCCTGGATTTTCCGGCTGGCAAATTTATGGAGGCGATTCAGGCTGCCGGTTTTCGAGTCCGCCGTACGTTGTTGTGGATGCGGGCTTGATGCAACCTGGATAGAATCTTTTCGTAAGAAGAGGTGGCAGTCACGTTAACCCTTAAAAGGGTGCTACGCGAACGTAGCTGTCACCTACAAGAAAAGAGGAGATCTAATCCCATGACAAAATTTATACTTCGTTGGGCGATCAACGCGATCGCGCTGTATCTGGCAGTTTTGATCCTGCCGGGTATCGACTTAAGAAGTGGACTCGTTTCCATTATCTGGCTGGCGCTAATCTTCGGATTGGTGAATGCGCTCTTACGACCTTTAATTTCCGTTTTGACTTGCCCGTTGATCGCGCTGACACTGGGTTTGTTTACACTCGTGATCAATACCTTCATGTTCTGGCTGACGAGTGTCATCGGTCAATCGTTCGGACTGGCGTTGATTATTAATCAACCCGTTTGGTGGAATGCCTTCCTCGGCGGATTGATTGTCAGTATCGTCAGCGTGATCCTTACCCTCATTCTGAAAGATGAAATGAATGGCAGAAGGATGATGAAGTAGATAGGAAGTAAAAAGAGGATGAGTGGAAAACTCATCCTCTTTTTTGTTATCAATTACTATTTACCGATTACCCTTTGTTCAATCCTGGTAATCCACCTGCCGGGCTTGCCATTTTCACTGCGCCCAGAATCGCCTCTGCCATTACCTCTGCCGCAAAGGCACCCACCATCGAAATATCTGCATCCTGTTCGCCTGTTGCTAATGCAAATACTGTGTCACCATCGAACATGGTGTGTGCCGGGCGAATGGCTCGAGCCAATCCATCTTGTGCCATTTGTGCAACTTTTGTAGCGCCGGCTTTTGTCAGTTTGGCATTGGTCGCGATCACGCCAATCACCGTATTCGATTGGACAGCCGAGTCTGTTGGACTATTCTTCATCCATTCGAGCGTTGTGCCAGAGCGCAAGCCTGCGACGACTTGTCCGTTCTGCGGATCAATCACATCGCCAACCGCGTTGACGGCGACAATGGCGCCGATCACGATTCCGTTGATCTCCAGGCTGGCTGTACCAATTCCAGACTTCATCGCGTATTGCATGCCGCGGATTTTTCCAACCGAGGCGCCAGTCCCCGCGCCGACATTTCCTTCGGCATGTGCGTCGGAGGATGCTGAAGAGGCGGCTGCATATCCCATAGCGGCATCTGGTCGAACGTCGGTGCGACCGAGATCCAAATCATACAAAATCGCCGCCGGGACAATGGGAACTTTTGCAAAGCCGGTTTCAAATCCGATCTTTTGCTCTTCAAGATAACGCATCACACCGGTTGCCGCATCCAATCCAAATGCCGAGCCGCCGGCTAATACAACTGCGTGAACTTTATCCACGAGATTGATCGGGTTGAGTAGATCGGTCTCGCGCGTGCCGGGCGCGCCGCCGCGCACATCCACGCCAGCTACCGCGCCCTCGCGGCATACGATGACCGTGCAACCTGTCAGGGCGCTTTCATCCTGTGCGTGCCCCACCTGGACGCCGCGCACATCGGTAATCGCATTTTTCATTTCATGAACTCTCGAACTTCCGTGGATTTATTTTCCAAAGCAAAATTTGAGAACAATGACTTACCGCTTGTCTCACGCATGTTCTTCATGCGTAATTAAACTTTTCGAATGCTTTTGTCCCCTCCGTTCCACTCGGGGACTGCCGCTGCTTTGCGCGGCGTGCGCGATAGGTTGAAATTCAAATCTTAAGTTTAGATAATTATGCGAACAAGTTGCAAAAACTCATTCCATTCTTCTTCAAAGAAATGTACCGTGACATTGTTGAGTTCTACATGATAGGTTGTTTCGCCGTCGGGCTCTTCTGCTTTCCATGCCAAAAAATTATCGGTCTCCGCGATCGTTTCGGTGTGAGGTTCACTATTATTGTTGTTCATTTCATTTCTCCTTATCGGAAATAATATTTTCCTTCCTTCTTAATAACAACTGCTGCAAGCGCCTGAGTGTTATCATCCAATCCCTGCCAACTGACACCTCCGGCATGGATGCCTGGGGTGGAAAAGGATCCTGGTCGAACATCTTTCGAATCGTGTAGCGCCCCAAAAGGGTGAAGGTTGCCAGCGTTGGAGCGGCAATTACAAGTCCCATAATGCCCAGCAAATTTGCTGCAATGAGCGCGGTGACCAGCACTGCGGCTGGATGTACTTTCAGCGTACGTGCCATAATGCGTGGAGCGACAAAACTATCGATAATCTGGTCGACAACGAGCATGACCACTACGACAATAATCGTATAAAGCAGAGGTTGAGCTTCCAGATTGAATGGTTTGCTGGTTTGGAAAAATGTAACCAATGCCAGAATGGTCCAGGTAATGGTCGGGCCAATGTAGGGAAGGAACTTTGCTAACCCGCCCAGCAGTGCCAATCCCAGTGCATATTTCACGCCCATAATGGAAAGCAGAATCACATAGATAACAAACGTCAGGATGAGGATGAAGATCTGTCCGCGCAGGAAGGCGTTCCAGATACGGCCGAGTTCATCCCCAAGTTTGCGAAAATCTTCGGCGTAACCAGGCAATTCGATTTTGATCAGGTTGCTTCTTAATCCGTTGCTTTCGCTCATCACGAAGTAAGATACAAGCAGCACAAAGAACGTCCAGCCGAAGATCTCCGCCGCGCGGGCCGCGAGCGTACCGACAAGCGTGCCGGTCCGCCCAAGCACCGGCTGAACGAAGGCAAGCACCTGGTCTGTAATAGTTTGTAACTCAACCGTTCGCATGTCCAATACGAACGGACCGAGCTTGAATACCTGCCCGGAAAGACTCTCCAGCCAGGTTGGCAGACTCGC
>WNFZ01003638.1_pt1 | contig 14421 bp, 9 predicted proteins | sample 5400081 | NCBI WGS metagenome assembly WNFZ01 (sample SAMN13153365, study PRJNA577476) | soil metagenome | isolation source: 80 cm soil or saprolite under grassland replicate 1 | place: USA:California | collected 2016-06-15
CGTACCGCAGCGCGGTGGCGGTCTCGGTCAGCTCCTCGTACGGCGGCGCGACGCCGACCCGTCCGGTGGCCACCGCGCGCAGGGCGGCCAGCAGTCGCCCGGTCGCGTCCGGCTGCCGGACGTTCGCGATGCCCACCTGCAGGTCGGGCAGCAGCCGCCAGGCAGAGGCGATGCCGTACGCCTCCAGCCGGCCGGCCACCCCCGGCAGCGCCGCGCGGGCCAGCTCCGGCAGTTCGGCGGCGACCAGCACGAACGGCCCCTGGTACGGCAGCCGCAGTAGCCGGGCCACCTCCCAGGCGCCGGTGGTGCCGCCGATGCGGCCCTCGAGCAGCGCCTCGACCAGCGCGGACCGCTCCTGCTCCCGGCCGAGGGTCTGCTCGGTGAGCACGTCGCGATAGGCAGTGGTCATCGCTTCGGCAAGCTCGTCCCCGATCACCCACAACCGCGAGGCGAGCACGACCAGCGCGGCGTCCGGGATGGCCCGGGAGCGGTGGGCCCGCTCGATGACCGTCTCCCACAGCAGGCGGGTACCGATGCGGTACGCGTGCAGCACCGCGGGCAGCGGCGCGCCCTGCTCGGCCCGCCGCCGTCCGGTCTGCCGCGCCGGGGCCAGGTCACCGGTGCCGGGGTCCATCAGCCGCCGGATCATGTACTCGACGTTGCCCTGGCAGGAGCCGATCAGCTCCGCGTCGTGGACCACCTCGCGGGAGGCGTAGAAGTCGTTGTCCCGGCGGATCCGTTCCGCCATCTGCACCGCGATCGCCGGCGCGTCGGCCAGCAGCGCGACCGCGAGCGCGGCGACCGCCGGATCCTGCTCCTCGCCGAACTCCCCCACGGACACGCGCCGAGCATAGAACCGCGTCGGTTGTGCGGGGGGACAACGGGAGCCGGCCAGCGTTGTCCCGGCGGCCATCGATCCGGCGCTCCGGCCGGCCAAGACTGGTCACATTCCCAGTTGACACCGGCCATGGAGGCACCCATGCCCAACCTCGCGCTCATCCTCACCGAAGCGGCCGAGATGTACCCGGACGTGCCGGCCGTCCGGCATGACGACCAGGTGCTCAGCTTCGCGGCGCTGGACGACGCGGCCGCACGGGTAGCCGGAGTGCTGCGCTCGCGCGGGGTCGGCGAGGGCGACCGGGTGGGCATCATGCTGCCGAACGTGGCGGCGTTCCCCGCCCTGTACTACGGCGTGCTGCGGGCCGGTGGGGTGGTCGTACCGATGAACCCGCTGCTGAAGGAGCGCGAGGTCGAGTACTACCTGGGCGACTCCGGGGCCGGGCTGGTGTTCTGCTGGCACGAGGTGGCCGACGAGGTCGCCCGCGGCGCCAAGGCGTCCGGCGCGCAGGCCCAGCCGGTGGCACCCGGCGACTTCGAGGAACTGCTCGCCGACGCGAAGCCGTACCGCGGGACGGTCGGCCGCGCCGGCGACGACACCGCGGTGATCCTGTACACCTCGGGTACCACCGGCAAAGCGAAGGGCGCCGAGCTGAGCCACGCCGGCCTCGGTCGCAACGCCGCGGTGACCGCGCGCACGCTGCTGCACATCGGGCCGGGCGACGTGGTGATGGGCTGCCTGCCGCTGTTCCACGTCTTCGGGATGACCTGCGGGCTGAACGCGGCGATCGCCAACGGCGCGACGCTGACCCTGATCCCGCGCTTCGACCCGGCCAAGGCGCTGCAGGTGGTCGGCCGCGACGGCGTGACGATCTTCGAGGGGGTGCCGACGATGTACGCCGCGATGCTCGGGCTCGCCGGCGGGGTCGAGCACGACCTGTCTTCGCTGCGGACCTGTATCTCCGGCGGCGCGGCGCTGCCGGTGGAGGTGCTGCGCGGCTTCGAGGCGGCGTTCGGCTGCATGATCCTGGAGGGGTACGGGCTGTCGGAGACATCGCCGGTGGCCTCCTTCAACCACCCGGACAGGCAGCGGAAGCCCGGCTCGATCGGCACCCCGATCGAGGGTGTCCAGATGCGGGTGGCCGGCCCGGACGGCAACGACGTGCCGGCCGGCGAGGTCGGCGAGATCGCGATCCGCGGCCACAACCTGATGAAGGGCTACTGGAACAAGCCGGACGCCACCGCCGAGGCGGTCAGGGACGGCTGGTTCTACACCGGCGACCTTGCCCGGGTGGACGAGGACGGCTACTACTTCATCGTCGACCGGAAGAAGGACCTGATCATCCGCGGCGGCTACAACGTCTACCCGCGGGAGGTCGAGGAGGTGCTGTACGAGCACCCCGCGGTGGCCGAGGCCGCCGTGATCGGCATTCCGCACGCGACGCTGGGCGAGGAGATCGGCGCCGCGGTGGCGCTGCGGCCCGGCTCGGCCGCCACCCCGGAGGAGCTGCGCGAGTTCGTCAAGCCCCGGCTGGCGGCGTACAAGTACCCGCGGTCGTTGTGGCTGGTGGACACCCTGCCCAAGGGCCCCACCGGCAAGATCCTGCGCCGCGAGGTCACCCCGCCGGCCGCGGGCGGTGCCCGGTGAGCGCCCCGCCGACCCGGCCCATCCCGCCGCCCCCGCCGGCGGACACGGTGGCCGACACGGTGGCCGACCTGGCCGGGGCACTGGATCTGCTGCTGACCGATGCCGCGCTCGGGCCCCTGCGGCGGCTGCTGCCCGGGGTGTCCTGGGTACGGTTCGCCGCGTGGCGGCCAGGCCCGGCACCGTGGCCCGGCGCGGCACCGATCTGGCCCGGGAGCTGGCCCGGATCGGCTGGTGAACGCAGCGGCCCGCAACGGCCCGCCCCGGCCGACCTCGGCGGCGGCGGCCTGCGGGCCCAGGAGGCCGCCCCGGGCACCTACGTGCTGGACCACTGAGGTGGACACCACCCGCGACGTCACCGTGGACGGCATGCGGATCCGGGTCTCCATCCGGCCCGGCGCCGACCCCGGTTCCCGGCCGCCGCTGCTGGTGTGCAACGGCATCGGCGCCGGGCTGGAGCTGCTGCAGCCGTTCGTGGACGCGCTGGACCCGGCGTTGGAGGTGATCCGGTTCGACGTCCCCGGGGTGGGCGGCTCACCGACCCCGCGCCGGCCGTACCTGCTGGTGACGCTGGCAGGCCGGACCGCCCGGATGCTGCGGCAGCTCGGGTACGGACAGGTCGATGTGCTCGGGTTGTCCTGGGGCGGTGGCCTCGCGCAGCAGCTTGCGTTCAGCCACCACAGGCTGGTACGGCGGCTGGTGCTGGTGAGCACCGCGACCGGCGCGGCGATGGTGCCGGCCCGGCCCGCGGTGCTCGCCCGGATGGTCACCCCGCAGCGGTACCGCGACCCCCGCTACGCCGCCGGAATCGCGCCGCTGATCTACGGCGGCGAGGTGCGCGAGCACCCGGAGTTGGTGCGGGACCTGTTCACCCGACCGACCGGCCGCGGCTCGTACCGCGGCTACACCTACCAACTGCTGGCCGGCGCCGGCTGGACCAGCCTGCCGTGGCTGCGGCTGCTCCGGCAGCCGACCCTGATCCTGGCCGGCGACGACGACCGGATCATCCCGCTGGCCAACGCCCAGATCATGCACCGGCTGATCCCACGGTCCCGGCTGCACATCTACCACGGCGGGCACGTCACGCTCGTCACCCGGGCCACCGCCCTGGCTCCGGTGGTGGCGGCGTTCCTCGCCGAAGCCGACCCCTCTGGCCGCCCGCCCTGGCGCCGCCCGCCCTGGCGCCGCCCGCCCTGGCGCCGACCACCCTGGCCCGACGCCGCCGGCTCGGACCCCGCCACGACCGGCTCCACCCGGCGAGCAGGTCGTCCCTCTCGCCGGTGGGGGCTCAGTGGTTCGGCTGAAAGGTGAGGGCGAGCGGGTCGCTGGCAGCCCACTGCACCTCGGACAGGCCGCCGAGGGCCATGTCGTCGGGCCGCGCGATGTCGATCTGCCGGGCCGGTATCTTCCCGGTCCGGCTGTAGTCCATCGGGGCGACCAGCCCCTCGGTGTCGGCGTGCCGGAGGCTGTGGAACGCCGACAGCAGGCCAGGCCTGGTCAGGGTGCCCCGGTCGCAGGCGGCCTGCAGGATCTGGGCCATCACCATCGCCTGTGCGTAGCCGTAGTCGACGGAGATCGACGGCAGCTGGCCCGGGTACCTGTCCATGAACGCCCGCCGGACCCGGGTCGGTCCCGACGCGGGCGAGGTGAACGGCGCGATCGGGGTGGTCACCAGCAGGTTCTCCAGCAGCGCGTCCCTGGCCGGAGTCTTCAGCAGCGCCGGGTGGTAGGCCGGGCCGGAGGCGAGGAAGGTGGCGTGGTAGCCGGTTGCCGCCGCCGCCCCGACCGCGGATGCCGTCTGGGCCGGCGTCGTGGTGAGCAGTACGAACGTGGCGCCGGCCCCGCGCAGTGCCGTGATCTGGTCGGTCAGGTCGCTGTCGGTTGGTTTGATCATCTGCTCGACGAGCCGCAGGCCGTACTCCTTGGCCGCCGCGCGGCTGCCGGCCGCGGCGTTCTCGCCGTAGTCGCCCTGCAGGAAAATGTGGCCGATCGTGTTCCCCCTGGCCAGGCCCCTGTCGTGCATCAGCCAGGAGATGCCGTCGATCGCCTCGATGTCGTAGGTGGCACCGGTGATGACCAGGTACGGGTTGCTCAGCAGCTGCGACGACCAGGAGGCGGCCATGGTGAGCGCCTCGTCGGCCCGCAGCCTCGACTGCAGGGCGGCCAGCTCCGGCGAGCCGAGCAACTCGGCGAACGCGAGCACCTGCGGCTGCATCCGGGTGTAGGCGGCGACGGCCCGCTGCACGTTGTAGCCGTGGTCCCGGGTGACGAACTCGACCTTCCGGCCGCACACCCCGCCATCGGCGTTCTTCTTGTCCCAGAAGAGGGTACGACCGGCCTCGATGTGCTTGCTCGCCAGCGCGAACGGGCCGCTCCGGTCGGTGAGCACACCCAACCGGATCGTCGTGTCGGTGACCCCTGGGCCGGTGGCGACCCTGTCGTTCGGCGCGACTTCGGTGGTCGTTTCTGTGGTCGAGCATCCCGCGGTGAGCAGCAGGGCGAAGGCGAGCAGACCGGTCAGCGCCCCAAGCACGGGCCGCCGATCGCGGGTGGGCGCGGGAAGCCGCGGCATCGCGGGTCTCCTTTGGTGGAAGTGGACCTCAGGGGTGGGTGGAAGTGGACTTCAGGGGTCCCTGGTCGGGATGGGGGGTCGTGTGCAGGCGTCTGACCGGCGGCCGATCCGGCCGCGGACGGCGGCGCCGACGCCGGCCGGCGGCGGCCGCACCGCGGGCTCGGATAGCGGACCGCTCGCCGGGCGCACACCCGGAGATCGCGTACTGCGAGCATCGCCATCGGACTTCCCCCTAGCCGGTGGCGGCCGAGGGTGCGCGCCGTCGGCGGCGGAGGGTAGCTGCAAACGGAGATCGCCGTTCGGCGATCTCCAGATGGAGATGGCCGGCGCGCAGGGGGTCCGGCGCATACCGGCGCGCTGGAGTTCCCCGCCCCCTGGTGTGCCGATCAGCGCGTCCTGTGCCGATCAGCGCGTCCTGTGCCGATCAGCGCGTCCTGTGCCGATCAGCGCGTCTGTCCGGGGCCTACTGCGTCACGCGGCGCGCCGCCGGCGAGGGCGAGGGCGTCTCGGTGCCGCGGCGGCGGGATCGGCTCGCAGACGGTGACGGTGCAGGAATCGGTAGATCGCTTCGGTGGCGTCGGGCCCGCGGGGATCGGTGTAGGACCCGGCGTCGGCGCCGCCGGACCAGGCGTGCCCGAGCCCGGAGATGAGCCAGTACTCGACGAGCGGTCGTCCGGCGGCGGCGTCGTCGTTCCAGTGACGGACCGAGTAGCCGAGCCCGCCCGGTGAGACGTCCTCCCGAGTGCGGTCGGGGTGGGCGAAGTCGGGCCGCAGCCTTCCGTGGGAGGCGGCGCGGATCGTGGCGAGCCACTGCCGGACCGTGTGCTCGCCGTTGCCGGGCCGGACCGTCTCGTCCTCCTCGCCGTGCACGACCACGACCGGAACCACCCGGGCACGGCTGCCCATGGCGGCATGGGCGAGCCGACCCTGCCACGCCGGGTCGGGACCACCGCCACGCATGGCCTGCAGCGCCGACGGTGCGTTGAGTGCTGCGGCGTACGGCAGTCCCGAGTGGACTCCGGCCGCGGCGACCACGTCGGGGTAGGCCGTCGCGACGATCGAGGCCATCGCGGCGCCGGCGGACATGCCCAGGACGTACACCCGGGTCGGGTCGACGTCTGCCCGCGTCTCCTCGCCCAGGACCTTCTCGATGATCCCGGCGATGGCCGCCGGCTCGCCCGAGCCACGGACCTGGTGCTGCGGGCGGAACCAGTTCCAGCATCCGCGCCGGTTGTGCTCGGCGTCCTGCTCCGGGTACACCGCCACGAAGCCCTCCCGGTCGGCGAGTTCGTTCAGTCGGGTGCCGGCAGCAAGGTCCTCCGGCGACTGCCCGCAACCGTGCAGCGCCACAACCAGCGGCACCGGCGCGCGAGGGGACCGAGGGCCCGGCACGTACACGGCGTACTCACGGCCTCCGCCCGGCCCGTCGTACCGGAAGCGGTCCCAGCTGCCGCGACCACCAGGATGTACGGGGTTGCGGCCCGTCGGACTCGGAAGCGGTGTCGGGACGGCCTGAGAAACGCTCGTTGCGCCGTTCCCGGCGGCCGACCGTGTCCGTCTCCACTCCCGCCCTTGGCGTCCTCTTCCGACGGGTCTGATCCGCTGGCTACCGGCCTTGCCTCGCTTGTGCCTCCACGCCATCCTCACGACTGTTCAACTTCCCGAACGGCCGCTTGATATCCGCAGCACGATGGTGACCAGTCTCACTGCCCTGTTCGCGCATGCTCGGGCTGACCCTGCTTCCGCCGCCCTCGCGCGGGACCAACGGCCGGAGCGCGGGACCAGGCTTGCGAGCGGGACGACCCTGCCCCGGGCGCCCGGCCGACCCTGAGTCCACTCACCGGGAACCCCGCTGCCGCATGTTCCCAAGCCCGTGGCAGTTTGCGGACACTCGTCCCGGGAGAATAGTCGGCGGGGCCTCGTGGACCCCTGGTCGTCAGCGGACTCTCCGGCGGCGGGCCGGTGGCTGAGCCCCGGGCGGAGGAGACGGATGACCGCGAGCCTTCAGGAGCGGGAGGTCGAGGAGTGCGACCTGCTGGTGGTCGGCGGGGGTGCCGGCGGGCTGTCCGCCGCAGTGACCGCGGCTTACCACGGCCTGAAGGTCGTCGTCGCTGAGAAGGCTCCGGTTCTGGGCGGTGCGACGGCATGGTCCGGCGGGTGGATGTGGGCACCGCTGAACCCGCTCTCGCAGGCCGACGGGATCGTCGAGGACATCGACCAGCCCCGCACGTACCTCAAGCACGCGCTCGGCGAGAACTACGACGAGGCCAGGGTTGAGGCCCTGCTGGGGAACGCCCGGCACATGGTGGCGTTCTTCGACAAGCACACGGCGCTGCAGTTCGTGTCCGGCACCTGGATCGCCGATATCCAGGGACACCTGCCCGGCGCGGGTACCGGGGGGCGGTCGGTGGGGCCCAAGCCGATCAACGCCCGGCGGCTGAAGAAGGAGCTCCGCGGGAAGCTGCGGCCGCAGCTGTACGAGACCTCGTTCCTGGGTCTGGGCATCATGGCAGGACCGGACCTGCAGGCATTCCTGCACGCCACCAGGTCGGTCAGGTCCTTCTACCACGCCGCCTGGCGGGTGGCATTCCACGTCTTCGACCTGGTCACCAACCGGCACGGTATGCAGTTGGTCAACGGCCCGGCGCTGATCGCCCGGTTGATGAAGTCCGCCGACGACCTGGGCGTGACGCTGTGGGTGAACTCGCCCGTGACGCGACTGCTGACCGACGACGGCGCGGTGCGCGGCGCCGTCGTGTCCACGACCGACGGCGAGGTGACCGTCCGGGCCCGGCGTGGCGTGCTGCTCGCCGCCGGCGGGTTCCCGAACGACATCGACCGACGCCGGGAACTCTTCCCGCGCACCCCGACCGGCAAGGAACAGTGGACCCTTGCCCCGCCGGAGACCACCGGGGACGGTGTGTCACTCGGTGAGTCGGTGGGTGGCCATTTTGACACGAACGTGGCGTCGCCGGCGGCGTGGTGTCCGGTGTCGCTGGTGCGCTATCGCAACGGACGGGTGGGCACCTATCCACACATCGTCGACCGCGGGAAACCGGGGGTCATCGGAGTGCTGTCGAACGGAAAGCGGTTCGTCAACGAGGCGGACGGCTATTACCAGTACACCTTTGCGATGATCAACGCGGCACCCGAGGGTGCGGAGGTGGCGTCCTGGCTCATCTGCGACCATGCCTTCCAGCGCCGCTATCCGTTTGGCATGTCGAAGCCCTTTCCCGTCCCGGTCTGGCCCTACCTGCGCTCCGGCTACCTGAAGAAGGGACGCACACTCCAGAGGCTGGCGCGCAGGTGCGGGATCGACCCGGTCGGCCTGAAGCAGACGGTCGAGGAGTTCAACAAGCACGCCCGCAACGGAGAGGATCCCGAGTTCGGCCGCGGCGCGACTGCGTTCAACCGCGGCTCGGGTGATCCCGAGCACAGACCCAACCCGTCCCTCGCGCCCATCGAGAAGGGCCCGTTCTACGCGATCAAGGTGCTGCCCGGCAGCTTCGGCACGTTCGCCGGGCTCAAAGCCGATCCGCAGGCCCGCGTGCTCAACGCCGACGGCGACCCGATCCCGGGCCTGTACGTCGCCGGCAGCGACCAGGCCAACGTAATGGGAGGGCACTACCCGTCCGGGGGCATCAACATCGGCCCGGCCATGACCTTCGGCTATATCGCCGGCCGGCACGTCGCAGGGGTGAACGACTACGAGAATGTCGTCCCCGTGGCGCTCAACGACGGCATCTGAAATATGACGGCGATCGACGCCACGACGTTGCCCTCCACTCAACGCCGCGCCGACAACCAACCACGTCCAGAACCCACCCGGGCCGCCCCGCAGGCAGACGCCACCCCCGCCTCATGCTCACGATGCCGCCGCGCACCACTCCTACACCGCCCGACACCGACCCGAGTCTCGTGCTCACCACGAACGACGGACCGTGATCATCCAGCGTGGCGGTCAACAGCCGGTCTGGTCGGCCGATAAATGGCGGGCGCCCACGTCACGGACCTTTCGGTCACGATACGTGGCCGAGTGTTACTGTCAGTACGCACCGGCCTCTTGCGAGGCGGAGGGCAAACGGGGGGCGGTTTGTAGTGATTCGGTATGTGGTGCACTGTTCGGGCGCGGCTGCGGTAGCGGGCGACGGTGCGGGGTGTGCGGTCGCGCCGGGGGCGGTCGCATCGCGCGGCGGGCGGGTGTAGTGAGCTGGTCGTTGCGCGGCTACCTGGCCGGGCTGGTGGTGCTGTTCGTCCTCGCGACCGGTGGCGTTGCCGTGTCCGGGTGGCGCCAGGCCAGAACAGACGCGCTGACCGCGGCGAGGCAGGACGCGGACTTCGGTGCCCGCCTGGCGACGACGGAACTCGGCGCCGACCTGGAAACGCTGCGGTCCACGGTCACGCAGCTGGCGACCAAACCGGACATCGCGCGGGCGTTCACCGATCCGCAGAGCTGTCAGCTCTCGCTGAACCTGTCGGGCATTGTGCAGGCGCACATCGAGGTGTTGCGTGGCGACGGTTCCGTGGTGTGCTCCTCCCGGGCCGCCGGCACCGGCGGCCGCGGATACGCGGGCGCGGGTTGGCTACCCGGTGCGTTGCGTGCTCCGGTCTTCGTCGCTCCGGTCACCGACCCGGTCACCGGCATGCCAGCGGTGCTGACCGCCGTTCCGGTCCCCGGCAGGGGAGTGATGGCCGGCTTCGCCGGCCTGGACACGCTGGGGCCGGCGTTGTCCACCCTGTTCGGTGGTCCGCGGCACCTGGAGTTCCTGGTGACCAGCGCCGACGGCAAGACGATCCTGTCCCGCTCGCCGGATCCGGAGCGCTTTGTCGGTGCGTCGTTGTCAGGGACGCCGTTCGCCCAGGCGGCCGAGGGGGTGGAGCGTCCCGACGTGACCGGCGTGGCGCGGCTGTACGGTGCTGGTGAGGTCGCCGGGGTGGGGTGGCGGGTGTACGCCGGCGCCGACCGGGCCGACGCGCTGGTAGCGGCCCGCCGCCTGGCACAGCGTCAGCTCGTGGGGCTCCTCCTCGGCCTGACGCTCGCCCTCGTCGTCACCTTCGTGGTGTACCGGCGGATCACCCGCCCGATCCACTTGCTGAGCGCCGCGGTCCGGGCACAGGGCGCCGCACCGGGCACCGGTGCCGCGCCGGTTCCGGTGGCCGGGCCGGCCGAGGTGGCCGGGTTGGCCGAGGACGTCAACCGGCTGATCGCCGCCGTCGAGCACGGACTGGCCGAGCGCCGGGACGCCGAAGACGCCACCCGGGAGATGGAACGCAGCTACCACCAACTCTTCGACCACAACCCCTTCCCGATGTACGTCTACGACGAGCGGACCTCGGCGGTGCTCGAAGTCAAGGACACCGCCGCGACCCACTACGGCTACCGCCGCGAGGAGATGCTCGACCTACGAGTGCAGGATCTTCAGGCGCCCGGGCCCGCAACGGAATCCGAGCCGGTGGCGGGCGAGGGTGACACGATCCGCCACATCACCAAGGACGGCAGCCTCATGGAGGTAAGGCTGACCTCCCATGTGCTGAACTTCCGCGGCACCGACGCCCGCTGCGCCGTCATCGAGGACATCACCGAGAAGGAAGAGTTGGAACGCCGCCTGCGCCAGTCCCAACGCCTGGAGAGCCTCGGCCGGCTCGCAGGCGGCGTGGCCCACGACTTCAACAACCTGCTCGGCATCATCCTCGGCTACGCGTCGTTCATCGACGAGGAAGTCAGCGCGGCCACCGAGACCGACGCCCGGTGGCGGCCGGTATGCGAAGACCTCACCCAGGTGCTACAGGCCGTCGACCGCGCCACCGCCCTCACCCGCCAACTGCTGTCCTTCGCCCGCCGCGAGACGGTAAGACCGTGCGTGCTGCAACTCAACACCGTCATCACCAAAGTCGAACACCTGCTCCGCCGGACCCTCGGCGAAGACATCGAAGTGACCACATCGCTTGCCCCGGACCTGGCAATGCTGAAAGCCGACCGCGGTCAACTGGAGCAGATGCTTGTCAACCTCGCCGTCAACGCCCGGGACGCGATGCCCGCCGGCGGCACCCTGGCCTTCGACACCGACAACCTCAACGCCGACGAGCAGTACGTCACCCGCCACCACGGCGCCCGAACCGGCCCCCACGTGCGGCTACGAGTCAGCGACACGGGCACCGGCATGAGCCAGGACACCATCGATCACGCCTTCGAGCCATTTTTCACCACCAAACCCCAAGACAAAGGCACCGGCCTCGGTCTGGCCACCATCTACGGGATCGTCACCCAAGCCGGAGGCCACGTCCACATCACCTCCACGCTGGATGTCGGAACGACGATCACCGCCATCCTGCCCGCAACCGACGAACCCGAAGCGCCCGAAGACCTGCCCGCAACGGCGACCAGGCGCGGCCGAGGCGAGACCGTCCTCCTCGTCGAAGACGAGGAAAGCCTACGCACCCTGACCGAACGGATCCTGACCGACAACGGCTACCAGGTGATCACCGCCGCCGGCGGCGACGAGGCGATCGACCTTGCCGCCCACCTACCCGCCGACACGATCGCCATACTCCTCACCGACGTCGTCATGCCGCACATGCCCGGCCACGAACTCGCCAGAAACATGCGGATCACCCAGCCCAACCTGCCGGTCATCTACACCTCCGGATACCCACACCCAACGCTCGCCTCCAACGACACCATCAACCCACCCGCCACCCTCCTCAACAAACCCACCTCTCCAACCGCACTCCTCACCGCCATCCGGTGCGCACTCGACCAGGGCCAACCCACAGACCAGCAAATGGCATCTGAGCCGGGATAACGGCATCTACCACGCCGCCCGCGGCGTAGCCCTCATCCGGAAGCTCGCATGACCGGCACCCAGACGGGTACGCCGGCCCTTGTCAGGTGCGTGCCTACCATGCAGACCCGGCAAGCCGCCGGGGTGAGACGGGATCCCGCGACCAAGGTCATGGACGATGACGGTTCCTCTGCTGCTCCTCACCGGGGCTCGGGCGGCGGTAAGACGAGGGTCGTCCAGGCGGTGGTTGATCGGCTCCGCCCGGCCGGCCGGCCAGCACCGCCGCGCCGTCGGCGCGACCCGACCACCGCGCAGCGGGGCGCATCTGGCTGGGCGTGTCTGGCAAATCTCCGTGCGGCCCGGCCGGTACTCTTCGTGCACAGGATGGCTTGGGGGTGCCTCATGGACTCATATTTAGACCTGTTCCGGGCCCGGGCGCAGGAAGCACGGGAACTCTACGAGCAGGTGCTGCGGGACAGGGGCGACAGGGAGCAGCCGTCCGCCTCACCGACGACGTTCAGCGACTGCGCCTCGCTCTACGAGCAGTCCGCACTGGCCTATCGGGTGGCCGCCGCCTTGGGGTCGATGGGGTACTTCGACCAGGCGGCCGCCTCCGCGGCGCAGGGTGCGGTCTTGGGCGAGGCCGCGGAATCCTGCTCGGCGTCCGCAGCGGGCGAGATCATCGAGGTCTGAAGCCGTCTGCCGCGGAGGCGCCTCAGCGAGGAGCTGCCACAGCTGGGGTCGTCGTACTTCCGTCGAACGGGCCGTGGAGGACCGGCTGCGGTCGGCCAGCGCGACACCTGCCCCCAGGTGGTGTCGGCCTCGATGTCCCGCCACACCTGGAAGAGTGCGGCGGCCCGGATTCGCTTCTGCCGCCGCGGCAGGGTCGAGTTCTTCGATGGCGGCGCGTTGCGCGAGGGCGTGAATCCGGACACTGCGCACGACATCGTTCGGGTCGTGGCTGATCAGGCTCAACCGCCGCAGGTTCCGTACCGCCTGTCGTGCCGCGTCCGCCGCGATCATCGACGCTCTGGACTGTCGGAGTCTGCGGTGGCGTTTGCCGGGTTGTCGGTTTTGTAGGTAGGCGCGGGCCGGTTGGCTGGTGAGGACGGCTTCGAGGATGCCGTTGGGGGGTCCCTACTGACTATGGACTCATCGCTCGTTGCATGTCACGCTGTCGCCCGAACGGGAAGGGGTCGTGGGGTGCTGCCGCGCGGCCTCTTCATCGAATCAATGGAAGCGGGGGAATGCTGATGTGGAGAGCATTACGGTTGTCTGTGCTGGCGGCCGCGGTCGCCGTCGTCGCAGGCGTGCTCGGTACGGGTACGGCGTTCGCGTACGGGAGCGCGGATCAGCCGATAGCGCAGGTCGAGATCTCAGGCAACTGCAACAACCCGGACTTCGCCCTGTGCCAGGAGGTTGGACTTGGCGGCGTGTGGGCCTGGGCTGAACTCGACACTGCCGGAGGGAACGGCACCAGTGGCAGCATGGACTTCACCATTGCCTTCTGTGGCCACTCGGGGCCGGGAGCCGGGCCGCACAGCGCTGGCGGCTTCGGCCATCCCGGCGAGGGCGTGTGGTGGACGGTGAATAACCTGAACGATGCACTCGCCGCAGGCGCGTTCCCGTTCTTCGACACGTCGAAGACATACAGCGCCTATTACGTCCTCGACTTCTTCCCCGGAAGCGGAGCCGACGACTTCATCGCCGTTGTTCCCGCCGTCTACGGCCACTACAGCAGCCCGAGTTCTTTCCCGGCTGGGGCGCAGTTCCAGACGCAGGTCGCGCCGTAGGACTACACGTTAAACGCAGAGGCCGTGCAGACGAGAGCCGGCCTCTGCGTTTTTCATTTGCGGCAACGCTCCGGTCAAGGCGCCCGAATGAGGCGATGCCGGCGCGGGCCACGCAGCAGGAGTGCACGAACCCTTGCACGACACCCCGCGTTGGGGCTCGGCACCGCCGATCCGCACAGCCACAGCCCTGAGGCTGATGGTCTCCACCTCGTCAGGGGTGGGCATTCGCACGCTGACCTCCTCCTCGAAGTGACCGAGGCGGTGGCCCTGCTCCTCAAGTCGGGCGTAGATGCCGCCCGGCCCGGTGTTCGGCTGCTCGATGGCTGTGCCCTCGGCGAGGTCGGCCGGGATGTAGGAGGTGGCGGTCTCGACCGGCCGGCATCCATCAGGTACCGCCGGCGCCGGACCACCACAGGCCCGCCCGGGCTGGTCGCGAGGCGCTCGGCGATGTCAGCCGGCACCTCCTCCCGGGTGACGCGGATCATGTCTACGGTCGGCCTGACGCCCACCTTCTCCGCCTCAGCGAGGAACGCGGCCTTGCCGTCCTCACGGCGCCGGCGCGCAAACCGGTCACTGGCCAGCCGCCGGACCGAGGGTCCGGGGCGCACGAAGACGCCCCGGCCGTGTCGGGCGACCGTCAGGCCAGCCGATTCAAGGACCTGGAGCGCCGACCGGACAGTCATGCGCGCGACGCCGTAGTGCTCGGTCAGCTGCGACTCGGACGGAAGCCGGTCGCCTGGCCCGAGCCTGCCGCTGTCGATCAGCTCGCGGAGATGGGCAGCGATCTGAACG
>WNFZ01004089.1_pt1 | contig 14420 bp, 14 predicted proteins | sample 5400081 | NCBI WGS metagenome assembly WNFZ01 (sample SAMN13153365, study PRJNA577476) | soil metagenome | isolation source: 80 cm soil or saprolite under grassland replicate 1 | place: USA:California | collected 2016-06-15
ACGCAGCGCGCTTAGGCAGGGAACTGGTCGTACTCGGCGCCGTTGGGTTTGTCGTTCTCGTCCATGCGGCGGATGTACTCGTCAAAGCGCATCCCCGGCGCGTGCACGTTTATGAAGTGCGCACGCTCGCTGCTTGCGTTCCTGAAAGAGTGCACGACGCCCGGCGCGGCATGCACGAGGTCGCCGGCGCGCGCGTGCACGATCTCACCCGCGACCGTTATCTCGAGCTCTCCTTCGAGGACGTAGAACGAGTCGACGTGCTGCTTGTGGAAGTGCGGACCCGCACCATCCATCTCTGGCGCCATCTCGAACTCGAACAGCACGAGCTCGTCGCGCGAGACCTTCACCTCGGCGCGGCGGCCGGGACGTTCGAGCACCTCGCCCATCTAGATCACGCGGCGGACGTGGAGCGTGCTGCCCTCGATCGTGCGGATCTCGAAGACGTGGCCGCCGCAGGGGACGAGGTCGCCGATCTCCCACGACGGTTGTTCGCTCGTAAGTTCGCCGACGGCGTCGCCGTCTTCGGCGACGAGCTCGTAGCGAAAGACCCCCGCGACCGTCCGCTCCACCGGTTTCACCCTACAACGGTTCTCGGCTGATGGTGATCCCGCGCTACGTCGAACTGCATGCACATTCCGCGTATTCCTTCCTGGACGGCGCCTCGTTGCCCGAGGAGCTCGCTGTCCGGGCCGCGGAGCTCGGCTACGAGGCGCTCGCGCTCACCGACCACGACGGCGTCTACGGCTCGCTCGAGTTCGCGCACGCGGCGAAGGCGTTCGGCGTGCGGCCGATCACCGGCGCCGAAGTGACGCTCGCGGACGCTTCGCACGTGACGCTGCTCGTCGAGTCGCCGCGTGGCTACGCGAACCTCTGCCGGTTGCTGACGGCGGCGCACAAAGACACGCGTCCGCCGGGTCGTGAGACGGAGCCGGTACCGCCCGCGCTCGAGCAGTCGCTGCTCGAGGAGCTGCACGAGGGTCTGATCTGCCTCTCCGGCTGCGCCCGCAATGGGCTTGCGGTGCGCAATCCGAATGACGCGGCACGGCTCGCGCAGGTCTTCGGCCGCGATCGCTTTTTCGTCGAGCTGCAGCGCCCGTACGAGCGCGGCGACGTACGCCGCAATGCCGTTCTGCGCGAGCTTGCGGAGACGCTCGGCGTCGCGACGGTCGCCACCGGCGATCCCCACGCGCACGCGCGGTCGCGTGTCGGGTTGCAGGACGCGCTCGTCGCGATCCGCAACCGCACGTCGCTCGACGGCTGCGAGCGCGAGCGGCGCGGCAACCACGAATCGGTGCTGCTCGCGGCGGACGAGGTGTACGAGCGGTTCCCGGAGGACAGAGAGGCGGTGGCGCGCACCGCAGAGCTTGCAGAGCGGCTCGAGTTCGACCTGACGCAGGAGCTCGGCTACCGCTACCCGGACTTCTCGGACGGTGAGGAGCCCGCCATCGCGCAGCTTCACGCCCTTTGCGACCGCTTGTTCCGAGACCGCTATTCGCCTAGTGGCAAAGTGTCACTTGGCAGGGTTCGAGCTCGCCTGGACGAGGAGCTCGCGCTGATCGAGCGGCTCGGGCTCGCAGGCTTCTTCCTCCTGCACTGGGAGGTACTCGAGCTCGCGCGCGACGTCGCGCGAGAGGTGCGCGGCGAGTCGGTCGCACGGCAGGTGCTGCCGCCGGGACGCGGGCGCGGCTCCTCGGTCGGCTCGATCGTCTGCTATTTGACCGGGCTCTCGCACGTGGATCCCGTTGCCGCCGATCTCTCGCTCGGCCGCTTCCTCAACGACGAGCTGTCGTCGGTGCCGGACATCGACCTCGACTTCCCACGCGACATCCGCGAGCAGCTGATCGTGCGCGTGACGGAGAAGTACGGGCGCGAGCACGCCGCGCTCGTCGCGTCGTTCGCGACGTATCGCTCGCGCGGCGCGATCCGCGACGTCGGCAAGGCGCTCGGGCTGCCGTTCGCGGACCTCGAGCGGCTCGCGCGGATCACCGAGGGCTGGAACGCGAAGCGCGTCCATGACGAGCTTGCGTCGCTGCCGGATGCGGAGACGAAGCTGAGCTCGCCGCGCTGGCGCGCGTTCGCGGAGCTGTGCGCCGAGATCTCCGGCCTGCCGCGGCACATCTCCCAGCATCCGGGCGGAATGGTGATCTCGTCCCGGCCGCTCGTCGAGCTCGTCCCCGTGCAGCCGTGCGCGATGGCGGGCCGGCAGATGGTGCAGTGGGACAAAGACTCGTGCTCCGACGCCGGGTTCCTGAAGATCGACCTGCTCGGGCTCGGGATGCTCTCGGCGGTCGAGGACTGCGTCGAGCAGGTCGCACGCGTGCACGGCGAGACGATCGACCTTTCGCGCATCCCCTTGCAGGACCCCGACGTGTACGCGGAGATTCAGAACGCCGACACCGTCGGCACCTTCCAGATCGAGTCGCGCGCGCAGATGCAGACGCTCCTGCGCACTCGGCCGGAGAACCTCGATGACCTGACGATCCAGGTCGCGATCATGCGTCCCGGCCCGATCCAGTCGAAATCGGTGCACCCGTTCATCGACAGGCGTCAGGCGCTGCGAGAAGATCCGTTGTACGTCGTGCCGCTCGAGCATCCGCTGCTCGAGGAGCCGCTGCGCGAGACGCTCGGCACGATCATCTTCCAGGACCAGGTGCTCGAGGTCGCGATGTCCGTCGCCGGCTTCTCGATCGGCGAAGCCGAAGGCCTGCGCCGGGCGCTCTCACGGAAGCGGAGCGAGGCAGCGATCGAGGCGTTCCGCGGGCGCTTCGTCGAAGGTGCGCAGCGCAAGGGTGTCGGCGAGCGGCTCGCGCACGAGATCTACGACAAGGTTGCCGGCTTCGCGGGCTTCGGCTTTCCGAAGTCGCACTCCGCCGCATTTGCGCTCCTCGCGTACCAGTCGGCGTGGCTGCGCCATCACTATCCCGGAGAGTTCCTCTGCGCGCTCCTGAACGAGCAGCCGATGGGCTTCTATCCGCCGTCGTCGCTGGTTCGGGATGCGCAGAAGAGGGGCGTGGAGGTCCGCGCGCCGGACGTGAACCGCAGCGGCGTGAAGGCGCGGATGGAAGGCGGCGCGGTGCGTGTCGGGCTGAACTACATCGCGCAGGTGTCGGACGACGACGCAACGGCAGTCGTGGCGGCTCAGCCGTTCACCGACGTGCGCGAGCTCGCGCAGCGGACTGAGTTGTCGCAGGACACGCTCGAGTCGCTTGTCGCCTCCGGCGCCTGCGACTGCTTCGGCCGGCCGCGCCGCGTGCTGCTCTGGGAGCTGGGGCTCGTCCCGCAGACGGAGACCGTTCGCGGCTCGGGCGGCAAGGAGCGACAGCTCGCGTTACCGCTCGACCCGACGGTGGAGACGCCGGCGCTGCGCGAGCAGACGCCGTGGGAGCGGATGCTCGCCGACTACCGGATGACGAACCTCTCCGTCGGCATGCACCCGCTCGAGCTGCTGCGGCCGCACCTGCCCGACGGCGTGCTCTCGAGCGCCGAGCTCGAGCGGTGCCGCGACGGCCGGCGCGTGCGCGTTGCGGGGATGGCCGTCGCGCGGCAGCGGCCGTCGACGGCGAAGGGAGTCGTCTTCATGCTGCTCGAGGACGAGCAGGGGCAGATGAATCTGATCGTCCCGCCGTCCGTGTACGAGCGTTATCGCGCGCTCGTGCGCGGCGAGCCGTTGCTGCTCGCGCATGGGCGCTTCGAGCGCCGCGACCGCAACATGAACGTGCTCGTCGACAAGGTCGAATCCCTCGGCCCGCTCGCGCGTCACGTCGCCGAGCTCGACGTCGGCGATTCACTGCCGCGCGCGCACCACTTCGGGCACCGCTAGCGCCGCGCGTGCCGGAACTCCATCGGCGAGGGGTGGCCCTTCGCGAGGTTGAACGCGCTGTTCACGAGCTCGAGGTGCGTGAACGCCTGCGGGAAGTTTCCGAGCAGGCGCTTCGTCTCCGGGTCGTACTCCTCGGCGATCAGGCCGAGGTCGTTGCACAGCCCGAGCAGGCGATCAAAGAGCGTGTGCGCCTTGTCATGCTCGCCGAGTAGCTCGAGGCAGTCGACGAGCCAGAACGAGCACGGCAGGAACACGCCCTCGCCTTCGGGCAGGCCGTCCACGTCCTGATCGCTCCGGTAGCGGAGCACGAGGCCGTCACGCGTGAGGTCACGGCGGACCGCCTCGATCGTGCCGATCACTCGCGGGTCGTGGCACGGCAGGAAACCGACCAGCGGGATCAGCAGCAGGCTCGCGTCGAGTGTGCGGGAACCGTAGAACTGCATGAAGGACCCGAGGCGGTCGTCGAACCCCTCGCGGCAGACCTCCTCGTGGATCTCGTCCCGCAGCGCGCGCCAGCGTTCGGCGTCGCCCCTCAGTCCGTATTCCTCGACTGTGCGCACCGCCCGGTCGAACGCGACCCACGCCATGACCTTCGAGTGCACGAAGTGCCGTGGTTCGCCGCGAATCTCCCAGATGCCGTTGTCGGGCTCGCGCCAGCGCCGCTCGAGGTGCCTCAGCAGCACACGTTGCAGCGACCACGCGTGCTCACTCGCCTCGAGGCCGCGAGTGCGCGCCTGGTAGAGCGCGTCCATCAGCTCGCCGTACACGTCGAGCTGCACCTGCTCGCTCGCCAGGTTGCCGGTTCGCACCGGCGCCGACGCCTCGTAGCCCGGAAGCCAGTCGAGTTCGAGCTCGACGAGGCGCTGCTCGCCGGCGACGCCGTACATGATCTGCAGATCCTCGGGGTTGCCGGCTGCGGCGCGCAGGAGCCAGGTGCGCCAGTTGTCGGCTTCCTCCGCGTAGCCCGCGGAGAGCAACGCGAGCAGTGTCAGTGTCGCGTCGCGCACCCAGCAGAAGCGGTAGTCCCAGTTCCGCGTGCCGCCGATGTGCTCGGGCAGCGACGTCGTCGGTGCCGCAACGATCCCGCCGGTCGGAGCGTACGTCAGCGCTTTGAGAACGATCAGCGAGCGGTGCACGTGGTCGTGCCAGTCGCCCTCGTAGCCGCAGCGATCGACCCACTCGGTCCAGAACGTCGTCGTGTCGATGAGCGCCTGTTCCGCGTCGACCTCCATCGGCAGATCACGGAATGATGGGTACCAGGTGAGGACGAACGGCACGCGCCTGCCTTCCGCGACAGTGAACGTCGCTACGGTCTTCATGTCTTCGCCGCTCACCTCGACCGGCGTGCGCAGGCACACCGCGTCCGGCCCCGCGATCGCCAGCCGCGTGTCGCCGTCCAGGCGCCGCACCCACGGGACGATGCGCCCGTAGTCAAAGCGGATCACGAGTTCCGTTCGCATCTCGACGCGGCCGCTCACGCCCTCGACGATCCGCACGATGTCCGGCGCCTCGCGGCGCGGCGGCATGAAGTCGAGCACGCGTGCGACGCCGCTGTCTGTCTCCCACGTCGTCTCGAGGACGAGCATGTCTTCGAGGTAGCGGCGGGTCGCGCTCGCACTCTGGTCGGTCGGGGCGATCAGCCAGCGCCCGTTGCTCTCGTTGCCGAGCAGCGCGGCAAAGCACGCGCCGGAGTCGAAGCGTGGAAAACACAGCCAGTCGACCGAGCCGTCGCGACCCACGAGCGCAGCCGTCTGCAGGTCGCCGACCAGGGCGTAATCCTCAATACGCAGCGGCACGCTCCGCAGTCTCTCGCATCTTGTCGAAACTACGAACCGTGACCCGCGCGGATGGTCTGGAGTCAATCCGGTGTTGAAATCCGGCGCGCTTTAAGCCACGATCGGAGGCGCGAAAGACGTGCTCTACGACGTCGGCGAACGGGCGGAATCATCGGGGCCGACAGTTCGACCGGACCTGATGGAGGAGAGGCGTGCGCGCGCGCCGCAGAGCGCGCGCACGCTCTGAACGTCAGCTCTCCTCGATCGTCAACGCGAGGGCGCGCCAGCGCTCGACGACGGCGTCGTTGAAGTCGCGTTCGTACTGGTCGGCATCGCCCTCGGCGAGCGTTCGCGCGTATGTGTCGCGCAACTCTGCGAGCCGATCGGTCGCGCCTTCGATCGCAAGCTGATAATCACCGTAGAGCTCCTCCGCGTCGTCGCGATCGGCGCGGTCGTACTTCTCGAGCGCACGATCGACGTCGTCCAGAAGCTGGGCGTCGTCATCCTCGAAGAACGCCAGCTGGCGCTCGATCACGTCGCGGAAGCGGCGGCGGCGGAACACGTTGGCCTTAAGGTAGACCGCCGTGCTGATCCGCACCTGGAACGTGTTCCACGGCAACACGAAGCCGCCCCAGCGGCACGCGTTCCTGCGGGAGGCGGTCGAGCTCGCAGTGAGCGACGATCCGGAAGTCGTGTGCCTGCAGGAGCTTCCTGCGTGGTCGCTTTCACATGTCGCAGCGTGGACGCCGTATACAGCTCTGCCCGCGCTCGCCGAGCCGCCGTCGCTCGGGCCCCTACCGTCGACGGCGGAGCTGGGTCGGGTCGTCACGCAACTCAACGCCGGTCTTCTGCGGTCGGCGTTCTCGGGACAGGGAAACGCGATGCTCGTCTCGCCACGCCTGCGCGTGCAGGAGGAACACGTATGCGTCTTGAATCCGCGGCGCTTCCGGCGCGCGCAGGCGAGCTGGCTCGGACTCGGGCCGCTCGCGCGGGTCGCGTGGGCGAAGGAACGGCGTGTCTGCCAGGCCGTCCGGCTGTCCGACGGCTCGCGCACGCTGCTCGTGGCGAACCTGCACGCGACCAGCTACCCGCCCGACGAGCGGCTCGCCGACGCGGAGCTGCTGCGCGCGTTCGTGTTTCTCGACGGGCTCGGGCGACCCGGCGAGCCCGTGGCCGTCGGCGGCGATTTCAACGTCACGTTCGAGCGCTCGCGCACGTTGCTCGACCTCACCGGCGAAGACTGGGGCTTCTCGTGCCCCGGAAGCGGCATCGACCACGTGCTCGTCCGCAATCTGAACATCGTCTCCGGCCCTACGCGGTGGCCACCGGAAAGGCGCGAGCGCGACGGCGCGCTCCTGTCCGATCATGCTCCCGTCGACCTCGTGGTCGAATGACGTTCGACGAAGCTCGGGCTTTGTTTCCCGTCCTCGAGCGCGTCGCGTACCTCAACGCGGGAACGTTCGGTCCGCTCGCGCGCCCGACTGCCGACGCGATCGCAGAGCAGCTGGCACACGATGTGGCGCTCGGCCGGAGTGGAAAGGCATACATCGAGGCGATGCAGGCCGCGCGCGCCGCGCTTCGCGAGATGATCGCCGAGCTCCTTGCGACGACGTCGGAGCACGTTGCGCTGACTTCTTCGACGACGGACGGCTGCAACATCGTGCTCGGCGGTCTCGGGCTGCGCCCGGAGGACGAGGTCGTCACCACTGACGCCGAGCACTTCGGTCTGGCCGGACCGGTCTTCGCATCGGGGGCGACGGTTCGGGTCGCGCAGGTGCACGAGCTCGGACCGGAAGAGGCGCTGGACGCGATCCTGGCCGAAATCACGCCGCGGACGCGACTGCTCGCCGTGTCGCACGTCCTCTGGACCACGGGCATCGTCCTCGATGTGCATGCGCTCAGGGAGCGAACCGGGCTGCCGGTGCTCGTGGACGGCGCGCAGTCGGTCGGGGCTGTCCCCGTGGACGTCGGCGCCCTCGACTTCTACACGGTCTCGGGGCAGAAGTGGCTCTGCGGCCCCGAGTCGACCGGTGCCCTCTACGTCGCCGACGCCGACGCACTGCGAGTCGCGCGGCCCGGCTACTTCGCACAGCGGTCCTTTGAGCCGGGCGGTCGCTACGTCCCGCGACCGGATGCGCAGAGGTTCGAACCCGGCTGGGTCTCGGTTGGCGCACTGAAGGGACTCGCGACGGCGATCGGCCTCGCGCCCAATTGGCGTTTCGAGCGCATCCGAGAGACGGCTTCGTACTGCCGCGACGCGCTGGAAAAGCGCGTGACTGTCGTGACGCCCGGCGACCAGGCGGGGCTCGTCACGTTCCGCCCCGACGGCGAGCCAGACGAAGTCGCCGTGCGATTGCTGGAGCGCGGCGTCGTGGTGCGCAGCCTGCCCGGGACGCCATGGGTCCGCGCGTCCTGCGGCTGGTGGACGACCGACGAGGACGTCGAGCGTCTAGCCGGCGCTCTCTGAGGTTCGCAAGCCGAGCTCGTCGGCGATCGGCTGCAGCGCCGCGACGACGTTGCGAATGTGCTCGTCCAGGTCGATGCCGAGCTCCTCGGCGCCCCTGTATACCTCGTCGCGGTGCACGCCTGCCGCAAAGGACGGCTGCTTGAGCTTCTTGCGCACCGATTTCGGTTCGAGTCCCTCGAGTCCGGTCGGACGCACGAGGCCGCATGCATGGACGAACCCGCTGAGCTCGTCGCAGGCGAACAGCGTCTTCTTCAGCAGCGTGTCGCGCGGTAGGTTCAGATGCTCCGCATGGGAGAGCACCGTCTCGACGATCTCCTCGGGATAGCCCTCCTCGCGGAGGATCGGCGCGCCGTCCTGCGGGTGCTTGTCGAGCGTCGGGTGCATCTCGTAGTCGAAATCGTGGAGAAGCGCGGCAACCGCCCACAGCTCCTCGTCCTCCTCGAACTTGCGCGCGTAGTAACGGGTCGACGCCTCCACGGCAAGCGCATGTCGCAGCAGCGACTCGCTCTTCGTGTAGCGCGTCAGCGTTTCCCAGGCCCGGTCCCGTGTCGGATCCACGCGCGGGGGTAGGATAGCCGCCTCGCGGAGCAGAATCCGTACCGGGAGCTCGAGTCCAATGGCCACGACCGCTGTCGCCGACGCATTGATGGAGTCTTTCCTCATCGAAGGCGGCTTTGCGCTGTCCGGAACGGTTCGCGCGGCGGGAAACAAAAACGGTGCGCTGCCGATTCTCGCGGCCTGCCTGCTCACCGATGAGCCGGTCACCTTGACGAACGTGCCGCGCATCCGCGACGTGGACACGATGGTCGCGCTGCTCGCCGACGTCGGTGCAGAAGTGGAATGGACGGGCGCGAACTCGATTCGCGTGCACGCCGCCGACGTCCGAAAGCGCGAGCTCGATGAAGAGCTCTGCAGCAGGATGCGTGCGTCGTTCCTGCTCGCCGGCCCTCTGCTCTCACGCCTCGGCGCGGTAAGCGTTCCGCCGCCGGGCGGCGACGTGATCGGCCGGCGCCGCCTCGACCCGCACATCCATGCGTTCGCAGAGCTCGGTGCCGAAGTCGAGATCGGTTCTCGGTACGAGTTGCGAGCGGCCGACGGCCTCAGCGGCAACCACGTCTTCCTCGAGGAGGCGAGCGTCATGGCGACGGAGAACACCGTCATGGCGGCGGTGCTGACGCCGGGAGAGACGGTGATCGGCAATGCCGCGTGCGAGCCACACGTGCAGGACCTGTGCCGCTTCCTCGTCGCGCTCGGGGCCGAGATCGAAGGAATCGAGTCGAACGTGCTTCGGATTCGCGGCGTCGAAACGCTGCACGGGGGCGAGTGGCGGATCGGTGTCGATCACATCGAGGTCGCTTCGTTCATCGGGCTCGCCGCGATCACCGGCGGCGGGATCACGATCGAGGACGTCGAGACGAAGTACCTAACGTCGATTCTGCCCGCGTTCTCGCGACTCGGAGTCCGCGTCGAGGTGGGGGACACGAGCGTCCACGTGCCGGCCGGGCAGCAGCTCCTCATCCAGGACGACCTCGGCGGACACATCGCGAAGATCGAGGACGGCCCCTGGCCGGCGTTTCCGGCCGATCTGACGTCGATCGCCGTCACGGTCGCGACCCAGTCGTTCGGGACGGTGCTGATCTTCGAGAAGATGTTCGAGAGCCGCCTCTTCTTCACGGACAAGCTCGTGTCGATGGGCGCGCGCATCATCCTCTGCGATCCACATCGCGTCGTCGTGAGCGGCCCGGCCCAGCTGTACGGCCAGCGGATGGAGAGCCCGGACATCCGCGCCGGAATGTCGATGCTGCTCGCGAGCCTCTGCGCTGAGGGGCAGTCGACGATCGGCGCCGTCTACCAGATCGACAAGGGGTACGAGCGGATCGACGAACGGCTGCGCGCGCTCGGCGCGCGGATCGAGCGCGTCGTCGCCTAGCGCGGGCCCTTCCAGCGCGCCCCGATCCTCAGGAGATTCTGCCGCTTCGTGGGCTTCCAGCGAAGTCGCCGAACGGCGTGGGCACGCTGCCCCGGCGTATGGGACGCGAGCTCCACCGCGCTTGCCGCGTCGATCACGCCGAAGCCGAGCTCGGGCGACCAGGCGCCGTGGCCGGACGCGCTTTCCTTGAGGACCTGCGCCACGGCAGCCGCATCGAGCAGCGGGTTCGCGGCGAGCACGAGCGCGGCGGCTCCGGCCACCTGCGGAGCCGCGAACGACGTCCCGCTGCCGTAGCCGTAGATACCGCCGAGCGAGCCCGGGAGAGGCACGCGCACGTAGGCGGCGGACCACGACGCCGAAGAGATCGCTGAGAAGACACTCTCGCCGGGCGCGGCGAGCGACACATACGTCCCCGTGCTGGAAAACGACGCCCGCGCGCCCGATGCGGTCGACGCCGCGACGGCCAGACCTCTGCCGCCCAAGCCGTTCGAGCCCAGCGGCTGCAGCAGCGCCGCCGGATAGACGACCGGGTTGCCGACGAGGTACAGATTGCCGACGGCGGCCACGACGAGGACGCCGTGCTGCAGCGCGTAGTCAATCGCGCTCTGCTCGGTACGCGACGTCCTCGTCCCGCCGAGACTGAGGTTGATGATCCGCGCGCCGTGGTCGACCGCGTACGCGATCGCAGCCGCCTCGTCCACATCCGAAAAGGAACCGTCGCCCGCGCCGGCCTTGATCACCATCAGTCTGGCGTCGCCGCCGAAGCCGGCGATGCCTTCACCGTTCGTGACGGAACCAGCGGCGAGGGCGGCGACGAACGTTCCATGACCGAAGCTGTCCGGGACGTCGTTTGCGCGGGTGCGGGTGTTGAACAGGACGGGATGCTTCGCGGCGATGTCGGGCGCGCTCACGTCCGCGCCGGTATCGACGACGGCGATCGTGATCGAGGCCGCTCGACGAAGCACCCAGTCGGGCACCGCATCCTCGTGCGCAGCGGCGTATTGCCATTCCCACGCAACCGTCTTCCCTGATGCGAGCTGGAGCGCCGGCTCCGCAGCTTCACGGCGCGGCACGACTCGCTCCACAAAGCGAATCCCCGCGCGTCGCGAAACGTTCGCGGCAACGGCCGGAGCGGCGCGCGCCTGCGCGACTCGCAGCGCCGGAACGCGGCGCACGACCGTCGCCCGGTTCGTGACGGCCGCGTGTAGCGCCGCCGGAGACTCGTAGCCGACGCTGTAGGTCAGGCGCGGCCCCGCAGCGCAGGCCGACGGAGGCACAGCCGCGCAGAGCGCAACGGCGGCGCAAACCGACGAGAGGCGAACCCGGCCCGTCACTCTTCTGTGACCGTAACGACCTCTGCACTCGATGCATAGGCCGTTCCGCCTATCTTTGGATGCGGGAGGACCTTCCGATACGCTCGTAAACCACTGTGACGGCGCCAGATCGAACGCGCGACACCCGCACGCAGGTGCGGGTGACCGTAGAAGGACGCGGCGGCGCGAATGTCGCGACCGGCGTGTCCGTGCTGGATCACTTGCTCGGCGTGCTCGCGCGGTATGCGTCATTCGACGTGGCGCTCGAAGTCGCCCCCGGCGATGCGGAGCAAGAGGTGCACGCCGCGGGTCGCGCGTTCGGCAAAGCGCTCGCGGCCCCCCTGAGGAGCGACGGAGTTCGCGGACACGGATCAGCCGTGGTCCCGTCGGCGGAGGCGCTGGCGCATGTCGCGCTCGAAGCGAGCGAGCAGCCGCTGCTCGTTTCGAACGTCGATCTTTCCGGCGCGAGGCTCGGCGGGATGGCGACCGACATCGTCGCCGCATTCCTGCGCGAGTTCGTCGAGGGAGCATCGCTGACCCTCCACGTCCGGCTGATCGACGGGACCGACACTCACCACGTCCTCGAGGCGATCTTCAAGGCGCTCGGGGTCGCGCTCGCTCAGGCGTGCCGTCCCCGTCGTCGAAAGGAGGAGGCAGATGGCGAGACCGACAGCCGTTAGGACCGAGGCCGCCCCGGCACCGTTCCAGGGAGCCCCTTACTCGCAGGCGATCAAGGCCGGCGACTTCGTGTTCGTCTCAGGGCAGCTCGGGCTGAAGCCGGGGGACACGGAGATCTCGGGCACGATCCAGGAGCAGACAGAGCAGATCTTCGAGAACCTTGGCGCGATCCTCGAGGCCGCCGGGAGCGGTCTCGACAGAATCGTCAAGACCACCGTCTTCCTCGTGAGCCTCGGCGACTTCCAGGCGATGAACGAGGTGTATGCGACGCACGTGGGCGAGAAGCGGCCGGCGCGCTCGACCGTCGAGATCGCCGCGCTGCCTTCCGGCGCGCTCGTCGAGATCGAAGCGATCGCAACGGTTTAGCTTGCAGCAGCAGGTCGAGGACTACGTCCGCACGCTCGGCCTCGACGCGTACGTCGTCGGAGGCGCCGTCCGCGACGAGCTGCTCGGCCTCGAGTCGAAGGACGCCGACTTCCTCGTTCTCGGCGTGGATCACGAGCAGCTCCGCGCCAAGCTCGAGTCGCACGGGCGCGTCGAGGACCTCGAGGTCGCCGGGCAGCGCGTGGGGCTGCGCCTGCGGCCGCGCGATCCGAAGATCCGAAAGCTTGTGCGCAGCGGCATCGAGTTCGCGCCGGCGCGCCGCGAGCGGAGCACCGGTCCGGGGCGCCACGACTTCGAGATCGTCGTGGATCCCTCGGCAACGGTCGAGGACGACCTCGCCCGGCGCGACTTTACGGTGAATGCGATCGCGCGCCGGCTTGCCGACAACGAGCTCGTCGATCCCTTCGACGGCCAGGAGGATCTCAACAACCGCGTGCTTCGAACCGTTTCTCCGCGTTCGTTCGCAGAGGATCCACTGCGAATCGTCCGCGGCCTGCGCTTCGTCTCGCAGCTCGACCTCGCGCCGGACGACCAGACGCTGCGCCAGATGATCGACGAAGCGACGAGCGTTCGACTCGTATCCGGAGAGCGCATCGGCGGCGGCCTCCAGGCGGACGGCATGGGCGAGCTGTCGAGGCTCCTGCTCGGCCCGCGCGTCACGAAGGCGCTGCGGCTCGCGCGCGATAGCGGCGTTCTCGTGGCGCTCATCCCCGAGTTCGGACCTGTGATCGGCTACGACTCGCAGAACGAGCGCCAAGGCGGATCGGTCGACGAGCACACCTTCGCAGTCGTCGCGAACGCGCCGGTGTCGCTGCCGGTTCGGCTGGCCGCGCTGCTGCACGACCTCGGCAAGCCGCACGTTGACATCCGCGAACACGCCGCGGAGGGTGCGCGCATCGCCGATCGGGTTCTGGAACGGCTCCGCTATCCGACGAGGCTGCGCCACTACGTCGTCGATCTCATCGCGGCGCACGCCTTCCAAACGGACGACGTGGACGAGCTGTTCGCGCGGCGGTTCCTGCGCGACCACGGTGAAAGGCTCGCGCGCGACCTCGTGGCGCACAAGCAAGCTGACCTGCGCGCGAAGAACATCGACCAGGAAGAGCTTGCCCGCACGCTCCGCCTGGCCGAGCTTGTCGAGCGGGAGGCGTCGCAGCCCCATCGCGTCTCGGACCTCGAGGTCGACGGCTCCGATCTGCTCGCGCTCGGCTACCGCGAAGGACCGGAGCTCGGGAGCGTCCTGTCCCGTCCTCGCGATGAGCGCCGACTGCGTGCCCGTCGCGTTGGCGCGGACCAACGGAGAAGCACCGGCGGTCGCCGTGCTCCACGTCGGCTGGCGCGGGCTGCTGGCGGGAATCGTCGAGCGCGCGGCTGCGGCGCTCGGTGGAGCGCTCGCAGCCGCGGTAGGCCCGGCGATCGGGCCGTGTTGCTACGACGTGCGGAACGACGTCGCCGACCCGTTCGGCGCGCGTTTCGGGCGCGAGATCCTGAGCGACGGCCGACTCGATCTGTGGCGCTCGACGGAGCTGGCGCTGCGGGATGCGGGCGTCGCGCGCGTCGAGCGCCTCGACCTCTGCACGTCGTGCCACCCGGAACTGTTCTTCTCCCATCGCCGCGACGGGAAGCCGCGCGGCGTACAGGGAGTGCTCGCGCGTGTCACCTGACGACGTCCGCGAACGGTACGAAGGGATCAAAGCGGAAGTCGGTCCGTCGGTCACCGTCGTCGCCGCGACGAAGTACGTGCCGATCGACGAGATACAGGTCCTCACGGAGGCCGGCGTCGAGGTCGTCGGCGAGAACCGCGCGCAGGATCTCGTCGCGAAGCACGTGCGCTACGGGGACGCACTTCGGTGGCACTTCATCGGCCATCTGCAAAGCCGCAAGGCGCCGAGCATCAACGACGTCTGCGAGCTCTGTCACTCTCTCGCCTCCGAGTCGGCGGCGAAGCGGCTGACGATTCCGGCGCTCGTCGAGGTCAATCTCTCCGGCGAGCCGACGAAGTCGGGCATCGCGCCGGAGGAGCTTCCGCGCTTCCTCGAGCTCTACGACGACG
>WNFZ01012692.1_pt1 | contig 14417 bp, 6 predicted proteins | sample 5400081 | NCBI WGS metagenome assembly WNFZ01 (sample SAMN13153365, study PRJNA577476) | soil metagenome | isolation source: 80 cm soil or saprolite under grassland replicate 1 | place: USA:California | collected 2016-06-15
ACAACGCGCCTGCCGTTGAAAATCCCACGATAGCGATCGTCCAGTCCATAAATCGATGTGTTGAACTGATCGTGACTGCGGATCGTCATCATCAAGTATTGATCCTGCTTAAGATCATGTTGCGGCAAGGCATGAACGGTAAACATCGCGCGGCCGCTCTGCGTCTTGAATATTCTGTCCCTCGCAGCGTTCGGTAAATGAAAGCCCCCTGGGCGGCGCACACGTGCGTTGTAGTCATCAAACCCGGGTACCACACGCTCAATATGATCTCGTATCAGATCATAATCGGCTGCCAGCTCTTGCCAGGCAACATTTGAACGAACCCCGAGTGTCGCGGTCGCCAGACGCGTGACGATCGCCGGTTCGCTCAAGAGATCAGCCGAAGCCGGCGGCAGGAAACCACGCGACGACTGAACGACGCCCATCGAGTTTTCCGTCGTCACGAATTGTGGGCCGGAGGTTTGCACATCAGTTTCCGTTCTGCCCAAAGATGGCAGGATGAGAGCCTGTTCACCGGTTATCAAATGCGCGCGGTTTAGTTTCGTCGAGACGTGCACCGTCAGCTTACACTGCCGCAATGCATCAGCGGTGTATTCGGTATCGGGAGTAGCCGAAAGAAAGTTTCCGCCAAGTGCAAAGAATACTCGTGCTTTCTCTTCGTGCATCGCTTCGATTGCCTTCACGGTATCGTAACCATGGCGGCGCGGCGGCTCAAAGTTGAACTCTGAGCCAAGCTTGTCAAGAAACGTGTCTGTCGGGCGCTCCCAGATTCCCATCGTTCTGTCACCCTGCACATTGCTATGCCCTCTGACAGGACAAAGTCCGGCTCCCGGTTTGCCGATTTGGCCCCGCAGCAACATCAGATTCACGATCTCCTGGATATTAGCGACGGCGTTCTTATGTTGCGTGAGGCCCATCGCCCAACAGAAAATTGTGCGTTCGGATTCAATAAAGATTTTCGCGGCATCCTCTATTTGGGTTTTTGAAACGCCACACTGTTCGAGAATGTCACCCCAATGCGCTTCTTGCAGCGCCGCGGCAAATCCCTCGAAGCCTTCGGTGTAGTTGCGTATGAACTCATGGTCAACGACTTGACCGGGCTGGCGCTCCTCGAAAGCCAGGACCTCTTTCATAATTCCTTGAAGCAACGCCACGTCTCCATTAATTCGCACCTGAAGAAACAAATCGGCCAGCGTCGTTCCACTACCAACCCAGCCCAAAAGTTCCTGTGGATGTTTGAACTGCGTCATGCCAACTTCGGGCAGCGGATTGATGTGCACCAGCTTGCATCCATTCCGTTTCGCTTTTTGCAGCGCGGTCAGCATGCGCGGATGGTTTGTGCCCGGATTTTGTCCGATGACGAAGATTGCCTGGGCAAGGTCGAAGTCGTCGAGTGTCACCGTTCCTTTGCCGACGCCAATTGTTTCGCCGAGTGCCGATCCGCTCGACTCGTGGCACATGTTTGAGCAGTCAGGAAGATTGTTGGTTCCGAACAGTCGCACGAAGAGTTGGTAAAGGAAAGCAGCTTCATTGCTCGTCCGTCCCGAAGTGTAAAAAATTGCTTCGTCAGGATGGCTCAGTGAATTCAACTCGCCGGCGATCAGCGTAAAAGCATTGTTCCAACTTATCGCTTCGTAATTAGTCGCCGCGCGACGCAGCACCATGGGATGAGTGATGCGTCCTTGTTTGCCCAACCAGTAATCAGATTTTGCGGCCAGATCGGCGACGGTCCACTTCTGGAAAAACTCCGGGGTAACTCGTTTCGTTGTCGCTTCATCAGCGACGTGCTTGGCGCCGTTTTCACAGAACTCCGCGTGCGAGCGTTCGCCATCGGGCTCCGGCCAGGCGCAACCCGGACAATCGAATCCGTTCTGTTGATTGAGTTTCAGTAGCGTGCGGAGTCCGCGCGTCAAACCCATTTCATTCCAGGCAGTTTTCGCCGCAGCGATAACTGAAGGAACGCCACCAGCGACCCTGGCTATCGGTTTGATTTGAACCAGCGAGGGCTCCTCGGGTGACTGAGCGCTGGCCGCAGTAGTTGATTCCTGATCCAACATTTTTGTTTTGTTATATTTATTGTCCGAAGGTTCAGAGTTCAACCTTTACGTTGCTGATTGTCAAGCCCAACTTCCTGTCAGAACCGGGGGCAGTAGAGACTGTGTGAAAACTAAGCCGCATTCTAACCCCCGTCGCGGCGAGGGCAAGCGGGGTCCCCAGCGCGGCAGCCGCGCTGGGGTGCCTAAGCCACCCTTCCCACCTTGAGACTTTCATACTTGAGTGATTACACAATGGTGTTGGGCGCTAAACGTTGTCGAAAATGCTGTGTGAGAAGCTTTCAAGTCTTTGCGCAACTCGATCAAGTTTGAAAGTCTCGAGGTCGGGAAGGGTGGCTTGCCCCCGCTCTTCTTTCGATTTCTGGTATCCTCAGATTATGAAATTGTTTTGTCCTACACGATCACCGCTACTACTGCTTGCCGCCCTCTTCGTCTTCGCTTTTAGCGATGTGCATGCCCAAACATGGACAGCTAAGCTCGACAAGTCAGTCCGCTTCTATCAGCCGACAGAGCTCGGCGTGTTGCTCGTCGGCACAGAGAAATCCCTCTACGCCGTTGATGGAGCGACGGGTGAAACACTTTGGCGCCGCAAAGACGTTTCGCTGGATGAAACCGACGTGGCGCCGGTGCCCAGCTCCGATCTGGTTTTGCTTAGTTTTGATAAAGGTGAGCGCACTCGAGTGGAGGCTGTCGATCTCGTGAGCGGCGACACCGTCTGGCGCAGCAACAAGATTCGGGGCGCTGTCATGCAAATGGCAGTTGACCCGGCGACTAATCTGCTGGCAGTAGTCTTTGCCAAAGATGCAAAAGGTCACGCCGACGATGGCTTCAAGCGTCATCCTCTTTTGCATGTGCTCGATTTGGCTTCCGGCGACGAAATTTGGAAATACGAAGTCAACGAAACGGAAATGATGCCCTCGCGCTGGAATGAAGGTGGCGACGTCGAATATACACTGGACAACTGTTATCCACCCCTGTTTCTCGACGGCAGACTTTATCTTTTCTACGAAGGCTTGACTTCCTTCGATGCACGCACGGGCAAAGCGCGGCTGCGCGAGCGTTATCGCGTTAACGAAGAAGGCCTCGCACTAACCGAAGCGGCGCCGATTTTTAACGATGCCGTCATCTATACCTCCGGACGCGGGCACGTCCGGGCAATCTCACGTGAAACCGGCGATACCGAGTGGGAAGCCAAAGACCTGGGTTTGACGCCGGAGATGATTTTGGTGAACGACGTTTTATACGTGCGTACTGGCGGGCAATTTACCCGGCTCAAGGATGGTGAAACTGTCGAGCGTGGATCATACGGCGTCAGCGCAATAGATACTCGGAACGGAAAAGTGTTGTGGCGTTACAAAGGGGCGGACAAAGGGATTACTAATCTCGTGCTGCCGAATCCTTCCAGCATCGTTATCGCGGATCACGACGATCTCATCGTCATCGATGCGAAGACTGGCAAGCGCCGGACGCGCGTCAAACACGGAATAGAGCGAGCAGCGTTTGGTATTTTGAATGAAAGCGGTGAAGTTGTGGTTGGTGGTCAATCAGAGATTGCAGCCTTCGATGCTACAACTGGTCGCGAGGCCTGGCGCGCGCGTCATAGCCCGCCGGGTCGCGGAATACTGCGCACGGTTACAGCCATCGCCGCGCGCGCAGCCTCGCTCTATTTTCGCTACGGCGGCACTGCCGTTACTGCTTTTCGTGGTGTGCAATTGGCACGGACTGTGGGTGGCTTGAGTTGGTCGGGTCTGGCGGCGCGTTCGTCTGCTTCCAACCTGCAAGCTCTCGCCACGAGTTCCGCTCGAAACTATGCAAGATCGTACGCCGCCTCTCGTTTCCGACAATTTGGCGTGGTCTCACGTGTACGAAGTGGCTTAGGGACAGTGTCGACGGCTACTCCTGCGCCGCCATCACCCGCTGATCTGGTTCGCCGTCGCACGAACGATGTTGACGAACGACTGTTGGATCGTATTGATCCGGCGCATCAGCTCGAACGGCTCTCACGCTTTCTTTGGCATCGCGATCGCCTGGCGGCTTTGCGAGGCAACTGGATGTACTTTTATACGGACCTAAAAGGACGCGACGGAAACGGTCTTGCGGGAGTGAACATCCATACTGGTGAGACAGAGCGCCAAATCAGACTTCGCGACTTGGATGAACGATTCGTAACGGATGAAGCATTGGGATTGATGTTTGTCTCGACCGGAAATCGCATGCTGGCGTATCCCGTTGCCGCTGGGCCATAAAAATTGAGGGGAAAGGGTAAAGGGCGGGGGAAAGGGTAAAGGGGAATCCATTTTTACCCTTTACCCTTTACCCCTTCCCCCCTTAACCTTTCTCCCTTCCCCTTTACCCTTTCCCCTTTCCCTTTTCCATGGTTCTGAGCGCTCAGAGCGGTAAGCGCAGCAGCGCTTCGCAACCGCGCAACCCGCGGCGGTTCTCGAGTGTTAGCGTGCCGCCGTGGGCCTCCGCAATTTGACGCGAAAGGACCAGGCCAATGCCGGACCCTTTCGCCTTCGTAGTAAAGAACGGTACGAATAGATTTGCAGTGTTTGCGAGACCCGGTCCTTCGTCGTCAATCCAAACTTCTACCTGACCATTATTTTGAGCCCAACCGACTCCCACGCTGCCTCGGGTTTCGAGTGAGGCATCCACCGCGTTTCGCACCAAATTTATTAACAACTGCTCCAACTGCACCTCATCACCATTGACCAGGACCTCTGGACCGGCAACGACGTTCACCGGCAAACGCGTTTCAAGACTCGCCACGCGCCGGACCAGGGCGCCGATATTCAACGGTTCGAAGCGCGGCTGCGGCAATCGCGTGAGTTTGGAATAGGACTCAACGAAGCGCGCCAGCGAATCAGCACGCGACGAAATCACTTCCAGACCGCGTTGCATGTCGTCGCCCCAATCCGCCGGCCGTGGTTGCCGGCCCAGCAGGTCTGCCAAACTACCCGCGACCGATTTGATCGGCGCCAGCGAGTTGTTAAGCTCGTGGCCAAGCACACGCAAAAGACGTTGCCAGGCGATACGTTCTTCTTCGCGCAACGTTTGACTGAGGTCGGTCAGTACGAGTAACTGGTGCTGCGCACCACCCTCACGAAAAGTGCTGCGACGAATGTCCCACCGGCCGACGCCGCCGGGAAAGAGCATCTGCATCGTATGTGGGCCTTCGCCAGCTTCACGATCCAGACACGCGGCCAGACCCAGCTCTGCGCTGGTGCGACCCAGGAGTCTCGTCGCAGGCTGGGCCAGCAACCTTTCCCCGGCGCGATTCACCAATCGCAAGCGCGCCAGGCCGTCAAACGCGAAGACGGCCACATCGATCTCGGCCATCACTGTGCGCAACAGCGTTGTCGCTTCAAGTGCGCCGAGCCGCTGCTCACGTAAAGTTTGCCCCAGGTCATTCACTTCGAGCATCACTTCGCCGAGCGCGTCGCCCACCGCCGCGCGCCGTCCGCGAATGGAATAGTCGCCTTCACGAATAGCCGCGAGAATATTCGAAAGAGTTTGTAGTGGCCGAACGATGCGTTGTTTGAGGTTGAAGGCAACACCCAGCCAAATCAATACAAGGAATAGGTCGACAGTCCACTGCACGCGGGCCGAGTAATCGTCATACCAGAGTAAAACAGCACACAGAACTACGGCCGGAAAACCAGCGGCAAGAGCAAGGAAAGTAACACGCCGCTCGAATTGAAGGCGCCCACCGCGGCGCAGCGCGGGGTCGAGGCTGGGCAATGTTGACGAATGCTTTGATAGCTTAGCGGGAGTGCTCACGCCGTTATGATACTCCATTGCGTGTTCGACCAATGGGCAGCCTTGCTAACGTGGTTTGAAGATCTCAGGCCCGAAGGGCCGTAATTCAATAGCCACGTCCGTAAGGGCGTGGAAAAGTTTGACACCTGGCTCTTGAGGCCTGAAGGGCCGACACTCTTAAGCCTTTTATGAATCACGACCTGTGCCGCACCTTCGGTGCTCATTATTCTTCTAGATTTTTGCTCCACGCCCTAACGGACGTGGCTACTGACTTCCGGCCCTTCGGGCCTGCTTGCCTTATTCAACAACCCGGTCGAACGCTGATGGCGCACGTTTACGACAACCCATACTTTTGCAGCCGGCGGTAGAGCGCGCTGCGGCTTAAGCCAAGTGCTTCGGCCGCGCGGTTGGCGTTGCCTTCAAAGCGCGCGAGGGCTTTAGTTATCAACAGACGTTCTGCTTCTTCAAGGCTCATCTCCTCGAGGCGCGCCGAGAGACGATCATCGGGAGTTGTTTGCAGAGCCAGATCGAAGGCCGTAACAACATTGCTGGAACTCATCAAAAGAGCGCGCTCCACAACATGATCTAATTCCCTGACGTTACCCGGCCAGGGGTGCTCGCGCAACGCATCGAGCGCCTGCGGCGTGAAGGCCACCACTCCGCGCCGGTAACGCTCGCTGTGCTGCCTCAGGAAATGTTCCGCAAGCACGGGAATGTCTTCACGACGATCGCGTAGCGGCGGCAGATGAATCTCAACTGTGTTAAGACGAAACAGCAGGTCCTGACGGAACCTTCCCTGGGCCACCTCAGCATTCAAGTCGGCATTTGTCGCAGAGAGCACGCGGACATCCACCTTGTGCGTTTTCGATGAGCCGACGCGTTCAAACTCACCAGTTTCCAAAACGCGCAAGAGTTTAGGCTGCAGATTGAGCGGGACATTGGCGATCTCGTCGAGAAACAACGTCCCGCCATCAGCCAGCTCGAAACGCCCCACACGATCTGCTTTCGCATCAGTAAACGCGCCGCGCACGTGACCAAACAATTCGCTCTCGAAAACGCCTTCCGCCAGGGCCCCCGCGTTGAGAGACACCAGCGGTTTTGCGGATCGCGTGGAGGTCGCATGCAAGGCGCGCGCGATTACTCCTTTCCCCGTTCCGTTCTCGCCAGTGATCAAAATGTTTGCGTCCGCTGGACCCATTCGTTCGACAAGTTTCAAAACCGCCTTCATTGACGGTGATTCCGCGACAATGCTCGGCAATTTTGCAGTCGCCTCCGCCGCGCTATCGCGCACTGCGTACGCACCACCGCCAGCAAACGGGCATTGTCCCACGGCTTTTGAATGAAATCGCGCGCGCCGCGGCGCATCGCTTCAACTGCAAGATCGACGCTGCCCCACGCCGTCATTACTACCACCGGCAACGTCGGGTCGATCGCCTGAATTCTGGTCAGCAGGTCTAAACCCTCGCTGCCCGACGTGGTATCGCGTGCGTAATTAAGATCGATGAGAACAACATCGAGTTCCTGCGAGTTAACCACTTCGATTACGTCGGCTGGAGACGAGGCCGTTTCGATTTCGAAACGGTTGCCTTTTAAGAGCAGACGCAAAGCGGCGAGTACGTCTGCTTGATCGTCTGCTATGAGAATTCTTGGCATTGTCGGAGTTTCGGAAGCTCAGCTACTTTGAGGCTACCATGAGTTGTCTCAGACATCATTCAGACTTGAATGGTTCGCAAGACTGTGGGGGCAAACCCACCTTCCCTATCTGAGAGCGTCTCTGACACCTCAGTTGATTCTTGTCTGAACGCCTTTCACCGAAGAACTAAGGCTCAACCCTAATCAGCTCGTGGTCAGAAAGGTGGGCTTGCCCCGCTGCTTTGTTAACACAATCCGCACTTATTCGTAGCGCAGTGCGCTCAACGGATCGAGCCGCGTTGCGCGCCGCGCCGGGATATAACATGCCAGCAAAGCGACAACCGCCAGCAGCACTGCCACGGCAGCGAACGTCAGGGGATCTTTCGTGGTAACGCCGAAGAGCAAACTTGCAATGACGCGCATCAGTGCGAATGCGCCGGCGAGGCCAATAGCTAATCCGACTAGTACCAGCTTGAATCCCTGCGAAACAATCAGCCGCATTACGTCGCGAGTCTGTGCGCCCAACGCCATGCGGATGCCTATCTCGTTCGTGCGCTGCGCCACTGAGTAGCTCATTACACCGTACAAGCCAACAATGGTAAGCACCAAAGCCACCGCCGAAAAGATTACCAGAAGCGTAGCATTGAACCGCGGCGCGGCCACGGTAGCAGCAATGTATTCGTCCATGGTCTTGACATTGAAAACCGGCAATTCCCTGTCCATGGCATGGACCTCATTCTGGACAGCAGTTATTACAATGTGTGGATCATTTGTAGTTCTGACAACCATGGTCATCTGGTTAAATGGGATTTGCGCAGCCGGCACGAAATAGCCCGCCCTAAGTTCGGAGCTCAGGTTGCGATTTCTAACGTCAGACACCACGCCGACGATCTCACGCATGGCCGGTTTATCGGTATCGGTAGAGATTCCGGGTTTAATCCGTTTGCCGATGGGATCCTCATTGGGAAAGAATTTTCGCGCGAAAGCCTGATTGACAATGATAACCGGCGGTGCCTGTTTGTTGTCGCGCCCGTTGAAGTCTCTTCCCTGCAACACCGAAACACCCAGCGTCTTAAAGTAACCATCACCGATCGCGAAAAAGTCGGCCGAGGGCTGATTGCCTTTCGCCACCGGGCGGCCTTCAGTCTCAAACGATATGCTGAAGGCATCGCCGTTCAAAGGTAGCGGTATAACCGAGCTCGCGGATCGAACGCCGGGAAGGGACTCAACGCGCGCCACCAGGTCGCGGTAAAACTGTGCCTGCTTCTCGGTGGGATATTTGACCTCGGGTATTCCCACGACGAAGGTCAAAAGATTTTGTGACTCAAATCCTGGGCTCACCAGTTGCAAGCGCCAGAGACTCTGGATCAACAATCCCGCCCCTACCAACAACACAACGGCGATCGCCAGTTCGCTTACTACAAGTACGCCACGAATGCGATTGCGTCGCGCGCCCTCACCTGATCCTCGTCCACCTTCCTTCAGGGATTCCGTCAATTCGGTTTTGGAGGAATGAATCGCCGGCACCAGGCCAAAAACAACTCCAGTAAAAACGGAAACCAGTAAAGTGAACCCGAGCACCCGCCAATCGAGGCCGACCTGCAAAGCGCGAGGAATGTTTTGTTTTCCCAGGGTTACCAGCAGGTCGGACCACCACACAGCCAATAACAATCCCAGGGCTCCTCCAGCCAGGGATAACAGCACACTCTCCGTTAGCAACTGCCGCACGACTCGCAGGCGACTGGCGCCGAGCGCAGAACGAATGGCCATCTCCTTGTGACGCACCATCGCGCGTGCGAGCAGCAGGTTTGCTACATTGGCGCAGGCGATCAACAGCACGCAACCCACAGCGCCCAGCAGGATTAGTAATGCGGGCCGAATGTCTCCGACCAAAGCTTCCAGCGTTGGCTCGATCCTGCTGCTCTTATGCAAGTCCTTATCCGGATATTGTTGTTCGAGCCTAGCGCTAATGGAAGTCATTTCGGCCTGCGCTTGCTCCTTCGAGACGCCGGGCTTGAGACGCGCGATCACATTCATGTAGTGGGCGCCTCGCTCATCGGTTATCGGCTCTTTGCCTTCCCTATCCAGAGCGACTGTCGTCCACAGCTCCACTGGTTCTTTTTGTACCGGGAATTGAAACGCGCCGGGCATGACGCCGACTATGGTGTAGCTCTTTCCATCGAGTACCACGGTTTGATTGACAATATTCGGATTGGAGTTGAACCGTTTCTGGAACAGACCCTGGCTTAACACCACCACACGGCCACTCTCACCGGGCTTGTCCTCGTCCGGAAGGAATCCACGTCCAATCACAGGCGTCACGCCCAGCAACGGAAATAGATCCGCATTGACCACAGCGCCTTGAAGCCGCGTGGACTCGCCACGCCCTGTCATAATGAAATCATTATCGTGATAGCTGGCCATGCGTTCGAACACATGGTTTTGCTCGCGCCAATCAACAAAGTTTGGGTACGAAGCAGATCCGCGCACATAACCGCGCGTTGAATCGGTTTCCCACACGTTCATCAGCTGCTCAGAATTCGCAAACGGCAGCGGTCGCAGCAAGACTGCATTGACGACGCTGAAGATAGCCGTGTTAGCGCCAATGCCTAACGCGAGGGCAATCGTTGCCACGATGCTGACGCTCGGCGCCTTGAGCAACATGCGTATTCCGTAGCGAATGTCTTGCCAGAAAGTTCCCATGTTTTTCCCCTTAACAGATCATTTGAACATCAAGCTTCAATTTAGAGGCGGGCGTCGCCGGCCCAACGTTGCGCGGGCGCCGATACATCTGGATAACTGCTTGTCGAACCCGCCTACCTTGCGGGCGACCCAAGGCGAATCAAAATCAAAGCGACGTCAAAAGCGCACCCGCTAGGCAAGTGGTATTGATAGTCACTCGTAAATCAGCGCAACCATGGGATCCACTTTTGTGGCGCGCCGTGCAGGTAAATAACAAGCAATGAAAGCGACCAGCGACAGCAGCAGCGCGAGACCCGCGTATGTCAATGGATCGGTCACACTTACTCCGTACACCAGGCTGGCCATCAACCGTGTTAAGGTAAACGCGCCTGCCAATCCAATCGCTACGCCGAGGAGGGCCAACGTCATTCCCTTTTTCAATACGAGACCAAGGATGTCGCGCGCCTGTGCGCCCAGGGCCATCCGCACTCCAATCTCCTGCGTGTGTTGCACAACGAAGTAAGCGAGCACGCCATAGATTCCCAGGGCGCCGAGCAGTAGAGCCAGAGCCGCAAATATAGTGAGCAAAGTCATACCAAGTTGGCGCGAGCCGGTTTCCTCAGCAAGCATCTGGTCCATGGTGCGCAGATTTGAAATGGGTTGCTCGGGGTCAACCTGATGAATCTGATTGCGCACAGCGGCCACGATGCTAAGCGGATCAACCGATGTTCGAATCGCCAGGTCACGAGGGGCGTACCAATGCTGCTCACTGACTTGTCTGTACGGTAAATACATTTCAGCCTTAACCGGTTCATCAATTCCCATCTGCCGGACATCGCCCGCTATACCGACGATTGTGATCCAAGGAATCGGATCGTTGGGATCGCCAACTTTGAAACGTTTCCCCAGCGCGTCTTCACCGGGCCAGTATTGCCGCGCCATGGTTTCGTTGACGATGGCAACGGGAGTTGCCTGTTCGTTGTCGTTATCATTAAAGGAACGTCCCTGCTTAATCGGAATTCCCATCGTCTTGAGATATTCGGTACTGACCTGGCGATGATTGGCGTCATAAGAAAGGCCTCCAGCTCTCGCTTGCTGTTCGTTTAGACCTTCAGGATAGAAGCCGTTCGTGCCGCCTTTCCACGCCAACGGAATGCTGGTCGCGTAACCCGCAGAAACAACTCCAGGCAAAGATTTGACGCGCTCCAACACCTGACTATAGAAGGCGGCGCGCTGTGACTGATTACTATACTTACTTCGGGGGAGCACTGTGCGTAATGTCAAAACCTTTTCCGGCCGCAGGCCGGAATATTGGTCACGTAACTTGAGAAAGGTCTGAATCAATAGTCCGGCCCCCACTAACAAGACCAGGGCCAACGCGACTTCGATCACTACCATCGTGCTGCGCAATCTGTTACCGCCAGTGTTCAACCCGGTGCGCCCCCCGCCTTGCTTCAGCGCGTCGTTAAGATCGACCTGTGCAGCTTGAAATGCCGGCGCTAAGCCAAACGTAACGGCCGTAAGCAACGCCACCAGCAAGGTAAAGCCAAGTACTTTGAGATCGAGGGTGAGTCTGGTTGACAGCGCCATACTGTCTGGAATCAGGCGCTGCAGGAAAGTGAAACTCCAGGAAGCGATCATTAGACCGCATACTGCGCCAACGGTCGCCAGCAGAAGACTCTCAACAAGCAGTTGGCGCACGATGCGCAGCCGGCTGGCGCCCAGTGCGGTGCGCACCGCGATCTCCCGTCGGCGACTGGCTGCACGGGAAAGCAGCAGATTGGCGATGTTGGCACAGGCAATCAGCAGTACAAAACCAACCGCAACCAGCAATACAAGCAGGGGCCGGCGCACATCGCCGGCCAACTGATCGCGCAGCGGTATTACGTACGCACCGAGGCGCCCCGCCTCATCTGGATGATCGTTGGCAATCCGTTGTTGAATCGTTTGAATGTCCGAATTAGCCTGTGCGAGAGTGATGCCGGGTTTCATCCGCGCTACGACCGTCAAGTAATGGTTCCCACGCTCGGCCAGGCTTTCGGATGTGAAGGACATCGGAACCCAGAGTCCGACGTGGCTATCCAGAAACTGAAAGCCCGCTGGCGTGATGCCGACAACGGTGTATTTTTCGCCGTTGAGCAGTAACTCCCGACCAACTACATTGCGCTGCCCGCCGTAACGTTGTTGCCAAAGGCTGTGGCTGATCATGACCACCTTGTTCGCTCCAGGCTTATCCTCTTCTGGCAAGATAGAATGGCCCAGCACCGGCTTGACGCCAAGCACAGGGAAGAAGCTGGCCGTCACGGAATAAGCGTCGATCTTTTCCGGCTCGCCGTCACCAGTGAGGTTAAAGCTGCGCTCGGCAAGCGCGGCTGTCTCCGCAAACACCTGGTTTTGATTTTTCCAATCCTCGTAATTAGCGGGTGCGGGCGTGTTGCGTGGGAATCCTGCAAAAGATGCATCTTCCCAAATCATGACCAGTCGATCGGGGTCAGGAAAAGGCAGCGATCGCAACAGCACTGCGTTCACCACACTAAAGATTGCAGTGTTGGCCCCGATGCCGAGTGCCAGGGTGATCACCGCGATGGCGGTGAAGCCCGGACGCTTCACTAAACTCCTTATTCCGTACCGAATATCTTTAAGTAGTGTTTCCATGATGTCGTTTCCCCTTGTCAATTTTCGAGTAAGACTTGGGCTTTGGTCTTTGGACTTTGGTCTTTGGACTTTGGTCTTTGGACTTAGATCTTTGGTCTTGTAGCGTTCTTCCCTGCACCGTTAGTGGCTGCTAAGATCTAAGACCAAAGTCCAAAGGCCAAAGCCCAAAGACCGAAGACCAAAGACCAAAGACCATGATAAAACCATCACTCGTAGCGCAAGGACGCGAGCGGATCTACTTTCGTTGCTCGCCTGGCCGGCAGGTAACAAGCCAACAACGCGATGCAAAACAAAGTGCTGACAACAAGCACGAAGGTGGTCGCGTCCGTCGTCTGGACTTCGTAAAGCAAACTCCGCAGCAGCCGCATCAAGCTAAGCGCCGCCACCACTCCAATCCCCATGCCTAGCATGGCCAGCGTGAGTCCTTGTTTCAGCACCATCTTCAAAATGTCGGAAGGCTGTGCGCCGAGCGCCATGCGTACCCCGATATAATGTGTCTGTTGGCTGACGGAGAACGAGACGACTCCATAGATGCCAATGGAAGCAAGCAACAGTGCAACCCCTGCAAAGATGCTAATCAGCAACGCCGGAAAACGTCGCATGAAGGCTGCCGGCGACGTACTAATCAAATCCTCCATAGCGCGAACGTTGAAGATTGCGACGTCCGGTTCAAGCGTGCGGATTTCGTTGCGAATCGCCGCTGGAACGACCAGGTTCGTGCCCAAAGCCGCATTTTGACGATAGGGGTAATAGATAACTGGTTTAATTGCATCATCCAGTCCACCGATCTTCACGTCTGCGACGACGCCGACGATCATGATCGGCGGCTGTTTGAGCCCTGTGTAGACCAACTGGCGCCCGATAGGGTCACGGCCGGCGAAAACTCGGTCGGCCATGCTTTTGCCGATGACCACTACAGGCGGAGCATCCGGCTTATCACGTTCATCAAATGCGCGCCCGGCGGTAATTGGAACACCAAGAGTTTGAAAATAACTTTCATCGACAGTGCGAATGTTGGCTTCGAGTTCCTGTCCAGGTGGTGGTACAGGATCACCTTCCACGTTGACACGGGTAGTATTGCCCGCTTGCAGCGGGAGAATATTTACGGTGCCCACACCGCTAACGCCCGGCAGCGATCCTAAACGCTCTTTCAATTGTTCGTGGAAAGCTACCTGGCGATTGGCATCGGTGTATTTTGCCGGAGGTAACGCGACGGTCATGGTCAGCAAATTCTGTGGATCGAATCCCACATTGGCCTGCAACAGCCGCAGCAGACTCTTCATCATCAATCCCGCGCCGACGAGCAGCACCACCGCCAATGCAATTTCACTCATGACCAAAACGCTGCGAAGACGATGTCCGGGCGTTCCGGCAGTATTTCTACCGCCTTCCTTGAGTACCTCGTTTAGATCCAGACGCGAAGACTGCAGCGCCGGCGCGAGCCCAAAAATAATTCCGGTCAGCAGTGAAAGCCCGAAAGAGAATGCGAGAATGCCCGCGTCAATGTGTAGAGATTTGAGAAACGGCAGTGCGTTCAGTTGGTTTTCCGGGAGCACCGCAATGAGAGCGGCGATGCCCCAATAGGCAACGAATAGGCCGGCCACGCCGCCCACTAACGACAACAATACTGATTCG
>WNFZ01008134.1_pt1 | contig 14414 bp, 11 predicted proteins | sample 5400081 | NCBI WGS metagenome assembly WNFZ01 (sample SAMN13153365, study PRJNA577476) | soil metagenome | isolation source: 80 cm soil or saprolite under grassland replicate 1 | place: USA:California | collected 2016-06-15
AAAACGGGAGGATCTGCCGCAGATCGTCGACATCTACAACTCGACGATACCGTCGCGCCTCGTCACTGCGGACACCGAGCCGGTGTCCGTCGAAAGCCGGGTTCGCTGGTTCGACGAGCATTCGGCCGACTCTCGTCCCCTCTGGGTGGTCGAGGTGTACGGGCACATCGGCGGATGGCTGAGTTTCTCGTCTTTCTACGGGCGCCCCGCTTATAGCAAGACCGCAGAAATCAGCGTCTACGTCGATGAGGCGCACCGAAAGCAAGGCCTCGGCTCGTACCTCCTCACCGAAGCCTTGGCCCGCGCGCCATCCCTCAAGCTCGATACGCTGCTGGGCTTCATCTTCGGTCACAACCTGCCCAGCCTGGCGCTATTCGAGAAATTCGGTTTTCAGCGCTGGGGGGTGTTACCAAAGGTGGCGGCGCTTGATAACATTGAGCGTGACCTCGTCATCGTTGGACGGCGCGTATGAGACGCCTGAACCGTAGCGGGTGCGGAGAAAATGGTTTCCGTGCGCAAAGCTGAACCGAAAGACGCCGAGGCGGCAGCCGAGGTGCTGCGTCGCTCGATCACTGAATTGTGCACGCTCGACCACCACGGCGACGCTGGCACGCTTGCCGAGTGGCTCGCGAACAAGACTCCACGGGACTTTCTCTCGTGGCTGGCGAAGGAAGACGATTTCTGCGTCGTCGCGGAAGCAAACGACCAAATAATGGGAGTCGGACTTCTTCACCGGAGCGGCGAAGTACGGCTTTGTTATCTCGCTCCGGGGGCGCAAGGACGAGGTTTGGGCAAAGCGATCCATGCCGCGCTCGAAGAAAAGGCGAGGGCGTGGGGCTTGAAGAGGCTTCACCTTGAGAGCACCGTTTCAGCACGCCCGTTCTATGAAAGAGTCCTTGAGTCGGATCCGGCCGCCTCCGGCGGCGGCCAAACACGAGTTTAGACACTCAAGGGAGATCATCATGCGTGCGTGCGTTCTACCCATCTTCTGTGCGTTGGCGCTGGTCCATACCTCGATCCTTGCCGAAGAACCGCTTTCGCAAAAGCGCTATTCCATCAAACAGGACGAGCCCAACACTGGGTCGCACATCAGCCGAGAGCGAATTGTCGGGTCGCTCCCGCTCGACAAGCGCTACTCAGAGCTCACACGCGAGCAGCAGAACGCCTTCAAATCACAATATGAACAGATGGCAGAAGATGACGAGCCACCGTTCCCTCTCGACGGGCTTGGACCTCTCTACAAAGCCATTGGGGAGGTTCACAAACAGTTCGTGCGCAGACGGTTCGGTCTGGGAGTTGACGGCCTCTTGGCCATGCACGTACAGGTCGATAGCCAAGGAAAGGCCACGTCGGTCGCCGCCTACCAGTCACCCGATCCTGAAATGACCAAATTTGCCGCCACGATTGCCATGCTCACAAGGTACAAGCCAGCTGTGTGCGAGGGGCAGCCATGCGCAATGGCATTTCCGATTCGCATTCAGCTTACGAGCAGGCATTGATTGTGCCAACTCTCCGGCCAGTCTGGCCTATAACAAGCTGCAAACGTTAAGCGTCTAGCCTCTCACCCGTCATATGGTCCGAATCCTCGCAGTCGTCGCTCTCGTGTGGGTGGCGCTACTGCCGCCGTTGTTCACGGACGGTGCCTGCACCGCCGAGTTCGATCGTGAGGCTTCCCAGCTTTCAGCGAACCAGAAGTCTCTCGCATCGCCCACTCTTGCCCAAGCGTACTGGAGCTCAAGGCAAATCCCGATCTCGGTGGTTTCTTCGGAGCAGTGCCGTCACGCTAAACCTAGGTTCGTGGAGGGGTGCGGCTCAGGTGTTCTCGTCTATGCCGTCGTCCCGGTGCAGAACCCTATCTGTCGCTTCTATCGGGACGGTGGAATCAGAGTCCAACTCCAATACGATAACCGCAATCGCCTGACCCGCATAGTCACGGACATGAATCCGTTCAGGTCCTTGCCCTTGCCATGGCTTGGAGTTACCTTGCATTGGGGCAGGTAGCAAGACCTATGTCATGGGCACTTCGCGATGTTAAAGGTCTACGGGGATCTGCAGTCAGGGAACTGTTACAAGGTCAAGTTGCTGCTGGCCCAGTTGGGGCAGCCGCACGAGTGGGTGCACGTCGACATTCTTGAAAAGGAAACCCGGACGCCGGCCTTTCTCTCGAAGAACCCGAACGGCAAGATTCCCCTTCTTGAGATCGAGCAAGGGGTTTATCTGCCGGAGTCCGACGCCATACTCCACTATCTGGCGGAGGGAACGCCCTTCTTGCCTTCCGAGCGGCTCCTTCGCGCGCAGGTCCTGCAGTGGCTCTTCTTCGAGCAGTACAGCCACGAGCCCTATATCGCGGTGGCGCGCTACATCGTTCGTTACCTCGGCCGCCCGGAGAAATTCGAGCCCAAGCTCCAGGAGAAGATCGGCCCCGGATACGCAGCGCTCGAGGTCATGGAGAAGCATCTGGCCGGCCGCCGATTCTTCGTAGCCGAGCGGTACACGATCGCCGACATCGGGCTTTATGCCTACACGCATGTAGCCCACGAAGGAGGCTTCGAGCTTTCGCGCTTTCCCGCCGTGAAGGCATGGCTCGAGCGCGTCAAGAATCAGCCCGGCCACATCACCATGAGCGGCGAGCGGCCGTCACAAGCCAAGTGACGAGAAGGGATAAGGCAGTGCGGGTGCGTTACCGGTCAACAAGGTCCTTGCCGAAAGCACAGGTGCTCAATCTGTACCGGTCCGTCCAATGGTCTGCGGCAAGGAAACCGGTTCAACTCGTGCGCGCGCTCAAGCGCTCGCATTCGGTCGTCACGGCCTGGGTCGAGGGCTCGCTCGTGGGCCTGGGAAACGCCGTTTCGGACGGAAGCCTGGTCGTGTACTACCCGCATCTGCTGGTGCTGCCCGAGTTCCAGCGTCGAGGCATCGGACGGCAGCTGATGAAACGGCTGATGAGCCGATACCGCGGATTTCACCAGCACATCCTGATCGCCGAGGCGAAGGCGGTTTCTTTCTACCGCAAATGCGGGTTCAAGCGCGCCGGCAAAACTACCTCGATGTGGATGTTTAAGGGCAAAGAACATGGGTAGCGGACCGACGCCTGACTCCTTCGCGGCATTACCGATAAACGAGGGACCGATAGGTAATAGCGGAAGTCAGCACGCAGCAGCGTTGGGAATTTGATTTATCTACGCTGCCTTCGCGATCCGCGCAGCGCTGGAGCTTTCAGCCGCCGACACCTTGGATTTTCGGGGCGGCGCACCGCTCGCTATGACGAGTCTGAGTCCTGTTGCTCTAAGAATTCGGTTCAGGCTGGAAAGCTCCGGATTTCCCTTGGCCGATAATGCACGAGTGAGCGAAGCGCGATTCAGCCCTGCGTGCCGAGCCACAGTCGATACTCCCCGGCGCGCCCTTGCAACCTGACGAAGGGCGAGCATGAACGCACCTTGATCGCCCTCGGCGAGCGCAGCGTTGAGATAGGCCGCAGCCAGTTCCGGATCCTGAAGACGCTGGAGCAACCAGCCTTCCTGCGGCACCGCCGGCGGGATTGCGCTACGTTTGTTTCTTGTCCTGCGTTCGCTTTTCATAATCCTTCCAATACTGCTTTGCTGTCTTGATGTCGGTCTTCTGCGAGCTCTTGTCGCCTCCGCAAAGGAGGATCACCACCGTCTTTCCCTTGCGGCCGAAATACACCCGGTAACCCGGCCCGTAATCGATCCTCAGCTCCGATACTCCCTCGCCAACCGATTTCCAGTCCCCGAACGAACCGAAGGCGAGTCTGTTTACCCTGGCTAATACCGCCGCCTGCCCTTCCTTGTCTTTCATTGCGTCGATCCATTCCCGGTAGGGGATACGTCGCGACGCGGTCTGGTAATGCAGGACGGTGATTTCCGTCATCCGGCCGGATTGTCGCTTATAAGCGTCATGCCGTCAAGTTTATTCAAACAGCATCGAGAGCGCCCTGCATCAAGAGTCCAACCCCGGCCGGAGCTACTTCGGTTCCTTTTTAGTCGCGAGATACCATTCGAGGATCTGCTCGCCGTTCCAGTGCAACACGCTTTTGAACTTGGCGATCGTCTCGTACACCCGCTCGAGGTACTCGATCCGGAACGGCTGCCCGCTGATGTAGGGGTGGATCGCGATCGCCATGATCTTCGGCCGCTCGGCGCCCTCTTTGTACAGCCGCTCGAAGCAGTCGATGCACTTCCGCGTCCAGTACGCCGCCTCGTGGTGCTGCACGATCATCATCGGGATGTCGTTGCACTCCACCGTGTAGGGCAGCGTGACGAGCGGTCCGTTCGCGGTGGAGATCTCGGTCGGCTCGTCGTCGTAGACCCAGTCTCCGATGTACTTGATGCCGGCGGCAGTGAGGTGCTCGGGGGTGTCGTAGGTCTCCGTAAGTCCAGGCCCCAGCCAGCCGACGGGCCGCTTGCCGGTGAATTGCCCGATCGTGTCGAGCGAGCGCCTGATCATCCCAGGCTGGTCTTTCTCGTTGTGGATCGGCCCCTGCTCGTAGCTGTGGCCCATAAATTCCCAGCCCGCGTCCTTGCACGCCTGCGCGACGCGCGGATAGTCGACGCATACGCGCGCGTTGATCGCGACCGTGGGCCGGATGCGCAGCTTCTGGTAGAGCGCGTGGAAGCGCCAGAAGCCCACGCGCATGCCGTACTCGTGCCAGCTCCAGTTCGGAACGTCGGGTACGAGCGACACGCCGGTCGGCGCGGGCAGCACCTGCCGCGCCATCGGCCGCGAGATGTCCCAGACTTCCAGATTGACGATGGTCCAGACGACGATGCGCTTGCCGCCGGGAAGCCCGAGCTTCGGCCGGTCGACGATGGCCGAATACTTGACGCGCTCGCGCGGTATCGTCATTTGCCCGCCTTCTTCCGCGGGTTCGCACGGGACGGGCGCGATCTCAATTTCGGCTTCTCTTTCAAGGCATCGGGCAACTCGAGCCGCAGCATGCGGATGGCGTTGCCGAAATACACCTTGCGACGGTCGCCGTCCTTCAACTTCAAAGAGTCGATCGCCTTGATGATCTCGCGGATGAAGAGCGGCCCGCCCTCCGGGTCGAAGGGGCAGTCGGTGCCGAAGAGAACGTGGTCTGCGCCGAAGAAGTCCAGCCCGCAGCGCGTCGCCGACCTCGATCCGTTCACCGAGGTGTCCGCGTAGAACATGCGGAAGTAGTCGACCGGGCGCTTCGCCATGCGCTTGAGGATCGCCGTGTAATCCTCGTCCGAGGTGCGGCTGCCGAGCTGGTCCATCCCCAGGCCGATGCGCTCGTCGAAGAACGGCGCCATCGCGCCCAGGTGATGCGTGATGATCTTGAGGCCGGGGAGTTTCTCCAGCATTCCCGAAAACACCATGCGTGCCATGAAGACGCTCGTCTCGTAGGGCCAGCCGAACAGCCAGTAGATCTCGTACTTCGATTTGCTCTCGCCGACATAGTCGGCGAACTTGGCCGTGCGCGTGGGGTGCACCCAGATCGGCAGGTCGTGCTTGTTCACCATGCGCTCGAAAATGGGATAGAACTCCGGATCATCGAGCGCCCGCCCGTTCACGTTGGTGAAGATCTGGATGCCCTTCGCGCCGAGCTTCCCGATCGCCCTGTCCATCTCGCGCAGCGCTTCGGGGATATTGTTCATCGGCAGCGACGCGACGAATGCGGGGAAGTAATCGGGGTGCTTTGCGACGATTTCCGCCATTCCGTCGTTCGCGAGCATGGCGAGCTCCGGGGATTTGTCGCGCGGCGCGAGGAACTCGATCGCCGGCAGCGACAGCGTCAGGATCTGCTTGTAGCCCTTGAAGCGGTCCATCATGCGCAGCCGCGCTTCGAGGTCCCACAGCACCGGGATGTGCAGCCAGCGCTTGATCTGCCCGGCGAGCGAAGGGTTCTGCTCCGCCATCGCCTTCATGCGCTCGAAAAACGGCTGAGGGAAGATGTGCGGAAAGATGTCGAGCTTGAGATTCATGTCAGGATCTGGGATTCAAGATTGAGGAACAAGGCAGCAGGATACTGGCAAATTGCACTTCGAACCAAGGTTTTCCCTCGATCGTGGTTTTCACGCGCCATCGCCGAGCCGGCCGATGAAACGCACCATCGCCTCGAGCACCACGCCGGGCTGGTCGCGGTGCGGAGAGTGCCGGCAATCGACGAGGCGCAGCAGTTCGACCGGGCCGCCGGTCTGCTTGGCGATCGCCTCGAGCTGCGCCATGGTGCCGTATTCGTCGTCGAAGCCCTGGATCGCGAGCGCCGGGCAAACCACGCGCGGCAGGACTTCCTCGATGTTCCAGCCGCGGAAATCCGGATGCAGCCAGATATCGTTCCAGCCCCGGAACGTTTTCGCCGCGTCGGCGTGGTGGCGGCCGAGCCTCTGCGGCAGGTCCGTGCTCTCGAACGCCGTCTTCGCCTCGGCGATGCTCTTCACGCTGATGTCCTCGACGAAGACGTGCGGCGCCATGAGCACCAGGCCCCTGACGCCGCCGCGCGCGGCCGCGTAGAGGAGCGCGATCGAGCCGCCGTCGGAATGCCCGACCAGAATCGGGTCGTCGATGCCGAGCTTGTCGAGCAGCTCCGGCAGCGCCTCGAGCGCCTCGGCGTGCATGTAGTCCACGGCGCGCGGCTCGCGCAGCACCTCCGACTGGCCATGGCCGTAACGCGAGTAGACCACCGCGGTACAGCCCGCCGCTTGTGCGGCCTTCTCCGGGAAATCGCGCCACATCGACACCGACCCCAGGCCCTCGTGCAGAAACACGAGCGTGGGCGCGTCGCGGCGGGTGCCGGCGATCGTTCGGACTTCGAGCTTGCGGCCCTGGACGGTGACGAAGGAAGACTCCGGACTCGCAGGCAACTCGGTTTTCCTGAACAAGTGTCTCGGGCGCAATTCTATCGGAAGCGGGCATGCATTCAGAGCTTGAGCGGTCTCCAATACCCGGTCAGCTCGAGATAGCCCCGCCCGAGCGCCTTCTCGCCTTGTCCCGCGCGCATCGCGCCTTCCCAATAAACGGTGCCGGTGCTCGCGCGCGCGTCGAGCTCCTGGTCGTCCATCAGCGGCTCGAGCTCAAGCGTCAGGGCGCCGGCCTGCACGCGCACCGACACCGGATACTCGGCGCCGGTCCGCGGCGAGCGCCAGCGCCTGAGCGGCTCGAACCGGACTTCTCCCGGCTTCAGGATGCGCACGCGGCCGTCGGCGCTCCGCACGGCGCCGCCCGCCCAGAAGCTGCCGCCGCTGTCTTTCGCGCGCATTCGAAACGCCATGAGCGCGCCGCCGTCGGCGAGATTGATCCCGATCCAGTCCCAGCCGACCGTCTCTTGCGCCAGCGGCTCGCTCGACCATTCATGATCGAGCCAGGCCTCGCCTGAAACTTCCAGCTCGCGCCCCTGGATGACGACGCTGCCGCGGACCCCGAGGTGCGGCTGGCTGTAGTAGTAGCTCGCCTGCGCCGGGCCCGGCCCTTTGCGGCTGAAGCCGCGCTCGCCCTGGAGCAGCGGGGGCTGCTTCGCTTCGAAGCGCAAGGCGTAGCGGAAATCGCGCGCCGCGATCTCCGCCGCATAGCCGCCGTCGGTCTGCCTGAGCGACCAGTCCCCGATCGCCACGTCGGTGCGTCCCTCGGCGCCTTCCGCGAGCCCGAACCCGGCGCGCGCGGCGCGCTGATCGTGCAGCAGCCGCCCGGCGCCCCGGTCGGCGAGCGCCGCATGGGCGAACAGCAATTGCCGCGGCGCAAACCGGCTTGAAATTTCCTCGGCGACGCGCGGCCGGTTGCGGAAAAACGTGATCTGCATGCCGAGCTCCCCGCCGCCGCTCGTCCTGAGCCAGCCGGTGATGTACCACCATTCGTTGCGGAAGCGCGGATGGCTGCCGTGGTCGCGCGGGAACTGCAGCGCCACGCCCGGGCGCACCTGCGGGTAATCCTCCGCGGCAAGCGCGCCCAGGGAGAGCAGCACCAGCGTCGCCGATAACAGAACGCCAGCGGGTCGCATTGCCCTAGCTTTTCACCAATCTTCCTTGACGGCACCCACCACGTCCCCGCCCATCGCCTGCCGGCCGCTCGCGACCGCGGTGAGCGTCGCAAGCGCGAGCATCACCGCCACGAACTCGGCCAGAAGCAGCCAGGGCAGGTGCAGGTCCATGCCCCAGTGGAAAGACTGGCGGTTCACGACGTGGATAAGCACCAGGCTGATCAGAAGCCCGAGCGCGAGGCCCACGCCGAGACCGATCGCGCTGACGAGCAGCCCCTGCGCGGCGAGCATCGCGCCGATCTGTTTGCGCGTCATGCCGAGATGGCGCAGCATGCCGAATTCGCGCCGCCGCGCGAGTGCGAGCGCTCCGAAGCCCGAGGACAGCCCGAGGAGGCCGATGATCACCGCCACCGCCTCGAGCGCGTAGGTGACGGCGAAGGTGCGGTCGAAGGTCTTGAGCGAGAGGCTGCGGATCTCGCCCGGCCCCGCGATCTCTAGGTTCGCGCCGCCTGCGACGCGCGCCTCGATCTCGCGCGACAAGCTCGCCGGGTCCGCGCCCGGCGCGAGCCACAGAGCTGCGTCGTTCGCGTTCGCGTCGCCCGTGGTGCGCACATATTCGTAGCGCTCGATCAGCACCGCGCCCTGCTGGCGCGCGTAGTCGCGCCACACGCCGGAGACGGTAAAGCGCCCCTGCCGCCCTCCCAGGGGAAGCTCGATGACGTCGCCCGGCTGCCAACCGTATACGTTGGCGGCGATTTCGCTCACCCAAGCCGCGGGCGGGTCGCCCGGTTTGCGGACGTACGCCGCTCCCAGGAGCGGCGGCACCCTGCCTTCCGCCTCGACGGCGCGGGCGAGCAGCGTGATCGGCGGCTTGTCCGGAGCGACGAACAGCCGCTGGCTGCGCAGGAACTCGACCCGGCGCACGCCCGGGAGCGCCGCGATCACCCGCTGCTCGGCGGGCGAAAGGAACGCTGTGTCGGAGCCCGCGCCCGTGCGCAAATAGAGGTCCGCGGGCAGCACGCGCTCCAGCCACTCGTCCAGCGATTGACGGAACGAAGTGACCATGATCGCCATCGACACCATGAGGCTCACGGCTGCGACGATGGCGGCGAGACTCACACCGGTTTGTCCCGGAGCGCCCCGAAGCTGCGCGAGCCCGATCCGCGCCGGGAGCGGCCCCAAGAGCGGCGCTGCGCGAAAGCACAGCACCGCGATGCGCGGCATCAACATCACGGTGCCGATCAGGAGGAGCGCGATCGCCCCGTAACCGAAGAACGGCAGGCCACCGACCGGCCCCGCTTGGGTAAGGGCGGCCCCTGCCAGAATCACTGCGATTCCCGGCCACGCAGGCCGCAGCCGCTCGAGCGCGCGTTCTTCGTCGCCCGCCTTCAAGGCCGACGCGGCCCCGGCGCGGGCGGCCTCGAGCGCCGGCGCGAGGCTGCCGAGCACCGCCGCGAGCACGCCGGCCGAGAAGAACAGCGCGAGCGCGGGCAGGTCGAGCGCGAGCGTCGGCTCGAGCCCGCGAAAATATCCCGCGCCGAGCTCCGCGCCGAAGCGGCGGAGCACGATCGCGGCGGTCGCATGGCCGAGCGCGATCCCGGCGAGCGCGCCCACCGCGCCGACGACCGCGGCCTCGGCGAGGAGCATCGCGACGAGCGCGCGGCGCGTCACGCCGAGCGCGCGAAGCAGCGCGAGCTGCGAGCGCCGGCGCACCACCGCAAGCGCCTGCGCCGAAAAAACGAGCAGTCCGCCGGTAAACAGCGCCACCAGCGCGAGCACGTTGAGATTGACGCGGTAGGCGCGCGACAGCGCGCCGGTGCGCTCGGCGTCGGCCTCGGGCCGTTCGATCAGCGTGCCCGGCGGCAGCTCGGAGCCCAGACGCCCGGCGAGGCGCTGCGGATCGGCGCCGGGGCGCAGCCGCAGATCGATCCGGTTCAGCACTCCCGGCCGCGCGAAAATCGCCTGCGCCGCGCCGAGGTCCACCACCGCGAACCAGCCATTCCGCGGCCGCGCCGGAAAGAAAAATCCGGTCAGGGCGAAGAAAATCCAGGCGATCGGCGATCTCCCCGCCCGCGAGGAATGGCTGGATCTGTGCCGCGCGAAAGATATCCAGCCCGAGAATCTTCAGCGCGTCGCGGCGGCCGGGCAACCGCGCGTCGAGCTCGAGCACCGGGCTCGCCACCGCGACCTCGGGCAAGCTCGCGAGGCGCGGATAGAGCGACTCGTCGAAACCCGCGCGCGGGCCCCGTACCGCGAGATCGGCCTCCCCGAAGAGCGTCTGCACGGCGGCGGCGAATTCGTTGATCGCCGCCTGATTGACGAGCTGGACCGCGTAGCCGAGCGCCACGCCGAGCGCGATCGCGAGCAGCGAAAGCGCGAGCCTGCCCGGGTGCTGCCATATTGGCGCGAGCAGCAGATGGCTGCGGATCGCAAAGCGGCTCACGCCGCAATGTTATCAGGCGCGGCTCGGCGGCACCTGGTTGAGCAGCATCCAGTACATCCCGAGCTGCGTGACTGCGTTGGCAAAGGAGGAGAACTCGACCGGCTTGCGCACGTAGCTGTTCGCGCCGGACTGGTAGCTCTTCAGCATGTCCTCGTCCTCGCTCGACGAAGTGAGGACGACCACGGGAATCAGCTGGGTGCGCGGGTCGGCGCGCATGCGCTTCAGCACGTCGATCCCGTTGAGCTTCGGGAGCTTCAGGTCGAGGAGGACCACCGCAGGCAGGGGCAGCGTCTTGAGCCCGGCGTGCCTTCCGGTGCCGAACAGGAAATCGAGCGCTTCGGTCCCGTCCCGGGCGACGAAAACTTCGTTGGCGATATTGGCCTTGCGCAGCGCGCGCAGCGTCAGCTCCTCGTCGTCAGGATTGTCTTCCACGAGCATGATGATTTTTTCCACTATCGCCTCCCCGGCTCAGCCGGCGCCTTCATTTGAGTTTCGCGGCGGACTGTTCGTCCGGCTCAAGCGTCCCTGCCGCCAGGAGCTTCGCCATCGCCTCGGGATCGACCGCCGGGGAGAAGAGATACCCCTGGCCCTGGTCGCAACGGTGCATGCGCAGGAATTCCAGCTGCTCCACGGTCTCGACCCCCTCGGCGATCACGCGCACCGCGAGCGAATGCGCGAGCGAGATGACCGCCTGCGTGATCGCCGCATCGTGCCCTCTCTCGTGCACCCGGCTGACGAACGAGCGGTCGATCTTGAGGCAATCGATCGGCAGCCGCGACAGGTAGGAGAGGCTCGAATAGCCCGTGCCGAAGTCGTCCACGGCGATCTGCACGCCCAGGGCCTTGAGCCGCTTGAGGATATCGGCCGCCTCCTCGCGATTCTCCACCAGCACGCTCTCGGTGAGCTCGAGCTCGAGGCAGGCCGGCTCGAGCTCGGCCGAGCGCAGGGCGCGGCCGACCGCTTCGACGAAGCCCGCACTGCGGAACTGCTGCGCCGAGACGTTTACGGCGAGCCGCAGCGAAGCGAATCCGGCGTCGCTCCAGGCCCTGATCCGCCGGCAGCCTTCGGCGAGCGCGAATTCTCCGAGCGGGTGGATCAGGTCGGAATCTTCCGCGATGGGGATGAACTGTCCGGGGGGAATCCACCCCCGTCCCCGGTGGTTCCACCGCATCAGGGCCTCGACGCCGACGATACGGCCGTTCGCGAGGACGACCTGGGGCTGATAGTGGATTTCCAGTTCGTTTTTTCCCAGCGCGAGCCGCAATTCATTCTCCAATTCCACCCGGTCGGTCGCCTGGCGCGTCATCGCGGCGGCGTAGAACTGGAAGCCGTTGCGCCCTTCGGCCTTGACGCGGTGCATCGCCGCGTCGGCGTTGCGCAGCAGGATGTCGAAATCCTCGCCGTCGCGCGGATAGATGCTTGCACCGATGCTCACGGTGACGTGGAGGTCGCGCGCCTCCAGCCAGAACGGCGCGTGCATCGCTTCGCGGATCTTGCGCGCGACGGCGCTTACGTCGTCCGGGCGCGCCAGATCGGTCGCAAGCACGGCGAACGCGTCCGCGCCGAGCCGCGCCACCGTGTCGCCTTCGCGCACCGCGCCCCGCAGCCGGTCGGCGACCATGCGAAGCAGCGTGTCGCCCGCGCCGTGGCTGTAGCTTTCGTTGACGAGCTTGAACCGGTCCAGGTCCATGACGAGCAGCGCCGTTGGGCGGCCCGCGCGCTTCGCGTGCGCGATTCCTTGAAGCGCGCGATCCCCGAGGAGCGAGCGGTTCGGCAAGCCGGTAAGCGGATCGTAATTTGCAAAATACTGCAGGCGCTCCTCGTACGCCTTGCGGTCGCGTATGTCGCGCGCGATGGTGGAGAAAAACCGTATCGTCCCGTTCGGCCCCTTGTGAGCGGTGATCACCTGGGATACCGGAATCTCGGTTCCATCGGCCCCGAGCAGGGCCGATTCGCCGTGCCACAGGCCGTCGCGCTCGGCGGCCCGCCGCCCTTCCCCCTCGACCCGCTCGCTCGCCCACTGCGGGTGGACGTCGATGGTCGATTTGCCGACGTCTCCCGATTCCGGCGCTCCTGTGAGCTTTCGTCCCGCGGCGTTCATGTAGATGATCTTCCCGGTCGGTTCGGAGATGCCGACGTAGTCGCTGGTCGCTTCGAGGACTTGCACGAGTCGCGCGCGCTCCTCCTCGGCGATCCGGACGCGTTCGCGCTCGGAGGCTTCGGACAGGGCGCGCCTCACCGAGGTGCCGAGCCGCCGCATGTTGTCCTTGAGAACGTAATCGGTCGCCCCGAGCCGGATCGCCTCGATCGCGCGCTCCTCGCCGATCGTGCCGGAGACAAAGATGAAGGGAACGCCCGGCGCCATCTCCTTCGCGAGGCGCAGCGCCTCCATCCCGTCGAAGCCGGGCATGGAGAAATCCGACAGGATCGCCTGAGGCCTGTGCGAGCTCAGGGCGCGCTTCAGCTCCTCCTCGACCTGGACGCATTCCCAGGAGACGTCGAATCCGCCCTGCTCGAGCGAGCGCAGCGCGAGCTCGACGTCGATTTCGGAGTCCTCGATGAACAGCACCTGGATCGGCATCCTATCCATGGGCTCTTTCCTTGACCGGCGGGATGCCGGCGGTCCCCTCCGCCCCGAACTCGAGCGTAAAAAAGAACACCGTCCCCTTGCCCACCTCGGACTCGGCCCAGATGCGCCCGCCGTGGCGGTGCACGATGCGCTGAACGGTCGCGAGCCCGATCCCGGTTCCGGCGTAGTCGGTCGCGGCGTGCAGGCGCTGAAACGCGCCGAAAAGCTTGTCGGCATAGGCCATGTCGAAGCCCGCCCCGTTATCGCGGACAAAGAAAGTCGCGCGTCCGCGATCTTTCAGGGCGCCGATTTCGATGTGCGGCTTCTCCGACTTCGACGTGAACTTCCAGGCGTTGCCGATGAGGTTCTCGAGGGCGACCTGCACCAGATGCGGGTCGCCCTCGGCGAGCATCCCGTCCCAGACCGAGACTTCCACCGAGCGGTCCGGCTCGCGCTGCTGCAGCTCGCCCACCACCTGTCTCGCGATCTGGCTGAGATCCACCGCCCTGTGCGCGAGGGTCCCGCGGGAGACGCGGGCCAGGTTGAGCAGATCCTCGATCAGCTGCGCCATGTGCCGCGTGGAGCTGCGGATTCTCGTGAGGTAGCGTCGCGCGGCCTCCGGGAGGTGCTGCGGAAAATCGTCGACCAGCGCCTGGCCGAACCCGTCGATCGCGCGCAGCGGCGCGCGCAGGTCGTGGGACACCGAGTAGGAAAATGCCTCGAGCTCCTTGTTGGCCGTCTCCAGCTGCGCGGTGCGCTCGCGCACCCTGTCCTCGAGCTCCGCGTTGAGGCGCAGGACTTCCGCTTCCGCGCGGCTGCGTTCCTCGACCTCGCGCCCAAGCCGGGTGTTCGAGGCCTCGAGTTCCAGTGTGCGGCGCTCGATCTCCGCCAGCATGTCGTTGAACGCCTCGACCAGCGTTCCCACCTCGTCGGCGCTCATCTTCACGGCGCGGCGGGAGTAGTCCCGCCGCCCCACCACTCCCCGCGCGATCTCGGCGATCGCGAGGATCGGCCGCGTCACTATGTTCTGCATCCACGACGACATGAAAAACGCGACCAGCATCGCGGCGATCAGGACCACGGCGGCGATCCCGAGGTAATCGAAGACCCGGTCGAAGAGCTCGTAGTCGGCGCGCAGGTACACCGTGCCGAGGATCTCTTTGTCGTTGACGATGCGCTTGAACAGGACGAGGTCTCCGTCCTCGACGCGCGCGCCGTCGGGCCCGGGCAGCTTCGGAAACGCGTGCTTTTCGTCTTTGCGCTCATAGGTGGCGAAAAGCGCGCCGCGCGCGTTGTAGACGGCGGCCGAGGCGACCAGCGGCCGGAAACGCAGAAGCCCGAGGTTTTCCTTCGCCACGCGGGGATCGTCGAACGCGAGCGCCGGCGCGATCGTGCGACCGAGCAGCTCCGCCTGAGTGGTCATGTCCGACACAAGCGTCCGGTGATAGGCG
>WNFZ01006942.1_pt1 | contig 14403 bp, 14 predicted proteins | sample 5400081 | NCBI WGS metagenome assembly WNFZ01 (sample SAMN13153365, study PRJNA577476) | soil metagenome | isolation source: 80 cm soil or saprolite under grassland replicate 1 | place: USA:California | collected 2016-06-15
CTTCATTTCAAAGCCGAAGGTTGGTCTCGCCCACCCGAGCATTTTGCTCCTCTGGAAGGTAAGCTCGCGCTCGCAGAAATCCCCTCAGATTTCGGCGCGCTCAAAGAAGCGGATTTCTCACTGGCGCGCGACTGGCGGTTCTTTACACGTGAAGTTTTCGAAACTGCGTTCGCAGCGGGATATATCGCCACTGATTTCGTTTATGAGCATCGGCGCGGTTTTTACGTTCTGGCCCATGGGGAAAGTACTCTTGAACATTAGGACGTGTTCTAAATCTCCATGCTATTTGGAGACGCCAAGTAAGTCGGATTGCCAACCCAACTTACGGTTTGCGAAGGTTTCAAACAAGAACACTTACACCGCCAATTGGCGGTGTAAGTGTTTGTTGGATGTTGTGTCTGAGGAGGTCGAAAAAAGTAAGGGGAAATTTTAGGGTACTGGTCACCTCCGCACTTGGTTATTTTCGCTATACTCCTGCGTTCATGCCAACGGGATGATAAGTAGGCTCTTGATAGAGCGGCCGCGAAACAGCGGCAGGCGTGGGCTTTGGCGCAGGACGTGGATAAGAAGGATTCGGAGTGCGGTACGATTCATTCTCGGAACGATAAGAGGGTCTGTACTGTGAAGTTCTGTCGTCTGACACGGAGAACATGCGCTCTCCAGCAATCGAGAAGGTATTGATCAATAGGACGCGGATAAGCAGAACCATGGCGGCAACAAAGATCGGAACGATCTTCGTCATGGTAGCCTGCCCGAGCAAAACGCCTCCGATAGCATTGTGATTAAGAATGGCTATGGAGACTCCCCACCACGTGAGGCTGGCATTGAACGCAGCAGCGAGGAACCATGCCGCAAAGAGATACCAAACTTCGGCAGGTTCATTGCGTCCCGTTTCGGGAGTGAAAATACGGGCGATGCCGGCAAAGTCGATGGCGCAGAAGGCAAAGGCGAGAATGGTCGCCCAACGTAGCGGGCCAAAAGCTAAATTGCCTAATATATCCCCAAGCGCGAATAGCGTGCTTGAGTAATTAAACACCTCGAACGCCATCAAAGCGGTCAGGATGATGGCACCAAAGATCAAGCCGCGTTTCTGCGCTGTACGTTGTAGAAAGGGGAGCAGTTTCAAGGGCATTGAACGGTTCATAGGAGCCTCCTGTGACATCACGTCACTGAATATGCATCAAACACCAATACATATATATTAGAACGTTTGTTCTAATTTGTCAATAGGCAATCATTGAAATTTAGTTGTAATAGTAAATATATCTCGTTGGTGCGTCTCCCCATTTCGATTTGCCTTGCGAAGGCACATTCGCCGGACGTAAGCCTTCGCAAGGACCAACGATCAAGGTTTTTTGGTCAACGCGTGATGCACTGTGTCCAGAGTTTGCAGCGCGGTGAGGTTTCGCCACGGCCAGGCGTTTTTCATGCGCTGGCGATCATCGAAGAAATTGCGGGCGAATGTGAGATGAAAATTATCCGGGCTTAACCCATGATTTGGCAAGCGATGAGCAGCCGCCCAGAAATTCCACATCGGGATTTGATATTCGTAAGCAATTTGGGCAACGGTGGCGTTGATGGCATTGTCCCCTTCCAGGTTATCGGCTTTGGTGGCGATGATCGGAAGCGCGCCCGTTTCAATAATACGGTCGAGCACCTTGCGCATGTACTTGTCATATTCGGTGGCTGGTTTTTCGGACCACCATGTTTCCATGCTGACGATGACAATGGACGGTTTCCACTTCCGCAATTCGCAATCGAGCGGCGATTCATTTGGGTTACAGGATTTTGGATCCGAGCGGAGTGGGGAAAGGACAGCTGCAGCGTTGAATCCGCCTTTTACCGCGAGGCTTTTGCGAGAGAATGATCCCTGATAATAATCAATCGTCGGTTGGAGATAGGAATACTCCGTGCCGAGACTAAACTCGCCAGGCTTGTCAAAGACCGACAGGAAATAAGAGGATACGTTTTGGCAATCACCGATAATGGAAAAATGAGTCGGGTCGTTTCCCAATGACAAACCGTATTCATAGATCTGCCGGGCACGCTCACTGACGCTGGTTGGCACGACGGGCATATTCATCCATGCATCCTGAGGAGGCGGATCCTTTTGTTCAGGTGTTGCGATGGGTGCCAGCGTGGGAGTAGTGGTCACCGAGAGATTCACTTGTTCGATGGTGGGAGCCGTTGTCGGCTGCGAAGGATGGGGAGCGTCTGCTATGATGGGCTTCGATGGGATTTGTCCCGTTGAACAGGCAGCGAGCAGGGTTGTTATGAGCAAGAGAAGATAAGTTTTTTGTTTCATAATCCTATTTACATGAGGTCTGAATTGCCGCGGCGATTTTGTCTGTGAATAATTTTTCACCGGATGGGGTGAGATGGATGGCACTGTTCGTAAATTCGTTCACAGGGATGAGATCCCAAAGATCGAGGTAGTTCCAGTGGTTCGCTGCGGCTCGTTCACTAAGCATGGCGCGGTAGTCATCGAATGCCCAGCGCGGATAAAAGAAATTATAGCGGATGTCACTGTTCGCGCCGTTGCTGATGAGTATTGGCTCGTTGACAAGCATCATATGGGGAGCAACGGTCATGCCTGCATCGAGAACGTCGAGGGCAAGTGAATGTTGCAGTGAAGTCAATCCATGAAAATCCCGATTCGCCTCGAGCTCGATCTGGGCGTGCTCGTAGTTTGCTGGATAGACTTGATCGATGCCCGTGGATGCCCACAACGCGCCATAGATCTGAAGCCGCACGAGATCGGCAATCGCCCGCCTCTGACTCACGAAAGTTTGATCCCATTTCGAGGCGTGGACCAACGCTGAATCGTTTGGGTTCAATGATAAATTGTAATTGGTAATTAGTGATTGAACGCGCCTGGCGTTGTTGGCAACAATAGGTGAGGAGAGTTGCTTACCCTTTGGGAATGCCTCCAGCGTTGTGAGCCAGATGATTAGATCGGGTTGATATGCTTTTGCTTGATCGAGAATCATCAAATCTTTTGTCAAAGAGATCGTCGGGTATCCGAGATTATAAGCATGGATATTTTTGCCGCAAGCAGTGATTGGATGCGCATTGAGTTGTCCTGCAAGTGTTTGCTGAGGTGTCAGCAGCGTCCCCCATATGGAGGAGTCGCCGATGAGCAGGACACGGTATTCCTCAGGAGCTTTTTGGGCGCCATTAATGATATGTGAAGCGAACATCGCGTCGAGGTCGAAGAGACTCAAGTTATACGATTCGCGCGTTTCCCCAAACGGGAATCGTTCACGCCCCGGAAAGATGGAATTATATAAAGTCAGTTTTCCCAGAGGAACACCGCTTATAAGTATGAATCCAAAATTGAACAACACAAATAAGAGTGCTGCTTTGAGAAGAACTCCAAAGAGGCGAGGTTTGTTTTCCATAATTATTTTATCGCGCTGAGCGGAGAGCAGGTACTTTTCCTGCTCGCAGTCGAAGCGCGACGTTTCTTGTAACGTCACACTTCGTCTTCGCTCATCTAGCGGCTTACTCCGCTCAGCGCGAGAAGTACCTGCCATGAAAGCGACGGACTGCTCAACGCAAAGAAAACCCATCCCAATGCAACAAAGTGAAAGGTGAACAGTATTCCACCAATTTGCAGCGCAGATTTTAAACGCGGATTGTTTGCATTGAAACGATTCTTTGTAAAATCGCTCCAACGGTTCTGGAGGAAGAGGCCGAGTCCGTGCCAGAGACCCCAGAGGATAAAGTTGATCGTCACGCCGTGCCATAGACCGATGATCAGCATTGTGGCAAGTTGACCAATTAATATCATCGTCCAGGCGGGGATAGATTTATAGCCACGGATCCAGCGGTTGAACGGATTGAAGAAATATGAGCGAATCCACTGGGTCAGAGTCATGTGCCAACTGTTCCAGAATTGCGTGAGGTTTGGTTTTAGATAGGGCGCGGCAAAGTTCTCAGGAAGATTGATCCCGACTAACCGCGCAATTCCGATGGCGATATCTGTGTAACCGCTGAAGTCGAAATAAATCTGGAAGGCATACGCGTAGACAATGATCCACATCCAGCCTGTGGTGTGGACCTGTGTTGCAAGAGTGTCATTTAGTGCGATCCATGCCAGCGCGTCGGCGATAACGAATTTCTTGAAAAGCCCAATCACAATGCGCTGACCTGCGGATAACGTCTCAGCCTGTGTGAGTTTACAGTCCCTACGAAGATCTTGGGCGAAGCGTTCGGCACGGTCAATGGGACCTGCGGCAAGCGAAGGGAAAAAGATCACATATGTCGCAAATTCGCCAAGTGATAGTTCAGGTAATCGTCGCGCTTGTCTATCGCGCACCACATGGATGAGACGGAAAGCAATATACGAAAAGCCTAGCCAGCGTAAATCTGTGGATAAGGCATTTGTAGCAGGACGACCTTCAAGCGTACGAAAGAAGATACTTGTTTGCAGGGAGAGCGCGGGCGTTTTTAGGAGGACAAGAATTGCGATCAACAAAAGAATTGCAGCGGAAAGAATCCATGGTTGGCGGTGGGAAATCCAGGTTGCAAATATAATAATGACAGCGGCAATGAGGATGAAAATACTGTATTCACTAAACTGCGGAGGAAGTATTTTGAGTAGCGTCGGATCGGGGAACAGCCGTCCTGCGACGTCAATCATTCCCGGCAAGACCAGGAGAATGATCAATGCGCTCCAGTTTTGTCGCGAACGCCAGGCATTTGATTCGGACGTAATGAACCAAACGAAGACAACGAGCGCGAGCGTAAGCGATGGAAACCAAAAATCAAACGAGCGCAGTCGCACAGTAGGCTGAAACCAATAGACTGCGAGCACACTGAGGATGAGTAGAAGATTCGTCCGCCAGGCACCACGCATCAGTGCGCCGACCAGCAATGCTGCCGCGAAGGAAGCGGCGATCTCGACGAGTCCCATTTAGAAGGAAAGGATTCTTAACACAAAGGATGCATGAGACTCAAAAAAATCCTTTTGTGCTCATGATCGTTAAAAAGGTTTAGCGCGTGCCGCATACCAACCAATCGCCGCCTTCCTGTACAACCTGATATGTTCGCACGGAGAGATCGAGTTCCTGATCTTCGTTGTTATATGTGGCAATGATTTTGCCCGTACATTTCACAAGTGCTGTATCGCCGTCGGTGCCGGTTTGTTTGCAGGCAACATTGTCGAGCCGTGCGGTGACGGCTTGAAAGGAATCGAGTTCGATCAGTGCATCATTCTCCCAATCTCCGCACACCAATGAAGGAAGGCGATCCGCATCTTTCGCGACCAACGCGTTGAGATAATCTTCGACAGCTTTCGCGGGCGCGTCCGTCTTTTTTGATGAGCAGGCTGTTAAAACCAAACTGGCGATCATTACGATTAATAAACCAAGCAAAATTTTTCGCATGCGAGCCTCCGTCGATATTCGGGTTTGGATTATACCCTTGGGGGGCATTATATATTCGTAATCAATTTGATTACGCAAGCACAATCAAGTTTGAGAATGCTGAAAGCATGGACTGTTTCTTCCGAACGGGTACAGAGTGCCGCACAAGCGCAGCAGTCCTGTGGATAATTATCTAAACTTAAATTGGATTTCAATCTTCCAAAAAATGAAAAGTTAAATTACGCATGTGGAACATGCGTGATGCAAGCGGTAAAATCAAATAGAAGACAATGAACTTAATAACATCACAAACAAATGAGCGAAATTTCCTGAAACGGGCAGTCTGGTATGCATTCAAGCTGCTCCTCGCCTTACGGGTGGGTACGCTGGCTTGGGTGATCTTATTAGCTCTGATCGGCGGGCGTACGATCACCGAACCAAATGCTCTATGCAGAAGCAGTAGCCTTCTTGAACATAATCTGCATCTTGGGGTATTGCTACGTTCGTGGCTGCGATGGGATACGATCTGTTACTTGATAATTGCAGAGACCGGATACACAGCTCACGCAGGATTGACGGTCTGGCCCCCGCTCTATCCACTTTTGATTCGGCTTTTTTCTTTTATTTTCGAGCCCCCTATCCTTGCTGCATTGCTGATCTCCAGCATCGCCACATGGACTACCTTTGTTTTGTTGTATATCCTTGTCACAGAAAGTCATGACGAAACCACGGCAAAAAATACATTATTCCTGTATACCATTTATCCGCTGGCTTTTTTTCTGCTTGCTGGTTATACCGAATCATTATTCCTTGCTTTAGTAGTTGGAAGCCTGCTGCTCGCTCGAAAAGGAAAGTGGGGCTGGGCTGGTTTGCTGGCGGCACTCTCTGCACTGACTCGTAATCAGGGAATCGTGCTTTCAGCAGTGCTACTTTGGGAAGGCTGGCTTCAATATCGAGAAGGACGTGATCGAAGCGTCAGTCATATTTTGAAAGTATTGCTCGCTTCGTTTATGCCAATTCTCGTTTTTGCGGTCTTTGCCTCATATGTTCACAATGTACTTCATGCGGGCTGGCCCTGGCAAACACTTGGAACGTTATGGGGGCAATATTCCGGTTTTCCCTGGCAAGGGATTATCGGGAACATAAAACAATTACTCACACTTCCGGTCTCACAGGATTTGTACTGGTTGCCCACCACGATCATCGATCTTCTACTGGCAATACTCATTCCTATTGTTTTACTTTTGCGGAGACGTTCGGACCGCTCCACATATATGATCTTCGCCTGGCTGATCTTGTTTATGGGACTGATCAAGCTTGGACCCAATGACACGCTGATCAGCTTTTCACGTTATATGCTCGCAGCGTTCCCATTCTTTGTCGTGATATCGCCAATTGTCAAGAATCGATTTGCCCGCTTAGCTGTTCTTTCGCTCGGATTGATTTTTCAGGCAATCCTCTTAAGTATGTTTTACATCTGGTCGTGGGCTGGTTAGCAGCTATCCACGGATGAAATAAATGATAGAGATAATCACACCGATCACAACAACCGTCCATCGCAATGTGGATGGCTTGATGCGACCCGCGAGCCGACCTCCTAACGTCCCACCAATCAACGCGCCAACAGCCATCACAATCGCAGCCGACCAAACGACCTGACCGGAGAAGATGAAGAAGATCGCCGCGGCAACATTGACACTGAATGCAACTGCCTGTTTCAACGCGTTGAGGCGCGTTAACGAATCTTCGAGGGTGATTCCCAAGGCGGAGAGAACGATCACGCTCAAGCCTGCACCGAAGTAGCCACCATAAATGGATGCCAACCCGACGGGGAACCACGTCAACTTTTCGAGCTGCGCACCATGACCTTCGCCCATGCGTCTTGTCAACCAGGCACGGACGGGATCTTGAATCGCAAGCAATCCCGAAGCTAGCAGGATCAGATACGGGACCAGTTGCTTGAATAACTTTTCGCCCGTCAGCAGGAGAAGATATCCACCAAGCACTCCACCCACAATACTGGCAGGGACGATCAGCCACAATCTGTTCTTCTGTGTTTTCAGATCGTTCCACTGCGCAAGTGTCCCGCCGAAATAGCCAGGACAGAGCGCAACCGTATTGGTCACATTTGCAGCGACGGCTGGTACACCTAAAAATGTAAGCATGGGAAAGGTGATGAGCGTCCCACCGCCTGCAAGAGCATTGATCGCTCCGGCGGCAAGCGCGGCGAACGCGGCGAAGAGGTAATCGAGTCCATTGAGCATGATGTTTTCCTTTGTTGTTTTCTCGAGGCAAGTATAGCATTTGTTTAAAAAATTGCGCCGAGCTTGAAACTTGGCACTTAAACTTTCCGAATGGCAACTGGTACTGTGATTCGTTTTTGAATGAGCCGCAAGGAATAGTTTCTCTTGACTGGCTTTTTTCCTAAGCGTATAATCCCAGTCATTCAGAAGTAGTAAGCGTGTCGAGTCCTGATAGAGAAGGATGCATAATATGGTGGAAGCATCCACAGGAAAACAACGCTGAAGTCGTCTGAATTCGATGACGAAGAAACCCAGTCCTCAGTGACTAGTGTTCAGTAATCAGTAGAAGTTGAACACTGTTGACTGAAAACTGATTACTGGAAAGTAGACCGTCACGGGAGCGCACCGTTATAGCGCAAGCTGATGAACCCGTCAGCTACCGAGTGCGTTTTTGACTTTGGGCAAAAACGAATTGAGGTGGTACCGCGAAGCGATGCTTCGTCCTCTTAGAGGACGAAGCGTTTTTGTTTACCCTGAGCGGCGGGCGAAGCCCAAAGTCGAAGGGTTCGGAGATCGAATGAAACAAATGACATTTCAACAATTGACAGATGAACTCATGCGTTTGTATCCGCAAGGTAAATATGCCGAAGCTTTGGATGTTGTGGAGCGAAATGCGGATCAGTTCCCGGAGCAATTGGCGCGTACAACCTTTTGGAAGATGTGCTTGTTGAGTCTGTGTGGGCGCACAGACGATGTGATTTCCATCTTCCAACATGGTTTGGACTCCGGCCTCTGGTGGTCAGAGAGTCAATTCATCGACACTGACCTCGATAATGTCCGCGACTTGCCAGAGTTCAAACGTCTGATGACGGAGTCAAACAGAAAATCGATCGAGATGCAGACCCACATCGAACCTGCTCGCATGGTTCTCCTGCCTGATGACAAAACAGGTGAATTGCCATTATTGGTCGCCTTGCATGGTCGGAATGGGAACAAGGATTCGAATCTCGAATATTGGGAGATTGCGCGTCAACGCGGCTGGTTGGTGCTTTTACCTCAATCTCGTCAGGCATTGTATCAAGGTGGTTATCACTGGGATCAAAATGAAAAAGGTCTCGAAGACATTTTGATGCATTTCCATGAGATCGCCAATGCATACAACATCGACCGCAATCGAGTCATCGTTGCAGGTTTCTCTCAGGGAAGTGGTATGAGCATTTACACCGCGCTGAGTGGAAAGATTAAAGCACACGGTTTTATCGGCGTTGGTACATTTATGCTTGAACCAGATTCATTACTTCCTTTGGCGCGTCAGGCACAAGCAGTGCGAGGATACTTCATCACTGGAGAAAAAGATCAGACTCTGGATAAAGCGCGAGCGATCCAAAAGATTCTGAAAGAGAATAATATTCAATTGGCAGAGGAAGTGTATCCGGACCTGGGACACGAGTTCCCTTCCGATTTTGAAAGAACATTTGATAACGCTGTGGACTTTATTTTCAAGGAGCAAGAATGACCAAACAGGAATTACCGAAAGCCTATGATTTCAAATCCACTGAGCCGCGCATTTATGAGATGTGGGAAAAGGGCGGTTACTTCAAACCGTGGAACGATCCCAACAAACCGGATTTCGACCCGAACGTAAAGCCGTTTGTTATTTCCATCCCGCCGCCGAACGTGACCGGTGAACTGCATATTGGACATGCGATGTTTGTCAGCATCGAAGATCTCATGATTCGTTATCATCGCATGAAGGGTTATTCCACACTCTGGGTGCCGGGCTCTGATCACGCCGGCATTGCTACACAGTTAATGGTGGAACGCGATCTTCTACAAAAAGAGGAAGTGACTCGTGAAGAACTCGGGCGTGAGGAATTTATCAAACGCACATGGGAATGGAAGCGAAAATATGGGAGCATGATCACGAATCAGATCCGAAGACTCGGCGCCTCCTGTGACTGGAATCGCGAACGCTTCACTCTGGATGAAGGACTGAGTCGAGCAGTCCGAGAGGCGTTTGTGCGCCTCTACGAAAAAGGACTCATCTATCGCGGTCCCCGTTTGATCAACTGGTCGCCTGGGTTGAAGACCGCCGTTTCTGACCTCGAAGTGGAATACAGCGAAGAAGATGCAAATCTGTATTATTTCAAATATATGATTGCTCGTAGGGATGGGCAGCTGCCCGTCCCTACGGAGGATGAATATATCCCCATTGCCACGATCCGCCCTGAAACCATTTTAGGGGATACAGCTGTGGCAGTACACCCTGACGACGAACGCTATAAAAAATATATCGGCAAATCTGTGATCGTGCCGCTGTTAAATCGCGAGATTCCCATTATCGCGGATGACTACGTGAGCATGGAATTTGGCACGGGCGCGCTCAAGATCACGCCGGGTCACGACCCGAATGATTATGCCATCGCACAACGTCACAATCTGCCCATCATTTCCATGCTCGATACAGAGGCGAAGGTCAACGAAAATGGCGGACCGTACAAAGGTCAGGATCGATTCGAGGCGCGTAAGAAACTCTGGTCCGATATGAAGCGGGCAGGTCTCATCATCAAGATCGAGCCATCAAGGATTGGTGTATCAGCCGTCAATTGTGGTGGGGACATCGCATCCCAGTTTGGTATTGCCCCAATGGGCACATGACCGTGACACGCGAAGATCCAACGCAATGTGGGACCTGTGGCTCGACAGATCTCAGGCAGGATGAAGATGTGTTGGACACCTGGTTCTCCTCTGGTTTGTGGCCCTTCTCTACATTAGGCTGGCCCGATGAAACACCCGATTACAAATATTTCTATCCCACATCTTACATGGAAACGGGCTACGACATTTTGTTCTTCTGGGTGGCGCGTATGATCATGAGCGGACTCGAATACACAGGACAGATTCCCTTCCATACTGTGTATCTTCACGGGTTGGTGCGCGATGAGCATGGACAAAAAATGTCGAAGACCAAGGGCAATGTGATCGATCCGCTGATTGTCATGGATGATTTGGGAACAGATGCGTTGCGCTTCACCTTGCTTGTCGGTTCGACTCCCGGCAATGATACGAATGTTGGCTTGAAGAAAGTGGAGTCCAACCGCAACTTCGCGAACAAATTGTGGAATGCGGGAAGGTTTGTGATTAACGCGGTGTCAGGTGTCACGGGTCAGGTGTCAAGTACTCAGCACTGGTCACCGAATACTGACAACTGGACACTGGCTGATAGTTGGATCTGGGCGCGCCTCCAGCAACTCGTCCGTGATGTGGAACGCCTTTTCCAAACGTTTCAATATGGACAGGCAGGGCAGCAAATCTATGATTTCATCTGGAGCGAGTTTGCGGATTGGTACGTGGAAATCGCAAAACAAGAACTTGCCGAAGGTGGTCCGCGTGCTGCCCGCGCCGCGGATACATTAGCGCGCGTATTCGATATGTCGCTGCGATTACTGCATCCATTTACACCATTTGTGACTGAGGAGATCTGGGGTCACTTGCGAAATGCCTTACGTGAATCGACATTGAAGGATATCGCCGAAGACTGGCCCGAGGCATTGATCGTGGCAAGTTGGCCCGAGGCGCGCATGGTCGAAGGCTGGGAAGAATCCAAGATCGTAGACTTTGCTTTGATTCAGGAAATCGTGCGTTCCGTCCGCAATTTGCGCGCGGAAAAGAGTGTAGCTCCCAGCAAACGGATCGCTGCGCAAATCGCCGCAGGAGCAAAGCTGGATCTGTTGAAGGAACAATCCAAAGTGATTGCATCGCTGGCTGGTTTGAATGAAGCAGAACTGACGATCACAGAATCATTGAGTGATAAACCGCAGGATGCGGCTGCGCTCGTTGTTGGCTCTGTCGAAATTTACCTTCCATTGACAGGGATGGTTGATATTGCTGAGGAAAAGATGCGCCTTGAAAAGGAACTCAAGGAAGCGCGTTCGCACATCGAACGCCTTGAGAAACTGCTCGCAGGTGACTTTGCTAACAAGGCTCCAGCCGCACTAGTCCAGAAGGAACGTGAAAAGCTGGATGGTTATAAAAGCACCGCAGAGAAAATAGAAGCGCAGTTGAAGTAGTTAATGGAATAAAGAACTCCGAGTTTTTCAAAAACTCGGAGTTCTGCGAATTATGTGACTCAAGGTAAAGATGCGATAACTACACCATACGCCTGGAGGAGATATGCAAACAGCAATTCAATATAAACCCTGTCCCAAATGTGGAAGTACAGATGCCACCAAAGTCAAATTTACATGGTGGGGTGGCGCCCTCGGGCCATCGATGTTCACGCATGTCAAATGCAATAATTGCGGCACGCAATTCAATGGCAAAACCGGGATGTCGAATCAGACCAACATTCTCCTTTACTTCCTTGGCACCTTTATCATTGCTTTTTGTGCTTGTGGTGGATTTGCAGCCTTAAGTTATTTCATGAACAGGTAATCAATTAAAAACCATAATATATAATCGCAGAAACTGATCCAGATTACATGATAGAAACCGACCGTCTCATGAGAGAAATTGAGACTCTTGGTTTGTTATTTTACGAGCGGAGGTCATCATGACAAATAAGACTGCTTTGCAACGACGAATTCGTCTCCTGCTTATATTTTTCATCTTCGCTCTCAACGTGGCTGGACTGACGGCAATTCCCTTACGCTGGGAACTTGCGTCATTGAATCGATGGTTTGGAATCAATACTTTGATATCGCAGTTCTTTCCACTGATGTCAGAATGGATTGGCCGAGTCAATTACAGTGTTCAAAATGGTTATGGAGGATTTCCACTGCTCGCCTATGGAACCGATTGGTTGGCATTCGCGCATATCGTCATTGCTGTTTTGTTTATTGGACCCTTGCGCGATCCCGTTAAGAATATCTGGGTGATCGAGTTTGGAATGATCGCCTGTATTCTTATTATTCCCTGGGCGTTGATTTTCGGAATGGTGCGCGGTATTCCGCTATTTTGGACACTGATCGATATGTCGTTCGGTGTGTTCGGGGTTATTCCGCTTTGGTCTGTTCGTCGCGATATTTCGAGAATTTCTCATATATCATGATGCAAAGATGAGATAAGTGCAGAATTTACGCGATTTTTCCGCCTTCAAAAGATATCGTGAATAACCTGTACTAAAGTCATTGTTCTTTTTATTACAAATTCTATAAAATAAGAGATATTTGTCAATTGACGCAGGTCGTGGCATACGATAATTTTATATCCGTAACAAATCTTTTTACGGAGAAACTATCATGACCATGAAAATTCTTGAAGATTGCATCGCCTGCGGCGCATGCGTACCCGAATGTCCTACCGAATCCATCAGCGAAGGCGATGGCATTTTGTATGTTATCAATCAGGAAACCTGCGTTGAATGCGAAGGTCATTACGATTCACCCAAGTGTGTGACCGTTTGTCCGGTCGAGTGCATCGTCAAAGCGTAATTGCGTTATAATTGCACAGAGTGCCGCCTAATTAACTAAACTTGAAATTTGAATTTTAGCTTGCAAGAATATTCAAAAAGTTTAATTATAAGACGAGCGGCAATAACTAAATAAAAACCTTCGGGGCAGGGTGCCACCTGCACTGCGCGATTTGCTTAGCAAATCGGGTGCAAGTGAATTCCCGATCGGTGGTATAGCCCACGAGCCTATGGAGTCCAACAGTTTGCTGTTGGAAATACAGGAGCAAGCTCCTGAACTCCAAAGCATGATCCGGTGGAACTCCGGAGCCGACAGTAACAGTCTGGATAAAAGAAGGATATAGGCTCACTTGAGTCTGATTCTGTTTGAGTCCCCGAAAACGTAATTTGTTTTCGGGACTTTTTTTCGCCTCAGACGAAGCCGCTGCCTGATTCCGCGCCCCGTAGATTATCTCTGCGAGGCGCTTTTCCTTTCAAAGCACCGCCGAGGACGGCGGCTTGAGCAAATTGACAACAGATGTAAACATGAAACCCGAACTACTTCGTACCCTTTCCAAAAGTAATAACCGTAACTGGCTAGGCTTGGTTTCTTTGCTGGTTGGTCTCCTGCTATGGTATCTGATCACGCGCTATAGCGGATTGCCCAACTTCATTCTGCCGTCTCCACTCAGCGTATGGACTCGCTTCCTCAAAGCAGTCAGTGACGGAAGCCTGCCCTATCACACAGTCATTACATTGACGGAAATACTGCTTGGCTTGTTCGCGGGCGTACTGTTCGCAACCATTGTCGGATATGTGCTTGCGAAATCGCGTTCCCTGGAAAAAATACTATCGCCCTATCTTGTCGCGAGTCAGGCGATCCCAGTTGTGGCGATTGCACCCTTGCTAGTCATTTGGCTGGGGAATGGAATCCTGTCGAAGGTAGTGATTTGCGCGTTGATCGTGTTCTTCCCCGTATTGGTCAATACGATTGTGGGTGTACGTGCGGTGCCGACCGCACTCTATGACCTGATGAATTCGCTCCATGCGACGCGCACCCAAATCTTATGGAATGTGGAAGTGCCCGCATCGCTGCCTATGTTTCTTGGCGGTTTGCGTATCGGCGCGACGCTCTCGGTGATTGGGGCAATTGTCGGTGAACTTGTCAGCGCGCAACAGGGACTTGGTTTCCTCTTACAGTTGGGAGATTTTCAATACGACACTCCGATGGTTTTTGTAGCGGTGTTCACGCTAGTCGCGCTGGCATTGATGTTGTATGGAATTGTGACATCGTTGGAAAAAAGATTCTTAAAGTGGCAGGAACGTTTGGATATCTAAGGAGAGACAATGTTAAAGAAGATCGTTTTACTAATGCTTGGAGTGGCACTCGTTCTTTCGGGGT
>WNFZ01003653.1_pt1 | contig 14395 bp, 13 predicted proteins | sample 5400081 | NCBI WGS metagenome assembly WNFZ01 (sample SAMN13153365, study PRJNA577476) | soil metagenome | isolation source: 80 cm soil or saprolite under grassland replicate 1 | place: USA:California | collected 2016-06-15
GGCCGACGTACCCCCCGCCCGACGCGCGGCTGATGGCCGTCGCCCAGCGCCCTATAGCCGCCGCCGCGCCAGGCGAACCCTCCGGCGAACCATCCCCTCCTACTTCCTCATCCCGACCGGCGAGCGGCTCGCGCGGGCGTGCCGCCAGACTGACGCCGAGGGGCGGCGAGCGCCTGGCCCGCCGCCCTCCGCGGGATCAGCCGTTCTCCGACGCGGGGTCGCCCGTGGAAGCAGCCGCGTCCTCTGCATCGGCCGGCTCGGCCGTGATGGTGATTCGCTCGTCGGCGGTGAGGCCGACGTCGACGTCGTCGTGACCGTCGCCCAACCGATGCCCGATGGGCTGCTACGTACTGAACTTCTCCATGGCCAAGGCGGGGTCGCTGACGAAGAGGTGGTCCAGCGGCAGACCGGCCACTGCCTGGTCGGCTGCCTGCCGCTCGGCGATCAGGCGGGCGATGTCGTGTTCAGCCTGCTGCGGATCGACCTCGACGAACGCTGCCTGTGCTGGTCGTCCCGCCGGTACAGCCCAGCCACGTCCTGGCCGCCGAACCGGCGCCTGAACCAGGTCCGCTCCACCTCGCTGACAAGCCGCACCAGACCCAGCAACGACAACACCGACGGAGCCACCGGCCGGCTGGCCAACTCGGCCCCGGTCAACCCGGCGCACTTGCCCAACAGCGTGTCCCGGCCGAAATCGAGAAAGCCCTGCAGCATCGCGCGCTCGTCCGCCACGAACGGCTCATCCACCCGCGGCAGAGCCGGAGCAGTCCACACCATCGCCGCATCCTGCCCATCACACCGGCCGGCGACCACCTCGTTACCGCTACCGCACGGGCTCCGGGCCGCACCGGTCCAACCGACACAGCCACCCGCCAACCAGCGGCAGGGGCGTGCTCGCACACCGCGCGGCATGGGCGTGCTCCGCATGCAGTGCGGCATGACCGGATGACACGGCACGCCAGTCGTCAAGCAAGATTGTTCAGGCTGGGCTGTTGCGGCCGGTCCGGGTCATGGCGGTGCTTGACGATCCGCGTTTGTCGGTACCGGATGACATGATGCCGCTGTGCGGTACTCGATCAACGTTCCGAACTTCGGGGAATTCGCGGCGCCCGAGGTCTTCGCCGATGTGGCCCGCCGGGCGGAGGAGGCCGGATGGGATGCGCTGCTGGTATGGGACCACGTTGTCGAGCAGAAGGACCTGCGCAGGCAGATCGCGGATCCATGGATCCTGCTCACCGCCGCGGCGCTGGCGACCCGCCGGATCCGGCTGGGCACCGCGATCACGCCCGTGGCCCGGCGGCGGCCGGCCAAGCTGGCCAGGGAAGTGACCACCCTGGACCGCCTGACCGGCGGCCGCATGGTCCTGGGTGTTGGCCTGGGCGCGCCGGTGGACGACGAGTACGCAAGCTTCGGTGATACCACCGATACCAGGGTGCTCGCAGAGCGCCTGGACGAGGGCCTGCACGCACTGGATCTGCTTTGGTCCGGTGAGCCGGTGACCTACCGGGGCAACCAGATCACGATCGACGATGTTGTCTTCCTGCCGACCCCGGTGCAGCGTCCGCGGGTGCCGATCTGGGTCGGAGGGTTCTGGCCGAACAAGGCGCCGATGCGCCGGGCGGCACGGTGGGACGGGGCCATCCCGGCCATGGCCGGGATGGAGGCCGCACGCGCGCCAGACGTCAGCGAGGTCCGGGAACTAGTGATATTCCTGCGCGGATGCCGGGCGGAGAACGGGCTCGCGGACAGGCCGTTCGACATCGTCATCGGCGGCATGAGCCCCGCCGGGCCGGCAGCCGGCCGTGACCTGGCCGGCCCACTGGCCGATCTCGGGGTCACGTGGTGGGACGAGCGGATGCCCTGGGGTGATGCCCTGGAGCGTGCCGAGCCGATCCTGCGCAGGATCGACCAAGGCCCGCCTCGCATCTAACCGGGCACCGCCCAGGCGCGGTGAGCGAGGCACGCTAGGGGCCAGCCCGGACCTGATCTCCCGGCAGCATCACCCCGAAAGCGCTCTGTCCTTCCGAGGCGAGCAGCCGCACCGACTACTACCACATGGAACAGCTTGCCAATTTCGGGGGGTGTCAGGAGAAGATCGGTCATGACGTCCCGCGCCGTGGTGTACGTGCAGACCGCCTGCTTCTCAGAGCCCGTAGCGTGCGCCGCCAGCGCGGCCGCGGGTTTCTTCCGGTGGACCGAACATCAACCCGTCGACCCGGGCGAGCTGGCCGCACCACCACGGCGTGCTGATCGGACGGGGGAATCTTCCTTGGCGTCGCAACGCAACCCGCGGACTCGACGGCGCCTCTGTGACACGGGCCGTTGACCTGCCTCAGCTGTTGCCGGTGGTCATTGGTGTCATCCTCTTGGGCATGACTGGATCCGATCCGAAGGTGTATCTCCGCCGCTACCTGCAGGCTGGCCGGGACGCCTTGCTGTGGAAGCTGAATGGCCTGTCGGAGTACGACGTCCGCCGCCCGATGGTGCCGACCGGCACCAACCTGCTGGGACTGGTCAAGCACGTGGCCAGCGTCGAAGCGGGGTACTTCGGCGAGACGTTCGGCCGGCCCTTCGAGGAGCCGCTGCCGTGGCTGGACGACGGGGCCGAACCAAACGCCGACATGTGGGCCACCGCCGAGGAGTCACGGGAGCAGATTGTCGGCCTGTATCACCGTGTCTGGGCCCACTCGGACGCCACGATCGAAGCGCTGTCGTTGGAGGCGACCGGCCAGGTTCCGTGGTGGCCGCCGGACCATAGCGAGGTCACGCTGCACCGGATCCTGGTGCATATGATCGCCGAGACCGACCGGCACGCCGGCCACGCCGACATCGTCCGGGAACTTATCGACGGGGCTGTTGGGCTGCGGCAGGACAACGACAACATGGCGCCGGGCGACCGGGCCTGGTGGGAGCGCTATCGCGACCGGTTGGAACGTGCCGCCAAGCAGGCCGCCTTGGCCTGAGCGATCCCTTCGGTACAAGGAGGCCTTCACCCGCCTGCCATGACCTGAGCCCTCGCCGCTGACCTGCTTGGTGCTGGTCAGAGCCGGAGTGTTGGTCCTTCGATGCCCAATGGGCGGTTCGCGTGCTGAGAGTCAGGGCGAGCACACCTTCCAGTTCGGGAACCGCGCCCGGGAACCCAACAGCGCTGGTCGGCTGGGGACCTTGAAGAACGGCCGGATCGTGTTGCGACTCTCGACCAAGATCTCGGCCACCCAACGTGCGCAGCAGCTCCAGCTCAACGCCGTGATCGGCGACCTGACCTGGGTGACGCCCATCGCCCTTGGGGTCACCCTGCCGGCGCTGCTGCCGCCCGGCGGGCACCTGCGGTCGCGTCGCTGGCGGCTGGTCGTGGCCGCCAGCGTGACCGGCATCGTCCTGATCCTGGCCGGGGGCAGCGTGGCTCCAGGGCGGCTGCACAGCCTGCCCATCGACAACCCGTTGGGGCTCGATGGGGTGGCCGGCGGAGTCGCTTGGGGGCTCCTGTACACCGGGGTGGCGCTGCACTGGGCCAGCCTGGTGGCGGCGCTGGTGTGTGTGGTGCTGACGGTGCTGCTGGGCGGCGCCTACGCCGGGCTGGTGCTGCCGCCGTCGTCGACCAGCAAGGCCGGCTGCTGGCCGACGCCGAGTTTCCCGCTCACACCGATGGCTACCAGGACGCCTGGTTGGCGGGGCCGCAGGGTATGGCAGTCCGGGACGCCGCCTCAGCTTGATCTCCTGCTTGGCAAGCCAGATGGAACCTTCCTACGAGCTGCAGAGGTACCTCGCCACGGGGTTGGCCGGCACCGTTGAAGCCAGATGGTCGATCCGGCTTCCCGATTGACCGCTCCCAGGAATGGGTCGGTCGGGCCAAGACCGTCAAGTTCAGAGGATGAACTAGCCCCGGTCGCACCTCGGTGGCAAGCTGCCGACATGAGGACCTACGGGCAGTACTGCCCCATCGCGCGGACGTCCGAGCTCCTGGCTGAGCGCTGGACGATCATCATCCTTCGCAACATCCTCGTCGGCTGTCAGACCTTCAACGAGATCGCCGACGGCGCCCCCGGCCTCTCTCGCGGGCTGCTCTCCAGGCGGCTGCGGGAGCTCGAGCGCGCTGGGATCATCGAGATCCGTCCCAAGCCCGATGGCCACGGGTCGACCTACAAACCGACCCAGGCCGGCCGGGAGCTGTCAGAGCTCATGTTGGTCCTCGAGCGCTGGGGTCGGAAGTGGGCGGAGCTGAAGCCCGAACACGCCCATCCAGGCGTGGTGCTGTGGGTGTGGGCGAACTTCTTCCTCGACCGCGACCGCCTCCCGCGGCGCCGGGTAGTGGTCCGCTTCGAGTACCCCACGCTGCCGGGGTCCGCTCGCCGGAGCTGGCTGCTGATCGAACGAGGTGACGCCGAGTATTGCCTGAAGCACCCGGGCGGCGAAGAGGAGCTCATCGTCGTGGTGAACGATCCGCTGGCGTTCGCCCGCTGGCACATGGGACAGATCCAGTGGCGTGACGCCCTGCGGTCCGGGGCCATTGAGGTGCAAGGGTCCCCGGCGCTGGCCCGGGCGCTTCCGACCTGGAACCGGCACGGTTGGGCGGCCGACGACCCGCGTGCCGACTACGACGGATCGACCCGGCACCAGCCCGCCGCGATGCTCGCCGCCACCACCTGAGCCACGTCCACGACGGAACGCCGCCACGCGCGGTTCAGGTTCAAACGTTGCACTCCTCCTCGCCTGCCGCTGGTCTCACGATCCATGCCAGGACACGAGGAGGTGCCAAGTGGCAGCGATTGACGGTGCGATCATCGAGGCGCTGGCCGCGAACTTCGGCGGCGAGCTGATCCAGCCGCAGGAGGCGGGTTACGACACCGCCCGGCAGATCTGGAACGGACACGTGCAACGGCGTCCGGCATTGATCGCCCGATGCCGGGGCGCCGCCGATGTCATGGCCGCCGTGCGCTTCTGCCGGGAGCACGACCTGCCGGCGTCGGTGCGGGGCGGCGGGCACGCCGTGGCCGGCCATGCGATCTGTGACGGCGGGGTCGTCGTCGACCTGTCCGCCATGACCGGATCGCGGGTCGATCCATTGGCTCGAACCGTTCAACTGCAAGGCGGATGTCTTAACGCCCATCTTGATCGGGAGAGTCAGGCGTTCGGGCTGGCCGCCACCGGCGGCATCGTCAGTCACACCGGGATCGGCGGTCTGACCCTGGGCGGAGGTCTCGGTCATCTGATGCGCAAGTTCGGTCTGGCCATCGACGGGCTCCGTTCCTGTGATGTCGTCACCGCCGACGGCGACTTCGTCGTGGCGAGCGAACAGGAGCACCCTGATCTGTTCTGGGCGTTGCGGGGTGGGGGTGGCAACTTCGGCATCGTCACCAACTTCACCTTCGAACTGCAGCCCCTGGGCCCGACCGTGCTGGCCGGCATGGTGGCCTGGAACATGGACCACGCTCCGGAGGTCCTGCGGTTCCTCCGGGAATTCATGGCGGAGGCGCCCGACGAGGTCGGCATGATGGGCAACCTGCGGTTGGCCCCGTCGCTGCCGATCGTGCCCGAAGAGTTGCACGGCAAGCCGATCGTGGCACTGATCGCCACCTACGCTGGACCGGTCGATGAGGGCCGCGAGGTGCTGGCGCCGATCTGGCAGCTTCCCACACCGGCGCTCGACGCCGTGATCCCTAAGCCGTATGTCGCCCACCAGAAGATGTTCGACCCTGCGTACCCCCACGGCCGGCACTACTACTGGAAGTCCCACAGGCTCGGCCCGCTCACCGACGAGATCATCGACGTGGTTATCGAGCACGCCGCGCAGGTGACCTCGCGACTGTCGGCCATACCGATCTTCTGCTTCGGAGGCGCCGCGGCAAGGGTGCCCGAGGAGTCGACGGCCTTCCCCTACCGTGACGCCTCCCACGACCTCAACATCGTAGCGTCGTGGTTCCCCGAAGAGGCCGGCGACGCCGACCGCCACATCGAATGGGTGCGCGGGCTCTTCTCTGCGCTGGAGCCCTACAGCCGCGGCGTCTACGTGAACTACACCAGCGACGACGCCGCCGAGCGCGTCCGACAGGCGTACACCGAAGGCCAATGGACCCGGCTGACCGCCCTCAAGGCCAAATACGACCCTACGAACTTCTTCCGCATGAACGCCAACATCCCGCCCCGATAGCCCGAGTCATCCGCTCATCCGCCGCAAGGAATCGCTTAGGCGTGGGTGCGAAGGGCTTGGCGGAGGTAGTCCACGGCTTGGGCGGTGCTACGGCGGCGGTGCGTTGGTCGCCTTGGCCATGCGGTCGACCGCCTCGGTCAGCAGCGCGGCGGAGGTGCCGATGTTCAGGCGGGCGAAGCCGGCGCCCTGGCGGCCGAAGTCCAGGCCGGGGGTGAGCGCGATGCGGCCTGAGCGCAGCAGCACCGCGGCCGGGTCGGGGCCCAGGCCCAGCGGGCCGCAGTCGAGCCAGGCGAGGAAGCTTGCCTGGGGCGGGACGTACCCGACCGCGGGAAGCCGCTCGGCCAGCAGCTCAGCCAGCAGCCGCCGGTTGCGGTCGAGGTGGCCCAGCAGCGCCTCCAGCCAGGGCTCGCCCTGCTGGAAGGCGACGGTGGCGGCGATCAGGCCGAGCAGGCCGCAGCGGTAGTGCAGGTCCTCGGGCATGGCCTGCAGGCGCGCTTGCATCGCCGCGCTGCCGGTGACCACCACGGCGCACTTCAGCCCGGGCAGGTTCCACGCCTTGGAGGCGGAGGTGAGCGCCACGGTGCGGGCGGCGGCCTCCTCGCCAAGCGACAGCAAAGGGACGTGGGTGGCGCCGGGCAGCGTCAGCGGGCCGTGGACCTCGTCGGCGACCACCACCGCTCCGTGGCTGGCAGCCAGCTCCACCACGGCTTCCAACTCGCCGCGCCGCAGCACCAGGCCGGTGGGGTTGTGCGGGTTGCACAGCAGCCAGGCGCTGGCGCCCGCGGCCAGGGCGCGTTCGGCCGCATCCAGGTCGAGCTGGTAGCCGCCGGGGCCGCGGGCGAGCGGGGCCTCGACGACCCGGCGGCCGATCTCGTCCATAACCGCGAAGAACGGCGGGTAGACCGGGGTGTTGAGCACGACGCCGTCGCCGGGTCCGGTCAGGGCGCGCAGCACCTCGGCGATGCCGACGATGACGTCGGGGGCGAGGCGCACGTGCGCGGGGTCAAACGGCCAGTCCCAGCGCCGCCGGGCGAAGGCGGCGAACGCCCGCGCCAGGCGCGGGTCGGCGTGGGCGTAGCCGGTGTCGCTCCGCTCGACCGCGGCGAGCAGCGCCTGCCTGATCGGCGCCGCCAAGGGGATGTCCATCTCCGCCACCCAGGCGGGCAGCACGTCCTCGGGGTAGACCCGCCACTTGGCGCTCTGCCGCTCGCGCAGCACCTCCAGCGAGATGCCATCGAAATCCGTCTCGGTCGCGTTGGGCATGCGTCCATCATGCCAGCAACCGCGGGTGGTCAGCGCGTCGCGCAAGGCACCTCCGGACCTGCCGCCAGGGCGACGGGTGGGCGAGGACGGCAGCCAGACGGCCATTGGTGGAGATTCGGCGGCTGGTCCGGAAGGCCGTGCTCGGTGGGCTTGCGGTCTACCCTCCGCCGGCCGTTTCGGCCATCTCGACAACGACGCCGTCGTGGTCCTAGGATGCTCCGGCGTTTGAAGCGTCTCAAAAGGGAGGCGCGATCCCACGTACGAGGAGGGCAGCTCCAGGCGTGCCAATCGGCTCCTCGGCGGTCCAGATCGGCGTCCTCCTCGCCAGGCAGCTGGACGAGCTTGGCGAGTGGCTCATCGATGCGACCGCCTTCGACGCTGCTGGCGCCGACGCGCTGTGGGTCGACCCGGTTGTCGAGTCAGAGCTCGATCCGCTCTCCCTGCTGGCAGGGCTGGCGGCCGTCACTTCCCACTCGCTTCTGGTCGCGGCGCTGCCGGCCCCCGACCGCCCGCTCATGGCGCTCGCCCGCACGGTGGCCACGATCGCGCGCCTGAGCCGCGGCCGCCTCGCGCTGGTCGCCGATCCCGAGCGGCTGGCGGAGCTCGCCGTCGCTGCCCCCGGCTTCGAGGCGTTCCACCGCCTTCAGGGAGAGCCGGGAACCTTCGAGCGCGCACGTCCCGGCGGCAAGGCAGAGCGCTGGGTCCAGACCCCATCCCCGGAGGGCCGGGCGGCCTGGCGGGCGGCGCTCGCCGACGCCGCCGAGCGCGGTGCCCGCGGCCTGCTGGTGCCGGCAGGTCCGCGCTTGCTCGACATCCTGCGAAACCCGGACGACCCGGGTGACCGCCGCGACCTGCAGCTCGCTTCCGGCTGACCCGCGAGCGGCGGCTGTGCGCCGGGCCCCATCGCTCCAGCTCTGGTGGGGCAATATTGACCTCTAGCACAATGCGGAACACAATCGTGCAATCGAGTGTAAGCGTCGCCGATGACGCCGATCGAGGCACGGCAATCGATTGCAATCGGCATCCCGAAGAGGGGTGAGGCCAGCCGTGGAGGTCACACGACGCCAGTTCCTGAAGGCGGGCGCGGCAGGCGCCGGGGCGCTCGGAGTCTCTGTTCTCGGCTTCGATATCGCCCAGGCGAAGCAGGTACAGCAGCTTCTGCGTATCGAGGGCGCCACGGTCTCCCACACCGTCTGTCCCTACTGCGCGGTGGGCTGCTCGATGCTCGCCTACACCAGGAAGGCCGCGGACGGCAAGGTCGAGTTGCTGCAGATCGAGGGTAACCCGGACAGCCCCGTCAACGAGGGAACGCTCTGCCCGAAGGGTGCGACCGCGCTGCACCTCGCCATCTCTCGCCGGCGCGTTGGGAGCCCGCTCTACCGGGCGCCGGGGATGACGGAGTGGAAGCCCGTCTCCTGGGACTTCACCCTGGACAAGCTGGCGCAGAACATCAAGGCTTCGCGGGATCGCACGTTCGTCGCCACGGACGCCGACGGAAACGTCGTGAACCGCTGCGAGGGCGTCGCCTTTGCCGGCGGGGCAGCATTCAGCTCGGAGGAGGGCTACTTCGCCACCAAGCTGATGCGCGGCCTCGGCCTCGTCTACCTGGAGCAACAGGCCCGCGTCTGACACGGCCCCACGGTGACCAGTTTGGCCGCCACGTTTGGCCGAGGGGCCATGACCAATCACTGGCGTGACATCAGGCACGCCGATCTCATCATGATCAACGGCGCGAACCCCGCCGAGGCGCACCCGGTCGGCTTCCGCTGGATGATGCGCGCGAAGCTGGAGCGGCGGGCGAAGATGATCCACGTCGACCCGCGCTTCACCCGGACCTCCGCGGTCGCCGACACCCACCTGCGGATCCGTACCGGCACGGACGTCGCCTTCTTCGGCGGGCTGATCAACTTCGTCCTGCAGAACCAGCTCTATCACAAGGAGTACGTGGAGTTCGCGACCAACGGCGGGCTCGTGGTCAAGCAGGGCTACTCCTTCAAGGACGGGCTGTTCAACAGCTACGACCAGGTGAAGCGGGCCTACACGCCCACCGAATGGGCGTATGAGATCGGACCGGACGGCTTCATCAAGGTGGACATCACGCACCCCCGCTCGGTGCTCAACCTGATGCGCGAGCATTACAGCCGCTACACGCCGGAGATGGTCGAGCGGATCACCGGCATCCCGAGGGACCAGTTCCTCGACGTGGCCAGGCAGGTCGGCGAGATGGGCAGGCCGGACAAGGTGATGACGATCGTCTACGCCGTCGGCCTCACCCACCACACCACCGGTGTGCAGCTGATCCGCTCCGGGGCGCTGCTCCAGCTCCTGCTGGGCAATATCGGCCGCCCGGGAGGCGGCATGAACGCCGAGCGCGGTCACGCCAACATCCAGGGCAACACCGACCACGCAATCTCCTGGGAGATCCTGCCCGGTTACCTGAGGGCCCCGGCGCCAGGCCAGCGCAACCTGAAGGACTACGTCGACCAGAGCGCGAGCAAGCAGCTGCGTCCCGACGCCGTCAACTTCTTCGGCACCAACTACCGCAAGTTCATCGTGAGCCTGCTCAAGACCTGGTACGGCGATGCGGCGACCAAGCGCAACGAGTTCGTCTTCGACCACCTCCCCAAGCCCGCCAAGAACGCGTCCTGGCTGTCGATCTTCGATCAGGCGCTGCAGGGGAAGATGGAGGGGCTCATGCTCTCGGGGATGACGGCGACGAGCATCGGGCCCGACTCCAACCAGGTGCTGCAGGCGCTCTCGAACCTCAAGTGGCTGTGCGTCATGGACGCCTTCCAGACCACCAGCTCGGAGTTCTGGCGCGCGCCCGGTGTCGATCCGAGCAAGGTCCAGACCGAGGTCTTCATGCTCCCGGCCACGCACTGGATCGAGAAGGACGGGTCGTTCACCAACAGCGGCCGTTGGGCGCAGTGGAAGGAGCAGGTCCTGCCGCCGGAGGGGGAGGCCCGCCACGACCACTGGATCCTCGCCGACCTCTTCCAGCGGGTGCGCAACCTCTACAGTCAGCAGGGCGGGAAGTTCCCCGCTCCGATCATGGCGCTCACCTTCCCGTACAAGGACCCGCTCAAGCCCGACCTGGACGAGATCGCGCAGGAGATCAACGGCCGCGACCTCGGCACCGGCAAACGGCTCGAGACCTTCGCCGATCTCAAGGACGACGGCACCACGACCGCCGGTGACTGGATCTACACCGGGCACTACCCAGAGACCGGCAACCTGACCAAGCGCCAGGACGGCGTCCAGGATACCCAGGCGAACGACCCGACCGGCATGGGCTTCTACCCCAACTGGGCGTGGAGCTGGCCGGTGAACCGGCGCGTGCTCTACAACCGGGCGTCAGCCGATCCCCAGGGACGCCCCTGGGACCCGAGTCGGCCAGGGATCCAATGGGACGCGGCCGCCGGCAAGTGGGTCGGAGACGTGCCGGACTACCCGCCCGCCGCCGACCCGCGCAAGCCAGGTGCCCCGCTGCCGTTCATCATGACCGGGGAGGGCACCGGGCGGCTCTTCAGCAACGGAGTGGCGGACGGGCCGTTCCCCGAGCACTACGAGCCGATCGAGTCGCCGATCCAGAACCCGCTACACCCCGCGGTGTCGTCGACACCGGTCGCGTTCCTGTACGACAAGGCGGCCGGCCGGGAAGATCGGTTCGGCACGCCCCAGGAGTTCCCGTACGTGGCGACGAGCTACCGCCTCACCGAGCACGAGCACTACGTCACCCAAAACGTCGAGCATCTTGTCCAGCTCCAGCCGGAGGCCTTCGTCGAAGTGCCCGCCGAGCTCGCCCAGGAGAAGGGGATCGAGAACGGCGACCGGGTGCGGGTCTCGTCCAAGCGGGGCAAGCTCGAGGTGCGCGCGGTGGTGACCAAGCGTCTGGGACCGCTTCAGATCGACGGGCAGAAGGTCTACCAGATCGGCATTCCCATCCACTGGGGCTTCGTAGGCATCAACACTGGTCAGCACTGGCTCGCCAACGCGCTCACGCCGTTCGTCGGCGACGCCAGCGCGCGCACGCCGGAGTTCAAGGCGTTCCTCGTCAACATCGAGAAGATGTGATGGCTGCGCCAGGCGTCGACACCACCACGGGCCCCTGGGCGGCCCACCGCCGGCGGGCGGAGGCACTGCGCGCCCACCATCCCTTCGCGGGGGAGGTGCTCACGCTCTACCTCGCCCTGCTCGACGTCTGGAGGGAGGCCGGAGACGCGGCGCGCGAGCAGGCGCCAGCGGCCCAGGCACTGGCCGGATGGGCCGGCGAGCACGTGCTCCCGCGGGTGGTGGAGGCGACGGTGGAGGCGGGCCCGGAGCTGCTCGCCGACGCCACCCAGAAGCTCATGGAGCAGGGCGGAGCCGGGCAGGCGCTGGTCGCGTGGCTCTCCGGCGCTGGCGACGACCTCGAGCCGGTCGAGCGCTACCTGGCACGCGCCTCGCTGCGGGCGCCGATCGAGGCGCTCGAGGCGGGCGCCAGTGCCTGCGCCCAGGATCCCTCGCCCAGGGGCGGCCAGCGCTGCCCCAGCTGTGGGGGGCTGCCGCAGCTCAGCTTCCGCGCGGAGACCGGAGACCAGCTGGTGAGCGGGCGCCGAAGCCTCCTCTGCGCCCGCTGTGGAGCGAGCTGGGACTACTCCAGCAGCGCCTGCGCGTCGTGCGGGGAGACCGGCGGTGCGCGTCGCACTATCTATGCCGAGCGGCGCGAGTGGCCGGTGGTGGGCCATGCCCATGCCACCGCCCCCGGGAAGAAGGCCGGGGCGCCGATGCCAATGTTCCCGCACCTCCGGATCGAGGGCTGTAGCAGCTGCAACCGATACCTGATCGACGTCGACCTTGGCCACGATGCCCGGGCTGTGCCCGAGGTGGACGAGCTGGCGGCGCTGCCGCTCGACCTCTACGCGGCCGAGCGTGGCCTTTCCAAGCTCACGCCCAACCTGATGGGGTTCTGAGATGGCGGAGATCATTCCTGGCAAGGCCTACGGGTTCTTCACCGATACCAGCGTGTGCATCGGCTGCAAGGCCTGTGAGGTCGCCTGCAAGCAATGGAACCAGCTTCCGGGCAACCAGCCGGCTTTCGGCGACGGCTTCGACAACACGGGGAGCCTGGACTCGCAGAACTGGCGACACGTGCAGCTCATCGACAATGTGCCTGACGAGACCATGGGCGCCGGCCAGGGAAAGGCCTGGCTGATGATGTCCGACGTCTGCAAGCACTGCCAGCACGCGAGCTGCATGGAGGTCTGCCCGACGGGGGCGATCATCCGGACCGAGTTCGACACGGTCTTCATCCAGCAGGATGTCTGCAATGGTTGCCGCGACTGCATCGCGGCGTGCCCCTACGACGTGATCGGCATGAACGAGGAGAAGAGGGTCGCGCAGAAATGCACGCTCTGCTACGACCGGCTGCAGGGCGGCATGGAACCGGCCTGTGCCAAGGCCTGCCCGACCGACTCGATCCAGTTCGGCCCGGTCGAGGAGCTACGCCAGCAGGCGAGCAAGCGCCTGGGCGACCTCCACGCGCAGGGCCTCACTGACGCGAACCTCTATGGGCACGACGAGTCGGTCTACGGCGGGCTCAACGCGTTCTTCCTGCTCATGGACAAGCCAGAGGCCTACAAGCTGCCCAACGCCGAGAACGCGGTGCTGCCGAGCCGCAACAACCCGGGCAGCTGGCTCACCGGGGCGGCCACCGCGGTGCTGGGGCTGTTCGCCGGGCTGGTCGCGCTGCGCCGGCGAAAGCCACCGCCCGAGGAGATGGCTCACGTCGGAGCACCGGCCCCGGGAGCACCGCCGCCGCTCCAGGAAGCGACGCCACCCTCTGAGCGGTCGACCCGGCCGGAGGCGGATGCGCCATGACACTCCTGGCCCAGGCCCAGCATTTCGTCCGCCCGCCCGAGTGGACCTGGTACATCGTGCCCTACTTTTTCCTGGCCGGCCTGACGGGCGGCTCGTATGCCATCGCGACGCTGCTGCGCCTCCGGGGCGAGCGCTGGGACGAGCCGGCCGCGCGGCTGGGCTACTACGCCGCCTTCCTGACGTTCGTCCCGTGCCCGATCCTGCTGACGGTCGACCTTGGCAAGCCGCTCCGCTTCTGGCACATGCTGGTGAACACCACACCTGGTGCGGGGGGCGTGAACTTCAAGCCCTGGTCGCCGATGTCGCTGGGCTCGTGGGCGCTGGTGATCTACGGCCTCTTCGCCACCGTGACCTTCATCGAGGTGCTGGTGCACGACAGGGTGCTCCGCCTGCGGCTCGCCGACCGGGCCGTGGGACTGCTGGATGGCATGCCGAGCAAGCTCTGGAACGTCGTCGGGGCGGTGCTGGCCACGTTCGTCGCCGGCTACACCGGTGTGCTCCTGGCCGTCTCGAACCAGCCGATCTGGAGCGACACGTGGACGCTCGGCGGGCTCTTTCTGGCCTCCGGGCTCTGCGGTTCGGCCGCCCTGCTCACGCTGCTGGTCCGCTACCGGCCGGACGCGCAGGCGAGCAGCGGCGTGCTCGTGCTCTCCGAGCGCCTCTTTTCGCTCCTCGAGTTCGCGCTGATCGTGCTCTTCGTGCTCACCCTGATCCCGAACGGTACGCTGGACGACGCCTTCGGCTTCCCCTGGATCCTGCTGTGGCTCGTGGCGTTCGCGGGTCTCCTGCCCGGGCTCGGGGGCCTGGTCACCGATCGGCTCGCCGTCACCGGTGAGGGGGCGGTGGTGGCGCAGCCGGCGGTGGCCTCGGTGGCCGTGCCCGGCCTGGTCCTGATCGGCATTCTGGCGCTGCGAGTCGCGGTGATCCTGAGCGCCCAATAGCGCGCCTGACGCCGTGCCACGCGCTGAGCGCCAGGCAGGCCACGCCGGTTGCCGCGCAGTACGCCGCCCAGCCCCGGTGTCGGAGGGCGGCGGCGGCAAACCCTGGGCGCGGGACGTGCAGCTTGGCGGCTAGTGTCCCGAGGACATCAACGAATCAACGACTCGGGACAAGAGATCGTTGATG